>Ga0138256_10002994_pt1 | contig 18053 bp, 15 predicted proteins | sample KNB2016incub_MG_FD_105486 | JGI IMG/M metagenome (GOLD analysis project Ga0138256, IMG submission 105486) | Active sludge microbial communities from wastewater in Klosterneuburg, Austria - KNB2014incub_MG | ecosystem: Engineered > WWTP > Activated sludge > Unclassified | place: Austria... | reverse complement strand
ATCTGGATCGCGCGCTTGGCCGCTTCGGCATTGGGAGAAGCGATGATCACGCGGCCGTCGTTCTCGACTTCGACCTGGCAACCGGTCTCTTCGACGATCGAGCGGATCGTCTTGCCACCGGGTCCGATGATGTCGCGGATCTTCTCCTTGTTGATCTGAATCGTGTAGAGCCTTGGCGCGAAGTTGGAGAGGTCGACCCGCGGCGTGCCGATGATCGCCTCCATCTTGCCGAGGATGTGGAGACGTCCAAGGCGGGCCTGCTCGAGGGCGGTCTCCATGACCGACTTCGAGACGCCGCCGACTTTGATGTCCATCTGCAGGGCGGTGATTCCCTTGCGCGTGCCGGCGACCTTGAAGTCCATGTCGCCGTAGTGGTCTTCCTGGCCGGCGATGTCCGTCAGGACGGCGAAGTTGTCGCCGCGCTGGACGAGACCCATCGCGACGCCGGCAACGGGCGCGAGGAGCGGTACACCGGCGTCGAACAGCGCCAGGGAACCGCCGCAGACCGTCGCCATCGACGACGAGCCGTTCGACTCGAGGATGTCGGAGACGACGCGGATGGTGTAGGGGAAGTCCTCTTCGTTCGGCAACACTGGCAGAAGCGCCCGGCGGGCGAGGACGCCGTGTCCGATCTCGCGCCGCGAGGCGCCGCGCATGAACTTGACCTCGCCGACCGAGAAGGGCGGGAAGTTGTAGTGCAGGAGGAACTTCTGCTTGCTCTCGCCGTCGTACTCTTCGATGATCTGGGCGTCGCGCTGGGTGCCGAGGGTGACCGTCGCAAGCGCCTGGGTCTCGCCGCGGGTGAAGAGCGCCGAGCCGTGGGTGCGCGGCAGCACGCCGACTTCGATGTCGATGGCGCGGATCTCATCGAGCTTGCGCGAGTCGAAGCGAATGCGGTCGTTGAGCACCGAGTCGTAGAGCGTCTCTTCTTCGAGCGTCTCGATGACTTTCTTCGCCTGCGCGCGCTTGGTCGGGTTGTCTTCCGGGATCGAGCCCAGGAATTCCTTGACCACCGTCGAGAGGGCGTCCTTGCGTTCGAACTTCCCAGGGGTGTGCAGGGCGGCCTTGAGCTGCGAGCCGATGGTGCCGCGGACTTCGTGGTAAAGCTCCTGCGGGTAGGCCTCCGGGGCGGTCCATGCCGGCTTCGACAGGCCGCGCTCGCGGAACATCGAAATCTGCGCCTGGATGACCTTCTGCAGCTCGGCGTGGCCGGCCCAGATGCAGTCGAGGAGCGTCTGCTCGGAGAGCTGATTGGCGCCGGCCTCGACCATCATCACCGCCTCTTCGGTGCCGACGACGACCAGATCGAGGTCGGCGACGTCACGCTGGCTGTTGGTCGGGTTGAAGACGAGCTGTCCGTCGATCAGGCCGACGCGCACCGCAGCGATGGGGTGGTAGAACGGGATCTCGGAGAGGACCAGCGCCGTCGAGGCGCCGTTGATCGCCAGGATATCCGGATCGTGCTCGCCGTCGGCCGAGAGGACGAAGGAGATGATCTGGGTCTCGCTGGTGTATCCGGCCGGGAAGAGGGGGCGCAGCGGCCGATCGATCAAGCGCGCGGTGATGGTCTCTTTCTCGGTGGCCCGGCCTTCGCGCTTGAAGAATCCGCCGGGGATCCGGCCCGCCGCGTAGGCATACTCGCGGTAGTCGACGGTGAGCGGCAGGAAGTCGCGCGGCATGGTGCTCGCCTGCATGCAGGCGGTGGTGAGGACTACGGTGTCGCCGAGCCTGACGACGCACGCGCCGTGGGCCTGCTTGGCGATGTGGCCGGTCTCGAGAGAGAGACTCTCCGAGCCGATCTGGACGGTTCTCTGCGTTTTCATTGATTTTCCTTGATCTTCATTGAGCTGCATGAACGGCAGCTGGGGAACGGCAACCCGGCCACTGGGTCCCCTTGGGGAAGCCGTGGTCCGGGTGCGTTCCCGCCGCCGATTTGAGGGGCTCGAGGGGTTCGAGGGGTCGGAGGCGACTTACTTGCGGATTCCCAGGCGCTCGATGACCTGGCGATAGCGCTCGGCGTCGCGGCGCTTCATGTAATCGAGCAGACGGCGGCGCTGGCCGACGAGCTTCAGCAGGCCGCGGCGGCTGTGGTGATCCTTGGTGTGGGTCTTGAAGTGGCCGGTGAGCTCGTTGATGCGCTGGGTGAGCAGCGCGATCTGCACGTCGGTCGAACCGGTGTCGGTGTCGTGGATTCGGAAATCCTGGATGATCGCTGCCTTGTCCTGATGCAAGTCGCTTCTCCTTCTTGGGGTGGCGACCGCTTGGGGTCGCCCTGTTGTGGGGTCGCGCTCTCTATATCCTTGAAAAGCCTACCATATCGGCGCCGCCTTTGAACACGATACGGGGCTGGAGGACTGCCGTCCCGGAGCTCCCCAGGGCCTCGACGACCGAGCCGATGGCGATCAGGTCGCCGATCCGGTCGACCATCCGCACCCACTCGCCGGCCGCGCCGCCGAGGGCGCCGAGGATCACGGTCTGGCCGTTCACCGCGCGGCGCTCCTGGAGGGGGTCGAGGGTGGCGGTGGTGAACGGCAGCGGGATGCGGGCCAGCGGCAGCCAGGCCTCCCCGAGCTCGCTGCCAGCGGCATGCCGGCGGTTGGCTTCGGCGAGGGTCAGCGCCTGCTCGACGTCGAACCAGAGCCCGGGCTTGCCGATTCGGGTGCGCCGGAGCTTCGACAGGTGGGCGCCTGTGGCGACCGCCGCGCCGACGTCGTGGGCGAGGCTGCGGGCATACGTCCCGGAGCTGCAGGTGAGCCGGAAATCGATCTGGTTCGCGACAAGGTCTGAGAGGCGCGCGAACTCGTCGACGGTCACCACCTTGTTGGCGACCGGGATCTCCTCGCCGCGGCGGGCCATCTCGTACAGCTTGACGCCCTGGATCTTGTGGGCGCTGTAGGCAGGTAGACGCTGCTCGAAGGTGCCGGTGAAGCGCGCCATCGCGGCGTCGATCGCGGTCACTTCGAGGCCGGCGGTTTCCCGTTCGGCGACCGGGCGGCCCGAGGCGTCATAGGTGTCGGTCTCGAGGCCGAAGGTGATCGTCCCCTCGTAGACCTTGCGCGCCTGGATGAGGAAACGCGTCAATCGCGTCGCCTGCCCGAGCGTCACCAGGAGAAGGCCGGTGGCGTCGGGATCCAGCGTGCCGCAATGGCCGACGCGCTTCTGCTTGAAGATCCGGCGGACCATCTGCACGACGTCGTGCGAGGTGCATCCGCTCTCCTTGTCGACGAGCAGCAGACCGTCAAGCGTCATGGAGCGCCTCCAGGGCCACGGTGAGCTCGGCAACGAACGCGGTGCGCAGGGCTCTTAGATCGCCTTCCACTTTGCACCCGGCGGCGTTCTTGTGCCCGCCACCGCCACGCAGCTGAGCGACGGCCCGGACATCGACCGGGCCCCGGCTGCGCAGCGACACCTTCCACTGGTCCGGTGCGAGCTCGCGCAGCAGGGCAACCGCTTCGACGCCGGCGATGGAGCGCGGGCTGTCGACCAGCCCTTCGGAGTCCCCGGCGACCGCGCCGGCGCGGGTGAACATGGCGCGTGTCAGGTGGACAGTGGCGATGCGCCCGCCGGCATGGAGCTCGAGCGTTGCGAGCATTTCGCCGAGCAGGCGCACGGCGCCTTCGGACTGGCTCTCGTTGAGCCACTGCGAGACCTTCTCGGGCCGGGAGCCCTCGCGGACGAGGGTGGCCGCCGCCTCGAAGGCGGCCGGAGTGGCATTCGAAAAGCGGAAGCCGCCGGTGTCGCTGACCAGCGCCAGGAGGAGGCAGTCGGCGGTCTCCGGGTCGACCGTGACGCCGAGCGCGCGGGCGAGGGCAGCGACCATCACGCCGACCGCCGGGGCGCTGGTGTCGACCCAGTTCGCGACGCCGTAGAGGCCGTTGCCGAGATGGTGGTCGATGTTGAGCAGCGGCAGCGCGGCGAGCGGCTCCTCGAGGCCGGTGCGGTCGAGCGTCGGGCACTCGAGCACCACGGCGCAGTCGAAGGCGGCGGGGAAGCCCGCAGGAGGCTCGGCACCGACGTGGATCGAGGCGCTTTCGGGCAGCGCGCGGTAGGTCGCCGGGGTCGGGTGGAAGTTCCAGATCTGCGCCTGCTTGCCGGCGCGCCGCAAAAGCCGCATCAGCCCGATCTCCGAGCCGATCGCGTCGCCGTCAGGATTGGCGTGGCTCACGATCAGGAATCGCCCGTGCCGGCTGACGACGTCGATCAGATTCTCAGGAATCACTCGGTTCCTTGTGCAGTTTGTCGAGGAGCTCGGTCATGTCCTGCAGATACTCGGCTCCGCGGTCGAGCTCGAAGGCGAGCTCGGGAGTGACGCGGAGCTTGAGGCGCCGGCCGATCTGGCTGCGCAGGAATCCCTTGGCGTGCTCGATGCCTTCCATCGTCTGCTGGCGTGCGGTCTCGTCGCCGAGCACCGAAATCCAGATGCGGGCGTGGCCGAGATCCCGGGCGACCTGGACTCGCGAGATGGTCGCGAGGGCGACACGCGGGTCGCGGACTTCACGCAGGAAGAGCTCCGCGAGCTCGCAACGGAGCTGATCCGCGACTCGATCTGTGCGTTGACTCATCCACCCTCCTCCAGAATCTGCGGCTCCCACCCCAGGACGACGGCCTCACTCTCTTCGTCGGCGAGCCGGAGCACCTCATCCAGGATCTGCTGCGCGGCGGCAGCATTCCCCGTCACGACCGCAACTCCGATCTCGGCCCGCTGCATCCGGTCCTGCATCCCGGTTTCGGCGGCGGAGATCCGGTGGCGGTCGTGCAGGCGGTCGATCAGGCTCCGCACCACCCGGCGCTTCGCCTTGAGATCGTGGACGTGGGGAAGCTCGAGGTCGAGAATTCCGAGGCCGACGTACATCGGGTGCGAGTCCGCGTTTGAAATCTGCGACTGAAATCCGGCCGAGGCGCGGGGGCCTTGTGGCCTCCGCGCGCCCTCCCTAGTTCAGCGTCGGAGCGATCTCTTCCTTGGCGAAGGCCTCGATGATGTCACCGGGCTTCATGTCCTGGAAACGGTCGAGCCCGATGCCGCAATCGAAGCCGCTGCGAACTTCCGAAGCGTCGTCCTTGAAGCGCTTGAGCGAGACGATCTTGCCTTCGAAGACCACCCGGCCGTCGCGAATCAGCCGCACCGGAGCTGCTCTCGGGATGACGCCGTCGATGACGTGGCAGCCGGCGATGGTTCCCACCTTGGGGACGCGGTAGATCTCGCGGACTTCGGCGCGACCCTTCGAGACCTCCTTGAAGGTAGGTTCGAGGAGTCCGACCATCGCGTTGCGCAGGTCGTCGAGCAGTTCGTAGATCACGGTGTAGAGGCGGATCTCGACCTGTTCCTTCTCGGCGAGGTCGACGGCATTGCGCTCCGGGCGGATGTTGAACCCGACGATGATCGCCTTCGAGGCCGACGCGAGCAGCACGTCGTTGGTGGTGATCGCGCCGACGCCGCTGTGCAGCACGGTGGTCTTGACCTTCGCCGTGCCGATCTTCTCGATCGCGTCACGCAACACTTCGAGCGAGCCCTGGACGTCGGCCTTGAGGACGACCGCGAGATCCTTGACCTCGCCCTTCTCGATCTGACTGAAGAGTTGCTGCAGCGAGAGCCGGGCGCCGGTCGGAACCAGGTCCTTCTTGCGCGACTCCTGCTGGCGGAACTCGACGATGCTGCGCGCCTTCTGCTCGTCCGGTACGACCTGGAAGGTGTCGCCGGCCTCGGGCACATCGGTGAAGCCGGTGACCTCGGCGGCGGTCGCCGGGCCGGACTCGTTGGCCCGCTTGCCGCGATCGTCGCTCATCGAACGGACCCGGCCCCAGGTCGAGCCGGAGACGAAGACGTCCCCGACCTTGAGCGTGCCGTTCTGGACGAGAACGGTCGCGATGATGCCGCGGCCGGTCTCCTTGCGCGCTTCGAGCACGATGCCCTGGCCGGCGCGGTCCGGATTCGCCTTCAGATCCTGGATGTCGGCGGTGAGCAGGATCATCTCGAGCAGCTCATTGATGCCCGTGCCCTTGATCGCCGAGACCGGGACGACGACGGTCTGACCGCCCCAGTCCTCGGGTGCGAGGCCGCGGTCGGCGAGCTGCTGCTTGACGCGGTCCGGGTTGGCGTTGGACTTGTCGATCTTGTTGAGTGCTACCACGATCGGCACGCCGGCGGCGCGGGCGTGGTCGATGGCTTCCGCAGTCTGCGGCATCACTCCGTCGTCGGCGGCGACCACCAGCACGACGATGTCGGTGACTCGCGCTCCGCGGGCCCGCATCATGGTGAAGGCCTCGTGACCGGGAGTGTCGAGGAAGACGATCTGCCGGTTGTTTACGTCCACATGGTACGCGCCGATGTGCTGCGTGATGCCGCCGAACTCACCCTCGGTGATCTTGGAAGAGCGAATCTTGTCGAGGAGCGAGGTCTTGCCGTGGTCGACGTGACCCATGATGGTCACGACCGGGGCGCGCGCGCTGAGCTTTTCGGCCGGGCCCGACTCGGACTCCGGCTTGAGACCAGACTGGACTTCCTGTTCGAAGGTCATGACCTTGGCCTCGAGGCCGAACTCCTTCACCAACTTGATGCCGAACTCGGGCTCGATGATGAAATTGATGTTGGCCATCGTGCCGCGCTGGACCAGCAGGGCAATGAGATCCTTCGCTCTGACCTGGAGCCGGTCAGCGAAGTCCCGCAGCGTCATACCCTCGGAAATGACCATCGGGCCGTCTTCGAGCGTGCGCCCGCTGCGGATGGTGTTGACCTCCGGGTCCTGGTCGCCGCGGGTCTCTTTGCGGCGCCGACTGCGCGCCGCGAGCGAGCCCGAAGGAACGACCGACTGGTCAACGACGTCCTCGATCTCGACGAGCGAGCCGCGCAGGCTCCGGATGTCGGCGGTCTGGATTTCGATCGTGGTCTTGCGACCCTTTTTCGACTTCTTCTTGTCGCCGTCCGGACCTCGCTGATCGCCCCGCTTCGAGCCACCCGGTGAAGACCCCGGCATGGAGGACGGCGGACGCGCGCCACCCGGACGGCTCGGGCCGCCACCCATGGGAGGGCGTGCCGCGCCGCCGCCAGCGTACGGCGGACGGGATCCGGGAGGGCCGCTCGGGCGGGAACCGGGAGGGCCGCCTGGACGTGATCCCGGGGGGCCACCAGGCCGGCTTCCGGGAGGACCACCCGGGCGGCTGCTGCCGGGGGGGCCGGAGGGGCGATAGCCCGGACGCGCCGGCGGCGGCGTCGGGCGATACGGTTCGGTGGCGCGGTGCACCAGGACGGCGCCGCGCGCGGGCCGCACAGGCGGAATCGCTGCCGCACCCGGCGTCGCCGAAGCGGTAGCCGACTGCGGTGTGAGGGTGGCCGCAGGCGCGGAAGGCGTCGCACTTGCATACGAAGCGACGCTGCCGGAGGCGGCGGGCGCGGCGGCAGGTGCGGCTACGGCCGCTTGCGCTGCCGGCTTGGTCTCTGCGGCGACCGCCGGAGCTATCCCGGCCATGCCGGCCGTGACCGCGGGGGCGGGCGCCGCGCCCTCGGCGGCAGCGAAAGCCGCCAGCATCGGATCCGCGGCCGCGCCGGCCAGGCCGGGCGCGAGCTTGTCCGCGGAGCTCGCTGGAAGGGTTTTGATCTTGGGTTCGACCTTCTGGATCAGCGTGCGCGGCCGGGTTGGACGCAACGGCGGCAAGGCGGTCGTGCGGCGAGCCGCAGGCGTCGGCGGCGCGGGGGCTCCCGCGCGCCGCGCTGCCGGCGGTGCGCCCTCCGGCGCCGAGTCGTCCATGATGACCTCGCGCGGTGAGGCCAGCTTCTTGCCGGCGAGGATCGCTTGCAGGATCTCGCTTTCTACGGCCGCTTCCTCACCCTCGACCCGAACTCCGATGGAGCGCAGCTTGAACACCAGGTCCTGGTGTGAAACGCCCATCATCGTCGCAAGGTCGGTGACCCGAATCTTTCCCATATTTTCCGTCGTTCTCCTGGCTGATCCTGCTTGACCGGAAGCGTCGCGAGCGTGCTACTCGCGCTCGCCTTCCGGGGCCTGGTCGTTCTCTTCCTGGGCAGCGTCTTCAGCGACCTTGGCGCGATCCTCGGACTCCTTGAAGGCGCGAGAGAGCGCCGCCATGAAGTCCTGGTCGTTCATCGAGGACGAAGACTCGACCGCCATCGGGTGACCGGCTCCGAGCGACTCGGCGGGCTCCGTGGCCTGGGCCATCTCGGCCTGTTCCTTCGCCCAGCTCAGGATGGAAAGCGCAGTCTTCGGTCCGATGCCCTCGATCGCCTGCAGCGTCTCGGGGGTCGCGTCCACAAGCGCCTGCACGGTGGAGAAGCCGGCTTCCTCGAGCAGCGCCGCCGTCCGCGGACCGATCCCCGGCACCGTCGTGAGATCCAGCGTGGCATTGAGGTCGGGTGCCGCCGGCGTCTCGCCGAAGGCGTTCTGGAGCATGCGGGCGAGGGCTCCGGCGACTTCGTCCTTGACGTCGGACTCGCTCTTGATGTCGATCCGGCAACCGATCAGCTCGGCTGCGAGGCGCACGTTCTGGCCGCGCTTGCCGATAGCGAGCGAGAGCTGTTCGTCTTCCACGATGACGTCGAGGTGCGGCTGGGCGCCGACGTGGTGCACGGAGACGCGGGTGATCTTGGCGGGTGCGAGCGCGCTCTGGGCGAAGGTGACGAGGTCATCGCTGTATTCGATGATGTCGATCTTCTCGCCCCGGAGCTCGCGGATGATCGACTGCACGCGGGAGCCCTTCATGCCGACGCAGGCGCCGACCGGATCGACGTCGCGCTCGCGGCTGTAGACGGCGACCTTGGCGCGCTCCCCGGGAGCGCGCACGGCGGCCTTGATCATGACCGTGCCGTCGTAGATTTCGGGCACTTCCATTTCGAACAGCTTGACGAGCAGCCTGGGGTCGGTCCGCGAGAGGATGATCTGCGGTCCCTTGGGCTGCTTGTGGACCTCGACGATGACGCCGCGGATGCGTTCGCCCTGGCTGTAGCGCTCGTGGCGCGCCTGTTCCGAGCGCGGCACGGCAGCCTCGGTGCGGCCGAGGTCGACGATGATGTCGCCGCGCTCGAAGCGCTTGACGGTGCCGTTGACCACTTCGCCAACCCGGTCGATGAACTCGTTGTAGACCTTCTCCCGCTCGGCTTCACGCACCCGCTGATAGAGAACCTGCTTGGCGGACTGCGCGGCGATGCGTCCCAGCCCTTCGGTGGAGATGGGGGTGAGGATCTCGTCGCCGACCTGCGCGTCGGCCTTGTGGGGCTGCGCCTCTTCCACGGTCCACTCGGCGGCCGGATCCTCGACCACCTCGACGACCTTCTTCACAGTCCAGGCGTCGAACTTGCCGGTCTCCGGGTTCCAGGTGGCGCGTACGGGCTCCTTGATCCGGTGCTGCTTCTTGGCGGCGGAGGCCATCGCGTCTTCGAGCGCCTGAACCCAGCGGTCGTAGTCGATTTCCTTTTCGCGCGCGACCTGGCGCAGCACGTCTCCAAGATTGACTTCCGGGGCTGTCTGTGTCTGAGCCATACCGTCCTGTTCCTACTCGTCAATCACCAGCTTTGCGAGCTGGATGTCCTGTAGTCTGAGCCGCAACACCGGCCGGCTCTCGATCTCACTCACTTCCAATTCGCCTGCCGCCTCGTCGAACGCGGTCAGCCGCCCCACGACGGTGGCTCGCTTTCCGGTCGCCGCATCGACGAAACGGACACGTGCCCGGTGCCCGACGAAGCGCGCGAAATCGCGCGGCCCGTAGAGCTGCCGGTCCAGCCCGGGCGAGCTCACTTCGAGCGTGTACCTGCCCGGCCCGAAATTGCGCACGTCGAGCAATGCCGACGCCAGCTTGGAGACCGTCTCGCAATCCTCGAGACGAACCCCTCCCTCGCGGTCGAGAATGAGGCGCAAAGTGCCGGCCTGGAACTCGACCTGCAGAAGCTCGCAGCCTTGAGCTGCAGCGATCTCGGCCAATTCCACGCCGAGTTCGGGGTCGATCCCTTTTCCGGCCATCCCGTCCAATGCCTGCCCGACAACAAAAAAGGTGGGCTGCTCGGCCCACCTCACAACCGTTAGGCAAGCTGTCGGAGGGCATGATAGCGCGGCGCCACCGGGATGGCAAGTTACGGCGATGCCGGGGTTTGAGGCCCCGCGTCAGTCTGACGTCTCGCTGGCGCCAGGGCGCAAACTTCCGGGCACGGCGATTGCTTTGGGGATGGTGGGCAGGACAAACGGAACTCTTCCATAGGAGAACTCTTCATGTCGTCTTCCACGCATCCGAGCCGAAACATCACGACCCTCGGTCTGCTCTTCGGAGCCGTGATCTTCGGAATGGTGCTCGCCGGCGGTCTGGACCTCAGCGCGACGGGCGCAGCCGCCCCTGCCGCGGCAGCCAGTACAGCCGTCGGCGCCACGCCGTCCCCGGCGGGCGAAGCCCAGGTACGGGGTGCGAGCTCGTACCTTCCTTCCTTCGCCGACCTGGCAGAGAAGGTCCTGCCGGCGGTGGTCTCGATCGAGGCCCAGACGATCGAGAGGGCCGACGCACGGCGCATTCCCGGCCACGGCGGCGGGTCGCAGGACCCCTTCCAGTTCTTCTTCGGCCCCCGCGGCGGCCAGCCCGAGGGTGACGGAAACCGCGAATACCGCTCCGACTCCGGCGGCAGCGGCTTCGTGGTCAGCGCCGACGGCTACGTCGTCACCAACAACCATGTGATCGAGGGTGCGACGAAGCTCCGGGTGCGGCTCGAAGAGCGCTACTACGACGCCACCGTCAAGGGAGCCGACCCGGCGACCGACCTGGCGTTGCTCAAGATCGAGGCCGGGAGGCCGCTCGCTTTCCTGCCGCTCGGCGACAGCGACCGCCTCCGCCAGGGCGACTACGTCATGGCGATCGGCAATCCCCTGCTGCTCGACCATACGGTCACGGTCGGCGTGGTGAGCGCCAAGGGACGCTCGATCGGTCTCACCCGGGACAGCTCCTTCGAAAACTTCATCCAGACCGATGCCGCGATCAACCGCGGCAATTCGGGCGGTCCACTGGTCAATCTGGCCGGTGAGGTGATCGGCATTGCCACGGCGATGAACGGCGGCGCAGAGAACATCGGATTCGCGGTGCCGGTGAGCACGCTCAAGGCGGTGCTGCCGCAGCTCAAGGAAAAGGGCAAGGTCAGCCGGGGCTATATCGGTGTCAACATCACCAACATCGACTTCGACCGCGCCCAGGCCTTCGGACTCGCCGAGGCCGGCGGCGCCCTGGTGACCCAGGTCGTGGACGGTTCCCCGGCCGCCAAGGCCGGAGTGGAGCACGGCGACGTAGTCCTGTCGGTCGATGGCCGGAAGGTGAAGGAGACCCGTGACCTGATCGATTACGTCTCCGCGCAGGGACCGGGCAAGAAAGTCGAGCTCGAAATCCTGCGCGATGGCAAGCGGGTCCGGAAGTCCGTCGAGCTCTCGGAGCGCCAGGCGGACGAGGTCGCGGAGTCCGGCAGCAACAAGGAAGAGGGCCTGCGCGGCTTCAGCTGGCTCGGCCTCGAGTACCAGGACCTGACCCCGGCGTTGCGCCAGAGCCTGGGTCTTGGAGGGTCGGTCGAAGGGGTGCTGGTGCGCGACGTCGCGGCCTCCAGCCCGCTCTACGACGAGGGCGTAGCCGAAGGGGACCTCATCCTCGAGGTCAACGGTCAGCCGACGCCGAACGTCAAGGAGTTCGAGAGCCTGGTCGGGGCCGTTCCGTCGGGCTCGTTCCTGCGTCTCTACCTGCGGCGCGTCAATCCGCAGGCCCAGGGTAGCCGCCAGGTGAACTACTTCGCCATCGTGCGCGTGCCCTGAGGCTGCGCCGGCCCACGGCCGGCGGCAACCTGCAGGACTCTTCATCTCCGACGGGCCGGCTCGGACTCGAGCCGGTCCGCTTTTTCCTTTGTTACACTGAAACCATGTGCGCAGCTTCCAAAGCGTCGATTCTCGTGGTGGACGACGAGGCCGCCATTCGCGACAGCCTGCGAATGGTGCTCGAGTTCGAGGGCTACCGCGTGGAGGAGGCCAGGAACGGCCTGGAGGCGCTGCAGAAAGTCCGCGAACGCCCGCCCCACGCCATTCTCCTCGACCTCCGAATGCCCGAAATGGACGGTGCCGAGACGTTTCGCTCACTGCGGGAGCGCGGCTACGACATGCCAGTGCTGGTCGTTTCCGGCCACGCCGATGTCGCCACCGCGGTCGAAATGACTCGCCAGGGCGCCTTTGACTTCTTCGAGAAGCCCTTTCAGAGCGACCGGCTGCTCATCTCGGTCCGCAACGCGGTGGAATCGCGGCGAATCTCCGAAGACAACGGGAGCGGCGCGGGCAGCGGCGACAGCGCCCTCCTGATCGGCGGTTCACCGAGTATGAAGCGGTTGCGCGAGACGATCGAGCTCGCGGCTCCGACCTCCGCTACCGTGCTCGTCTCCGGCGAGAGCGGCACCGGGAAGGAACTGGTCGCCAGAGGCATTCACACTCTGAGCTCGCGGCGCGGCCAGCCGTTTGTCCAGGTGAACTGCGCGGCGATCCCCGAAGAGCTCATCGAATCGGAGCTCTTCGGCCACGAGAAGGGGAGCTTCACCGGCGCGGTGCGCCGCCAGACCGGGAAGTTCGTCGCCGCGGACGGCGGGACGATTTTTCTGGACGAGGTCGGCGACATGTCGGCGCGTACCCAGGCGAAGGTGTTGCGGGTGCTCGAGAGCGGCGACGTCGAACCGATCGGCGCCGACAAGGTCGTCCGGGTGAATGTCCGCGTCGTCGCGGCGACCAACCGGAACCTCGAGGAGGAGATCCGGGCCGGGCGTTTCCGTGAGGACCTCTTCTACCGCCTGAACGTAGTTCCGATCCGCACGCCGCCGCTGCGCGAGCGCCTCGAAGATGTGCCGCTGCTGGTCGATCATTTCGCGCGCTGGTTCTGCGAGGCCAACAACTACCGGCGGAAGCGCTTCACGCCCGAGGCGATGGACCTCCTGCAGATGCTCCCTTTCAAAGGGAACGTCCGCGAGCTGCGGAACCTGGTGGAGCGCCTGCTGATCCTGACTCCCGGGGACGCGATCGGCCGCGAGGCCGTGGCCGGGGCGGCCGGTAGCGCGCGCGTCGAGCTTGGACAGTCGTTTCAGGGGCTCAAGACGCTGCGCGAGTTCCGCGACCAGGCGGAAAGGCTCTTTCTCGTGCAGAAGCTCGGCGACCATCAGTGGAACGTGACCCAGACCGCGCTCGCCATCGATACCCCACGCAGCAACCTCTACAAGAAGATGGAGCAGTATGAAATCCGACGAAGCGAGCCCCCGGCTTCCCCGCGCGACGACGAGTAGCGCGCTCCTCGCAACCCTCGAGGACTGCGGCGCCCTGCGTCGCGGGCACTTTCTGCTTTCCTCGGGCCTGCATTCGCCGGCCTACGTGCAGTGCGCCCTGTTGCTCGAGAGCCCGGAGAGGGCGGCGGCGGCAGGGGAGGCGATCGCCGGCGAGCTCGCGGCGCTCGAACCGGATTCGGTGCTGGCGCCGGCGCTGGGCGGCGTGATCATCGGCTACGAGGTCGCCCGGGCGCTGGGGGTGCCGTTCCGGTTCGCCGAGCGCGCCGGGGAGCACCTGGCCCTGCGGCGGGGCTTCGAGCTCGCGCCCGGCGAGCGGGTGGTGATCATCGAGGACGTGGTCACTACCGGCAAGTCGACCCTCGAGACCGCGGCGCTCGCGGAGCGCGCCGGCGCCAAGGTTGTCGGCATCGGATCGATCATCGACAGGAGTGGCGGCAAGCACGGCTTCGCGGTGGCCTACGCGGCGTTGCTGCCGCTCGACCTGCCCACCTACGCCGCTGCCGAGTGTCCGCTCTGTCGCGACGGCTCGGAGGCGGTGAAGCCGGGAAGCCGGCCGCAGGGCGGTCCGGCAGTCTGAGGGATCTGGCGGGCCTGAGGCCGGCGGCTCCTGCCGCGGACTAACGCAGCGCTTCGCGGTAGAGCTTGTCGACGCTTGCCTTGAGCGCCTCGAGACGGCCGCTGGCTGCAGCCTGCTTGCCGGTGACGCGGAGTGGCCAGAGGTTGTCGGCCGGGTCGGAGACCTCGATCTCGTAGCTGCTCTTCCCGGCGTCCCAGCTGCCGGCGCCGTTCGGGCGGATGCCCCAACCCGACGGCAGGTAGCTGCGGATCTCGATATCGGTGAAAGTCAGTCGGTTCGGTTCGGCCGTCATGCGGCAATCTTGTCGCAGAAACCGCCGCCGGCCAAGCGCCTTTGCCCCTCCTCTGCCCGAGCTCTGGCCCGGGTGCCACGCCGCTGGTAGCATCGCCCGGAGGGAAATCATGGAAATCGAGCTCAACGAAGAGCAGGTGATGTTGCGCGACACCGTCCGTCGCTTCGCCGCCGAGGTGGTGGCGCCGCGGGCGCGCGAGATCGACGCCAGCGGAGAGTTTCCGCTCGACTACTACCATCAGGCGGGAGAGCTCGGGCTGGCCGGCGTCTGCGTGCCGGAGGAGTTCGGCGGCGCCGGGATGGACATGGTTTCGTATTGCGTGGCGATCGAGGAGATCAGCCGGGTCTGCGCTTCGAGCGGTGTCATCCTGTCGGTGAACAACTCGCTGGTCTGCGATCCGCTCATGCGCTACGCCACCGACGAGCAGAAGCGCGAGTTCCTGATTCCGCTTGCCGCCGGCAAGAAGCTCGGCTGCTTCGCGCTCACCGAGCCCGACGCCGGCAGCGACGCCGCTGCCCTCAAGACGACGGCGAAGCGTGACGGCGATGACTACGTCCTCAACGGGGGAAAGGTCTTCATCACCAACGGCACCCACGCCGACACCGCGCTGGTCTTCGCCACGGTGGATCCGGCGCAGAAGCACAAAGGCATCGCGGCCTTCATCGTCGAGATGGACCGGCCCGGATTCAGCCGCGGCCACCACGAGTACAAGCTCGGCGTGCAGGCGTCGGGGACGACGCAACTCTACTTCGACAATCTTCGCGTCCCGGCGAGGCAGCGGCTGGGCGACGAGGGGATGGGCTTCCGGGTCGCCATGTCGACCCTCGACGGCGGGCGGATCGGGATCGCCTCCCAGGCGGTCGGCATCGCCCAGGGGGCATTCGAAGCGGCGCTCAAGTATGCCAAGGAGCGCGAGCAGTTCGGGCACCCGATCGCCGATTTCCAGGCGATCCAGTTCTACCTGGCCGACATGGCGATGGAGCTCGACGCCGCCCGCCTGCTGGTCTACAAGGCGGCCTGGGCCAAGGAGAACACCAAGCGCTGCACGCTGGAGGCGGCGCAGGCCAAGCTATTCGCTTCCGAGATGGCGCAGCGGGTGACCAACAAAGCGCTGCAGATCCATGGCGGCTACGGCTACACCCGCGACTACGACGTCGAACGCTTCTTCCGCGACGCCCGCATCACGGAGATCTACGAGGGCACCAGCGAGATCCAGAAGCTGGTGATCGCCGACTCGATCCTGAAGGGCAGCTGATCGTCCGTGGCGATCGACTTCTCCTTCACGGAAGAACAGGAGATGCTGCGCCAGGAGATCCGCCGGTTCGCCGAGGAGCGGATCCTGCCCGGTGTCCGCGAGCGCGACCGCGGACACACCTTTCCCGCCGACCTCCTGCGGGAAGCCGGCGAGCTGGGCTTGCTCGGCATGCTGGTCGAGGAACGCTACGGCGGGACGGGCTTCGATCCGCTCTCCTACTGCCTGGCGGTCGAAGAGATCTCGCGGATCTGTCCCTCGATCGGCGTCACCATGAGCGTCTCGAACTCGGTCTGCTGCTGGCCGATTGCCAGATTCGGCAGCGAGGAGATCAAACGTCAGTTCCTCCCCGAGCTGGCGAGCGGTCGCAAGCTCGGTGGCTTCTGCCTGACCGAGGCGGGCTCCGGCAGCGACGCCGGCGCGATGCTCACCTCCGCCCGCCGCGACGGCGACGACTACGTCCTCGACGGCGCCAAGGTCTGGATCACGAACGCCAGTGTCGCCGGGACCTTCGTCGTGATGGCGAAGACCGACGGCGCCGCCGGCAAGCGCGGGATATCTGCTTTCGTCGTCGACGCCGCGTCGCCCGGCATCCAGATCGGACAGCCGGAGGAGAAGCTGGGCCTGCGGGCGTCGGTCACCGCGGCGGTGACGTTCACGGACTGCCGGGTTCCGGCGCGGCAACTTCTCGGTGTCGAGAACGCCGGCTTCAAGATTGCCCTGGCGACGCTCGACCACTCCCGCCTCGGGATCGCGGCGCAGGCGGTCGGCATCCATCAGCGGGCGCTCGAGCTCGCCGTTGCCTATGCGAAGGAGAGGGTGCAGTTCGACGTGCCGATCGCCAGCCACCAGGCGATCCAGTTCCAGCTCGCGCGCATGGCGACCGAGCTCGCCGCGTCGCGCGTGCTGCTCTGGTACGCCGCGGTCTCGGAGAAAGCGTCGAGCGCCGGTCGCCTGGCGGCGGAGGCCAAGGCCTACGCCAGCGAAGCGGCCAACCGGGCGGTCTGGGATGCCCTGCAGATCCACGGCGGGAACGGTTGCAGCGAGGAGTACGAGATTGCCAGGCTCTACCGTGACGTGCGGGTAACGACGATCTACGAAGGCACGAGCGAGATGCAGCGCCTGGTCATCGCAAGGCACCTGCTGACCTCGTGAGTCCGCAGCCGACTCCGGACCGGGCAATCCCGCTCCCGCAGGTCCTCGCGATCGTCCTCAACTACAACGGTCGCGAGATCACGCTTTCGACCGTGGCCAGCCTCCTCGCCCTCGACTATCCCGGGTTGGGCATCCTCGTCGTCGACAACGGTTCGACCGACGGCTCCGATGCCGCAATCGCCGAGGCCTTCCCATCCGTCCGGCGTCTGCGCACCGAGGTGAACCTCGGCATCTCAGGAGGTCTCAACCTCGGCTTCCGGGTCGGTCTCGACGAGGGCTGGGACTACCTGATGCCGATGAACAACGACATCGAGGTGGCGCCCGATCTGCTGCGCGAGCTGGTGGCGGCGGCAGGGCCGGATCGTACTATCGGCTGCGTCGGGCCGAAGTGCTTTTACTTTTTCGGCGACCGCAACCGCCTCTGGTCCGCGGGCGGCACACTCCGTTTCCGCGAGTCGGTCACCCGGGAGCGGGGGATGGGGGAGCTCGATAGCGGGCAGTACGATTGCGACGGCGAGGTCGACTACGTCAACGGCGCGCTCATGCTGATCCGCCGCGAGGCGTTCCTCGCCGCCGGTCTCTGGGATCCCGTCTACCACGTCTCGGTCGAGGACGCAGACTGGTGCGTGCGCATGAAGCGGGCCGGATTCCGCTGCTGGTATGCCCACCGGGCGCGGCTCTGGCACATGGTCTCGCCGACCACCGGCGGCTATACCGCCGGCAGAACCTTCCGCACCGGGCGCTCGACGGCGATCTTCGTGCGCAAGTATGCCGGACCGGCCGGCTGGGCCGGATTCCTCCTGTGGACCGCCGTGGCCCTGCCGATCGCGTTCCTGCGCGAACTGCCGCGTGGCAACGCGGGCGCAGTCGTGGCGAAGCTGCGCGGCGTGCTGCAAGGCCTCCGGGTCGCGCTGCCCGAGCCGCCGGTGGCCTGAGACCGGAACGGGTCCTTCCCCGGCAGGGAGCCTGGAGCCTTATACTCGCCGTTTGCAGGGAACCGAGGAGAACGCGACCATGCCCGTGAAGGAACCCCCGCAGGAAGCCCCTCCGGCTCGCCTGGGCGAGCCGGCGACGCCGCTCCGGGAGGAGATTCGCTCGCGCTCGCAGGCGGCCCGCGAGCGTTGGCAGGCGACCCGGGATCGCGAAGCCGGCGCGCGGCCCCACTGGAAGAAGGACTTCACGACGGTTTCGGGCCAGGCGGTCCCCGAGCTGGTGACTCCGGACGAGTCGCTGAGCGATCCGATCGCCGGGATCGGCGTTCCGGGGGAGTTTCCATTCGTGCGCGGAATCCACCCGACGGGATACCGCGGCAAGCTTTGGACGATGCGGCAGTTCGCGGGCTTCGGCTCCGCGGCGGACACCAACCAGCGCTTCAAGTACCTCCTCTCGCAGGGGCAGACCGGGCTCTCCGTCGCTTTCCATCTCCCTACGCTCTACGGCTACGACTCCGACCACAAGATGGCGGCCGGCGAGGTCGGCAAATGCGGTGTCGCGATCGACT
>Ga0138256_10002993_pt1 | contig 18057 bp, 18 predicted proteins | sample KNB2016incub_MG_FD_105486 | JGI IMG/M metagenome (GOLD analysis project Ga0138256, IMG submission 105486) | Active sludge microbial communities from wastewater in Klosterneuburg, Austria - KNB2014incub_MG | ecosystem: Engineered > WWTP > Activated sludge > Unclassified | place: Austria... | reverse complement strand
TTCAAATCTTGTGTAGGAAGCGTGGCCGAGTGGTTTAAGGCACCGGTCTTGAAAACCGGCGACGGGTAACCGTCCGTGAGTTCGAATCTCACCGCTTCCGCCATCAACCGACTCGACCCGCCGCTCAGGCGGGTTTTGTGTTTACCGAGCCGGTTTTCGGAGCGCTATTGCCCACACTGCTTCTTCTCAACAAACCCTATGGCGTGCTGTGCCAGTTCAGCGATGAGGCGGGGCGCCCGACGTTGAAGGATTACGTCCTGGTGCCCGGTGTCTATGCCGCCGGCCGTCTGGATACCGACAGCGAGGGCTTGCTGCTGCTGACCGATGACGGCGCCCTGCAGCACCACATTGCCGATCCGCGCCACAAGCAGCCCAAGACCTATCTTGTCCAGGTCGAAGGCGAGCCCGACGAGGCGGCGCTGGCGCGGCTCAGGGCCGGGCTGGATCTGGGTGACTTTCGCACCCGGCCTTGTGACGCACGCCGTATCCCTGCGCCCGACTGGCTGTGGCCGCGCGACCCGCCGGTGCGCTTTCGCAAGACGGTGCCGACAGCCTGGTTGGAGATCGTGCTGCGTGAAGGCAAGAATCGGCAGGTGCGGCGCATGACGGCGAAAATCGGCTTTCCCACGCTGCGTTTGCTGCGGGTGGCGATCGGGCCGTGGACGCTCGACGGCCTTGCGCCTGGGCAGTGGCGCGAGTTGCCGATACCGGCGATGTCCCCCGCCAAGTCGTCGCCCGGCCGCAAACAAGGTGCTCCGCCGCCGCGCGTCGCGTCACAGCGGCGTTCGCAAGGTGGCGAAGGGAGTCCCGCAGGTTCGCGGCCGGATTCGCGGCCGGATTCGGGTCCCGTTGCGCCCACCCGTGCTCGCCAGGCCGAGGGCGGCGCGGGTAAGATGCGGCGCGTCAGGACAGACTTTGGATCGAAGCGATGAAGCGAAAGCGGATTGTGAAGGATGTGGCGCTGGCCCTAGCCCTGTCGTCGGGCGCCGCGTCGGGCGCAGCACTCGCGCAGCTAATGCCGGTTGCGGAACTCGGCGCGGGCATGTATCGCATCGAGGCCGAGGTGGCGCATACGGCGCAGGCGCGCCAGGTCGGGCTGATGACGCGCAAGTCCATGGCGCCACAGCACGGCATGGTGTTCGTGTTCGAGCAGGACGCCACCCACTGCATGTGGATGAAGAACACTTTCCTGCCGCTGTCGGTCGCCTTTGTCGACGCCCAGGGCAGGGTGATCAACATCGAGGACATGCAGCCGCAAACCGAGGACAACCACTGCGCCGCGGCGCCCGCGCGCTTCGCGCTGGAGATGAATCTGGGCTGGTTCCGCGAGCGCGGCATCAAGCCGGGTGATGCCCTGCGCGGCTTCGACCGCCTGCCGTCGGCACGCTGATGCCCCGCGTCCACAGGGACGAATAGCGGCCCTTTCCCACCTTTTTTCGACCGGCAGATATTGCCGCTCGCAGCCGATAATCCCCACACGTCGTCTCGCGTCAGCGCCTTGTGGTGCGCGGCAGGGCGACGATGGAGCCGGCTGTGGCCGAAGATAGCGATCTAGAGAAGACAGAAGCCCCGTCATCGCGACGGCTTGAACAGGCGCGCGAGGAAGGTCAGGTCCCGCAATCGCGCGAGCTGTCGACCTTTTTCGTCACCATCACCGGCGTCCTCACGCTGTGGCTGCTGGGCGGCTGGATGGCCGAGCGCATGCTGGCGGTGGTGAGGACGGGTTTCGCCTTCGAGCGCGAGACCGCTTTCGACGTCACGCTGATGCTGGATGTATTGCGCGGTCAGCTCGGCGGCGCAATGCTGATGCTGATGCCGCTGTTCCTCACCCTGCTGGTGGCAGCGGTGGCGGCGCCGGTCGTGCTCGGAGGTCTGGTCTTCGCGCCCAAGGCGCTGGGCTTCAATTTTGGGCGCATGAATCCGCTGCAGGGTATTGCCCGGATGTTCTCGGTGCACGGCCTGGCCGAGATGGTGAAGGCGATCCTGAAGTCGTTGCTGATCGGTGGCGTGGCCTCGATGGTGTTGTGGTCGAACAAGGAGCACCTGTTCGATCTGATGGTGGAGCCGCTCGAAACCGGCATGGCGGATTTTTCTGCTACGGTCATCTTTGCCGCGGTGCTGATTGCGGCCAGCCTCGGGCTGCTGGCGCTGATGGACGTGCCTTTCCAGCTCTGGCAGTACCACAAGAAATTGCGCATGACCAAGGAAGAGGTCAAGCGCGAGGGCAAGGAGCAGGAGGGCGATCCGCAGGTCAAGGGCCGCATCCGCGCCATGCAGCGCGAGATGGCGCGCCGTCGCATGATGGCCGAGGTGCCCAAGGCTGACGTGGTGGTGACCAACCCGACGCACTTCTCGGTGGCGCTCAAGTACGACGCCGAACGCATGGGCGCTCCGGTGGTGATTGCCAAGGGACGCGGCGAGATCGCGCTCAAGATTCGCGAGCTGGCGGTGGAAAACAAGGTGCCCTTGCTCGAGGCCCCGCCGTTGGCGCGTGCGCTCTACCGACACTGCGAGATCGAACAGTCGATTCCCGCGGCGCTGTATACCGCGGTGGCTGAAGTGATGGCGTATGTCTATCAGCTCGACAACTGGATGAAACAGGGTGGGCAGCCGCCACACGCCCCCGCCCATCTGCCGGTGCCTGCGGGCATGGACCCCGGCTCCCCGGACGAATGAGCACCTGATCAATGGCGATACAAGACACCCTGAACCTGCGTCATTTGCTGACCCCGGCCAATTTGCGTCAGCTCGCCGCGCCCATCCTCATCATCATGATTCTGTCGATGATGGTGTTGCCGTTGCCGGTCTTTCTGCTCGATGTGTTCTTCACTTTCAACATCGCCATCTCGGTAATGGTGATGCTGGTGGCGATGTACTCGAAAAAGCCACTGGATTTCTCGGTCTTCCCGACGGTGCTGCTGGTTACGACGCTGCTGCGCCTGTCATTGAACGTGGCCTCGACCCGGATCGTGCTGCTTGAAGGCCATGCCGGCCCGGATGCTGCTGGCAAGGTCATCGAGGCCTTCGGCAACTTCCTCGTGGGCGGCAACACGGCGGTTGGTCTGGTGGTGTTCGTCATCCTCACCCTGATCAACTTCGTCGTCATCACCAAGGGTGCGGGCCGCATTGCCGAAGTGTCGGCGCGCTTCACCCTGGATGCGATGCCCGGCAAGCAGATGGCCATCGATGCCGACCTCAACGCCGGCCTCGTCGACGAGAAGGAGGCCAAGAGCCGGCGCAAGGAGATTGCGCAGGAGGCGGATTTTTACGGCGCCATGGACGGTGCGTCCAAGTTCGTGCGCGGCGACGCCGTCGCCGGCATCCTCATCCTCGCCATCAACATCATCGGCGGCCTGTTCGTGGGCGTCATGCAGCACGACATGGGGGTGGGCGAAGCGGGTCACACCTATACGCTGCTGACGATCGGCGACGGTCTGGTGGCGCAGATCCCGGCGCTGATCATCTCGGTTGCCGCGGGCCTGGTGGTGTCGCGCGTCGGTGACGAAGGAGACATCGGCGGGCTGGTGATCGGGCAGCTGTTCTCCAATCCGCAGGTCATGATTCTGACCGCGGCCATCATCGGCATCCTGGGTCTCATTCCCGGTATGCCCAACCTGGTCTTCCTGCTGCTGGCCGCAACGCTCGGCGCCATGGCATGGCTGCGACGCAAGCGCATGGAGGAGGAGGTCTTGGCTGCTGCCGCTCCCGAAGCTGCCGCGCAGGCCACTGCGCCGCCACCCGATGCGATGGAGGCGAGCTGGAACGATGTCGCCCAGGTCGACGTGCTGGGCCTGGAAGTGGGTTACCGCCTGATTCCAATGGTGGACAAGGGTCAGGACGGCGAGCTGCTCAAGCGCATCCGTGGCCTGCGCAAGAAGTTCGCCCAGGAGGTCGGCTTTCTGTCGTCGCCGGTGCACATCCGCGACAATCTCGAACTCAAGCCTAACGGTTACCGCATCGCGCTCAAGGGGGTCGAGGTCGGTGTCGGCGAAGCCTATCCGGGCCAGCTCATGGCGATCAACCCCGGGCGCGTCTCCGGCCCGCTACAGGGGCGCGAAACCACAGACCCGGCTTTTGGCCTGCCCGCAGTGTGGATCGATGCCGGCATGCGCGAGAACGCCCACGCGCTGGGCTACACCGTGGTCGATGCCAGCACCGTCGTTGCCACCCACCTCAACCACGTCATTCTCAACCATGCTGCCGAGCTCCTCGGCCGCCAGGAGACGCAGGCGCTGCTCGACCACGTCAGCAAGGATTCGCCCAAGCTCATCGAGGACCTGGTGCCCAAGATGCTGCCCGTCGGCAGCGTCCAGCGCGTGTTGCAGAACCTGCTCGAAGAGGGGGTCAACATCCGTGACATGCGCAGCATCATCGAGGTGCTGGCCGAGAACGCAGCGCGCACGCAGGACCCGGTGCAGCTCACCGCCAAGGTGCGTGAGTCGCTCGGCCGCGCGATCATGCAGGCGTTGTTCCCGGGCAATGCCGAGGTTCAGGTGATGGCGCTCGAGCCGGGTCTCGAGCGCATCCTGATGCAGGCCATGACGGCGGGTGGCGAAGGCGGTGCGATCGAGCCGGGCCTGGCCGATACGCTGCTGCGGCAGACGGCCGAGATCGCCCAGCGCCAGGAGGACATCGGCCTGCCGCCGGTGCTGCTGGTACCGGCGCAACTGCGCATGCTTCTGTCACGCTTCCTGCGCCGCGCGGTGCCCTCGCTCAAGGTCATCTCCAACACCGAGGTGCCGGAGTCGCGCACCATTCGCGTCACTGCAATGGTGGGCGCGCAGCAGGGCTGAGCGTGCGCCGGGGGTGTGCCCGGTGCGCGGCTCCGAGCATCGAATAAGCGGGGTAAAGACGGTTTATTCGGCCCAAGAGGATCGTGGTGTCGTTGCCATAATCCTTCTCAAGCTGCGGTCAAAGTCAGACCGCCCGGAGAACCACCATGAACGTCAAACGCTACTTTGCCCCCACCGCCCGCGAGGCCCTGCGCGCCCTGAAAGAGGCGCTCGGTCCCGATGCAATCGTGCTGTCGAACCGCGCGATCGATGGTGGCGTAGAGATTCTGGCCTTGCCGGGCGAAGCCCTCGGTGCCTTGCAGGCGGCGAACCGCGCCGCAGTGGCGGCGAAATCGCCTGCTACGGTGGCGGGCGAGCCGATTGCCCCCCCGGCGGCACCTGTGCGACCTGCGCACGATGCGGCAGACAGCGACTTTCGCGTCAGCCTGTCGGCGCTGGCCGCCAGTGCAGCACGCAACGCCGCGCGATCCTCGCCCGCTACTGCGCCTGCCGCCGGGCCGGTCATGCGTCCGTTCAGCCCACCGCGTATCGAAATGGCCGAACCCGCAGTGCGCCACCGTCCGCTGTCGGCCCCGGCCCCGGTGGCGCGGGCCGAAAGCGATGAGTTTGGCGGTGCGCGCATGCGCGAACTGCAGCAGACCAACGCCCGCCTGATGGAGGAGCTGTCCGGCATCCGCGGCATGATCGAACGCCAGCTCGCCGGCTTTGCCTGGGGCGAAACCCGCCGCCATGCTCCGGCGCGCGCAGCGCTACTGGGCGAACTGCTCGAGACCGGATTCTCGGCGGCCATTGCCCGCAAGCTGGCCGAGGCCGTGCCCGAAGATGCGAGTCGCATCGAGGCCCGCGAAGCCGCAGGTGCCGCGCTCGACCGCATGGTGCGAGTCCGTGCCAGCGACGAGGATTTCATCGATCGTGGCGGCGTCTTCGCCCTGGTCGGGCCGACCGGCGTGGGCAAGACCACTACCACGGCCAAGCTTGCGGCGCGCTGCGTCGTGCGTCACGGCGCCAGTCGCCTTGCGCTGATCAGCACCGACGGTTACCGCATTGGTGCCCAGGAGCAGCTGCGGATCTATGGCCGCATCCTCGGTGTGCCGGTGTTCTCGGTGCGCGATGCCGCCGACCTGCGCCAGACCCTCGCAGGCTTGCGCAACAAGCACATGGTGCTGATCGACACCATGGGCATGAGCCAGCGCGACCGCATGGTGGCCGAGCAGGCGACGATGCTCTCCGGCGCCGGCGACGTGCGCCGCCTGTTGTTGCTGAACGCCACCGCGCGTGGCGACACGCTGGACGATGTGGTGCGTGCGTATGCCGGGCCGGATCTGGCTGGCTGCATCTTCACCAAGGTGGACGAGGCCGCGTCGCTGGCGCCCGCACTCGATGTCGCGGTGCGCCACGGCCTGGACATCCGTTACCTGACCAACGGCCAGCGCGTCCCCGAAGACCTTCACCTGCCCAACCGGGCTTATCTGCTGCACCGGGCGCTGCGCGAGCAGAGTGCTGAATCGCCATGGCATATGCATGAAGATGAGGCCGGCATGATGCTGGCGGCAGCGGGCGGAGGGGACTGACATGCTCGATGGACACGAAGACCAGGCGGCCGGGCTCAGACGCCTGTTCCGCCGCGCGCCGCCGCAGGTGGTGGCGCTGTATGCCTGTGGCCGGCATCGCACCCACAACGCCGTGCTGACCGCCCACCGCATCGCTGGCCATGCCGAACGGGTGCTGATCCTGGACGAGGCCGAGGGCGACGCCGGTCTGGGTGCGGCGCTTGCACTTGGTCCGGGGCGCGATCTGCTGCAGGTGCTCGACGGGCGGACGACGCTGGCCGATGTCCTGCAGCCGTGCCCCGGCCTGCTTGGACGGGTGCCGGCCGTCGCTGCAGCGCTGACCCTGCCGCTGCTCGACGCAGCGCGTCGTGCATGCGTCGTCGAGGCGCTGCGCATCCTGCATCGCCACGCCAGTTTCGTGCTCGTTCATGCCGACGGCGTCGGCGCAGCCGAACCCTCGCCCTTCGTCCACGCCGCGCCGCGCCGCCTGCTGGTTGCCGAAGCCAGCGCCAGTGGGGCCACCGAGGCCTATCAAACGATCAAGGGGCTCGCCGCTGCGGGTGCCGGTTCGGTCCATGTGGCGGTCTGTCGTGCACGCAGCAAAGCGGACGCTGCGGCCTTTTTCGCCAGTCTGGAAGCGCTCGTACAACGTCATGTTGGACTACCCCTGGCGTGGCTGGGCGAAGTGGAGCGCGATGACCTGGTGGGCGGACTCAGCCAGGCTGACGTGCCCGCGAGCGCGCGCGAAGCGGGTGCTGCCTTCATCCGCCGCATCAATGGCATGAGCCGCACAGTGCGCAGTCACGGCGCCTGACCGGGAGGCCGGTCGTGACGTATCCCGCTGGTAAAGGAATGGACAGTGCGGGACAATGCGCGCAGATCGATATTCCCGGCGTCATGCGTCCTGCTGCACGCCGCAAGAACACACGGGCTCAATGGATGTATGACGCGAAAGGCAATCCTGACAAGGGACATCTGGTCGAAACTTATGCGCTGCTGGTCAAGCGAATTGCATACCAGCTCATGTCGCGCCTGCCCGCCAGCGTCGATGTAGATGATCTCATCCAGAACGGCATGATCGGTCTGCTTGATGCCATCGGCCGTTACGAGGACGGGTTGGGGGCGCAGTTCGAGACCTACGCGGTGCAGCGCGTGCGTGGCGCGATGCTCGACGGCCTGCGCGAAAACGACTGGTTGCCGCGCAGCCTGCGACGCGACATGCGCCGCATCGAATCGGCGATTCACAGCCTTGAGCAGCAAAATGGGCGTCAGCCGTCCGAGATCGAACTGGCCGAATCGCTGGGCGTGTCGCTGGCCGAATACCAGCACATGCTGCACGAGGCGCGCGGCCATCAACTGGTCTATCTCGAGGATGTCACCCGCGACGAGGACGATGACTACCTTGAGCGCCACATGGTGCACCATGAAGCTGACCCCCTGGGGATGCTCGAGGATGCCGACATGCGGCGCCGGCTGGTCGGTGCCATCGAATTGTTGCCCGAGCGCGAGAAACTGGTGATGGCCCTCTACTACGACGAGGAACTGAACCTGCGCGAAATCGGCGAAGTCCTCGGCGTTACCGAGTCGCGTATCTGTCAGTTGCACAGTCAGGCCGTGGCGCGGCTGCGGGCTGCGATGCTCCACGGCGCAGCGGGCGCTCCTGCGCCGGCGCGGCGCGGCCGTCCGCCGAAGAAGCAGGTGCCGAAATGATGACGTACGCTGTCTTTACCGGACCGTTCTGAAATGGATCGCATCAGCGTCTTCGGCCTTGTGCTTGCCCTTGTTGCCATCGTCGGCGGGCAGGTGCTGGAAGGCGGACACATCGCGTCCCTGGTTCAGCCAACGGCCTTTCTGATCGTGATTGGCGGCACGCTTGGTGCCGTGATGCTGCAGAGTCCGCTGCGCACCTTTGTGGACGGAGTGCGCATGGCGCGCTGGGTGTTCATGCCGCCCACGGTCGAGCATGCGAGGATGATCGAACAGGTGGCTGACTGGAGCCAGATTGCCCGCAAGGACGGCTTGCTGGTGCTGGAAAACCGGGTCGCCGGGCTGCCTGACCCCTTCATGCGCAAGGGCCTGCAACTGCTGGTCGATGGCGTGGAGCCGCTGCGGTTGCGCGAGGTGCTGGAAGTGGAGATCAGCGTGTGGGAGGCGCAGCTGCGCCAGTCGGCCAAGATCTGGGATGCGGCGGGTGGCTATGCGCCGACCATCGGCATTCTTGGCGCGGTGATGGGCCTGATTCACGTCATGGAGAATCTGTCCGATCCTTCCAAGCTTGGCGCCGGTATCGCAGTGGCGTTCGTCGCCACCATCTACGGCGTGGGCTTTGCCAACCTGGTTTTCTTGCCGGTCGCCAAGAAGCTGGTGTCACACATTTCGGCGCTGATCCTGCAGCGTGAGATGTTCGTCGACGGCATCGTGGGTATTGCCAACGGCGATAATCCCCGCATCATTGCTAGCCGCATGCAGGGTTACGTGGTCTGACGGAGAACTGGGCAGAACATGGCACGCCGGCGCAGAGGTGAAGAAGAGCACGAAAACCAAGAGCGCTGGCTCGTGTCCTATGCCGACTTCATCACCCTGTTGTATGCCTTCTTCGTTGTCATGTATTCGCTGTCTTCGGTCAACGAGGGCAAGTATCGGGTGCTGTCCGACTCCATCGTGCAGGCTTTTCGCAGCCTCAACATCAACGACAGCGGCCAGCAGCTCATCGTGCCGCCGATCGTCAAACCCATGCCGATCGCAAGTGCCGAGCTGCAGGAGGCGGCCGAAGCTCGTCGCAAACAGACGGCTGCGCAGATGCGCAGCATGGCCGATGAAATACGGCGCGTGATGGGCGCCTTGTCGCAGAACGGTCAGGTCAGCGTATCCGAAGGCGCATTTGGCATCAGTATCGAGATCAACGCTGCGCTGTTGTTCGCGCCGGGCGAAGCCGCGCTGGGGGTGACGGCCAGCGATGCCTTGCGCGCCGTGGCGCAGGTACTGGCGGCCTCGGTGTTCCCGATCACCATCGAAGGGCACACCGACACCAGTCCCATCAGCACCTACCGTTTCCCCTCCAACTGGGAGCTGTCAGCGGTACGCGCGTCGACGGTGGCGAGGCTGTTCATCGACGCTGGCGTCAGGCCGGACCGGCTCACCGCGGCCGGTTACGCCGACCAGCGCCCTCTGGCCGACAATGGCACCGAGGAGGGCAGGGGGCGCAATCGCCGTGTGACCATCCTGCTCGAGTCGCGCAATGCCGAGCCCGCGCCGATCGGGCCGGGCATCATTCCATCCAACGATCCGATTCGCTCCATCCTTCCGTCCGAACCACCCGCTGCAGCCAGTGGCGATGGCGGCAGTGGTAACGTGCCTCGGTAAGCAGGTCCGAGGCGGGAGCCAGGAAAAGCGCAATTGCAGGCGGGGCGGGGCGGAGGGCCCCATTCGGGCTGCGGCTATCCGCTCTTGGCCCGGCTGCGCCTTGCCCCTTGCTCAGCTCATGCGCTCGGGTTTCACCTTCGGTGTCAGCGGTGAACCCTTGCGTGCCCGGCGATGGCGCAGCGGTTCGCGTTGCGCAGGCTTGAGGGTGATGCTCACCGCCCTATTGCCGCGGCCGATGCCCTCTACCGTCAGCACCGCATCGTCGGCCGGCACGGCGACAGCCGCCAGTGCCTCACCCTCGTCCAGCGCCATCACGATCACGCCGCGGCCACCGCTCTGGGTCTTCATCTCCGGCCGTGGGAAGACCAGCAGCCGGCCGCTCTCCGATGCCGCCGAAATCCAGTCACCCAGAGCCTTCGCCGGCGCCAGCATCCGCTCGCCCTTTTCCAGGCTCATGAAAGCCTTGCCGGCACGCTGGCGGCTGGTGGCACCGGCAACCGTACACAGAAAGCCGTAGCCGCCGCTGTTCGCGAACAGATAGAGCGCGTCGGGCGTGTCGGTGAGCACCTGCGCCAGCTTGCCGCCATCCTGGAGCTCGACCAGCGTTGCGATCGGTGAGCCGTCGCCACGACCGCCCGGCAGGTCGGATACTCTCACCGTGTAGGCGCGACCATTGGTGTCGATGACGATCAGTGGCCAGGTGCTGCGGGTTTCGATCACCGCAAAGCCGAAATCCCCCGCCTTGTAGCTGATCGTCGCCGGGTCGATGCCGTGGCCCTGGCGTGAGCGCACCCAGCCGTTCCTGGATACGATCACGGTCACCGGTTCGTCGGGGACCGAGATTTCCGCAGGAGCCACCGCCGCGACGGCTTCGACCAGGGTACGGCGATCGTCACCGTACTTCTTCGCGTCGTCCTGGATTTCCTTCAGGATCAGCTTGGTCATCGCCGCGCGGCTGTCGAGGATGTGCTGCAGGCCGGCCCGCTCGTCCTTGAGTTCGGCGAGTTCCTTCTCGATCCTGAAGCCTTCGAGGCGGGCAAGCTGGCGCAGACGGATATCGAGGATGTCCTCGGCCTGGATCTCGGACAGGCCGAAGGCGGCGATCAGCGCCGGTTTGGGTTCGTCCGACTCGCGGATCACGCGGATCACCTCCTCGATGTGCAGGAAGGCGATCATGCGGCCTTCGAGGATGTGGATGCGGCGATCGACCTCGTCCAGCCTGTGCCGGGTGCGGCGTTCGACGGCGAGGTAGCGGAAGTCGATCCACTCCCGCAGGATCTGCACCAGGTTTTTCTGCTGCGGGCGACCGTCGCGACCGATCATGGTCATGTTCACCGACACCGAGGTTTCGAGACCGGTGTGGGCGAGCAGTACGGCCATGAACTCGTCACGGTTCTGACGGCTGGACTTGGGCTCCAGCAAGATCAACACCGGCGCCTTGTCGCTGGATTCGTCGCGTACGGTGCCGAGGACGCCGAGCACCAGCTGCTTGAGGTTCTTCTGTTCCTGCGAGACGTCCTTCTTGCCCGCGCGGGGCTGCGGGTTGGTCAGGGTCTCGATCTCGGACAGCACGCCGGCGGCGGAGACGCCATGCGGCAACTCCTCGACGATCACCCGCCACTGGCCACGGGCCAGCTCCTCGATCCGCCAGCGCGCACGCATGCGCAGGCTCCCGCGGCCGCCGGTGTAGGCATCACGGATCGCCTCGGGCGTCGAAATGAGCTGGCCGCCACCGGGGAAATCGGGGCCGGGCAACATGGTCAGCACGTCGTTGAGCGTGGCGTCCGGGTGGCGGATCAGGTGGCAGGTGGCTTCGGCGACTTCACGCAGATTGTGCGGTGGGATCTCGGTCGCCATGCCCACCGCGATCCCCGAGGCGCCGTTGAGCAGCACGAAGGGCAGGCGTGCCGGCAACAGTTGCGGCTCCTCGAAAGCGCCGTCGTAGTTGGGGATGAAGTCCACCGTGCCACGGTCGATTTCGGCCAGCAGCAGCTCGGCGATCGGTGTCAGGCGGCATTCGGTGTAGCGCATCGCCGCGGCTGAGTCACCATCGCGCGAGCCGAAGTTGCCCTGGCCGTCGACCAGTGGATAACGCAGCGAGAAGTCCTGCGCCACACGGACCATGGCGTCGTATACCGAGCTGTCGCCGTGCGGGTGGTATTTGCCGATGACGTCGCCGACCACGCGCGCCGACTTGACGTGCTTGGAGGTGGCCGACAGCCGCATCTCGTTCATCGCAAACAGGATGCGCCGCTGTACCGGCTTGAGGCCGTCCTCGACCTGCGGCAGCGCGCGCGATTTGACTACGCTCATCGCGTAGGCGAGATAGGCGCGTTCGGCAAAACGGTCCAGCGCCAGCGTGCCGTCGTCCTCGGGCTCCGATTCGGGCTCGGCGGGTGGAGCAGGCGGTGGTGGCAGCCCGGTACCGGCGGGTGCGCCGTGGTCCTGGGGCACGGCCGCGGCATCGGGTGCATCCGCCGGGGCCGTCGCGGTCGGGGTAGGGACTGTTGGGGCGCTGCCGGGCGGGGTTGGCGCCCTGGAAAGAGGGGTTTCCGGGGGGGCGAACAGATCGGGGGTGTCGGTGCTCATGCGATGTCGTCTTCACCTTCGTTTGCCATGCGCTCGGCAGTGGAGAGGGTATTCAGAGGGAGTCGAGCTTGCTTTTCCGGCTGTTCGCGGCGGAGCACGAAATCCGCTTCAAAGTCGCCCAAGGCATCCCAGGTGCAGGTCGGGGTGGGCTCATTGTCGATCTTCGTATGCATGTGCTGAGTCCTCTCGTGCAAAACTCTCGCGCTCAAATGTCCGCCTCGACGCTGTCGCCCTTTTCTTCCATCCATGCGCGCCGGCCCGAAGCTTCGCCCTTGCCCATCAGCAGCGTGAACATCTTCAGCGTGGTGTCGGCGGCGCCGCTGCGCACCTTCACCGGCAGCATGCGACGCGTGGCGGGGTCCATGGTGGTTTCGCGCAACTGCTCGGAGTTCATCTCGCCCAGGCCCTTGAAGCGACCGATCTCGATGGCGTCGGGACGGAAGCCTTCCTTTTCCAGCCGGTCGCGCATGGCCAGCAGTTCCCCTTCGTCCAGCGCATACAGGCGGCGTGGCGGGCGCTTCTTGCCCTGGGCGGGGACGTCGACGCGGTACAGCGGCGGCTGCGCGACATACACATGACCGTGTTCGATCAGCTTCGGGAAGTGGCGGAAGAACAGCGTCAGCAGCAGGGTCTGGATGTGGGCGCCATCGACGTCGGCGTCGGACATGATCACGACCTTGCCGTAGCGCAGGCCCGACAGGTCGACCTTGTGGTCGGCTTTGTGCGCGTCCACCCCCAGCGCCACGGCAATGTCGTGGATCTCGTTGTTGGCGAAGAGCCGGTCGGGGTCGATCTCCCAGGTGTTCAGCACCTTGCCGCGCAGGGGCAGGATGGCCTGCGTTTCCTTGTTGCGCGCCATCTTGGCCGAACCGCCGGCGGAATCGCCTTCGACCAGAAAGAGTTCATTGTCGGCAATGTCATCGGATTCGCAGTCCGACAGCTTGCCGGGCAGCACGGCCACGCCCGAAGTCTTCTTCTTTTCGACCTTTTGCGCGCTCTTCTGCCGTGCCAGCGCCTGCTTGATCGACAGTTCGGCGATCGCCTTGCCGGCATCGACGTGGTTGTTGAGCCAGATCTCGAAGGGGTCGCGTAGCTGCGACGACACCAGCTTCACGGCTTCGCGCGAGTTCAGTTTTTCCTTCACCTGGCCCTGGAACTGCGGGTCGAGCAGGCGCGCCGACAGCACGAAGCTCATGCGTCCGCACACATCCTCCTGCTGCAGCTTGACGCCGCGCGGCAGCAATGTGTGGTGCTCGATGAAGGACTTCAGCGCTTCGAATACACCGGCGCGCAGACCGGATTCGTGCGTGCCGCCATTCACCGTCGGAATCAGGTTCACGTAGGACTCGCTCGGCACGGCCGATTCGAACCAGGCCAGCGCCCAGGCCGCGCCTTCGCCTGCGGCGTAGCTGGGGTCGTCCTTGCCGGCGTATTTTTCGGCGGTGAAGATCGGCGCCACCGCCTCGATGTCGCCGGCGAGCTCCTTAAGATAGCCCGCGAGGCCTTCCGGGTAGGTCCAGGTCTTGGTTAGCGCCGCGCCGCTGTCCTGCTCGATGTCGAGCCGCACGCCCACGCCCGACAGCAGCACGGCCTTGGAGCGCAGCAGACGTTCGAGTTCGTTCAGCGGCACGCGCGGTGAATCGAAATAGCGGGCGTCCGGCCACACTCGCACCCGGGTGCCGGTCTGGCGTCCGCAGTCGCCTTCGATGCGCACCGGGCTGATGGTCTCGCCGCCGTCGGCGAAGTCGATGCGGTGGATCTTGCCGTCGCGCTTCACTTCGACTTCGATGTGGGTCGACAGCGCATTGGTCACCGATACGCCGACGCCGTGCAGCCCGCCCGAAAAGGCGTAGGCCGAGTTGCCCTCGCGTTTGTCGAACTTGCCGCCGGCGTGCAGCCGGGTGTAGGCCAGCACCACCACCGGCACGCCCTCTTCGGCGTGCAGGCCGACCGGGATGCCGCGACCATCGTCCGTCACCGTCACCGAGCCATCCAGATGCAGGGTGACATGGATCTTTTTTGCAAAGCCGCCGAGCGCCTCGTCGGCAGCGTTGTCGATGACTTCCTGGATGATGTGCGCCGGGCTGTCGGTGCGGGTGTACATGCCGGGGCGCTCGCGCACCGGCTCGAGTCCTTTCAGGACTCGGAAGGAGGATTCGTCGTACTGCTTGGGAGCGTCTTGCTTGCCAGCCATGTTGCAGGCCCGTTCGGTTTCACGAAGGGGGCAAGGATAGCAGAGCTATCGGCTGTATGAATATTCAGGCGCTGCCGAGGATGCGTCCGCCGCCGGTGGCGCGGGTATGACCGTCGGCATCATAGAGTTGCGGATGGTCAGCGGCGGCGAGCAGCGCCGACAGGGCGGCCTGGTTGTGCGCCATGCGCTCGAGGATGAGCTTGCCGTTTATTTCGTTACGATCGCGCGCCTTGCCGGCCAGTCCCAGAACCTCGTCCCAGCGTGCCAGCACGCGCGGCAGGGCGGAGCACAGCTCGCGAATCGATGCGTCGCCGGGCGTCCGCCCCAGGCGACCGAGCAACAGCCCGCGGTCGGCATGCAGACGCTGCAATTGCCGATAACAGTCGTTCTTTTTTTGCGTCAGTGCGAGCAGCGCGTCGGTGTCGCCCTCGATCAGCAGCGCCTCTTCCTGGTCGAGGATCTCGATGAAGGCCTGCAACTGGATGGCCTCGGCTTCGATCAGCAGGGCCAGGCGCTGCTGATCGGCGGGCGAGGGGGCAGTGGGCGCGTGACTCATCGGCTTCTGTATGGCGGCCTGGGACCGATGAGGTTCAAGACTGGCGCGAGCCGGCCAGCATCTCGCGCACGCTTGAGATCAGACCTTCGGCGATACGGTCGGCATCGATCTTGAATTCGCCGTTGGCGATGGCGGCCTTGATCTCCTCGACGCGTTGGGTGTCGACGACTGGCGCTTCGGCGATTGCCGCCTCGGCCTTTTGCAGGCTGGCGGACAGCGAGGACAGCTGAACCTTGTCGCCGCTGCTTGCCGAGATGCTGTTTGTCGACGGGGTGTTCGCACTGGACGCAGGGCGGCTGCGTGGCTCGGTCGCTGCGGTGGCGACAGGCTTGCTCGAACTTTCGATTTTCATGGCGCTTTTTCCATACAGATAGACTCTGACGCTTTAATCGGCAGGCACAAGAAAAACTTGAGCAATTCTGGCGTGAAAAACATCACGCTTGCTGCAAAGCACGGAGCGTGCCTGAAGAGTGTCTCAGAAATTCAGCTCCACCGTACCATCCGCTTGCGCCACGCCGGTCACGGTCTGGCCGCTGGCCAGGCGCACCCGAACGCTGTCGCCCGGTGCCGCATTGTTCAGCGCGCGGCCTTCGCTGGCCACCTTGAATCCAGGGCCGATGCTCATGACCTGGACGTTCTGCCCCTGGCGCACGGCATGTGGCACACGCAGCATGTCGATGCGCAGGGGGCTACCGGCGGCAATGGCGACGCGTGTTTTGTGGCCTGTAGCCTGGGTGGGGTCGGTCAGGATGTTGTCGGGCAGGGCGGCGAGGTTGCCGCGTCTTGCCGACAGGTCGGCATGGCCGACGATCTGCCCAGCGCGCAATGGCCGTGCGGCGACGAGGTAATCTGCAGTCACAGCGACCTCGGCCTGGAGGTAGGCCGTCCATGTCACCGGCGAGTCGCAGCGCACGCCGACGCTGATCCGTCCCCAGGCGCGGGTGCCCGCAGGCAGGAAGGGCTCGATCGCGGCGCAGGCCGGAAGCTGGTTGTTGGGGTCGAGCGTACCGACGGTGACCGATACTTCGCCTGGCAAACCGGCCGCCTGGTTCTGGAGGAAATCACGCACGCGTGCCTCGATCGGCTCAGGTGCTTGCTGGGCGGCGAGGGGGGCGGCCGCACACAGGCCGGCAAGGGCGACGGTGAGCAGGGCGACCAACTTGAAGCGGCGCTGCGAGGCGGGGTTTGGCTGCAGGTTCATGGAGCGGATTGCAACACGCCGCGACCGGGCAGGGCAACCGGGCCGTTGCGGCAATGTTTGCCGTCAGCCGGCAAGTTCGGCCTTAGCGGTCAGCCGCGAGCGGCCAAATTGGCCGGGCTTTTGCCGTCTTATCGTTCCAAGGCCGCAGTGCCGTGGGCGCTAGCATGCATGGCATGAAAGCTGCGACCGAAGTGTCGGCCGCATATACGCAGGAGGCACCGCGATGAAGACCCAGTTCGACAAGTCGATCCAGTTCCACCAGACCGCATTGAACCTGCAGGCGCAGCGCCAGCAGTTGCTGGCGTCGAACATCGCCAACGCCGACACGCCCAATTACAAGGCCCGCGACATCGACTTTCGCGCGGCGCTGCAGGGTGCGCTGAGCGGGGCCAGAGACCGCATGCCGCTCGCCACCACGCAGCCCGCTCATCTTGGCGCCGATCCGGACACGCTGCTGCAGCAGCTCAGCGGTTATCGCACCGAACTGCAATCGGCGGTCGATGGCAATACGGTCAACATGGATATCGAGCGCGCTGCCTTTGCCGAGAACGCCCTGCATTACGAAGCTAGCGTCACTTTCATCAACGGCATGCTGCGTTCGATGAACACCGCGATCACCGGCCAGTAAGTGATCAATGAGGAGTCTGAATCATGAGCATGCTCAATGTTTTCCAGATCGCCGGCTCGGCGCTCAATGCCCAGTCGCTGCGACTCAATACCACCGCCTCCAACCTGGCCAACGCCGACAGCGTGGTTGCCGAGGATGGCCAGCCTTACCGTGCCAAGCAGGTGGTCTTTGCTGCCAGACCGGTCGCCGGGCCGGAGGCGATCGGCGTGCAGGTGACCCAGGTGGTCGAGAGCGCGGCGCCGCTTCGCCTGGTGTACGAGCCCAACAATCCAGCGGCCAATGCCGAGGGCTACGTTGAAATGCCCAACGTCAATGTGGTGGAAGAGATGGTGAACATGATCTCCGCCTCGCGCGCCTATCAGAACAACGCCGAGGTGATGAACACGGCACGGACCTTGCTACAACGTACCTTGCAGATCGGCCAGTAAGGGTTCCAATGATGGTTTTGGCGAGGTCTGCAACGCCGAATACGCCGAAAGCAGGAGAAGAGCATGAGCACCACCGCCAATACGCAGAGCGCCGCCAACGTGCTCGCCAGCATCAACACCCGCAGCGCGCCGGTGGCGAAAGCTGACGAGGACATGGGCGCGCGCTTTCTCACCCTGCTGACGACGCAGCTCAAGAATCAGGACCCGCTCAGCCCGATGGAGAACGCCGAGGTCACTTCGCAGCTCGCACAGATGAGCACGGTCGATGGCATCGAGCGTCTCAATTCGATGTTCAAGGCCTTCCTGGAAGGGCAGAACGCCAACGACTCGATGCAGGCGGCAGCCCTGGTGGGGCGTGGCGTGCTGGTCGAAGGCAAGCATCTTGCACTGACCGAGTCGGGCGCCATCGGCGGCTTCGAACTCGATGCGCCAGCCGACAAGGTGGTGCTGTCGATCAAGGACGCTTCGGGGCTGGAAGTGAAGCAGATCCAGATCGACGACGTCGATGCCGGCAGCCAGAACTTCATCTGGGACGGCACGGCCAACGATGGCGCGCGTGCTGCGGACGGCGTCTATACGCTCGAATTGAGCGCCACCCTGGAAGGCCAGAAAGTCGTCGGCCGCAGCCTCGAGTTTGGTCCGGTGACCAGCGTGATTCGCGGTCCCAAGGGCACCGACTTTCAGGTGGGCTCGCTCGGCGTGTTCAAGTACGACGACATCAAGCAGATTCTCTGATCCGGAGCCCCGATCATGTC
>Ga0138256_10002992_pt1 | contig 18065 bp, 11 predicted proteins | sample KNB2016incub_MG_FD_105486 | JGI IMG/M metagenome (GOLD analysis project Ga0138256, IMG submission 105486) | Active sludge microbial communities from wastewater in Klosterneuburg, Austria - KNB2014incub_MG | ecosystem: Engineered > WWTP > Activated sludge > Unclassified | place: Austria... | reverse complement strand
GCAGCGTTCACTCGCACACGGGCTGCATCGAGCCCCAAGTTGTCCGAATTCGGCGTGCGTCCGGTCGCAAAGAGCAATACGTCCGTTTCGATCATCTCTCCGCCCGCAAGGCGAACCGACAACGCGCCATCATCCAGCCGCTGCACACTGCGAACCAGCGTTTCCCTCAAAATGGGAATGCCTCGCTTCGTCATGCCTTCGGCGACACTTTCGCGAACGTCGTCATCGAATCCGCGAAGCACATTGTCTCCGCGCAACGCAAGCGTGACGTCCGAACCCGCGGAGCGCCAAATCCCAGCGAATTCCACGGCAATGAATCCGCCTCCCACAATGAGCGCTCGCTTTGGCACGTAAGGCAAATCCAACGCTTCATCCGACGAAATTCCCAATTCGGCACCCGGAATGTCGGGTCTCACCGCACGACTCCCCGTTGCGACCAAGATGTACCGCGCCGAATACGTCGTACCATTCACCTCGACAGCGTGTGGATCGACAATCTTCGCGCACCCCTCGATGATCTGCACCCCCGCGTCCCGCAACATGCGAACGTAGATTCCGTTCAATCGATCCAGCTCGCGGTTTTTCCTATCCACGAGCGTTGCCCAATCGAGCCGATGCTCGCCGAGCGTCCATCCAAACCCGCGTGCATCCTCCAATTCTTCGGCAATATGCGATCCATAGACGAGCAGCTTTTTTGGCACGCACCCACGCAGCACACACGTCCCGCCCACGCGCCGCGATTCGCAAATCGCAACGCGTGCCGCATAGGATGCCGCGCGCCGACTCCCCGCAACGCCGCCCGAACCAGCCCCGATGGTAAACAAGTCGAAGTCGTAGGTTGTCATGCGCCGAATCTCCTCATGATTGTTTTACTTCGAAACTTGCCAAAAAATATCCGTCGGTGCCATGGACATGCGGGAGCAGTCGCATCGCCGTCACCCCTTCCGGAACGAGCACCGGCAGCGATTCGGAATCGAAGGGGTTTGGCGATAGCGTCATACCATGTCCGAGCGGTTGTCCCACGAGTTTTTCCACGACGCCTTCCGCTTCCTCGCGCAGCACGCTGCACACGGCATACACGAGTTTTCCCCCCGGCTTGACGTGCAATGCTGCATGCCGAACAAGGGTGACCTGCAACTCTGACAAACGTGTCACATCGTCTGCGCTGCGGTGCAGCGCAATTTCAGGCCGCCTTCGTAACGTTCCGGTACCCGAACAAGGAGCGTCCACGAGCACGCGATCGTAGTCACGCGGCGGCATCGCCTTCGTCTGATTTTCGATCGACCAATCCACGACAAACGTTTGTCGTACAGCATCACCACAAGGCGCTTCCCGTAGCCGCTCGAGCTTCGATGCATACAAATCGGCGGCATCGACAGCCCCCGTTTGTCCTACCGCATCGGTGAGGATCCACGTCTTGTTTCCTCGGCCCGCGCACGCATCCAGCACCCGTTCACCCGAGCGCGCGCCGAGCGCGAGCGCAACGACTTGCGCGCCTTCTTCCTGCACAATCCATGCTTTCCCTGCGCCGGGAAGCCGCCGCACATCGCCCGCTCCCCACACGAGAATCGCCCGCGGTGACACTTTGCCTTCCTCGAAGGTTGCGTTCGGACAAGCCTTTCGTAATTCCGAGATCCATGCTGCCCGATCCTCACTCATTCGCAGTGACAAACCAATGGGCGGCGGCTCCGCCGTGAGGAACGCTTCCGCATCCCGCCGTCCCAGCGATTTGCGCAAAGCGCCTCGAAGCCATCCCGGCACCGATTCCGCAATGGCTCCGGACAACGACGGGCGCCCCCGCGACTCGACGTGCGATGCAAGCTGACGCAAGATTGCATTGACGAACGAGGCAACGCGCTTGTCGTCTATCGCCGCAACCGCTTCATTGACCGCAGCGAACGCCGGTATCCGGTCGAGGAATAAAATCGAATAGGCGGCCATCAGCAACTGCGCGCGCGGCGCTGGCGCAAGATCGATTCTCCCGGTGTTCGTCATCGACCGCAACCGCGTCTCCAGCGCCCGCTGCGTCCGCAATACACCATAAATCAGTTCGGTTGCCAGCGCGGTGTCGCGAGGATCGAAATCCGCCATTCGGCTGATCTCGGCAGCAAGCACCGCAGCGGCAAACGCATCGGAAATCCATACACGCGTCAGCACGCGCTCGGCAACTGTTCTGGCACTACTCATCGACGAGCTCCCGCATTTGTCCCTGTATCACATCCCATCGCCGCTCGACGTCATTCTTGAACGCGACAGCCATGAGCGCAACGAGGACGCAAAGTCCCAAAAGGCTTGCGATTTCGCGTACTCGGAGCGGCAGAGGTCGCCGCGATACCGCCTCGAACAAGAAAAAAAGAAGATGACCACCATCCAGCACCGGAATCGGAAGCAAATTAACGAGGCCGAGATTGATGGAAATCACTGCCATCGCCCAGACGAAATAAGATGCCCCCTTGGAGCCCTCTTCGCCCACCAAATCATATACCGTAATCGGTCCGCCAAGCGTCGACATGCTCACGCGGCCCTCGACGATTCGCGCGATCCCAACCACGATGAAGCGAATCACATCGTAGGTTTCGGCAAACGCGCTCCTCAATGCAAACGACACAAGCGACGCATGTTCGACGACGGGCTCGGGCACCACAGGTGCCCAGTTCGTTGCGCGTACGAAGTATCGAGGCCGGCGCTGACCGTATTCATCAATCCAAACCTCTCGACGCAAATGAATCGTACCACTCTTTCTTTGCCCGTTCCGCAGCCACGTGACGACATGCGGGCGATCCGGTGCGGCAAACAGTTTTTCCAAGAATGTTGCCCACGCAGTTACTTCAGTTTGATCCACATCGACAATGCGATCGCCCGGGCGCATGTCGGCGTTCCATTCTGCCGAACCTTCAGCGACGTCGAACATGTACAAATCCGCCGGTTCGATTCCCGTACGACTGAATAGATCGCCCGGCGTCGGTTCTGGCGACAACGCCGCGACCCCGGATTCGTACACGGCCATATCGGCAATGCCACCGAGCGCCCCTGGCACTTTGACGGGCCGCAGGTATGTCACGGGCACCGTTTCGCCGTGATTGTCAAACAGGGCGAGCTCGAGGTCCGCGAACGTTTTTACGGGGCGCCCTCGAACTTCGGTGACCAAATCGAACGTGCGCAATCCCGCTCGATACGCCGGTGAATCCGGTCGCGATATGCCCACCACAGACGCCGGTCGATTCGGTTTGATTCCAATTTCGCCAACCTTGTCGACGATGTCGAGCGGCTTGTGAATAACCTTTTCCTCGGGTACCACAACCACTTCGACGTGTTCGGTGTTGCGAAAAACCGTCATACGCAATTCACGCCCCGGATTTTCGCCAATGATGTGCGCCAGCTCCGCAAATGTCGAAATGTGCTCGCCATCGACTGCGAGCACCCGATCGCCCGGGAGTAGCTTGCCTTCGGCCGGATGGCCCGGTAAAACGAATCCCACCGTGGGCGGGGTGAACCGAGTTTCCCCAACGAATACCGAAAAATAAAGAAGCACCGGGAAAAGGACGTTCATCGCCGGCCCCGCCATCACGATGATGACGCGTTTCCACAATGCCTGCGATTCGAACGTGCGCGCACGGTCTTCGGGCAAGACCGGCTCTTGGCGATTCTCCTCGAGCATCTTGACGAAGCCGCCAAGGGGCAACAGACCCACGCAATATTCGGTCTCACGTCCGCGAAACCGAAACACCTTCGGGCCAAACCCGATCGAGAACGTGAGAACTTTCACGCCGAAGATCTTGGCCCACACAAAATGCCCGAGCTCGTGCACGAAGATGAGCACCGAACAAAGTAGAGCGAAGTAGAGTAGGTCCACGCCGAGCCGGGTTCTATACCAAATCGGTCACGAATGAAAGAACAATGTGACGACCCGGACGGCATCCCTGAAATTGCCGCGGAATTTGCACCATCTCGAACCACGTGCAATCGTTGCCACGTCACCAGAAGAAGGGGGTTTGCCGTGAGAGTGCTCATCGTGTCGTACTCGTTTCCACCTGCCGGCGGCGTGGGCGTGCAACGCGTGTCGAAGCTCGTCAAATACCTGCCGGACTTCGGCGTCGAGCCGCTGGTGCTCACCGCCAAGAATCCGTCCGTTCCCATCGAAGATGCAAACTTGCTCCAAGATATTCCAGAACGCACCACGATCATTCGTACACGGACGCTCGAACCTGGTTACGAGGCCAAGGCGAAGGTTTGGCGAGACGCAGCGACACCAAACTCGGCTCGTCGAGCGATGGCTCGTTTGGCAAGCCGTCTCTTCGTTCCCGATCCACAAATCTTGTGGTTGCCCTTCGCGGTCCCACAATTGCGACGGCTTTCGGCGTCCGCTGATGCCGTGATCGTCAGTGCGCCCCCGTTTTCGACATTTTTGCTCGGTCCGTTCGCTCGACTTCCGTTTGTCTTGGATTATCGCGACGAATGGCGCATGGCCGCCTCGTATGAAATGCACGGCGGACTGTGGGCAGAGCGCTTCATCGATCAATTGGAACCAGCGCTCGCCCACCGTGCGGCCATGATCGTCACAGCCACCGAAGAATTCAGGAAAAACCTTCTTCACCGAATTCCGCGTTTAGACCCGAGCCGCGTCGTCACCATCACGAACGGGTACGATCCCGACGACTTCGAATCGATTGCGAGCGAACCTCCACCGCCACGTCATGCGCCCGGACAACCGCTCGTCATGACGTACGCCGGAACCACCTTTCGTCACACCTCGCCAAAAACGTTTCTATCGGCTCTGCGCATCCTGCAAGAGCGGGACGCTGCGATCTTGTCGCGTCTCGATGTTCGATTCGTGGGACGCGTCGTGCCCACGGAGGAATCATCTTTCGACGAAAACCCATTGCCATGTGTTCGTCGGACCGGCGTTCTGCCACGTGCGCAGGCATTGAGAATGCTTGCGCAGAGTCACGTCGCTCTCTTGATATTGGATGCAGTGCCCGGGGCAGAATCGATGTATCCAGCAAAGATCTTCGAGATCATGCATCTTCGCCGGCCGCTGCTCGCACTTGCCCCGCAGGGCGCCGTGAGCCGTCTCATCGAAAGGCACAATTTGGGGATCGTGGTGAATCCGCGTGATCCCGAAGCCATTGCGGACGCCATCCTTGGCTTCGTACGCGCATTCGAGCATGGAGGCGTCATCGATCCCGCCTGTCCCGTCGATATCGAACGGTACCATCGCCGCGCCATTGCCGGACAGTTCGCCGCGGCTCTGCGCGGCATCGCGCTACGAGACGAATCGATTCAATCGGAAGCTCGAAAGTCGCCCGACTTCTGAGTTCGTCACTTCGCAACGTCGGCCGCCGGCTTTGTTTCCACTCGCTTCGTTCCAAAGGCAACGATGATTCCGATGACCAGCGTTGCGCCAGCAAAGATGAATTCAGGTTTGTCTGCACCGGCTACGAGCGCAATCGAACCCACCGCGCCGATGATCGGAACGATTCTGCCACCGGGCACTCGAAACCCCGGCGATTCCCCCTCTCTTTTGCGCAGGACCGGCACGGCGATGCACGTGAAGAAGTATTGAATCACCACCGTGATGTTGGACATCCCGACGAGCCTTCGGTAGTCCAAGAAAAACGCAAGCACGGCTGTGATGACCGTCGTCCACGCGATTGCAACATGAGGCGTCCCCCATCTGTCGTGTACGCGGCCAAGCGCGCGAGGCATCAAGCCGTGCGCCGCAATGGCTTGTGCGTACCTGGGCGAACCAAGCGCGCTGCCGGCGGTAAATCCCCCAACGGACACGAGACTTCCGACAATGACAATCAATCCAATCGTCGGACCCAAATAGCGCGCCGCGTCCACGAGCGGCTGACCCGATTCCGCACCAATTCGTGGGTAAACACCTACGAGCACCGCTTGAACGACAACGAAGAGGAGCGCCGACGACAAAAGTGCTCCCACGGTACCGAGCGGGACATTTCGTTTGGGATTCTGCGTTTCTCCCGCCGCTATCGGCGCAACTTCGAAACCTTGCAATGGAAATAGCGCCAAATATATGCCTTGTCCAACGCCCAGCGCTCCCTTGGGCAATGTGCCCCCGAGATGCGACGGATCGAATACCGCAATGGCAACGACAAGAAAACACAGAATGGCCCCGACCTTGCCAATGACCATCAGATTGACCAGGTGGGCTCCGAGTTTTACTCCGAAATAATTCACAACGCCGAGCGCGAGCACCAGCAAAGCCGAACACGCCGAGGCAGCGACCGACGAACGCATTCCTGCAAGCTCGACGAAAAGTGTTGCATTCGCCGCCCAGCTCACGAATGTGTTGGCCCAGCAAAACCAACCGACGACAAACCCAACATGATTACCAAAAGCATTACGAGCATAAAGATACGTGCCGCCCGTGTCCACGTGTCTCCCAGATAGCTCCGCAAAACACAGCGCCACGGGCATGAGCATGAGCGCGCAAAGCAAGAATGCGAGCGGCGAGTAGCCACCCATCACGCGATGCATGTCGTCGGGCAACGCGAACACCCCCGAACCGACGGTGGCATTCACGCCAATGCACAAAACATCGAAAAGCGTCAGTCGTCGCCGAAATCCCGGCACGACCGACGTCACGGAAACCCTCTCACCGGCTGCGTTCATGCAAAGCTCACGATCGCTGTGGAGACACTCTTGAAATGCCACTATAGGCGCATGCTGTGGCACTTGGCAACCGTGAAGATCGCGTCGCTTGTGGTGTCGGTTCGACGTGGACGATCATGGCTTGACGTTTTCGAAAAACCGGAAATACTTCGCCCACAGCCGTCTGAGGAGGCAACCATGACCAAGAAGGCAGACTGGTATTATCACCGCCGTGGGTGAACGACGTGCACCAAAGCGCGGGAGTTTCTCGCGCAAGAACACGTTGACATTACAGAAACGGCGGACGCGACAAAAGACAAACTCGATCGGGCCAGTGCAGTCGCGCTGTCGAGGCAGATGGATCGCATCGTTGCGACGAAAGGAAAAAAGCGAACGGAACTCGACATGCGACAGAACCCGCCGGATGAAGACGTGCTGGCCCTGCTCTTGGGCCCGACCGGCAACATCCGTGCACCCCTGATGCGCGTCGGTAAAACGCTCGTGGCCGGATTCGACCCTGAAGTCTATTCCAGTGCTCTCGCGGCGGGACAAACTGCGAAGAAGCGGTGATGGGTATCAATTCCCGTTTGGCTGTCCCATCCGCAATGGTCCTCCCCGCGCGGTCGTCCACATCATGCAATTCTCCGCCGAACCGGGAACCGTAAACACATCGAGCCCGTGTTCGAAGGTTTGGACGAATATTTCGACTTGACCGTCCCCATCCATGTCTCCGATCGCGGGCGCTGCCGGCGCCCCGTTCCCATTCCCATTCTGCTCGCCCGTGTTGTGTAATGGGATGTCATGAAGAACCGTACCATCGGCACCGAGCACGACCAAGGTTCCGGAGTCGAGCACATTCGGATCGCCGTACGTTGCGAATACGAGCTCGGGTGATCCATCCTGATTCAAGTCGGCGACGGTCACCTCCGTCGCGTACATGATCGACTTGCCGTGCGTGTAATCGTATTTCCAAATCTCTTTCGCGTCCGCACCATAGGCCCGAATGAATCCGTCATTGAAGGGTGCCACGATTTCGGGCTTCTTGTCACCCTGGATGTCCACCGTGGTGGCAGCAGGAACGCCACCCGGCGGATACCACCCGTCCACGCTGATGGGTTTTTCGCCGCGCGGCAAAGTCTCCCAACCAGGCTTGCGCATCGCCGATCGACTTCCGTCGCCGTGTGCCCCCTCGAGCACCATGATCGCATAAGCTTGAGTTTCGTACGGTTCGTTCATCTCGACGTTGGGTAGTCCAACGACTTCGTTTTTCCCGTCCCCATCGATGTCCACCACGTTCGGCGGAGATGCCGTCCATTGCAACCACTCGGCGAAGGAAGGATGCGGCCATTCACCCGTGTGCAAGTTGTAATGATCGCCCTCGACCTTCGGATCCGCCCAGCGAATGAATTGACCCCACGTCAAACGCTGCCCTTGCCAATCGTTTGCCCGATTCGTGAAATATGGTGCGGCATCGAGCGCCACGCCATCGTGGTCGAATGCCTGTATGTGATGGTTGTCGTACGTGGCGAGAATCTCGAGCTGCGCATCGTCGTCGATATTTCCAATCGCCACGTTGAGCCCGTAACACCCATATCCTTCGTGACCCATGCCATTGCGATCCCCATCGTTGCCGGGCCCTGTGGCGCTGTTGTACCGGGGCCAAGCCGCAAAACCGATTCCCGCGGGTTGATGAAGTTTTCCGTCGGCGCGGAAGGCAAACACCTGAGACCCTCCATCCGCAGCACTCACGGTTTGTGTCGTCGTCACGACGACTTCGAGCATACCGTCGCCGTCGATGTCGCCCGCCGCCATGCCTCGAACTTCGGGCGGATTGTTTCCCGTCGTCGTCGATGCAGGCCAGCCCGCTTTAACCGATAACGCCTTGTTCTTCCATTCATAAGCCCATACTTCGTGGTCGCTTCCGTAGACGATATCGACGATTCCGTCGTTTTCCAGATCGGCCACGACGTGCGGCGCGTACACGCGCCCATCGCCACCATCGGCTTCCGCAAGGACCTTGCCCTGCGAATCGTACACGAACACCGAATAATATGCGGCAATGATCTCCCTTTGGCCATCGCCATCCAAGTCTCGAATGATTGGCGATGCATACCAACTCGTTTGTCCAGACAGCGTCATTCGATATTCCGGGGCAGCGACTTCCCCCTTGCTCGTTCCAGCGTCGCATGTCACATTGCGTGTTCCTCCGGTCGTGCTTTGGTTTCCCTTCGTGCTTGCATCGTTACCGCAGCCAAGGGCCACGCATGCCAATGCGACCATCCCGACCCGCCCGGATGCGATTGCGCATCGCAGAATAATACGCCCGACCAACGTGCGCGTAATCGTCATGTGAACCTCACTCGTTGCGCGGAAAGATATCGAGGGCCGTCCGCTACGGCCGCCCAAACGATCATATCAAGATTTGCGCCTCGTAGGGAACGGACATCGTAAACGTCCGCGACGATGCGCCAAATGTGCTGTGCACTCGCGTCGTCGTGCTGAAGGGCTTGCGTTGGGGGTGGCGATCGTGCAAGGCTCGCTCATGCAGTCTGGATCGTCGACGGAGTCGTTCGAGGGGGTGCCGTTGATGCAGCTCGCAGCCGTCGCAGCGGCACGAGCCGAAGGTTTTTCCCTCGAAGAAGCGCTCGACACGGAGGGGCTCGGGCCGGCCGAATATCGCGCGGCGGAATTGGCGTTCAAGGTTCGACTGGCGAATCCGCTAGAGCGTGACCGTCTCGTTGCTGAATACAAAATCGAACTCATGCATGCCGAGAATCGATTGGTGCGCAAGGTTTTTCCGCTTGATGAAGACGTCGATGCATGGGTCCGTTTTTTGCGTTCTTATGCCGCGAAGTCGTCTCCCGTGGAGTGGCTTGCCGCCATTGGTTTGTCTTTGCCGGATCTTGCACGGCTCTCCCGCGCATGGAACCATCGGTTCGAATCTGACGAATCGCTGCGCAAACGAGCCGAAAATGCGGCGCGTGAAAAAAAGCCGTACGACATTTCATCCTTGCGGATATCGGCGCCAAAGCTCATTGCGTCCCCCGCGGCGCGGTTATCCGCCGAGCCTACGAGCGTCGAGACGACGCCTGAAATTCCGGAGCAAGCTGTACCGTTTGCGATTCCGGTAAAACCCGCTTCAACATCGCCGCTCGCGACGACACAGCCTGCGTTTTCCGTTTCCACGGAGGACGTTTTACCCTTCGTTCCCGTGTCGGAAATCCCTGGTACAACGCTCGATTCTCTGGAGCCTGCGATGGATGTGCCACCGCGTGATGCGCTCTCCGGCACGTCGCTATCGCTCGACATTCCGCGCGGGCCTGCCATGCCATTTGCCACATCGAACCGGACGGCACTCATTCCGGAAAAACCGAGAGCAAAACCCACTCCACAGGAATTGATCGGAACCTCGCTTGCCCTGGATGTTCATCGAGGTCCCGTGACACCGTTTGTCGCAGTACCGGATGAGGCCCTCATTGAAAGGGAGCCGCCTCGAGTAAAACCAGTTCCGCAAGAATTGGGCGGCACCTCGCTTGCCATCGACATTCCTCGCGGACCAGCGATGCCGTTTGCTTCGGTGACGGAATCGACGGTCATTGCTGACAAACCCACGGTAAAACGACCTCCCGCCGAGCTTGCCGGAACATCGCTATCGCTCGACATTCCGCGCGGTCCTGCGATTCCGTTTGTCGCTGCGAAGGATCCACCACCGCGGCAAACGCCAGAAGCCTCGCCTGCAACACCCGCGCGAGAAGCGCTTTCGGGTACGTCGCTCGCCGTCGATATACCGCGTTCTCTCGCAACTCCGTTCGACACCGAAACGCGGCGTGCGCCATTGTCATTGCCTCTTTCGCTCGAACAACATGCCGCACTTACGGTGGAAATTGCGACCTTTCCCGCGCAGGCCATGTCGATTCTGTCGCGATATGGAATCACGCCGGCCCAAAAGGTACAGCTCGATGAACATTATCGGCGCATCGTTTCCACGGATTCTTCCAAGCAAGCGGCGTGGCACACAGCGTACAAAGCGCATTATGCCACCATCATGAAAGGGGCGCGTCGATGACCGTCAATCCACAAATACGCTGCTCGATGCGATGACCGTCGCGTTTGGCGCGTCGGCAGGATCGTTGCAGGTCATCGCCGAATCGCCCATTCTTGCGGCAGGTTTGTCTTCAATGAATACGGTCGCGCTGCCCTCGTGCACCGTCGCCTTGTTTGTCGGAGGCCTCTGAAAGGGTCCCTGTGCAGCGATGTGCAGAGGCGCATTGTCGGCCGTGCTTCCCTTGGTGGCGGCAGCGGCGCTGTCGATGAAGACGCTGCTTGCCAGTTCGCCCGCGAGAGCGCCGACAAACGGCATCGGTGTCGGCGTCGGAACGGGACCACCCGGCGACGGCACCATGACGATGTGCGTGTCGATCCCGACGACGTTATCCCCTTGTTTCGCTGCTGGCATCCCCATGATGAACTCCGAAACCGCGATGATACATCGAAATGCACCACAAGCAAAGAGCTTCGTTATGCACGTGCAACGTCCTTGTGCTGTGCGCCGTCTCGTGACATCTTGACGACCCAAGGGAGATCGACGTGGTTGATTCCAGCTTCTGGCCTGTGGTAGGCGGCATCGCCACTGCGTTCTTGGGCTACCGATTCATGAAGCACGCGGTGTATGTCGTGTGGCGCGTGTGGGCCGTGCTGCGAATGTTCGACAAACCTCTCACACAACCATTGACGAGCGGTCCCGCGACAGTCGTGGGAATCGTGCAGGCCAGTGGCGCGGCTCCCGTGCGCGTGAAGATCGAGGAACGCGGCAAATATTCGGGCGGGAATATCCAATGGGAAGAGGCATCTCGTCGTGTACGCGCTCGCCCCTTCACTCTTTTCCTACCGCAACAACAGATCAGCATTCTCGTCGAACCGAACAATAACGTCATGTTTCGCGCCATCGCTTTTGCGAGCCATTGGAAGAGCAGCAAGAAAAACGACGACCTTCGCCGCTTGCGAATTGCCGAACTCAGAGATGGCGATCGAGCCGTCGTCACCGGCCACCTTGCTATCGTGGAGGTCGCAGAGCCGCTCGCGGGCGGCTATCGATCAAAAAACATCGCACTGCGTACCGAATACAACTTGCGTCCGCCGCATCCACACGCCATGAAAATCGATGCTGAGCATTTCGTCGACGAAGTACGCGTACACTTCGGAAATATTGGATGGATACGAGGAATTGGGTTTGCTGCGGCGAGTGCGTCTTACATCAACGCTGTTCAGCAAGCTTTCTCGACATCGAGCGTCACATTACTGAGTACGACTTTCATCGCGTATCTTGTGGTGCGCTTGCTTCTTCTGGAGAAGAACCGCGTCCCCTGGTTCGAACGCTCGAAGAGCCTGCTCCAGCCCCCGAGAGGCACTGAACCAGCCCAACACTCGCATAGCGACATATTTTGAGTGCGACTCAATGAGCCGTCGTCAGGCCCTGCATCGGCGAAAGTGGCGCCCCGGTTTGCTCCACCATCGCGTTTACTTCCCATGAACGAAACCCCGCCGCTCGTAATCGGTCCACGACAAACGTGTTGTTTTGTGGCTGCGGCAGAAAAACGGCTTCGATTTTTTCCTCGAGTGTCGTCATCAGACGACGAAACTCTGGTTCGTCGCGAAGCAAATCGTACATCGGATGCGATTTGATGCTTCCGATCAAGGACCGTGCTACTTTTCTCGTCATTGGAGTAAGTTCGTCGGCAGCTATTGCGGCTACCGATATCGCCGTGCTCGTGACGATGAGCACGAGCCCCGCAACATTCAATCCAGGAATCGCGACGCCATACCAGGCAAAACTGCCCACCATCAGGCAAAAATTGCCTAGCAATGACGTTCCAGCGGCAAACAGTGCTAGTTTGTCGTTGCTCCTGTCCGCCTCGGCCAATTGCATCACGGCAACGATGACTCCCATGAACGCGGAAAACGCTCCGAGACCCATGCCCACCTTTGCCAACGCCGCAGATGCCTGTTTGCCCGCCACCGTAATGCCAAGGTCGACCAAAGGCACGATGATGGTCGTTCCCGAGCCGACCAATCCAAGCATATCGGCAAATTCGACCGTCGCTTTCTGCTGAACCGCAGCCATGGCCATGGCCATTGCAACAATTTGCAGCAGCACGATCCCTCCCTTCCATGGTCCGCTCGACTGAGTCTTCGTCGTGACTTCGTCGAGAACTTCGGTTTTCATGCGAAGAAGTGCTTCCTGGTCGTTTTTCTTGATAGCCTCTGCTAGTTTGTCGGCAAGCACCGTCTTTTGTCCGAGCGCGCTACGCAGTTGCGCGAGTAGTTCGTCGCGGAGCACCACAGCCGCCGCGGACGAGCTGGCCCTCATCGCGTCGGCAATCTTCTTTGCCGCCCGCAATTGCACGACGGCAATGTACAAACTCGGCGGACCTGCCGCGTTGCCCACGCTGGTCGTCGCCATTGAAATCGTTGGTCCACCCAGCGCAAGAACCACGTCGAGCGCTGAGCGTTGACCGATTCTCTCTATGGCATTGCCATCGGTCACCGGGGCGGACGGAACGCGCTCGAGAATCGTCAGAAGTTTGTCCGCAAATTCGTCCGCCGTGTGCACTTCTTGCAGTGCGGCAAGCACCTCGACGAGCGCCACGACGAGCTTGTTGTACCGCAATTGAAAGGCCGGCGTACCCGCCAATCCCTTTTTCAATGCAAGCGTGGCCCACGAGCCGCAACGCGCCGCAAAGTCGGCGTCGGACGTGAGTTTTTCCACCAGCTCGAGCCCAATTCGCCGAATTTCCGCCGCAATGTCGTCGCTGAAACCAAAGCTTTTCCGAAGAGAATGCATCACGCTCGGCGACGCATTGCTTTCGTCCAGGAGCTCCGCAAGCGGTTTGTTCCGCAATGAATCCAAGACCTTTTTCCCGAGTGCCTTGCTCGTCCCGGAAAGTGCAATGGCGTCCGGATTTGCTTCGGGATGGGCATTTGCGCACACATCGATCAGTGTATGCAGCGCGGTAAAGCGCTGCGAAAGCGAAAGCCGTCCCCGCATGATCACCTCGGAAGTCCGCAATAGGTCCACGATGCGAGCAGCCTTCAGCCGCATTTCCACAATGTCCCCCGAGAGCGCATCGAGCGTCGGGTCCTCCATCTGCATCGTCTGACTTCCTGGGGCGACGGGGACCTTCACGACGACGGGCTTTTTGCCCAGCACCCAACGCAGCTTTTGGCCATCTTGCAAAACTTGTTTGTCCGGATATCGCGGATTGCTCCAATCAAAGCCTGCCTGGATCGATGCGTGTCGATAAGGGCTGTTTTTCCAGTACTCGAACAGCAACCTTGATACTTCGGATTTTGTCTTGGCGGTTTTCTTGGAGAAATCGTAATAGGCGGCTGGAAATCGATGGGGGTTGTGGGCCAGCAGTTTGGCGCAGAGATCGGAAAGCGTCCCCGACACCGCAACCGCCGCGGGAACCTCGACCCATTCACATCCATCCACGAAAAATTGGTCGACCGCCCAACGCTCGCTGCTCTTCTCGAGCGCAATCGCGACGGAATCCCCCACTTTCCATTTCTTGCAATCTGGGAGCGTGGAGGGCAAGATCCGATAAGGCGTGACATACCGATCCTCACGCGTTGCGCCCTCAATGAAATGCTTGGGCCACGCCTGCGCGATCAAATGATCTCGCGTGGTCCACGTATATTGCACGACCTCCGTGTGGATGGCGCCCATCAACGACCTCCCGCGTCATTACAGTCCATGTTCGTCCTCGAGCGCCCTTTTTGTTGCGTCGTCGACCGCGCCTGTCACTTCCAAGCCATGCTTTTTCTGAAATGCCGACAAGGCCGCGACCAAGTACGCGTCCTCCGTGCCCAAATCACAATCCCGAGGCAAATAGCCCAAATTTTCGAGGCGCTTCTTGATGCCGGAGAGCTCCGCTGCCGGATCCATGTCACCAATTCGGACATCATAAGCCACGTTTTGATTCGGAAACACGATCGACACTTCGCGCGCAGTCACCGGCAACTCGAGATTGAGGCGTCCGTTTGCATCGGTTTTTCCTTCGCTCGTCTGTCCATGCGCGCCTTCGCTTCCAAGCCCATGGACTTCGAATGGTTCGTTCGAAAATACGCGCTCTCCGTCTTTGAAAGTAAGCGACATTTTGATCTTGGGCACTGCGGCCCGATACCGATTCGATGTGCCGGCTGAAAATGCCAACCCCTCTTTGGGCTTTGTCGGCAGGTGAAGAATGTCGCCTGGAGCAAGAACGTCCGGCGTGCGCAAAAGCCGGCGCAGATCGGTGTTTTGTTCGTGCCCCCAAACCTCCTCGGCATCGAATCCGTGGGTGTGGGCAAGTTTGGCCAAGTGATCCCCTTGGCGCACCACATAGGGCCGATAATCGCCTTTCACGTTACGCCTCCCTCACGCGATCGATGTCTGGAAAGTAGATTTTACCGGAAGCCAGTACGTCGATTTCGGCTTTGCCGTCGGCATCGAGAATCCCGCTCCGTTCCGAGCCATCATCCAAGACGAGAAGATATCGTTGGTGTGCCAAGGGTTTGCCATCCTGATCGACCAGCTCGATGGATGTTCTTGGCAAGGGATCGGGGGCAGGTGCGTCCTTTGCTTTGTCTGGAGAATTCAGCAAGATTTGCAAGCCGTCGAGTTTTACTTCTTTGCCGAGGGCAATCGAAGCGCCTTGGTCGGTTTTCAAGAAGACGGTATCTCCGATGATCTCCGCTCGGGCTTTGTCCGATTTCAACGTGAGCCCGTCGTTTGACACCGACAACTTGCTCGTACCGCCCTTGACGAACAACGACGAAGCGTCGAGCTCGATGCCGGCAGAGGAAATTCGTAACGAGCTGTTCCCGCAGCGTAAAACGATTTCCTTGTCGGAGGCGATTTCCATGGCGCCGGTGCTCGACATCTTCGAAACGCCAAATGTGTGCACCAAATACGACCGTTCGGCATCGTGGTGGCCGATGAGCACTGTTTCGCATCCGGAAACTTTGATGGTCAAATCATCGCCATACACGAGATCAGCATTTTGCGCGACGTCACGTTTTTCTCGGCCGTCGATTCGTGTCGACAGGGCGCCCGTAACGCGCAAGTCCGCGTCGCCGCGCGTCGCTGACATGCGATTGCCGAGGACGGTCGTCGCATGATTGCCGTGCACGTCTTCCTCGAGATGTTCACGAATGCGAACCAACGCATGCCCATGAACTTCATCGCGACGATTTCCACCGATACGAATGGATTCATCCCGCTTCACGTCGAGTGAATGGTCATGCAAAACCTCTTCATCGAAATTACGCTCTGCGCGCAAATAAATCTGCTCTTCCCCTTTTCGATCCTCGAAGGAAAGCTCGTTGAATCCAGAACCGCCCGGTGATGATTGCGTACGAATGCCACTGCGGGTCTTGTCGTCGGGAAGACGGAACGATGGTGGATGCGTACCGTTGTAGAGGCAACCTAAAACCATTGGTTTGTCCGGATCTCCTCCCTCGAAGGTAACGACAACCTCCATTCCGACACGCGGAATGAATTGAGTGCCGAATCCGGCGCCGCCCCAGGATTGCATCGTTCGAATGTAGCACGAGCTCTTGTCGTCGTTTTTCCCGTCGCGATCCCAATGAAATTGTACTTTGATTTGTCCGAGCGGTTCGGTGTGAATCTCCTCGTTGGACGCTCCAACGACCGTGGCCGTGAGAGCGACCATGACGCATCGGCGCTTCGGTCGCGGCAAACAGGCGACGACGTCCGTGGGAACGCAGGTAAAACGATTGCGATACGTTTCTCGCTGATCGCTTTGCGGCGTTGCAAAACCTTCGTGAACGACGGTCGTGACGGCATACCCGCGATTGCAATGATGAACCGGGTGATCCTCGAGCTGAAAACGATACCCACACGCCAGCGCAGAAGCAAAACTTTCGCCAGACGCAGTCCGAGCGTCGTGACGTCGTTGCCGAACGATGAGTGCAGGTTCGTCATCGGCGAATTTCCACTTTGGAAAAAGAAACGGCGCATGGTGCTCGTAATATTCGAGCTCGGGAGATTCCAAGAGCCCTCCGAGTGCCTCCTTCGCAAACGCTGCAACGTTGGCCGATGCATTGACTTGCAAACCGGCATTTGCGGAGATCGACGCGTTTGCTTGAAAAATGGTCGATTCGTCGCCTGCATGCGCCGTCGTCGTCATCATGGCCATGGGGCGAGTGGGGTCGTATTCGCGGTAGGTTGCAGCATTCGTGCGCACACGCTTTTCAGGTTCGAAACGAGTCACTTTATCAAAGGACGCCGACGCTCCCCCATGCACGGCGAGATAATACAGCGTGGGACTATGGATCTCTGCGGATACGGTCGCGCCACCCATGCTGCTGGACGCACCCGTGGGCATGTCCAGCGCATCCGCGGCCGCTCCCACGAGGCTTCCATCATCGATCGGCGGATACGCCGATGCATCGTCGGCCAAGACGAGCTTTTCCCCGACAAACGCTTTGGACAGCACGAGAAGGCCCGCTGCTCCAAGCGCCCCCGGGGCCAGGTCGAGCGCCGCAGCAATGGCTGCGGCGACAATGGCCGAGCCCTGCGCATAGCGGAAGAAAATCCCCGACTCCGCAAGGAGGCGTTTGATGAATTGGTAGTCGGTTTCTTCATATTGCGTGCAATACTCGCGCACGGGATACGCATGGCGAAGCTGAAATCGAGCCTCAATGCGAGATTCGGCGAGCACGGCACGAATGACATCGGCCACTTGCATTTCCTGAAATATGCGAGATCGTTTTTTCTGCTTCAGGAGCCACAGTCGGGGCACGAGCCGCAAACGATATTGCGACACGCCGTATGACGACCGGACGCCTTCGTGCTTCACCGACGAAATGATTCCTTGAAAAACGCGCGGCACCTTTCCGACGTGCATCAAGAATATCGCGCGTTGGCCAAGCGCCAGCGTTTCAACGCCGCCTTCGCCCATTTCAGGACAAGTGACGAGCACGTCGAAACGATACAGTCCCGAAAGTTCTTCACGTCCTCGAAACGAACGCACCGTAAAATGCGCTGGCGGAAATGGGAGCACGAGCAAGCGGTACGGAATGTCTCCCGCGGATTGCGCGTCGAGCGATACGCTTGCCGAAAGGGTCATGTTGCGCTCATGAAACACGCTTCGCGCCGTCGTGTCAAGATGGTTTGGTCGGGGGGTATCGCGTCGCCGTGCTCGGAACACAAAGCGTGACGGTACGGATTTTTTTGCGGTACACTCGGCGCCATGCTCCGCCTTCGCCGCCTCGTCACCGCCTTTGCACTCGTTCTTTCCGCCATCGCGCCCGTGACAACGCGGGCGGACGAAGCCGTAAAACCCGCAGCGCATCCTTCCGATGATGACAAGATCGACAAGGAAATCGAGCGACTCTACGAGGAAGGAAAGTACGATGCGGCCTTCGCACTTGCGGAAAAACTCGTG
>Ga0138256_10002989_pt1 | contig 18067 bp, 12 predicted proteins | sample KNB2016incub_MG_FD_105486 | JGI IMG/M metagenome (GOLD analysis project Ga0138256, IMG submission 105486) | Active sludge microbial communities from wastewater in Klosterneuburg, Austria - KNB2014incub_MG | ecosystem: Engineered > WWTP > Activated sludge > Unclassified | place: Austria... | reverse complement strand
TCGTCCAGTTGCATCGAATACGTTATTGTCCACGAACTGTGCCATTTAGTTCATCCTAACCACGATAAGAAATTCTACAACCTGCTAAAGCGGACAATGCCCGATTGGGAAAAGCGGAAGGCCCGACTCGAACGTTTGGGGACAGTGTAGGTTCGATCTGGCAGTTAAGCTTTTCCATTTTGCGGTTATGACTTTCTCGCTTCGGATATCTCAAATCAAAGAAAAATAAGCGGCAGGTAGAGCTTCGAATTTGGGCGGGCGTCGTCTGGCGTGGAAATGAGCCATTGGTTGGTGCGCTTACGTCCAGATTTAGCTTGAGAATTTAGTCCTATTTGAGAGCCTCGAATGCTGTCTCAAACTTTCCTGAAATATCCCGAATATTGATTTATTATGTGAGTCAATGTGTGAGTCAAGCAAAATGGGCATCTCACAAATTGCCTGAGATGCCCATAAATATTGGCTCCGCAGGTAAGACTCGAACTTACAACCCTTCGGTTAACAGAAGCCAAAATATTCTGCTTTCTACCACCCTAGAACCACACCAATCTTCTTTATTCCCAATATTTACAACCACTCCACGCACACCATGCCAGCCCGTGCTAGTTAATGAAAATCAGTCGAATTTCGAGGGGTTATGTCACAATCCATGACACAATTTTCGGTAGAATCTTAGTATCCTTTTTGAAGGTTTAATGGAAAGGCCGGAAGCAGCAATCAGAAGTCGTGCCTTTTCCTTCTTGCCGACTTGCAGATTAATATATGCCTTTCCTCACGGGGATTCAAGCAGTCGAGCTGATGGTTGGTCTCCTTAGAATCAAACATAGATTGCTTTTTCAAATAGCTCTTGAAAGTACTTTCTCAAGCCTAGCTAGCTGCTCAGCGTATTTTGTCTCGTTACCCTCGTAGAATTTCTGAATATTCTGTAATTTCCATTTCACGGATGGAAAATCTTTGAAGTCGTAGATGTCCCAACGCGGGGCCAATCGTTTAATGCTAAGAATGAATTCCCGATCTTCGTCTGTGAGATTTGAGCGAATTGTGTTTTGATCAGCCTTTCCCGGGTTATTTCAAACTCGTCGTAAGTAAATTCCTCCAATGTCATTCCCTCGAAATGGTTCTCGAAAACACTTTTCTGATCAAGCATTGTGGGATTGAGCAGCTCATGGAGAGGTCGGTCGCTTGAGAGCAATGCGAGAAGAAAACCTGCTTTTACTTCGTATGAGAACCCTTCATTTTCAAGCAAGTACTTGACGTCGAAGAGGTCCCGAGGATGCTGACGATCAAGGGCGGCACAAATCTTACCGCCATAAAGCTGGCCTGTCGACACGACCAATATTTCACAAAACGCATCGAACTCCTCCTGCGCCCGCGAGCACAAAACGGCGGTCGCCGGTGGCATGATCGCTCCCCGGTTTACTAGATTGACCTCAAGTTTAATATCGACCGCTTGCGCAGATATCAGGAGCTTGCCAATGTCGGTGCGATCGGTTACGTGAACATTGGATATGATCCGTTCGAGTTTAGCCTTGATTCGAAGCAGGGCTGTCCTCATGTTAGCGAGCGATGTTTGTCGATCCTCGATGGGAATGTAGGTTAGATCGATATCGACGGACAATCTAGGCATGTCTCGCACGAATAAGTTGATCGCGGTTCCCCCGTGCAGGGCAAAGCATTCCTCACTCGCCACTTCGGGAAGCACGTCTAACAGCAGCGAGACTTGTCGTCTATATTTCTGATCCACTTTGTTCTAATTCTCTCGGTACCGTGATCTGGTACTTCTCCACATAGACACCATTTTTGATTATGCTCCGCTTGCCGCTCCCTAGATTCACTTTGTCCGTTTTCAAATGACTGAACCAACGATGTCGGGCTTTCTCGGCAAGATAAAGAAAAAGCCGATTAACTTTTATCGATCTGCTTTCTTCGAGAAGTGACTGTAACTGATCCGGCCTAAGACTGTTAAGTCCTTCCATTAATTCGTAGCACTCAACCAGATCTTGTTTTTCGGGGGCCAGAAACAAGCATTCCATAAGAGCTCGAGCCGCGTTAGATACTTTTATTGAAAAGGTTCGTTGTTCGACTTCGGTGAGGCCTAAATCAGGTGGCAGAAATGTCGTTCTATAATACTCGACTTTAGCTCCCCAATCGCACTGGCGAAACCAGGCGGGTAACTCCTCTTCCGGACCGCCAAATATTATGACGCGTGGAGCCGCAAATTCCAGATACTGAGCCTTTCCCAATAAAGAGAGAGCTGTTCGCCCACCTGGATGTACAGACATATTTGTCTGTCGCTGTAAGGCGTATATCGCACCTTCATACCCAACCTTGTCGCCTGCCCGGATCATCGCCCCGTTCCCGATCGATGTGAGCCATTTCCCACTACGATATTTCCGCTGGAGATCGAGACTATAGCCCTTTGTCGTCAGCCAACGAGACTGGAACACTACCCCCGGTGGCTGCGAGCTAAGCAGCTGGTTTATTTTTGTTGGCTTATCCGTACTCATAGTACTAGCATATACAAGAATATAAACCATAGGCAAGCGATGTTTAACTGATAGGCAATAGTCGTAGTATTAGTACGACTATTAGCTCACAAGTAAACTTCCCTATGTACGGCCGATTCCAACTTTAGGGGCGGCTAACTAAAGAGCGATGCGATTTAAATCTGTAGTTCTCATAACTTGTTGGGGACCAACGTTACCACAGATTGCTATGTGTTTTCAGGATTTGATTTAACATTTCGCAATGGCTGCAGAAGTCTCCTAGTCGAATTAAAGCGACTTCCGATTCTTCGAATACCGGGACAATATAGTTTGTAAATAAGTGGTTTCTTCCGATAAATCTCTTGCACCGCCCGCATGTCGTTGCCCAGTAGCTTACGTTCAGCGCTCTGCTGTATTGCCACTCGATCAAAGCTCCATGTTCACGCGCGACGGCAATTTCCTTTTGCGAGAACCGGTCGGGACCAATATGTGAGCCCCTCGAATGGTCACCTTCGATATACGGAACTTTCATCTTCGTATTGCAGCCATAACACGGAGCTTCTATCAACTTCAGCTCAATTAGATCTCGAAAATGGCCACAGTCGTTGCAGCGCTTGCGATCAGGACAAAGCTGGACATGATCTGCTCTATTGAGCTTTTTGGAAACGTCGTTCAATACCTCATCGGAATCAAGATGAAGTTGAATAAGAGTGATTCCATTCTTCCTGTAATAGTCTTTAACAGCGTTGTCCGGGGCGTGACTTACGACAACCTCTATAACTGCATACACACGGCCATTTTCATCAAATAGAGAAATGTCAGGACGATAGATGTTAAGAGAATATTCCAGAGCGACGCGACGAGCCTTCTTAATGAGATCACCAGAATGTTCACGGCAGCAATAGAGGCATTTCCAAGAGAGCGCAAATTCATTTTGTCTCTCGATCCGCTGCTTTATCTCGTTGACGAGGATTGTCTTGAATTCAAAATGTAGCGCCGATTCAGGGTTGCAGTTTGGGGTAAGCGCCCTGTGTGCAAAATGCGGGCGTTTGCTGCCTCTGCGAGTTTTCCCACTTTTTTTGAGGACGAGCGGATCTTTACAAAAACCGCAAGAGAAGATGCCACCCTTTTCGGCATCGACGGCGTGTATCAACTCGCCCATTTCGCTTCTCGCAACGCTGTAGAGAATTTTCTTCATTCACCACTTCGTATATGTGCATCCCTTAGCATAGTACAACTTACAGATGGAAGTCCCGGCAGGACATGACATCGAGAGGTGGGCACCTAGAATGAAGACATAAGAAAGGAGTTCCCAAAGTTCTACTTTCTAGAACGTAAAGAATCCGAGGTCTTGCGAGTCCGGGCCATCGACAACCATGGAGCGATCTAGAAATCGGTTAAATTCTTCGCATGATGTTTCAGGAAGAAGTGCGCAACTGTGGCACGCAGCGAGGTTGCACGAGTCAGGTCCTTGACCACTCTTAGCTCCGAGCTCTCGACATACGGGATCTGCCGAGCACCATTCAGCACTCTCAATCGCGCGCCGTACAATGGGCTCGAAATACCCAGGTTTTCCCATGCGAACCAGGCCTCCCATCGTGCCTTCGGAATCTCCCGCCGCAGTATAAATGAGGATTCCGGCCATCGGAGTTGTTTCAGAAGCCGAAACATAGATTCGTTCCCTCAAAGATGCAGATGTATATCCACATTCGAAGGTGAGTCGGTTAATAAGCAAATGAGCAAACGTGTGAAGAAGTACGAATCTTGCGGTTATGGATTTTTGCTTCCAACCTGTGGATTTCCTTACTCGTTCAAAATTATCGGTTAGCAACGCGATGCGTTGCTCTGTCTTGTTACCTGTTCTACTTTCCCACTCGACAAGTCGTTCTTCATTAAGCTGTAGGAAAATTCCTTCTCCGTTAACAACACTTGCCGGCAACCATAAATCGTCAAAGCCTGGGATGTCTTTCCACAACATTTCCTTCATCCGTTCATGAGGAATGTTCTCCCCAGCAATAACTCTGGAGAATCCAGCAAACACTCGGGTTTCACGAAGTTTACCAACTAAAGAAATCCGGGAAAAAAACTTTGCGACGTCGTCGTCATATTCAGACAATTGTCGTGAATCTATTAGCAGCGGCTCGGCCGATGAATTCTTCCGAAGCACATCGTACTCGGTGAGCCTGAACGACGCAGACTCAGTTTCATCATCGTTGATAACATCGGCGGAAACACTTAAACCTGCAACAATATTTAGGGCCGACAAAAGATGGGCTTCTGAGAAGGCGGAAATAGCGGTATTGCCACGCAGTGCATTTGCGATAGTCTCAACAGGTATTCCGGCACTCGAAAGAGTCTCGATCGTAGTAGAAGGTCCCGGTGTCTGAAGTATTTGAAGCAAGTCTGCGACGCTTGCATCTTCGCTCCGAGGCAGGAAGATTGATGTGTGTGAGCGACCGAACCAGACATTCGAAGCGCCGCGCAGTCCAGCACGTAAATGCCGGTCACAACTTTTATCTTCTGCATCCCCGAGCCAAGGTCGGTGACCACGGCAAAAATAGATGTCATCAGAGGCAAGTTGCTTGCTTAGCGTAGTGGTGCCGTCAGTATCCGCATTCATAACACCCACCAAGCTACGTTCGACTCCACAAGAGCATCGCACAGTTCGTGCCCCCAAGCTCGCACCACCCGTTGATAGCCTCATCGCCAAATTACACGAGGGATGTGACGATTTATGCACCCATTCACGCCATGGAAAATCTTGGATATGTCCATCGGGACACATTGCTATGATAGCTACTTGCTGTTGAACACCGAATTTTCCTCCATTCCGGCACGAGCCGCATTTTGGTTTCAATTCCTTATCAATAAATCTCTTCTGATCCAAGAGTCCGCAATTTGAACAAACATGCCACCGAGGAAACCGAAGAAAAGGAACGGTCAGATAGGAATTCGGAACATTATCACCCTCTCGAAAATCGGGCGGTAGCCTAAAGTGGTTTACTTTTAGGATCTTTTCAAGCCGATATTCCCGAACTTCGAATTCCTTTGTATTGACCGTGTTTGACTGCGTCTGCCTCTCGTACCAGTAGTCGAGCCCGCAGGCAATTACAGAGACCCCGCCTTTAAGGACGTAAAGTGCGCCGACTCCGACAGGGGCAATGAGTTGAGATCTTCGTAGCGGATTAAGATTCATTATTAGAAATTCCGTCAAGCATGTACTTTGTAGTTATCTGTAGTGAACTTTGGGCATCCACATTACGCATCGATGAAGGAGTCGACCAGGTGATTTGGTCGTCTTCGGGTGAAATCCAAGTCCCGGAATATCGTAAAAGTGCTTTTCCGCTATTCTGTCCTTTCATATCAACTGACCACTCTGGATGCTGCCAGGTCTGCCATTCCGTTATGCGTCGCGACAGCCAGTATTCAATCGTCTCAGATTCATTACCGTCGACAAACTCGACGCGACTACTGATCAAATCACGAAATCGTACAACCAGTTCAGTTGGGAACGGTAGTGGCCCTTCAGCGATTTGCGAATCCCCAGTTTGGCGGACGTAGCCAACTAGAACACCGTGCAACGCACGTTCGATTGCTGGCGGTGAGAACGGAGTCACACTCGTAGGTTCCACTTGAGCATAAAGCTTTTCGTGGTAGGTTCTGAACTTCTCGAAATGTGAACGGTCTCGCGGCTTCGATGGGCTGAATATCGAAACAATAAGCCCAGGTCGGTCCGGCTTTCGCCCGACGCGGCCAGTTACCTGTATGTACTGCGAGGTAGATTTCGGTTGACCAACCACTGCAATAAGGGAGAGTCTATCGATGTCCACGCCAACTTCGATAATATTACTAGCTAGGCAAACGTCAACCGAGTTGTCACGGGGCCCCTTCCTCTCCACTTCGAGTTTTGCCAATGCTCCCGGTACGTCATCGTTTTTCAGACGCCCCGTTAACTCCTCAACATTATTTAGAAATCGTCGTTCCTGATTTTTTCGATTCGTTACAGCGTTTACATAGGCAGGCACGTCAGACTGTAAAAGCGACAACGTGTTTCCAAGCATTCTTAGGTTGCTAAAGAAAATCAACAACGTCCACCATGGGTCCTGTTCTTCGGGTTGCCAACCTACGGTTGCCTGTAACAACGCAGTGTAAGTGCGAACTTCAGTATTCTGAAGAGAGCCAAGACCGGGAGCATTTATTCCAATGTATTTACGGCCTGGAGCTAATGTACCGTCGTGATTTCGCTTGTATTTAGCGAAGAACGAGTCTCCTGCATCTAAGCCCGAGGGTGGGAAGAGTGCAACAGCGTTTCGTGCGTAGAGACTTCGGACTTGATCGTGGTATCGGCGTATCGTCGCCGTTGAACTTACAATTTTCGGACGTACAACTTCTCCATTCCGCCGATCGGTGCAGAGCTCTTCAATTAACGTTTCATACAGTCCCACCATCGAGCCAAGCGGGCCTGAAATCAGGTGGAGCTCATCTTGGATTATCAGCCCTGGCGGCGAGCAAATCCTATCTCCATCTGGGCCAAGGCCAAACAAACTTCTAATGCTAGGATTCCATGTTAATGAAGCAAACTTATCAACCACACCAATGACGAGCGATGGACGATCCTCGTACATGTCTTCGTCGATCACATACAATGGAATTCCCGACTTAAAGTCACAACTAGTATCAGGACATTTGAATACGACTGTCTGACCGCTTTGTTCGTAGCCCAATATGTGATTCTTTTTGCCTCTACCGGAGCCTACTGCGATTGGTCCCATTTCGGCCCTACACCACGGACATCTAAGCACAGCAAACACATTCTCGACATCTGGACCACCCTTCCAAAGTTCCTTCAGCTTCTTGATACCCGTGTTTCTGGTATTTGGTGTGCTATCGCTGCCCAGCCACAATCCTATGGAAAAGGAATGATTGCCAAGCAAATCACTTTGTTGTCTCCGCAAATATTCCATGGCGCAAATTAGGCCGCAAGCACGCTGAAACTGCTGAGCTGTAAGGAGCCGAAGCGTATAGCGCATCAGAACATGAACGCCTATGTCTTCTTTATCGTTAAGACGACGCATGAAGAGGCTATAGGCCGTTAGACCTAAATAGGCTTCGGTCTTGCCACCACCCGTCGGAAACCAAATTAACTCGACCGTCTCACGATCCTCGTCGTAGTCAAGAGCCGTTGAACGCAGATTCATTAACAAAAAGGCGATCTGGAATGCTCTCCAATATCCTCGCCCAGGGGCAATTTGATCGACCCCGACCGGTTCGAACGGCTCCGAGAATTCGAGTCTATTGGAAGTGCTAATACTCGCTTTACGCGGTTCCCGGCCACTCCGTGCTTGCTGTAATAGGACCGCGTGATTCGCCAACCTGAATGCAGTGGCCGCTACCGAATTGTTTTCCAGAAATTCGAGGCCATCACGCATTCGTTGAGCGGCTCGTTCGCATGACTCTAAGTGTCGAAGACTTATCTCAAGCAGTGATTCCGAGAGTGTCGATGCAAATTCGCGTCTTTTCGATATCCAACCTTCATATTCAGAAACTAGAGCAGCTAGCTGCTCCATACCCGTGTCATTCGGAATCAGGCCGGCGAGGGCTTTCATCGAGAGGTTCAATGGATTTCCATCGCTATCAACAATGTCCGGGGTGAAACTCGGAGTTTCGCATATAGGAAATACCTCGGCAATTACCTTCTTGCTGCGGTTCCGGTCAACTGCTTCCCAATCACCTGAACATCCGTGGCCTACCGCAAAAGTTCGAACATCTCGGTATAGCAATTCTAGGGACAACTCCTCGTCGTCCATTCGACGGGCTGCAGCTTCGGGATAAGGAAGAAAGTTTGGTTCAACATCCCCACTCTGGTTTGTGATTTCCACGTCGAAATACGATTGAAAAAGGCAACTCTGATCTCGACCGTAATTTCGACCGTGCTTTGTTCTGTTGATGACTGTGGCAGTGACCAGTCTGCTGTCACCGCTCCTTGGGCGACTAAATAGTTCGATCGTCAACTTCAGATCGCCGACGTTCTCTGAATCTACCTTCAACGGGGAAACTTGTCCCCTTGCTGAAAGGATAGCCTCACCAGAAAAATGGGCTTCAAGTTTAACAGGAACCCGTAGCCACCATGTTCGCGTCTTGCCGTCTACGAGGAATTCTTTCTTCACGTAGCGTCCGCCTGTTGCCTTTACGATAAGTTGAGAACCTTCAGTGATCTCTGCGAAGAAGCTAATTCCCATGCTCGACGGAAACCTCTTATTCGCGGATCCGAGATCAAGGTCGCTGTCCTGATCAGGAGTCGGGGTGCTTTGAATAAAACCATCCAACTGTTGCTGTGCCGCAGCCGTAACTATATTTTCTCCGTCAGTTCCTTCATCGATTAGAATGTCAGCCTCAGTACTTGAAACCCCCTCGTCATCGCTAACAACATCGTCGTATGGAAACAGAACACCTGCACCATATCTGGTTAAAGGGGCTTCTCTTTGCAAAATTTCTTCACCATTTCCTTTCTGTCTGAACGGTCGGCGCCAGTCAGCCTCGTCCGGGAAACGTATATCTCCTGAGCAATCAATCTCTTCACCAAGCGGCGAAGGGCCAATCAGCTCTTCTTTCAACGAGGTGATTATCTTGTCTCTGTTTTCGATATGATCAATAACCATAATTCAACTAATTACCGCACTAGATTCTGCAAGATCAACTGCTGGATTTCAGCCTTGGCATCATCTGATATCAGCAAGACAAGCCGATGAAGAGTTCTTGTTATCGCAATGTAGAAAAGATCGTCAGATACGTTTTCGAGATCGGTAACGATAATACACTGGGCCTCCATTCCCTTGAACGCATGAATGGACGAAAAAAGAATTTGATTTGACGTCGTGTTCGCGAATGGACGGACACGATCTTTCCAATGACCGTGAAGCTTGGACGCGGCGCAATCCGTCGATTTCTTTGGTGAGAGAATCACGACCTCACTACGCTTGAAACCATTCTCCTCCAATGAAGCAAGCTCAGTCGCCAAAATCTCCAGTTGTTGTTCTATTGAGGAGTAGTACAACTGCTTAGGATTATTTCCGTCATCCTTCCGAAGGATCTTTCGATACCCCGGGTTAAGACCGCCGAGCTGGTGAACTAACTCGGCGATTCGTGGGCTATTACGACAATTATTCCTCAGGCTGTAAACGAAGAGGTTTGGCAATCTGGTGTTAAGTAGATCCTCAAGCGAAAACGAATCAGGGCGCTTGTAGATTGCCTGCTTCTCGAAGTCCCCAAATGCTCTCCAATTCCCGTCTGATAGGCCGCCCACTAAAGATAGGTCGAGGACGTCCAGGAAAATAGGGTTAAGAAGAATATCTTGGGCCTCATCAATTATCAGCTCATCGAATTGCTCAAATTGTTTTTCGAGAAGATTACCTAATGCTCTATGAGTTAGGTCGTCCCAGAACTTTGAATCTGTATTCTCAGGAATAGATTCGGTCTCAGAGACTTCGCGCAGATAACCGTGCAAGGTCGTTGTTTTGACGGAAATGAGTGGTTCTGTTTCAGTCTTTATCCACGAGCCTAATAGTTGGTTAAAGCAGAGAAACAATACTCTTCGGCCTTTTGCCGCCGACCGTCTAGCCGCTTCAATCGCAAGCAAAGTTTTCCCCGTTCCGGCCGGGCCCTCGAAGACTACCCGTTTGTTATGACTCATCGCATCAATTGCACCATACTGTTCTTCGGTATAATGCTTTAAATCTTTATTAAGGCGCAGTAGCCGAGAACGAGGCGACTCAAAAACTTCAAACTCGGGTCTCAGCAGATTTTCAATTACAGTAATTTGCTCTGATGACGGTTCGCTATTCCTGAATCCATACTTCTCGTGGAGAAGGTTTTTCCAGTGGTCGAGGACTGCCGTGAATAACGAGCCCACTGTTCGCTGTAACGATAACTTCCGTTTATCAATCACCTCCCACTCATTCCACTCAGTGCTATTAGGACCGAACTCAACGTCCGTGAAAACGACGCATTTTCCAAGCAAGACAGATTTCAGCGAGGGAAAATTTTCGAACCTAGTCTTTAACGATCTCATGTTGTCATCAGCCTGCTTAAAAGGCCCCCTATGAGTCGGCGGAGCTTGGCCAAGAAACCAAGTTCCATCCTCATAACGAACCCGCTGAACTGCTTTCACTTCAACCACGAGAACGCCTTTTTCAGGTATTACGACTACGAAATCTGCTTCGCCCTGGACTTGGCTCGCATGCCGGGCGATGTTTAGCGAATGGAACACTACCCATCCATCTGTTCCCGGTTCCGCATCGAGCCTTTGAAATAGCTCGATTTCGCCCGGGGACACGACATTATCATATAGAACCGACGGTACCATTTTAGCCATGTATGTTTCCCTCCAGGTCAAAGAGTCTATGTACATTTTGAGGAGCGACGTTACTCACAAAATCAGACACTCGGACGATTCGTACGGCAATCATAGGCCTACCACCAATTCCTTCTAGTTCAAAGCTCATCTCACCCAGCTGCTCTAGGTCGTTCATATCGGTTTCACGAATTTGACGGAGAAGCTCTTGCCGGATCTTTCGTCCAGCCCTTCGGTGCGCGCCATCAATTCGTTTTGCATACTCCCAGCATGTTTTCTCCATGTCACCCATCTCGATCACCCGCATGATCGCAAAAAAGTCTTCTGGTTCGTCGGTTCGGATATTTCGATGCCAAAGCCAGTTTCGCAGATTGACTTCATTCGCCTTTGACGAACCGGCCTTCTTTAATTGTTCGACGGTGTTCCTAATTCCATTCGTCTTAACAAAATTCCTGAGTTTCGCTTTCCAGCCCCGTTGAAACCTTCTTAGCTGATCTGCTTTTTTCCCCAGGATGAGGTCGGCGATCGGAATTATATACTCGTGATCTGAATCGGAATCCCCGCGAAGTAGAAGAAATACTCCTGGAGCGAGTGAGCTGCTCGGAATACGCTCAACTCTTCCACTATTATTCTCGTCCAGAGTGATTGCTAAGACCCCACTCGAATCTGTTTCAACAAACGTTCCTCTCGCTCCCTCAAGCTCGATTAGGCGAGCCTGGACATCTTCTCTAAGTGCGGCGTGATCCTGGCTCGCTTCCGGACTCTGAAAACGCTCGGCAATTACTGCAAGATCGAACCTTGGAATAAGTTCATCGTCCGTGAGATTCCAGGTTCGATTTCGAACAGGAGTCGAACCAATTGAAAGCTCGGTTTCTTTTCGTCCCGAAAAGTTATTGATTTTGTCTAGTTTCGTCCTAAGGTCCTTCCAGCCGTGAAAGTTGGGCGTCTTCCTGCAATCAGAATCTGGTAGCCACGAATATCTAACAATTCGAGTTTCCGTTGAGCGAGGCGTTCTAAAGATAAACTCGTTAAACCAACCGCTTCGGCCGACGCATAGCAGTAGATCGAATGTGATACTAAGCTTTGCTAATTGCTGTTGACTAACGATTCGAACAGATTCCCCTTGCGAATTGTCTTTAAGAATCTGATCGAGCAGGGCGATGTGACGTGCCTCCTTAAGCAGAATTCCCACTTTCTGATCGCGGCCTAAATGTTCAATGATTTTCTGAAACAACGGATTGTCATTATCTCGAACTAATTCCCGTAGACATTTGATGATTTCCCGAACGTCATTGGCGACGTGTCCATAAGGAAGCGAGCAGAATAATAACTCTTTCTCGATTTCGTCGAGCTTTTCACTATCCATCACTCCTTCATGCCCAAAGCCAATCGGAGCCGCGCATTGATCGAATCGATAATGACGCAGTTTCCTCAATGGGGCAGTCCACGAATCATCGGCTAACTCTGCTGTGTCTCGCAATAGATTTCGAAGTCTTGCGCAAAACTCCTCAAAGCCATCGTGCTCTACTACAGATTCCACTACGAATGTGGCAGCCTGGAGCTCGTAAACAGTATTCGTGAAAACGAAACTCATCGTTTTTTCTCCTGGAAAACAATCATCTCTACACCTTCCGGTAGGACTGGAAAAGAATCAAGCGACGGCTCAGTTTCGCTCCGCTTTAGATAGCGATTATTCAACTCATTCCGTCCCGATTCGAAGTTTGGAGAGGTACTGTCCAACAACACGAGCCAATGTGACGAAGGGAAGTTATCGCGCCATTTCAAGAATCCCTGAGCTCCGTCAAAAACGACAAGAGCTGGAACAAGATCGTCCTTGTATCGAGGCGGTCTACGAGAATTTGTTGCAAAGATATTGGATCGATATGGACTGCCAGGTGTAAGAAGCTTTTTGATTCGTAGCAGTTCGGCAAGCGTTCCTTCGACTTCATCATCAGTCAAAAACTTCTGTTCAGTGAGTTCGATATTAAGAACCGATGATGCACCAACTATCAAGCACGTCATTGTTGATTCACTTTCGAAGTTGGCAACCGAACCCTGACCGATTGTTGAGGCCGTAAATCCACTGGTCGGAACTACCCTAGAGCCTTTCTGGCTGGTTGGGAGGGTTTCGATCGTTATTCCACCTTCCTCTGATGGGAGAAACACATCGCGAACTCTATCTTTCTGTATATAGAAAGTTAGTCCGCTAGCTGCAGAATCATTCATTGACGCTTTTTCGCGTTGAATTTTAAGCATCTTCTGCCCGGCCATTTCTTGGGCCGTCAGAATGATTCCGTCATAGAGACGTGATTTACCATTCTTATTCTTGTCTCGATGTTTGATTGGCGTGTTCGTGGGTAGTGAGCACAAGAAGTCGAAGTATTCTTGATCGGTTCTTTGCTCCTCAATTCCGCCTATGCTTCCGATCACCGCCCCAACGGCGGCAAATGCTGAAGCGAATGATCGAGTAGGAATCGAGAGACCGAACACCCGCTTTTCGTCGGATTGGCCCAGCGGGGATGCAGCAAGGCCTCCAAGCTCCATGAAAAACTTGGCCCATTCGGGTAGCCCGCTCAGAGTCCCATCACACTCACGATAGCGAAGTTGCACGATGTCTGAAACGCTAGGAGTTCTCTTGGGATCATCTGGCATAGAGCTGTTACACGGTCTATAAGCTAACAACTAACCACAGAAATTGGTTTAGAAATTGTAACACGCATTCTACATACAAATATAGGCACGCCCATAATTTTGTAGAAACCACTCATCATACACCGCCCCTATTGACAACTTCCAAATATTTGTGGTTAGATAAAGAAGGATCGAAAAAGCGACAACTTCTTCGATCCCCTCAATCCAGCGGTTTAAGGCCGGACTTTTAGTGCGATAAAAGCTTATCTTAACCGCTGGCAACTTTCAATCGCGTGAACAGTATTTGCTGCACACGTTCGGCCTCCGACCATGAGGTGAAAACTGGCGTTAAGATACTTATGTCTAGAGTTTTACAGATCTTTAGGGCCAAGCCGAATCCGGCTGGAAAGGACAAGGCGGGCAGCTATCCGAAACCGGAACAGCTCTTGGGAGAATGGGTTGATATAAAGAACGTGGGTACGGAGGCGGTTCCGTTCGGGACAATGGCTCTGACGCACACCCTTTTCAACGATTACTGTCAGCGGACAGGAAAGATAGAAACCTATTTCAGTGGTTCGAGCGCCGACACCCAATCCCTTGCTCCGGGACAGGTCTTGAGGATACACACCGGACGAAAGTCGGACGAAGCCCACATGAAGTATGAGGACAAGAAGGGCCGAGACTGGTGGAATTTTGCGAATAGCGACCAGTTCAAGCTCAATAACAGATGCGGTGACGCGATTGTCGTTTCCTGGAAGGATGCTTATGGTCGTGACTTGCAGGACGCAGCAGAATACGAAAGGAATCAGCCGGAAGGGGCGATACTCGTCCGCAGCGGTTCGAAGCTTGTTCGGGCTTCGGCCGTATTTGGTCGATAGGACAGGTAGTCAGAATAAGGAACAGATTAGACTTCTGTTCCTTATTGTTCATATGAAAAAAACTTTAAGAGAGTTCGCTCATATTCAGGCGGGATATTCGTTTCGCGAGGGTATCTCTCCAATAGACCATGGAAGTGTGCGCGTCATTCAGATAAAGGATATTGGGGCCTTCGGCGATTTGCTCAAAGAGGGGCTCGCTGCGGTCGACGCTGACAATCTCAAGCCCGATTTTTATGTACGCCCTGGTGATGTGTTGTTCACCACTCGCGGAGCGAGTCGTCGAGCGGCGGCGATCGATGAAGAGTTAGATAGTACGATCTTTGTGGCTCAGATTTTTGCGGTGCGGAATCTGGACAATGGAATCATGCCCGAGTATCTCGCTTGGTATTTGAATCAGGCACCGGCACAAGAACATTTCGACACTTTCACAAGCGGAGCGACCATACAGAACGTCAGAAAAGAGGTTCTTGCGGCCCTGCCGGTCGACGTGCCGTCGATCGAGACTCAGCGTTTAGTACTGAAGATCGTCGAATTGCGGCGGCGAGAAATCTCCCTGACGAGCGAGATCGAGAATAAACGAGCAGCTTTGATACACGGGAGCCTTTTGCGAGCAATAAGTTCCTAGAACAACGTCAATGAAACATACATCGATAAATCAGGACGAGATCAACCGGACAGCGTGGAAGGCGTGCGACACCTTTCGAGGCGTGGTCGATCCGTCCGAGTACAAAAATTACATCCTTGTCATGCTCTTTCTCAAATACATGAGCGATGTTTGGAAAGACCATTATGAGAAATTCAAGAAAGAGTACGGCGATGACGACGTCCGTATTCTCCGCCGTCTCGACCGAGAACGTTTCAGACTGCCGGAGAAAAGTGATTTTTATTATTTACACGAGAATCGCAACGAACCGAACATCGGTGAGTTAATCGATATAGCCTTGGAGGCGATCGAAGAAGCGAACAAAGCGAAGCTCGAAAAAGTCTTCCGAAACATCAGTTTTAATTCAGAAGCCAACTTGGGCCCGACAAAAGACCGTAATCGCCGTCTTAAAAACCTGCTTGAAGATTTTGCAAATCCAGTGCTGGACCTGAGGCCTTCGCGGGTTGGCGACGTGGATATTATAGGCAACACGTATGAGTATCTGATCGCCAGATTTGCGAGTGATTCCGGTAAGAAAGGCGGTGAGTTCTATACGCCGGAAGGGGTTTCGATATTGCTTTCAAAGCTGCTGGCTCCTAAACAAGGCGACCGAATCTGCGATCCGACATGCGGCTCGGGTTCGTTGCTTATCAGGGTGGCGGATGAAGTCGGAAATCGCGACTTTGCACTCTACGGGCAGGAGTCCAACGGCTCGACATGGGCGTTGGCGAAGATGAATATGTTCCTGCACGGGAAGGATTCGGCCCAGATCGAATGGGGAGACACCCTGAACACTCCCTTGCTTCTCAAGGACGATGAATTGATGAAGTTCGATATTGTGGTGGCAAATCCGCCGTTCTCGCTCGACAAATGGGGAGCTGTAGAAGCGGCAAAAGATCAGTACAACCGATTTCACCGCGGCATCCCGCCCAAGAGCAAGGGCGACTATGCCTTCATCTCGCACATGATCGAGACGGCAAATGCCGATGGGAAAGTAGGGGTTATTGCTCCTCACGGAGTTCTTTTTCGCGGCCAGGGAGAAGGAAAGATCCGTAGAAGACTCGTCGAGGAAAACCTTCTCGACGCGGTTGTCGGCCTGCCGGCAAATCTGTTTTACGGTACCGGCATACCGGCGGCAATACTCATCTTCAAACGCAACCGCAAAATGCGGGATGTTCTATTTATCGACGCCAGCCGCGAGTTTGAGCAGGACAAGAATCAGAACCGCCTGCTTAAGGCAGACATCGAGAAGATCGTCGAAACGTACAAGCGATATGCGACGGTCGATAAATACGCGTATCGAGCGACCCTCGAAGAGATCACCGAAAACGATTTCAACCTCAATATTCCGCGCTATGTCGATACGTTCGAAGAAGAACCCGAAGTCGATATCGCGGCCGTCAGGGGCGAGATCGCCCGGCTCGAAGAAGAGCTCGCGGACGTTCAGACGGAGATGGACAAGTATTTGAAGGAGTTAGGTGTCTAGGATATGGAAACAGGCTCCGAGATCATTATTTACCAAACAGATGACGGGCGAACGAAGGTTAACGTCCGTATGGAGAATGAAACCGTCTGGCTGACGCAGGTTCAGTTGGCCGAGTTATTCCAGAAGGCAAAAGCTACGATAAGTGAGCATATCAGCAATATTTTTGAAGAAGCGGAGTTGGAAGAAAGCTCAACTGTTCGGAAATTCCGAACAGTTCAAATCGAGGGAAATCGCGAAGTCGAACGAAATCTTGAGCATTACAACCTCGATGTAATCATTTCAGTCGGCTACAGGGTAAGGAGTCATCGGGGAACACAGTTTCGGCAATGGGCGACGGCGCGGCTTCGCGAGTACATCGTAAAGGGCTTTGCGATGAACGACGATCTGTTGAAGAACGCGGGCGGCGGCAACTATTTTGAAGAACTGCTTGAGCGGATCCGCGATATTCGCTCGTCCGAAAAAGTCTTTTGGCGAAAAGTGCTCGATATCTATGCAACGAGCATCGATTATGATCCGAAACTTGATATATCGGTCAAATTCTTCCAAACCGTGCAGAACAAAATGCACTTCGCGGCACACGGAAATACTGCCGCTGAGGTGATATACAAACGCATCGACGCCGGCAAGCCGAATCTGGGCCTAACGCACATCAAGGGAACAAAGCCGACAAAGCAGGAAACGGAAATAGCCAAGAATTATCTGACCGAAGATGAGTTGAATATTCTTAACCGAATGGTAACTGCGTATCTCGAACTGGCAGAGCTGCAGGCGTTGCGTCGGCAGCCAATGTATATGAAGGATTGGGTCGAACGGCTCGATGATTTCCTTAAGATGACGGGCAATCCCGTGCTTGATAATCCCGGAACGGTGAGCCATAAACAGGCTTTGGAAAAAGCGAAAACAGAATTTGACCGCTTCAAAGAACGTACGAAAAACGACCTTTCCGAGGTAGAGAAACATTTTATCTCTCAGCTTGAAAAGGAGACGAAAAAATTGAAGCCGAAGAAGGCGTCGAAAAGGAAATGAAGCACCATCTCGTGCGCTCGCACGATGGCTTGAAGGACGACAGAAAATGAAGCGTTTTCACCAACATCTAATACCGGACGACTGGCAAATTAAACGCGTCGGCAAAATGACCCGAACTGTCGCCGGTGGCACGCCGAATACTTCCATCGACGAATATTGGGGCGGGGATATTCCGTGGATGAGTTCGGGGGAACTGAATTTGAGACGAGTCGACAACGTGAGAGGTCGAATTACCGCTAAAGGCCTGAAGCATTCCAGTACAAGTCTAATACCGGCGGGTTGCGTCTTAGTTGGCTTGGCCGGACAAGGAAAAACGCGCGGAACGGTCGCGCTTAACACTATCGAGCTCTGTACGAATCAGTCTATCGCGGCCATTTATCCTTCGAATGATTTTCTCAGCGATTATCTCTTCTATAATTTAGATCTCAGATACGGTGAGTTGCGGCAATTGTCGACAGGCGATGGTGGTCGCGGCGGACTAAACCTTAGCATCCTAAATTCATTGTCCGTACCGTTGCCGCCGGTGGAGGAGCAGAGGGCGATTGCGCGGGTGTTGGGGACGATGGATGA
>Ga0138256_10002988_pt1 | contig 18069 bp, 21 predicted proteins | sample KNB2016incub_MG_FD_105486 | JGI IMG/M metagenome (GOLD analysis project Ga0138256, IMG submission 105486) | Active sludge microbial communities from wastewater in Klosterneuburg, Austria - KNB2014incub_MG | ecosystem: Engineered > WWTP > Activated sludge > Unclassified | place: Austria... | reverse complement strand
TGTTAGGGTGTTGTTCCCACAGCAAAGGATCTGAAGCCACCGTGTACAACAACTCGAAATCATCTGACTGAAGTGGCCGGATTTTTACGAATTGATTTTCAAGGGTAGGTTGGAGGTCAAATTCGGGCATAGTCAAAAATACGAGTTGGAGTTTAAAAATTCCAACAATGATCGAACAAGATCTGGAAGCCTGTCTGCCAAGTCAGGAATGGTTTTCTTGCGCGAACAAGACCTGGAAGGTTTAATATAGGTTACCGGTATGTAAACCTTCCAGGTCTCGTTGTCTCGTTTCACTCCATAATTTTTAATAGGAGAAAAGGGTAAAACTGTAATAACTGAATAGTCCATTGGTAAAAAAATTGTAAATTATTGTAAAGCCACCCATTTTTGGTGGTATTGCGCTTAGCTTTGCCCCTAATTTGTTATTTCAAACTAAATTTTTCAATATCATACTGATCCTGCTTTGGGGAGCAGGAATTGCTTGGATTGGCATCAATAAGGCTAATCCGGAAGGCCACAATGGGGTTATGGAGGTCAGGCTCCGCAGTATCGGACACGATATATTGTCCGCCATCGGGGATGATAGTTCCAGGGTCATGCCTATTGAAAAAAAATCAGCGTCTGAATATTTGATTCGATTTGAAAACGAATTGGCATTTACGCCTGATTCCATTGTCGATATCGTTAGAAAATATTTGGATGACTCTTTGACCAATAGTTCCTACCTTTTACAGGTCATGGAATGTAGCAATCAGGACATTGTATATAGCTTTTCCATAGCTGTCAATGAAAATAATAATTTAATACCCTGCATAGGCAGAAAGCTACCTACCGCTTGTTACTTCATGAGCATAAAATTTCTCACACCAGCTGCTTCAAAGGGATGGCAGGCGACCGCAATTATTTTACCAATTTTGTTTTTGATTGGATTCCTCTATTTCAAAAAAAGGTTACCACCAAAGAATGAATCCCCGACAGACCATGGTGCTATGGCCACGTTTGGAAAGTTTAAGATAGACTCGCGACAGCAATGCCTTTTTTACCAGGACGAAAAAATTCTTCTATCCGGTAAAGAATATGAACTACTGCAATTATTTATTCAATCGCCCAATCAATTGCTGGAGAGAAATTATTTACTCAAAACCATATGGGAAGATCAGGGAGTGATCGTAGGGCGAAGCCTTGATGTATTTGTCTCCAAACTGAGAAAAAAACTGTCGTTGGATGAAAATCTAAAATTAATCAGCGTCCATGGAAAAGGATATATGTTGGGGGTAGCCCCTCTCGAGTGAGTACTCATGGATATTAATTGACGATTAAAACCGGAATCGACATTCTATGCCTCACTTTGTCAACAGTCTCCCCATACAAGACATCTTTGAGTCCCCGATGTTGATGGGCACCCATAACGAGTAAGTCTGCATTTTCTTCTGTCACGAGCCTGACAATCTCCTCAACCCGGTTTTTATATCCTATTCGACTACTTGCCTGATATCCCAGGGAAATTAATTGCGCTACATAGAGTTCTATACGTTTTTTGTCATCCCGGGTTTCATAGTCATCTGTCGAGGAGCCCAGGAAGGTGGCTGTGGGAGTCTCAACAATATGCAATAAAAAATAGTGTGCCTCCTTTCTTCCCTGGGCCAACGCATAAGCAATGGCTTTTTCATCGCGATCACCAAAGTCCAGCGCAATAGCTATTTTCTGTGGAGGCGACACAAGATCTATGATCAAAGGCTTGTTTTTCATGTGCACCAAAACTTCCGTTTGGGTTTTCCTTTTATTAATCAATGGATACACGGTCATGATAATAAACAAAGCAGCAAAAGCAAGGACACCGACGCCAATGAGTAGCTTTATCCATACTGAAGGGTCCGACATCAGGATGATAGTAATCTCTTCATATAATAATTTCAGATTCAGCAGGACTAAAACAGTAGCAATCAGCCAGGACAAAATTTTAATAGGTAGTTTGATGGCAAAGCTGCCCATGGTTTTTTTATCGCTCACGAAATGGATCAATGGTATCATGGCAAAACCCAACTGCATACTCAATATAACCTGGCTGAATACTAAAAGGTCATCCAATTTATCATTGCCATAAATCAGAATGACTAATACAGCTGGTACAATGGCAATAAGCCGGGTGATAATCCTTCGGATCAGGGGGTTGATACGCAAACGCAAATAACCTTCCATAACAATCTGCCCTGCCAGGGTACCTGTTATGGTGGAGCTTTGTCCTGCGGCAATCAGCGCTACAGCAAAAACGATTTGGGCAGTTTTAGTGCCCAAAGCTGCAGGCAATAATTTGTAAGCCTCTTCTATCCTGGCTACATCAGTCTGCCCAGTCGTATAAAAAGCAGCGGCTGCCAGAATAAGGATGGCGGCATTGACAAAAAAAGCTAGGTTGAGTGCTATGGTGGTATCAATAAAATTAAACTTTAAAGCCCGCCTGATGCCTGCCTCATCGTTTTTAATCTTGCGTGTCTGCACCAGAGCTGAATGCAAGTATAGGTTATGAGGCATTACGGTTGCCCCTATGATCCCGATGGCAATGTACAGGGCCTCTCCATGGAGCGGAGTAGGTATAAACCCTGCTGCAATATCACTCAGTACCGGCTGAGCTAATATAATTTCTATAATAAACGAAGCACCAATAGTGGCTACCAAAACAATGATGAATGCTTCCATCCTTCGGATACCATATCGTTGTAGTAGCAAGAGTAAGAAAGTGTCACCAACAGTAATACATACACCAGCTAAAATGGACATACCGGTCAATAAATGCAAACCAATCGCCATACCCAGCACTTCTGCAAGATCGCAGGCCGCTATAGCGAGTTCCGCCAGCACATAAAGACAAAAATTGACCATAGGGGGATAGGTCTCCCTATTGGCTTGTGCAAGGTCTCTCCTTCGGACTATGCCTAACCTTGCACTCAGACTCTGCAGCAAGAGTGCCATCAGATTACTCATCAATAAGACCCAAATAAGCTTGTATCCAAACTGGGCTCCACCCTGGAGGTCTGTAGCCCAATTGCCTGGATCCATATAGCCGACACTGACCAAATATGCAGGACCTATGTAAGGCAAAAACTTTCTTAAACCTTTTTTGGGCACCGTGACATCGACTGATTGATGGACCTCATTTAAAGAATTGTCGAAATTGTGCTTATCGGACATAAGAGATTGAAGATACTTAAATATAGAAATTAAATATATATAATCAATTGTTAAAGTGTAATATATAATTAAATATTGATAGAATTCTACATCTTAATGATAGAACTCATCAACAAATTTGAATACGCTTTTATAAATATTTAGACAAATCTAAATATTTATTTAATAGCGTCAAATATTTTTTAAATAAATCCTCTAAATCGATTAAAATAGATCCTACAAGCGCTTAAAATCAAGGTCTTTTACAATTCCAGTTTTTCTTTTAAAAAGACCAATTGTCCATGATGGTAGGATAAATGGTTGGTTCTGTTGAGCAGGAGATTAAGCTTGTTTCTGTGAGGCTCTTTGGCAAAATCTTCTTCAGAAACTGCGCTGTGTTTTTGGAGCCATTCCGCTGGGCTTAGGATGCGGAATTTTTCTTCCAGGAATTGATTGACAGAGCTCCAATATGCTCTCAATTCCTGGACAGAGGGCATAGCTACCGTAGGATCATCAGGATTTTTTAAAAAAGTATCATGCCATGAACCATACATTTGTTCTCCCAGGTACAAAGTGGGGATCATACGATCATGCACTGCGATTAAATGGCCGAGTATATATATTCCCCTGCTTCTGCCTGGAGCCATGGGGAGTAATAAGCGGTCATCACTTAGTGCATGAAGTAGCTGATTGAATCTGGTCAATTGCAAGTCCCAGCTATTCAGGACAAGTTGAGTTAAAGCGGAAGGCGTCTCCATATAGCAAATGATAAAATTTATTTCAAAAAAACGGTTTTGTTGGATTTGGAGGACTGCACAGCTGCATCCAATATTTTCATGGCGACCATATTTATCTTAAGTGAACCCAGTGCACCCTCAGGATTTATATTTCCTTTGACGACACCGGCAAAATAACTGAAAGCATCATTGTATGGATTGGTCAACGGTTTTACCTCTAAGAGTTCTTCCTGAGAATTTCGTTCTCCCACGCGTAGTTTCATTTTATTGGATTTATCTGCCATAATGGTTCCTGTCTGACCATAGATCTCTGTATCTTTTCTATCGAAGGGCCAATTCCATGAAGCCTGGATAATGGCCTGAGCTGAAGGATATTTGACAACGATAGTGGCTTCGTCATCGACTTTAGAATACACCTCGGGTTTGTTTGTCTGCACAGTTGCGGTTACTGATATCGGCTCTTCCCCCTTCATCAACCAGGTCATGATATCCGCACCATAACAGCCAAAATCCATGATAGCTCCTCCCCCATTCTTTATTGGGTCCGTAAGCCAGGACAAGAACTCTTTGGAGCAGCCGATTTCTTTAGGTCCCCGGTGACCATCCATGATCACGACTTTGCGGATATCGCCAATTTTATGTTGATTATAGATCAGGTCATAGGCCTGATGATGACTGCCGTACCAGGTGGTTTCGTAATTGGTGATCAGGTGGATGCCATATTTTTTAGCTAAGGATTCCATTTTCAAGGCATGAATCATATTTACTGCCAGGGGTTTTTCTACCATCACATGGATTTTGAGTGGAGCACATTTTTCAACCGTTTCAAGGTGCTCATAGGTACTGCGAAAATCACAGACAGCTTGAGGTTTGGCTTTGGCTATCATTTCTTCAAGGCTACTGTACCATAGTGATTCAGGCAAATGGTTCTTTTTAAGCAAGCGTATGGCTAATTCCTTGTTTGGCTCTGCAAAACCTACCAGGATCATACCTTCATGCTCCGGCCTGGACAATATACCGTTGACATGATCATGAGTCATGCCTACGATGCCCATCCGTACCAGATCAGATTGAGCAAAAACAGGAAGGGACATAGAACAAAAAATTCCGATAAATAAAATGAAGGCAAACCTTTTTTTCATGGGATAAAAATAGAATTAGATGGACTCATTGTTAGTAAAAATAAGATTAATGGCCTACAAGATATGGCTAAGACAGCAGGAAAGTATATACATTAGCCAGATAAATACAAATCCAGGATATGTCTAAAAAGCTAGTTTTCTTCCTATCTATTCTACTAAGCTACGGCAATTATATAACTGCCCAGACTTCGGACGATCAGGCTGTCGCCGAAGCCGTCGAAAAGCTCCGGAAAGTAATGATCACTCCGGATGAAGTCATCCTGAAAAGTCTCGCTGCTGATGATCTCGTCTATGTCCATTCCAGCGGGACAGTGAGGAATAAACAAGGGTTTGTAGATGAGTTTATGAAAGGATGGTCCGTTTTTAAATCGATCAAGTTGGAAAACCAATCGATCACATTAGCAGGCGATGCTGCCGTCGTAAGACACCGGCTCACTGGTGATTTTTTACATAATAATATCGATGAGAAGATAGATATTATCATCCTGATGGTGTGGCAAAAACAACAGGGTCAATGGAAGTTATTGGCGCGTCAAGCAGCCAAAATACCGAAATGATTTTGCTTAATTGATTTGCTTCAATATCCCTTGAACCGAGGCCAGTTTTAGCAAAATATCCTTCCTAAATCAGTATTGACCAGGCAATTGATCTAAATAGTTTTTGCTCCAAATCTTCAATTCTGTAACCTGATCTACATTTCCGCCTGACAAGATGATGAGTACTTTTTTCTTGCCGACTTGTTTTTTCAACCATTGGTATGCCGCCTCCATTGGTAAGGCACTGGTAGGTTCTACTCTTATTTTCAACAGATGGCTGAGCCACTGCGTCCAGTACACGATGCGTTCTTCTTCGATCTCGTACATTTCATCCAGGAGTTTGAGATATTCAAAGGTGATATTTCCTACGAAAGGAGTCATCGCACCATCGGCCAGCGTATCGGGGGTAGCAGTCAAAGATTGGATACTACCCATACGAAGTGACTGAGCTGCATCATTGGCATTTAGAGGTTCTGCTCCAATCACCTTAGCTTTTGGCGAAGCTCCATGGGCTGCAATCAATGTACCGGACAACAGTCCTCCTCCCCCACAAGGCGCCAAAACAGCATCTACCTCACCTAGATCCTGAATTGCTTCCAGCGTAGCTGTACCCTGGCCGGTGATGACCTGTTCATGATTATAAGGATGTATCCAATAAGTATCTTTTGCTTCTGCGGCCAGCCTTACCTGTTCGTCTACCATAGCCCGGGTCTCGAGTAATACTGTTTTTGCACCGTAGGCAGCAGTGGCCTGAACTTTCACCTTAGAGGTATAAGCAGGCATATATATGGTAGAATCAATACCAAACCGGCTGGCGGCCCAAGCTACGGCCTGGGCATGATTGCCAGAGCTATTAGCTACGACTTGCTTCACAGGAATGTGTTGTTCTCTGAGCCAGGCAATGGCATTGCAAGCACCCCTTGCTTTGAATGCACCGATTTTTTGCACGCATTCCACTTTAAAAAAGATCTCATGTCCCAACCAGGAGTTTAATAACGAAGAAGACATCACCGGGGTACGGTGAATGTATGAATCTATACGTTTTTTAGCCGATTCAATATCATGGATAGATAGCATAAGGTAAAATAAGTTAATGCTTAGTTTTTTTGCAAAGATTAGAAAAAATAACGGCAGGCAATCATCAAGCTTTTTCCAGGCTACCGTCAGGGTTATAGATCAGTTCTATAGTTTTACCACCTCGTCTGAATTCTACTTCGTAGTGAGTCCCTGCATCATAAGATTCGATTTTGGCGCTCTCTTTGACCTTGGCTCCAGGGTAAGATGCATTAAATGCCGCTTTGACTTTTTCAGGTAGCTGATCACACTCAATGGCACTTTCAGTTTCTAACCATTTACCTGTATGATCGAAATTGGCAGAATATTCCGCACCAGCTATTTTAAATGAAGCTTCGTATTCGTGATTGTTCTCTTTATGCCATTTTAAGTCAGAAATATTTGCAAACCTATGCTCAAAGGCAACCTTAACTTCTGATGGAGGTTGGACTGTAAAAACGAACATAGTAGGTATAAGACTGCCGGAGAAAAAAGCAATTAAACTCATGTTATTCAATTTAAGTTAGGTCAAATTACCAATTAATTTACGAATGAATAGAATCCGGCCAACCCTCTTTATATTTATGAAATAAAATTATTTATGATGAAGCCTATCGTTCAAATATCTTTAGACATTATCGAACTGGACGAAGCTTTGAGCACTGCCTCCATGGCCTTGCGCGCGGGAGTTGATTGGTTAGAGGCCGGTACTCCCTTAATTCTGGCTGAAGGCTTGCATGGAGTCAGGGCATTGAGAGCTGCATTTCCTGCCATCCCGATTGTGGCCGATCTAAAAACGATGGATGGAGGATACCTCGAAGCAGAAATGATGGCCAGGGCTGGTGCTACTCATGTAGTCGTCATGGCACGCGCGCACGAGGAAACTATCCGATGTGTGGTCAAAGCCGGTCGCGATTTTGGAATAAAAGTGATGGGTGACAATCTGGGTTGCCCTGACATGGTAGAAGCTGCCATCATGCTTGAAGATCTCGGCTGCGATTTTATAGTACATCATATTGGATACGACGAACGAAGAGGTATTGCAGCCCGGGGCCATCGAATGCCTAGCCCACTCGATCAATTACGTGAAGTAGTGCAAGCGGTAAAAATTCCGGTCCAGGCAGTGGGCGGGCTGAGTATCGAGCAGGCCATATTATGTCCTACTTATGGAGCGCCATTGGTGGTACTTGGTGCTCCACTTACCATCGACGCTGATACTTTCAAAACAGCCAAAGGTGATCTGGAGTCATCTCTTAGATTGATTTGCGAAAAAATCCATGCTTATTCTTAATCCTGGGCCATGAACCTGGAGTACTATTACTTATCTTGAATGATCAAAATCACCTATCATGAAGTCAGCGGCAGTAGTAAATTATTCACCTGAGCCCGGATCAGTCGAAATCAGAGATGTCGACCGGCCAACGATCGGACCGGAAGATGTGTTGCTCGAAGTTGCCAATGTAGGTGTCTGTGGCAGCGATCTCCATCAGTGGACCTCAGATCATAGCTGGCATGTAAATTATCCGATCATACTCGGTCATGAATTTGGTGGGCATATCATCCAGGTAGGTGACCAGGTGGTTGGTTGGAAAGAAGGTGATCGCGTGGTCAGCGAAACGGCTGCGGTAATTGATCATAATAATCCTATGTCCAGACAAGGGTATTATAATCTTGATCCTACCAGGAAAGGATTTGGATATGGCGTCAATGGGGCAATGACCCGATATGTCTGCACCCCTGCCAGATGTCTGCACAAGGTACCGGATCAATTAAAATTTGAACAAGCCTGCCTGACCGAGCCTTGTTGTGTAGCTTATAATGCTGTGGTCGAGAACAGTCATATAAAACCGGGCGACCGTGTAGTGGTGTTGGGTCCCGGTACGATAGGCATTCTATGTGCGGTGATGGCCAAACTATGCGGGGCAGAAGTGGCTATCGTAGGTCTCGAGACCGATCATCATCGCCTGGCTATCGCTCGCCAACATTATGGCTGCGAGACCATCATTGGGGATGCAAGTCCTTGGGCCATGAGCAGGGATGGTATGGGCGTTGATTGTGTGGTCGACGCCGCTGGTGTGAGTGAGACATTGAAGATTGCCTTGCAACTCGTACGACCCAAAGGTCAGATCACCAAGGTAGGATGGGGACCAAAACCTCTTGATTTCTCCATCGACCCACTGGTGCAAAAAAACATCACTTTACAGGGTAGTTTTAGTCATCACTGGGCGATCTGGGAGCGGGTCATAGCCATGATGGCCAGTGGCCAGTTGGATGTAATGCCGATCATCGGTGGTGTATGGGGCGTATCTGATTGGCACGAAGCATTTGAAAAAATGCATCATCGGGAGATTATTAAAAGCGTATTAAAACCTAACTAGAACTTATGCGTCTTCAAGATAAAGTCATCCTCATCACAGGAAGCACTACGGGTATTGGCAAGGCTATCGCCCTTAAATGTGTTCAGGAAGGTGCCAAAGTAGTCATCCATGGACTTGAAGAAAACCTGGGAAATGAGGTATTAGCTATTTTAGGAAAAGACAATGCTACATTACTCATAGATGATCTGGCCAATGAAGATGCTGCGGGTCATCTCGTGAGCCTGGCAATAGAACGATTTGGAAAACTGGATGCAGTCGTTAATAATGCTGCCCTGGTCATATCCTCCAATATTGATACCACAGATCTACCTTTGTTTAGAAAAGTGATGGAAGTCAATATGCTGGCCCCTTATCATCTTATTCAAACTGCGCTACCATATTTGATACAACAAAAAGGGTGTGTACTGAATATTGGCTCAGTCAATGCATATTCCGGGGAACCCAATCTTTTGGCTTATAGTGTGTCCAAAGGAGCGCTCATGACTTTGACCCGCAACCTTGGAGATACCCTCTATCGTGAAAATGGTGTCAGGGTCAATCAAATCAACCCTGGTTGGGTACTTACTGAAAATGAGATCTTACGCAAGCGGGCACACGGACTGGACGATGATTGGTACAGAAATATTCCATCGGTATATGCTCCCTCCGGCAGGATCATTTATCCATCTGAGATTGCTGCGGCGGCGATCTATTGGTTAGGCGATGAATCCGGACCCATCAGTGGCCAGGTAGTAGAGCTTGAACAACATCCCTTCATAGGTCGAAATCCCCCAAAAGACACTACTACGATTCCCCCTCCAAAATAAACCTGTCAGAAAGCTTCTAATTAATCAAATGTTTTTTCTATGCCTCGATTAGCTGTATTTCCCAAAGCATATATGCAAGCTTTATGCAAAGATGGGTCTATGACAGTATCTGAATGGATTAAGCTCGCCTGCGAGCTTGATGTAGATGGCCTCGAATGGTATGCTGGATTTTTAGAAATGAACGATGAAAATAATTGGGCTCGATTCAAATCAGAAGTTCAATCTATGGGCAAATGTATTCCCATGATGTGTTGCTCGCCTGATTTCACCCATCCTGATCCTGCTTTTCGTAAAAGTGAAATCCTAAAACAAAAAAAGTGGATAGATATGGCTCACGCATTAGGAGCTTCGTATTGCCGGGTTTTGTCCGGCCAGCGCAGACCAGAAATATCGGTGACCCATGGGATAGAATGGACTGTAGAATGTATTAAAACCTGCTTACCCTATGCTACAGAGCGGGGTATCACGCTCAATATAGAAAATCATTATAAAGACGATTTTTGGGTATATCCTGAATTCGCTCAGAAAATGGATATCTTCTGTCAAATCGTAGATGCTATAAATGAACCGGGATTTGGTGTAAACTTTGACCCGAGCAATACTTACCTGGCAGGTGAGGATCCCATGAGCTTATTATATCGTATTTCGCCACGGGTAGTGACCATGCATGCCAGTGACCGTTATCTTCTCTCAGGTACCTTAGAGGATTTGCGCAAAGAAGAAGCAGGGACAGTAGGTTATGCCGGCAGATTGAGTCATGGCGAAATAGGCAAAGGATTAAACGATTATGATGCTATTTTCACTGAACTCAAAAGAGTAGAATTTGATGGATGGATCAGTATAGAAGATGGCGTAGATGGGATGGATCAGCTGAGGCGCAGTGTTGAATTTTTGAGAAATAAAATGAATCAGTATTGGGGTTAAAAAGTAATTAGTCGACCACGCCCTTTGACTAATATTATAGACACTTAATTATTTGAATAAAAAAAGGGAAGCTTCGCTTCCCTTTTTTATATTAGTACAAGTAGAATTAAGCTTACATACTTGGCATTGGCATGACTTCATTTATCTCAAGTGTACATCCTGCATTGGCTTTTAGGTGTGGGTGACCTTTAAGCAGTTTTTTTGCTTTGTCCATGCTGTCGGCCTGGAGGATAGAATAACCTGAAACATTCTTTCTGCTTTTTTTGCTGGTGCCATCTAAAGCAACTGCCAGTCCTCCTACCAGTGGGGCTCCCATATCCACTAACTGAGCTCCACATTTGGCACCCCATTTCATCCATGCATCCATTCCTTTAGCTTGTTGCTTTGGAGTAGCTGCAGCCATTTCTTTATTGGCTTCTGGTGTAGAGTGATAGATTACGATAAATTTTTTCATTTTATTTGCGTCAGTGATTTAAGTGCTGACTCCGCACTTCTTTGATTTTCTTGAATAATCCTGCAAAGATAATGATCGTAATGCAAATGGCTCATTTCGATTCAGATACGCATGCTCATATCCCAAATTGATTTTAATTTTTTGATCACTATTGTTTTAAAAAAAACGAAACAAAGAAGGGCCGATCAGAAAAAATCATACCCTTAATTTACCTTTTATCACGAGTATAGAAATATACAACTATCAATTAAAAACAATGAATACTTGCGTATACCTGACTTCGGTATTTTATCCTCCAGACTAAAAAATGCACATCGAAAATGCAAATTTTTAAGGCGTTTAATCTATTTATTTTAAAAAAATGCTCAAATCACGGAGCAATTGACTTTAAATAAATAAAATATAATAATATGTGTTATCGTTTGATTTTTAAATACTTAGCTAGCATTTTTATCAATTTCATATACATATACAAACGGTTACAAACACTTACAATCGAAAGTAATTGATTAAAAAACGAATCCGCCTTGACACTGCCTACAAATTTGCACCGATGATTTGAAGCTGAGGCTAAAGAGTCCGGTAGTCAAATCGAAACAATCAAATAATTAAACAAAAAAAATTATGGAAAACGTAACGAACAAAGTCCTATTATCTGGACACCTGGGACAGGAACCGATCATCAAACAATTTGAGTCAAAAACGGCTTCTGGCAAAAACAATAAGATGGCCAGCTTTTCACTGGCTACTGACGAATCCTATCCGGGCACACATGGAAACAGGATTGAAAATACACAATGGCACAAACTGGTAGCATGGGGTGAGCAAGCGCAAAAGGTAGAATCTCTTTTACACAAAGGGATGAAGGTATCACTGGAAGGTAAGCTTAGTAACAGATCCTACACGGCCAAAGATGGTTCTACCCGTTATACGACAGAGATCATCTTGACACAATTTGAGGTCATAACCAAAACGGAAAAAAACAATTCCCATGATGATGCCAACCAATCAAATTAAAATTCTTCAAGCAAGATTTATGAACACTCCGATTAATACTCAAGTCGAACTCAGCGGATATATGGGTAAAGCTCCACTGCTTAAAATATACGACAGTGGGGTTAAAAGGGCCACCCTTATTTTGTACACCTATTTGTATCACACCGACCCTGCAGGCAAGCAAAAAAGCACCATCAAATGGCAAAGAATCATTGCCTGGGGCAGGACTGCGGATCAAGTCTCCAGGATGTTACACAAAGGGGATAAAGTCCGCATACAGGGGAAACTACAATTCTACACGGTCAACCTCAAAAATGGCAAAACGAGGGAGCAGGAAGAGATCATTTTGGATCAATTTTCCATTGAATTAAAATCTTCCGAAACCACAAGCCTCCGAGCCTGAGACCAGGCGCAGTGTCTGCCGGTAAGGACCTCGCAACAACAGGAGAAAACTGCTGCGAAGTCCTTACCTTTGACAAACATTTAATAACACAATCAATAAAATTTATAACAGCATGATCAATAAAGTAACCCTCATAGGAAATCTTGGTCGAGATCCTGAAATCAAACATTTTGAAGGCGGTTCTTCTGTCGCAAAATTTTCTTTAGCTACCAATGAAAATTATAGAGATAAAAATGGCGAATGGAAAACTGAAACAGAATGGCACGACATCGTAGCATGGAGGCATCTGGCTGAAAGAGCAGTCAAGGATCTTCACAAAGGGAGTATGGTATACATTGAAGGCAAGCTCACCCATAGAAAATGGCAAGATAAGGATGGCCAGGATAGGTATTCCACAGAAATAGTAGCCAATGTGCTTAGATCCCTTGAAAAAAGAGAAGGCGGCCCAAACAGAGGCTTTGGAGAGAATTTCCCTTCCTCTGAATCTGCACCCGCTCACAGAGCTGAAGGAGATAGTTATCAACAAAGTTCTAAAGATGCTCCCGCAAGTGACAACGATGATTTGCCTTTCTAATATTTCCAACCAATCATTGAACCATTGAGAAACTCAAAAATTATCCTCCTATCTATTATTGTTCTTGGTTGGACATTCGGTTGCAAAAGAGAGGTGCTTATACCAAAACCGCATGCTTATCCCCGACTTGATTTTCCTAAAGGCGAAAACAGATTGGTATCAGAAAACTATTGTCCTCTTCAATTTGAATTTCCCACTTATGGCGAAATCAAACAGGAACAGTCATTTTTTGATGAAAAGCCGTCTGACCCCTGTTGGTTTACTATCTCCGTGCCTGCACTCAATGCCGCTGTGTATTGCAGTTATGGTAAGATCAATGCTCAAAAAGGTTTTGACCAGTATATTGACGACGCCTTCAAACTAGTTGCCAAACATGATATCAAAGCCGAATACCGGGAAGAGCGAAAGATTACAAACGCAGCAAATCAGGTGTATGGTATGGCTTTCGAATTGGACGGTCCCGTCGCTACCCCTTATCAATTTTACCTGACTGACAGCCTCCATCACTTTTTTAGAGCAGCCTTATATTTTAATGCACAGGTCAATCCTGATTCGACCAGGCCAGTCCTTGAATTTATGAGGAGAGACCTCCAGCATATGCAGTCGACCTTTGAATGGAAGAAAGATATTTCCGTAAGGTAGTATCCTGTCTCATAATGGAGTTACAGTCAATACCATTACCAAGCGCTTTGCAGCGGATTGATTTTGATTTTCCCTTTTCATTAATGGTGAAGCGGGATGATCTGATCCATCCGCAAGTATCAGGTAATAAATACCGGAAACTCCAGGGCATTCTGGATCATGTACAATCAAATAACATAAAAGGCGTCCTCACTTTCGGTGGAGCATTTAGCAATCATATCTATGCCACTGCAGCCGCTGCGGCTGCCTATGGACTGGAAAGTATAGGTATCATCCGAGGGGAAGATGATGACGCAAATCCTACATTGAGATTCGTCAGAGCTAATGGGATGAAGTTATTTTTTGTGCCACGGTCAGAGTATAGTCTTAAACTTGATTCAATCCTAGTCAGGTCGATTATAAATCAATACCGACATCTTCAAGTCATCCCGGAAGGTGGTGATGACCCTCTGGCTTATGATGGATTAGGGATGGTGATAACAGAAATGATTGATCAAGGGCATAATCCGGATTATCTTGTAGTAGCAGCAGGAACCGGGACTACCGCCGTTGGGCTGCTCAAAGCCCTTAAAAAGTATCAGCTGGATACCAAACTTTTGATTTTTCCAGCTTTAAAACATCAGGGTCTTCATAAGGACATCATAAAGAAAGCTGGTGTAGATTCAAGTCAGGCTATTTATTGTGATCAATACCATTTCGGAGGATATGCCCGGGCTACAGAGGAGCTGATTGAATTTATGAATAATTTTTTAAAAGTCACCGGCATTCCACTAGATCCGGTCTACAATGCAAAACTCGTATATGGACTCTATCAAATGGGGAAAGAAAAATGGTTTAAGCCAGCAGATCGGGTGATCTGGTTGCATACAGGTGGTATCCAGGGAAGCGTAGCTTATAATTATCTTGCATTGAAGAAAAACAGGATTGCCCCTTTAATGATCGATCTTTAACAGGAGGTCAATGGATAACCAGCTCATCCCCAATTTTGATGGTGCCTGGATTTTTGATTAATACATTCTGACCAAAAAGAATTTTTTTATCAACCAACCGATACGTGGCCAAAGTAGCTGTAGGTTCAGATTTGGAGATGCCGGTATCTTGGTTGATGGTAGGGATATTACATCTGGCACATAATTTTACACCCTTCATTTGGACCTTGTCGATGGTAAAAGATTCGATATCATCTTCCTGGTAGGGTGCGCCTCCGGTAAAAACAAGATTGGGTCGGAATCTATTGATTGGAATGGGATCGGCCATTCTTTGATTTAAATCGTCCAGGGATGCTTGGCCCAAAAGCAAAATTGGATATCCGTCGCTGAATGAAGTGATCTCGCCATCCGCGGCATACCTGGGGTCCACTTTTCTAATACTGTCGTCAGGCATATAAACCAATCGACAATCCATATTTATTTTATTTGAAAACCATTTGTTGATAAAATCGGGATATACAATTGCCTCACAAATATCATCCCATAATGTGACCTCTAATCGTGGACTATTAGACAATTCTTCTGCATTCAAAAAAGGGACTAAAATCTGATCATCTACTTCATCGGTGTGATATACCACCAAACAATCCTTATGTAATTCTATACGCATCAATGCCATCGCACTTGATTCGCGTTGGGTAATACAACGACCTATGACATCAATCAACATCCATCTTCGATCATATTGAAGACCTCTGGACTCAGCTTTTGAAGAGGATAATGAGATGCCTCCACACGATTTGATAGGATAAATTTGGATTTTCGAAAGGATTAGTGCCATGGGTACTGGTTGATTGAGACGGTAAAGGTAGTATACTATCCAGTACGATCCTGGCATGTTAATCATAATAATATAGTATCTCTTAAATTCAAAAACCTGTATTTCAGTGCTGATATTAAATTATTACACCCTCAAAATGTGCTTTTTCAAAAAAAAATTGTAACTTTTCGAACCAATACCTTCAAGAGAGCTAAAACTTTTGTCACCCAAGCAATAAAAAAATGAGACGAATCGAGATATGGTCATCTCCTTTTATGCTGGAAGCAGAGCATATATACGAAATCCTGGTTTCTCATGGTATCCCTGCCCAGCTACTCAATCAAAAAGATTCAGCCTACGTTTTGCTGGGCGAAGCCCGCGTATTGATACCAGAGCAGTTAGAAGAAGAAGCTCGCAAACTATTGACTATCAATGGGTATTTACAAGATCGTCAGTTCCTCAACTAATCCTGCCAAGCTGGGTAGGCTTACAATTTTATATTCCCTACCTTTGACTTCTTATTCACCATGGCTGAAAACACGAAAAAATTGATCTATCCTGAGCTTTTAGAAAGTAAAAAAGCGGGGAAGAAGAAATTGGCCATACTGATAGATCCGGACAAAATAAAACTGGGCAATCTCGATCGAATCTTAAAGTCTTCTATTGATGCCGGGGTAAATTATTTTTATATCGGTGGTAGCCTTATCGTCAATAATATGTTGGATCATTGTCTGGATATCATAAAAGATGCCTGTGATATTCCCATCGTATTGTTTCCGGGCAATTCATTTCAATTAAGTTATAAAGCTGACGCCATATTATTTTTATCGCTGATATCTGGTCGTAACCCAGATCTCTTGATAGGTCATCATGTTATATCCGCTCCCTTCCTCAAGCTCAGTCCGCTCGAGATCATATCGACAGGATATATGCTGATCAATGGTGGTGTGGATACTACGGTGTCCTACATCAGCAATACCAAATCCATACCCGCTGACAAAGATGATATCGCTGTCTGCACCGCAGTGGCTGGAGAAATGTTAGGCCTTAAACTAATCTACCTCGAAGCCGGTAGCGGCGCACGATATCCGGTCAGCAATGATATGATCGAAAAAGTATCCGGTGCGGTCAGTGTGCCGTTGATCGTCGGAGGGGGTATACGCACTCCGGAAAAAGCTTTGTCCAATCTGCAATCAGGAGCCGATATCCTCGTAGTAGGCAATGCGATAGAAAACGAGCCGGGACTGATCAACGAATTGGCAGAAGCGGTGCATACCTATTCTTTTGCAAAGATTACGGGATAAATCATGTTACTCAGAGGGTTAGTCATCAAATCTACCGGCAATTGGTACCAGGTGATGAGTGGAACTGAAACATATCCATGCAGGATTATTGGAAAATTCAGGCTTAATGACAAAGTACTAACCAACCCGGTCGCAGTAGGTGATGAAGTAGATTTTGAGTTGGAGCGAGAGTCTGATCACGAAAAAAAAGGCGTCATCAAAAAAATATTGCCCAGGAAAAACTATATCACCCGGCAATCACCCAGACAAAAACATCATCTTCACCTCCTTGCTGCCAATGTGGATCAGGCAATCGTCGTAGTTACTTTAGTGGAGCCCAATCTCAAACAAGGGTTTATCGATCGGTTTTTATTGATGACAGAGCCTCACAATATTCCATGCATCATTGTTTTCAATAAATCTGACTTGTTTGAAGCGGAAGACCTGGAGATTTTCAACGAGTATAAAAATATCTATGAAGGAATCGGTCACCAGGTCATCAAAGTTTCAGCACTGGATGGTGACGGCATAGATACGCTCCGAACATTGCTTAAAGATAAAATCACTTTCATCGGTGGACAAAGTGGCGTCGGCAAATCAACCCTGATCAATGCCATCCAACCCGGTCTCGACCTGCGCACCACGGAAATATCTGATTACAGTGGCAAAGGCACCCATACTACTACTTTTGCGGAAATGCACCCACTACTGCAAGGAGGGATGATCATAGATACACCAGGTATCAAGACACTTTCTTTTAATAACCTGGAGATGATGGATGTGGCTCATAATTTTAAAGAATTTTTTGAATTGGCCAAAGACTGCAAATATAGCGACTGTCTACATCGAAACGAACCAGGCTGCGCAGTAAAAAAAGCCGTGGAAAACAATGCCATTCATTCCAGCCGATATGAAAATTATCTTTCTATTTTAGAAGATATCGAGGATCAAAACTTCTGGGAAAGACATAAGGAAATGTAGAGCACTATCATTTGCTTATGTTTATGCCTATTATTGACCATATTTGTAGGGCTTCTAACTTTTTATTAAAAATCTAACTCTTCATAATGATAAAAAAGTTTGGATATATATTGTTTTGCGGGATATTGTTTTATTTACTCTATGCCTGTAAAGAAAAGTCAAGATCCATTGAATACGAAAAAAATGAACTATTAACGCTGGATCGCCGGATGAGTGCCCTGGCTGAGAAAGAAGGATTTAACCAAG
>Ga0138256_10002987_pt1 | contig 18077 bp, 16 predicted proteins | sample KNB2016incub_MG_FD_105486 | JGI IMG/M metagenome (GOLD analysis project Ga0138256, IMG submission 105486) | Active sludge microbial communities from wastewater in Klosterneuburg, Austria - KNB2014incub_MG | ecosystem: Engineered > WWTP > Activated sludge > Unclassified | place: Austria... | reverse complement strand
TCGAGGGCATCAGCGGCGGGGAGAGAAGATGACGCTGCACAGCGCGCAGCACGGAGCACGAAGCACGCAGCACAGAGCACGCAGCACGCAGCACGCAGCACGCAGCACGCAGCACGCAGCACGCAGCACGCAGCACGCAGCGACTTCTCGAGCGATTCTGGCTGGTGCTAGCCGCCGTTGCGGTGTTCGCCAACCTCGGTTGCTCGAATTCCAGCGGGGAGCACCCCGTTCCCGGGAGGCCCGGGTCACCCGCGAAGAAGTATCCGCTATCGCCCGATGATCCCGAAGCTCGGCTGCCGGTCGATCCTGGCGATTTCGTCGCGCACGAGGTGCCGGCAACCCAGGTCCCGCCCTTCTCCGCGGCGCCGGACGGTCCGCTGCTGAGTCGCGACCTCCCCGTGCCCGGGGGTGTGCTGCCGGCGTCGGACGTTCCGCTGGTCGCACCAGCGCCGATAGGAACCTCCGGGCAGGGCGGCGCGCCGGGGTCTCACCCGCCGCTCACTTCCCAGCTCCAAGACCCGGCAGGTCAGCCCCCGTCCCCTGACCTGTCCGACCTGTCCGCGGGTCACCTTGCGGGCGCCGAAGGGAAAACCGTCGGGACGGTACAGCAGCCGTACTCGATCCAAAAAGACACTGTCGACTGGAAGTCCAGGCACGCAACGAAGCTCTTCATCACGTTCCCGTCCCAGGGACGAGTTTGCTCGGGCACTCTCATCGGCACAAAGACGGTGATCACGAACGCCCACTGTATTTACGATTCCGCGTTTGGCGGCTGGGCGCAATCGATGCTCGTCGTCCCGGGTCTCGATGGGACGTACATGCCCTTCGGACATGCAAATGCGGCAAAGTTGTACGTTGCCGACACCGACTGGAACGAGAACAACGACTACGGGATCGTGATTCTCGACCGCCACATTGGCCACCCGAGCATGGCAGGGTACCTCGGGTATGCGTGGATGTCGGATAGCCAGTGGAACAACCGGTGGGTCGAGTACTACGGCTACCCCACCGCCGTTGAGGGCGGGCTCAGACAATCGTACACGGAGGGGTTCGTGCCGTGCGTCTACGACCTGAGGGTATACCACGAAGGCGACTCCACCCCTGGGTCCAGCGGATCCGGGATTCTGCCCTGGACGTCCACGTACTCGGGTCACGTCGTTGCCGTCAATCGTGGCGTCGGCACGTGGTGGGACTGCACCTGGAGTGGCATGGGGGTCGCAACGAGAATCACCGAGCACCGGTTCAACCACATCAGCAGTGTCCGGGATAACCCGAGCGTGCCCTACGTGAGCGGAAACGAATCTTCGTGGGGTTGGCACGAGGGCTACCCGACTGCTCCGGTCGGGATGGTGTCGCCCGCGCCTGGGAAGTTCGACATGTACATTCGAGGCCTCGACAACAACGTCTGGATGCAGCGCTACTCGTCCGCTGGGTGGAGCCCCAGCTCGGTCACGTGGACGACCATCGGCGGTCCGGCCGGAGGCGTGATCGGAAGAGTCACGGCCGTGAAGCGCTTCGACGAGCAGGTCGACATCTTCGCGAGGCAGAAGACTGGGATGCCAAGCGAGGAGCCCACCCCAGTCTGTACGAAGGCTCGGTACGGAGATTCCTCCTGGTGGCCGGGACCTACCACCTGGGCCTGCTGGGCGGATTTCAAAACCATCGCATGGCCTGCAGCGACATCGACCGACCCAAACCGATTGCACGTGTTTGCCGTGGGAAGCGACGGAAGAGTCTGGGAGAAGGCTTGGACCAACGCGGCGGGCTGGCTCGCCCCCATCGATCTCGGGGGAAACACGAAGGACCCGGTCACTGTCGTGAGCCGCTCTCAGTTCCGATGGGACGCTTTCATTCGCGATGCCACGACGGGGCAGATTTGCACGAAGTCTAGAAACGGCGGGGCGTTCTGGCCAGGCGAGACCCAATGGTTCTGCATGGGGACCGGGAGCGCCATCGCGGGACCGCCCACCGCGGTTACGTCGGGGGTCAATGCCCTGGACGTCGTCGGGGTGACACAGTCGGGCCAGGTGCTCCGCATGTGGTGGCGAGGCGGCGCCTGGCAGGGGCCGATGCTGCTCGGGGGCGCCTTCAGCTCCGGGGGAAACGTCGCCGCCACCGTCGCGGCGGTCTCCCGGTCGCCGAACCAGCTGGACTTCTTTGCGTCGGACCTGACCAACGGTGGCATCTTCCTGAAAGCGTTCGACGGCACCACGTGGTGGCCGAACCAGTCCGGTGGCTGGGCGTCGCTCGGCGGGGACGGAATCGACGTGTCGGCTGTGTCCTTCGCTTCGAACCGTCTCGACGTCGTCACCCGATCACGGCTCGACAAGGCGGTTCGGCACCGGTACTGGCAGAACATCTGGTGGTGACGACCTTGGCAGCCCGGAAAGCGAAGCTGGTGCTCGTCGGCCTTGGCGTGCTGGGCTGCTCCAGCTGCCCCGGCTACGACGCCCCGCCGCAGTACCGCGTCACCGTGACTGACGCGGCGTCCGGACAGGCAATCTGCGACGCCGTGCTCTACCTGGACGACGCCCCGACCGCGCCACCCGAGCACTGTCGTCACGTCGTTCCCATTCCGGCTGGCCGAGACAGCGTCACGCTTCGAGCAGAGCACGCGGGGTACGTCGCGTCGTCCAAGGTGGTCAGCACCGAGCATCGCACGGACTCGTGCGGGATCGCCGAGCCTGTCTCGGTCGCGTTCGCACTGGAGAAGAAGCCATGACGAGAGTTCACCTGGTCTTGGTTGCGGTGGCCGCAGCGGCCTTCTCCGGCTGCGGCGGCGAGCAATCGACCGACCAGGTTGGCAGCGGGGGTGCCGGTGGCGTCGGGGGCGGCTCGAACAGCGACCCGAAAGCGTGTCCCCGCGTCTGCAACAAGCTGCTGATCGGCCAGTGCGGCTACGGCTCGACATCCGAGTGCGGACAAGAGTGTGTGCCCGCGTGGCAATACTGTGCGGGGTGGCCCGCGCTGGTCGCGTGTATCGACGCGCAGCCACAGTACAGCTGCGTCGGCCCTCAGAAGCCGCCATGCCACGCAGAGATGAGCGCCGTCCTCGCATGCGCCGCCGACGCGGGACCAACCCAGGTGGACTGCGTTCCCGGTTCGCCGCTTCCCGCTTGCTCGTGCGACGGAGGGCAGAGCGCCGGCGGGATCTGTCCGCCGAACGGGAAGACGACGCCGTGCTGCGGGTGAAGGCGCGCCCTCGCCCCGCACTCCGGCTCACCGCACCCTGACCCAAGTCCCCGCCCCCCGTGCATCCCCCGACCGCACGCTGTGCCACGTCTCCGGCACGCGCGGTTCCGTCCAATCGAACAGCCACTTGGCGTCGCGGACCGAGAGGTTCACGCAGCCGCCGCTCTTGGGTTCGCCGAAGCGGTCGTGCCAGTAGGCGGCGTGCAGCGCGAAGGGCATGTGAAAGAACTGGGTGAAGGGGACCTCGGAGAGGTAGTAGCTCTTGCGCTCGGGGTCGGGGGTCATGGTGGTCGAGCGGTGCTTCCACTCGATGCGGAACGTCCCCGTGGGCGTGGTGAACTTGGCGCGGCCGCCGGCCTCGCGGCGGTAGCCGTTGGCGCCGGGTGAGATCAGCGTGGCGAACACCGCGCGCTCGCCCTCGTAGGCGACCAGCGTGCCGCGGAAGATGCTGACGTCGACCCACTTCTCGCCGTCGGCCAGCGCGAAGCCGCGGGGCGGGCGCTCGTCGATCATCGTGGCGTCGTGCTCACGGATGAACGCGCCGTCGGTGGTTTCGAGATAGCGCACGCGCCGCTCCTTGCGGTAGCGGCCGGTGAGCCCCACGGACGCGAGGCGCGGCCAGCTGTCCGGCGTCTCGGCCATCGCCCCGGGGGAATCGTCTTCGCGGAAGCCGGCCAGCGGATCGGGATCGTCCGGGTTTGGCTCGTGCACGTCGAGCTCGCCCTCGAAGCTCACCGGCGTCAGATCCGAGGCCGAGGCGACCACCCGGAACTTCGGCTTGGCGTCGTGGCGGACGAAAGCCAGGGGCAAGCGCACGCGCTCGCCGTCGATGTGCACGCCGGCAAACGGCGAGGCCTCGAGCGGCACCAGCTTGTCCTTCGGCGCGACCAGAAGGTCGTCGGTCAGCACCCAGCTGCGACCGTTCACCACGAACTCATCGGTCCACGCGATGGCAGACCGGGCAGGGATCCACTTGGCGAAGGGGCGGGTCTCGTGCGGCGTGACCGCGAGCGAGGCTGGCGAGAGAGCGCCCGCAGCGAGCACGTCGGGCGGGCCGGCGGTCGCCGCGTCCAGATCGACGTTGCGCAGGGCCGCGGGCACCCGGGCGGGGTCACGGCCCTCTTTCCTGGCGGCGCGCAGCTCCTCGAGGCGCGCCAGGTGGCGGTCGAGCTCGAACTCGGTGCGGCGCTGCTCGTCGGACGTCGGCAGCTTGCGATAGAGCAACCCCTCGCGTGACGTGCTCCACCCGAGCGGGATCGCCTTGTCGAAGTCGCCGTGGTGCGCGCGCTTGGCCAGGATGACCGGGTGGGTGTCCACGTCGAGGGTGGTGCTCGGCTCCAGGCAGACGTAGCCCTCGGGCTCGACCGGGTACCAACCCTTGGCGCACCCGTCGGTCCCGACGGGCTCGGCCTTTCGCAAGGGGACCACCGCGCCGATGTGCAGCTGCCCGATCTCGGGCGAGGTGGCGCGCGGGCTCTGGCGCACGAACACCCGCGACGAGAGCGCACCGATGGCTGCCCTCCGCGGTGCGGCGGTCGGCGGCGTCTCGGAGGTCGTGGGCGGCGCCGGGGCGGGCGCCGCAGCCGCCGACGCCTGCGCGGGAGCCGGCGGCGCAGGGGTCTGCCGACACGCCACGAAGGCGAGCGCAGAGCAGACGACGAGGCGTCGGGCCGGGGCCACGGGCGGAATATCGCGGAGCGGGCGCGATCGGGCCCAGATTCTGGGGGTCAGCCGATTTGAACCGACCGCCGGCTGAGGCTTCCGTACTCGAAACCCTGCACCGGAAAGCTCGTGGGTTGCGTGCCCTGGCTGGCGGCCCCGGCCGTCACCAAGAGCGGCTGCAGGTGCTCTTCCGTCGGGTGGTTGTCGCGCAGCGCGGGGGCCTTGTGGGCGTAGTCGACCAGCGCGTCGAAGTCGTGGCGGACCAGCACGTCGACGACCCACCCATCGAAATCCGAGGCCCACGCCGGGGTCGAGCCGGTGCCTCGCCAGTCGAGCCGGCGAAGGTTGTGCGTGATGTTGCCGCTGCCCAGCACGAGCACGCCTTCGTCCCGCAACGGCGCCAGGCGCTGACCGAGCGCGAACAGCTCGCGGGCGCCCAGCGCGCTGGGCATCGAGATCTGGAGCACGGGCACGTCTGCCGCGGGCAGCAGATGCACCAGCGGAACCCACACGCCGTGGTCGAGGGCTCGCGTCGGCACGCGGCGAGTCGCTCTGCCCAGCAGTGCCTCGACACGAGAGGCGAGCTCGGGCGCGCCCGGCGCCGGGTACTCGACGCGATACAGGTCGTCGGGGAAGCCCTGGAAGTCGTACAGCAGCGCGCGCCGCTCGGTGGTGCCGATGGCGACGGGCTGACCCTCCCAGTGCGCGCTCACCACCAGCACGGCGGTGGGATGCGGCAGCTGCTCGCCCCAGCGGCGGAAGTCCGCTCCTCGCGTCGGATCGAGCGCGAGCGTGGGGGCGCCGTGCGCGACGAACCCGACCGGCATGCGCGCGCGGGAGCCGAGCGGGGTGGGCGAGCTGTCCGGGCTGGGCATGGCGGGGGCATCCTCTCGACCGGTCCGTGCGCCCAGCGCGACGGCGCCCACTCCGAGCGCGCCCAAGCCCAGGCCGGCTCCGAAGCGGCGTCGCGAGATGGGGCGAGCGGACATGACGGCGCCGTATTTCTAGTGCGGGCCCTCGGGCCGTCGAGGCGGGCCCGCTCTCTGTGCCAGCGCATGTCTGGCACAGCCCAAGGCGTGGCGGTCGTACTGGGGGCTTGAGATGGACCGACTCTCCCGCGTGGCACGCGCCGTGCAGACGCGCGCCGCGTGTTCTTCCGAGCCTTGGCTTTCTTCGTGGTGGGGCTTGCGGCCGCGGCGTGCGGCTCGAAGAGCGGCCTGTTCGAGAGCGGTGCCAGCACTGCTGCCAGCGGCGGCGCGGGGAGCGGTGGTGCGGGCGCCGGCGGGTCCAGCTCTGGCGGAGCCGGAAACACGGGTGGCCACGTCGATGCAGGCCCGGACGCACCGCCGCCGTTGCCCGACTGCACCTATGTGCTGCACGGCGAGCCGATCGTGCTCTTCACCTACGGTGACGGCGTGCGGAGCCCCATGCTGGCGCGGCTCTCGGCCGGGAGCCCCGGGGTCGCGGCGCGCATCGCGTTTGGTCTGATCCACGAGCACTTCTGGCACCCGGACATCCGGGTCGCGGACGTAGCCGTGGGCCCGGCCTGGCCCGACGGCGTCAGCGTCACGCACCCGATGACGCTCTACGGGATCGACGCCCACTCGGGCGGGCAGCTGATCCCGGCTGCGGAGCCGTCGGGCGGCCTCGCGCTCTTCTACTACCACGCCGACGAGGCGAGCCCGAACGTGACCCCGGGCTTGATGTTCCGCCGCTTCGACACTGCGGCGTGGAAGCCACTGCCCGAGGTGTTCGTCGAGAAGAAGGCGGACTACGGCTTCTCGATCGCGCCCGGCCCGGTCGCGTCGCTGAAGGGCGCGAGCAGTCAGGGCTACGTGGTGAGCTATCGCGGCCCGGTCGAGACCGACGGCGCCTACATCACGTCGACTTCGGTCCGGATGATCGACGCCGAGGGCGCAGCGGTCGGCGGTCCGGTGACCGTCGACGCGCCCGGCGCCTATCCGGGAACCGGCGCCACCACGGTGTTCGGCGGCAGCACGCACCTCGTGGCGTCGAACGCCAGGGCCTGCCCCGGCGACGCGCCCGAGTGCGCGCCGCGCTTGACCGTGGCCAGCCTCGGCAAGCTCGGGCTCTCGACCACGGCAACGGTGCCGCCGAACGCGGCCATGCGCGCGCGGACGCCGCTCGTGCGGGCGCACGAAGGGGCCCTCTGGGTGGTCTGGCGCGAGCAGCCCCTGGGGACGAAGCCCGAGAACGATCCGCCCAGCACGCTGCGCCTCGTGGCCATCGATCCCAGCGGGCACTTGGCCACGGTGCCCTGGCAGACCGACGCGCACCCCGACGCGGGCGCCGAGCTGTCGGTCTCGGACCAGGGCGTGCTGCTCGCCTGGGGCGAGCGGGTCGATCCGAAGTTGCCTCCCCAGACCGTCGGGCACTCGCGGCTTCGCCTGCGGCAGTTCGGGAAGGCCGGGCAAGAGCTGCAAGAGCTGAGCGTGCCGACCACCGAGCTCACCACCGGCGCTGCCTATTCCGTGGTGACGCTGGCCGAGCCGCGCGCGGTGTTGCTGGCCTGGACGGCCCGAAGCGAGAAGGCTGCCGGCAAGACCGAGGCGTACCTGGCTCGTCTCGACTGCGTGGCGCCCTGAGCACGCCGGGCCGCCCGTGACTGCTCATGGATGGCTCGACAGTGCGGCGGCCCTCGTGTGCTATGGTTTCGGGTCGGGATGGCGCCCGACGTGGTTAGCGTGCTCGAGCGGATCTTCGACGTGGATCGCTCGCCCCAGGACTGGCTTGCCGCCGTGGTCGAAGCAGCCAGTCCGCTGCTCGATCAAGGCTCAGGCGCGGTGGGTTACTTCGTCGATCTCTCGCCCGTCGATCGCATCGATGCCTCGGGGTTCGTGGCGGCGTCGAACGCGAACGTCGACCACATAGAGACCTTCGGGCGATGGGCCACCTCGGTGCCGCTCTGGTTCCAGCGAGCGATCCATCTTTCGCTCCCGTGCGGCTTCGGGACCGAGCTGCCGCGCGAGCCTTACTTCGCCTCGGTCGAGAGCGCGCGGCAGATCATCGGCATGACCGACGTCTTTGGCGTGAACGGCATCGACGCCACCCAGCGCGGCGCGGTGCTCGCCTCGTTCGCCACCGAATCGAGCCGGCGAGGCGTGCGGCTCGAGCACGCGACCTGGGCCCGCGTGGCAGCGCACCTTGCCACCGGCGCGCGCTTGGTCCGGCAGCTCGCTGCGGTCAGCACCCGCGAAGAGCCCGAGGCGGTGCTCAATCCCGATGGCGCGCTCGAACACGCGCACGCAGCAGCGAAAGAGCCAAAGGCCCGCGACGCGTTGCGCGACATGGTGCGCCGCATCGATCGCGCTCGGACCCGCAGGGTTCGCCAGAACGCCGATGAGGCCTCGCTGCTGTGGGAGGCCATGGTCGCCGGGCGTTGGTCGCTGGTCGAACACTTCGACACCGACGGTCGCCGCTACGTGGTTGCCCGGGTGAACGAGCCCGCCACCAATCCGCTTCTGGACCTGACCGAGCGCGAGCGGCTGGTGGTGGGCCTGGCCGCCAACGGTCGCTCGAACAAGCTCATCGCCTACGAGATCGGCGTCGCCCTATCGACCGTGTCGACGCTGCTGTCGCGCGCGCAGGCCAAGCTCGGTGCGGCCGACCGCGTGGAGCTGATCCGTGTCTACCTGCAGCACTGCTGGAGGCTCGAACCTTGATCCCCAAGGCGCCCCCGCGCGGGCTGCGCGCAAAGCGTGCCCGCGTCGGCTCCGAGCGCATCTACGTCTTCAGCTACCCCATCGAGGCCCCGCCCGCTGCGGATCTCAGCCGGGCCGAGCGCGCCGTCGCCCGGCTGGTCGTCGAGGGCAAGAGTCGCCGGGAAATCGCGGAGGCCCGCGGTGTGGCCCTCTCGACCGTTCACAAGCAGATCGAGAGCGCGTTCCGGAAGCTCGGGGTCGGGAGTCGCTCGGAGCTGACCGCGAAGCTGCTGGGCGGCCCAGGCCACGAGTGAGCTCGGGCACTGCCTTCCGAGGCGCGCGTGGGCTAGCCTCGAGCCCGAACCGCATGCGCGTCTTAGCCTGCATCGTGGCGGTCTCCCTGGCGGGCGGCTGCGCCGAACCCGCGGCGCCGCCCGAGCACCCGACCGCGGCGCCACCCGCTTCACCCCCGTCGGCGAGCGTGGCCGCCTCCGCTCCCACGGCGGTGGTCCCCGGCGCTGGCGCGAACGCCAGCCCGTGCGAAGGCGCCCAGCTGGATCTGCTCGCGGTCCTGGCGAACGCCGCGTGTCGGATCAGCGAGGACGAAGGCAACGCGTTGCGCAACGTGCTCGAAGATCCAGGCCAGGCTCCGCTGGAAGTGGCCGCTGAATCGCTCCCCGACGGGCGAGTGCGCGTACGCATTCGCAACACCGGCAAGGCGCCGCTCACCTTGCCGTTCTTGATCCACTCCGCGCTCGACAACTTCTCCGTTCGGGCGGGCCAGCGTCAGCTGGCGCCGCCGCGGCCCGATTGGCCCGCGGGCTTCGCGTTCGAGCACTTCCGCATGCTCTCCAAGCTGGTGCTGCCGCCCGGCGGTTCGGCCGCGGCCACGCTGAGCATCGACCCCGAGATCGTGACTCACGAGGTCCGGAATTGCCCTCCCAACGCCAAGTGCGCCCCGACGACGGTGTCGCGCGGTCGCCTGCCGCCTGGCGAGACGCCGCTCACGATCCGCACCCCGCTCTATTCGATCCGCGCTGACCTTGCGGCCCAGATCACCTGGAAGGCGCCCTGAGCGCGTTCGTCGGCTCGCCTGCCAGCGTCTTCATTGGGCACGCGGCGTGCACTTCACGACCGCACCGCCATGACGCCCCGCAGAAATCCAGGGTTTCTTGCTCGTTTGCCCCGGCCCTCTGGATTCCGTCTGGACCGGTCCGGACGCGCGCTGGTCGCCTTCCTCGGCGTGCTCGGGCTGGCCTGCTCGGCCGCGCCCGAAGACTCGCTTTCCGAAGAGCCCGAGCTGGTCACGCCGGCCGGAGAGAACCTGAGCGGTTGTCACGGCAAGGCGGCGTCGAGCATCCCCGCGTCGGGCGTGTACGTGCTCACTACCTTTGGGGGGCCGTCGGAGCCACAGCCTCTGGCGTGCGGAGGCCACTCCAAGTCGGGCAGCTGGTACTACGCCGCGTCGAAGCAGCGCTACGGCTGCGGCACGCGCGTTCGGATCGAGGCGAACGGCAAGTGTGTGGTGGCGCAGACCGACGACTACGGGCCCGACGTGTGCGTCGAGAAGGCGGTGGGCATGCCGGTGATGGATGTCTCACCGCTGGTCAGCAAGCACCTGTTCGGCACGAAAAGCCTCGGCTGGTCGGATCGGAAGAAGGTCACGGTCGAGGTCGCGGACGACGACACCCCGCTCGGCCCGTGTGCAGTCGACAACGGCGGCGGCGGCGGTTCGGGCGGCAGCGGCGGCTCGAGCGGCGGCGGCGGCACCGGGGGTTCGGGCGGTTCCGGGGGTGCGGCCGGCGGCGCTGGATCGGGCAGCAGCGGCGGATCGGGCGGCTCGAGCGGCGGCGGTTCCGGCGGCAGTGGCTCCGGCGGCGGCGGTCAGAAATGCACCAGCGACGGCGCGTGCAACCCGGGCAACGACGGCTCCGGGAAGATCTGCGTCGGCGGAGTGTGCGTTCCGGGCTGCAAGACCAACGCGCAGTGCCCGGGCGTCACGACCTGCAAGAGCGGTCAGTGCCAGTGAGGCCGTGAGCCGCGCGCCTCAGTGCTGCGCGAACCCGGTGTCGATCACCTCGCAGCTGCCGGTCGTGAGCCAGGTCGAGAAGCAGTGGGCCACGGCCTTCTGGGAGTATTCCTGCACGATCAGCGCGCCGTGCCGTGAGCCCGCCGGCACTTCGTCCATCGGGCACTGTAGCAACACGCGCGTCGCCTTCTTGCCGGCGGCGTCGAAGGCGAAGCCGTCTTTGGACGGCAGCGCCACCTCGCTCATCCCGGGCACCGGGTGCTGGGCCGGCTTGGCCAGGGCGGCGCCGAACGCTCGGGCCCACTGATCGCTCGACGGCTCGGGGATCACGGGATCGGCGATGGCTTGCCAGAACAGGGCGGGGCGCGGGCGCGCGGTGCGATCCTCGACGCGCTGGGCGTACGCCAGCGGATCGGCGCCATCCAGGATCACCTCGGCCAGGCCCAGCAGGGTCTCGCGTTCGGGCGTGGGGCGATTCACGATGCTCGACACCATCAGCGAGAACAGGCCCTTCGACACGATCTCGGGGTAGCCGCCGGCGGCGACGAACAGGCCCGCCGCGTTGACGCTCTTGGTGGTCGAGAAGGTCATGCTGCCCGAGATGCCGCCCAGCGACAGACCCATGTAGAAGCCGCGGGTCGCGTCCAGCGCGCCCTTGCCCAAGGCCGGCTCGAGGGCGGCGTTCAGTGCGGCGATGCCGGTGAACACCGCCATGTGGTCCGCCACGGCCTGTCGGAAGTTGTCCCGGGTCTTGGCCAGATCGTCGAAGCTCACGAAGTCCAGATCGGTGCCGCCCGCGCCCAGCGCGCGATCCCCGTGGTACGGCAGGTCGATGGCCACGATGGCGAACCCGGCCTCGGCCAGCGGCTGCGCCAGCTGAAAGAAGTCGGTCTTGTTCTGCCCGCCGCCGTGCTGAAACAGCACGAAGGGGTAGGGGGCGGTTCCCTTCGCGGGCAGCGCCACCACGAAGCCCGGCTTCGTGACGCCGGCTTCCTGCGGCGCGCCATCGTCGCCGAGCTCGAACACGCCGCTGGCGTTGGCGTACGCCGGCAACTCGAGGATACCGCTGGCGGCCGTGGGCGCGAGCGCGGCGGCCACGGCGGCCGGGGGCGCTGCGGTGGCGAAAGACGCCAGCGTGCGTGCCTCGACCTTGGCGACCTTCAGCACCGGCGACTTCGATACGCGATCGTACAGGTGCACCAGAGCCCGCGGCGTGGTCGCGACGCGAATCGGCAGCGCCAGGTCCACGTCGGTGCCGTCCGGGAGCGCCGCCTTCGCTTCGGCGTAAGCGGAGTGCTCGCCACACGCCTCGAGCACGCGGGTGTCGGCCACGCCCTTCACTGCGACAATCACCTCGTCCACACCGGGCGGAACGGGGTCGCGCGGTTGCACCACCAGCGTGGTGCCTTCGTCCGACAGCGTTACACTGAAGGTTGCCCCCAGATCTTCCAGGCCGCCGCCGTCGCGCTTGCCGAACAGCGCAAGGGCGGTCGCGTCCGTGGTCGAAGCCGGCCCGGCCAGCGGCAGCACGATGGTCGGTCGGGCGGGCCAGCCGTCGATCAGCGAGAGCTGCTCGGCCCATTCTGGCTTCACCTCGGCGACCATCGCCACGGCGAAGTCGCCTTCCGGCGGGGCGATCTTCTCGCCTTTGTGCCAGGCGGGCGTCGGGAATGCCAAGACCTTCGACGTATCGGCGCAGGCGTTGCGGCCCCCCGACGAGTCGTCGGAAGAGCCGCAGCCCATCGCGAGAAGAGTGACGAGCACGACCCAGGCGCGGCCTGCGATGATCATTTCGCGAGCAGAATGCCTCACGCGCCCGTCGCGTGCCAGCTGGTTCGGTGAGCCAGGCAGGCGGTCAGTAAACGGTCGGGTTGATCGTGCCCAGGTTCAGCCCGCCCGGGTACATGTAGCTGGTCCAGTCTCCATAGCCGTAGACCGTGATGCCGAACGGCTTCGTGGCGGTGGCACGGTGCACGCTGTTCGGGCCCAGCTTGTGATGGGCGGCGGCGTAGCCGCTCTGGCCGATGGGCGCGAAGCCCAAGACGGGCTCGCCGTCGATGCTCACGGATTCGCCGACCCGTGCGATCACGTCCACCCAGCTGACGTCGTAGTTGTCCGGCGCGAGGAAGGTGTACTCGTTGCGGTACTGCCCGCTCGGAATCGCCATCGATTGGGCTGGATCCCCGCGCACGCCGTCGTCGGCGTTGGCATCGGTGCCGTGCATGAACTGGGCAACGAGCAGCGGCTTGGTGCCCATCACGTGCACGGCATCCCGGATGTACCGGATCTCGAGCGGTGCGGAGTTGGCGCTCAGCGTCACGGGCTCGTGGATCGGTGGGTCGAACACGATGGTCGTGTCGTCTTCGACGGCCGCGATCCGCAGCGTGTGCTGGGCGTTCTTGTTCGGGCCGCCGGGCGGCGCCGGCACCGCCACCAGGTACTCTCGTCCCAGTGTCTCGATCGGCAGCACGACCTCCTCGAGGTGGTCGCAGGCCTGAGTCTCGGGCGCCGGCACGTTCGCGCAGCCGTTGCCAGCGATCACCTGCACCGGCTTGGTCGCCTCGATCAGCGTCCCGCTGATGTCCGAGCCCGGGCTCTGGAAGCAGAAGGGCCCGCCTTGCATGGTGGCGATCACCTGCACCACGTCGCCGCGGTTCAGGTTCGCCCAGCCCTGGCCGGTCGAGTCGAAACCGCCCCCCGGCAAGATGGTCCCCTGGGGCGCCAGCTTGACCTCGGTGTCATCGGCGATGGCCGTGATGGTGAAGAACGCCGGCTTGCACCCCAAGCTCGGCCAGGTGATCGGTCGGTACTTGCGCCGCAGCGTGTGGGCGGGCAACAGCAACGAGGCGTCGTTCGAGTACGAGAAGCAGCCGGTGTTGGTCGGGTCGGGGCACTCTGCCGGCGGGGGCGTCAGCTTGTAGTCGAGCGGGTTGAATTGATAGACCGCGATGGGCCGGTTGCTGCGCACGCGATACGCCCCTTGCTTCACCAGCTTGGTGTCGCCGGGCGGCTGCGGCTGGCCCATCGCGTTCGGGTCCGGTCCTTTCAGCTCTGGCACCCAGGGCAACTTGAGCACCTCCAGCTTGCCCGGGGCAACGTCGAGCTTCGCGAGCTCCTTGTCCCCTCGCGTGACGATCACCTCGGCGTTGGTCTCTCCGAGATTCGAGAGTGCGATGCCATACTCGAAGCCTTTCCAGATGCCGTTGTTGAGCGTGACCGTGGGGTAGTAGTCACATCCAACGTAGCTCTCGCCCAGCGCGCCCCACGAGCAGGCGCCCTGGCAGCCCCCCGGCGTGCAGGTCATGCCTTGCGTCGCGTCACAGGTGTACTGCTCGTAGCCGCCTCCGTCCGGTCGGCAGACCGTGGCCTGTCCGTTTTCACACGTGCCGGTCCCCGGCACGCAGCTCACGCAGCCCACGCCCTGGTGACAGGTTCGGCCGCTGTCGGCGCAGTCGATGGTCTTCTTGGGGTCGGCGCAGCTCACCGCCACGTCGCCGTTGCAAGTGAAGCCCTCGCCCCCCGTGGGGCACAAGCCGATGTGCGGTCCAGCCTGCGGCGCGGCCCCCAGGTCTTCTTCCGCCGAGGCGCAGGCGCCGATCAGCCAGAACGCCCCGACGACCACGCTCCCCTGTGCCAGCCGCCGCCCGCTACGCCGAATCCCGTCCATCCTGTGCCTCCCTTGGCTGCCCCCTGAGTGGAGGGGGCTGGGGAAAGCGGGTGGAAAAATCGGGTGGGTTCGACGGCGCGTGCCCCCCGCGATAAATTTCCACCCGCTCGGGGGCTCTGCGCCCACTCGGCAAGCACGAGGCTGGGGTGGACCCGGCCTCATGCGAGGAAGAAATGAACGACCGTCTCGACCTGGGGATGTGGCTCTTGCCGGCCGCCGTCGCGCTGGCGCTTGCTCCGAGCTGTGCGGCCACGGACGACGTCGTGGCCCAGACCGACCCCGGCGCAGATGCCGGTCTCGGCGGGGCCGCCGGCGCGGGCGGAAGCAGCGGAAGCGGCGCCGCGCCCAGTGACGCGGGGCTCGACATCCCGATGACCGACGCGCCCGTCGGTGAGACCTGCGAACAGGCCATGGCCGCGAAGAACAGCTACGGCTGCGAGTACTACGCGCTCCAGGTGGACACCATCAACGATCCAAACGGCGGCTACGGCCTGCCGGGAGCCTGCTACGCAGTGTTCGTCGCGAACCGCGGCCTGGGCCCGGTCAAGATCGACGTGTCGCGCACCGGCAGCACCATCGCCGGCACGGACTTCATCCGGATCCCCAAGGGCCAAGGCGCGGGCATCGTCTACGACAAGTACGATCCCGTGGCCGGTCTGCCCCCGAACGAGGTTGCGATCCTGTTCCTGTCCCACGGCACCCCGCCCAAGAAGATGACGTGCCCCGTGACACCGGCGGTGACCGAGCACAGCGGCGTGTTCGGTACCGGCCTGGGCAATGCGTTCCACATCAAGACCAGCGCGCCCGTCGTCGCCTACCAGATGTTCCCCTATGGCGGCGGCGCCGTGGCAGCCACCAGCGCGTCGCTGCTGCTCCCCACCAGCGCATGGGACGGCAACTACGTCGCGATCAACGCCTACAAGCAGAGCACGGTGCACCCGGATCACGCCAAGCCGTCCCTCGACATCGTCGCGCAGGCCGACGACACCACCGTGAAGATCAAACCCAACGTCGCCATCGAGGCAGGCAAGGGCGTTCTCGGATCCGGCGCGGGTCAGGTCGTCGAGTACAAGCTGAATCGCGGGCAGTACGTCCAGTTCACTCAGGGGCCCGAGCTCACGGGCAGCGCGATCCAATCCGACAAGCCCGTTGGCGTGTTCGGCGGCGCGACCTGCATCAACGTGCCGGCCGACAAGGAGGCGTGCGACACCGCGCAGCAGCAGATCCTCCCCGTGAAGCAGCTGGGCCACGAATACGCTGCCGTGCGCCACAAGGCGCGTCGGCTCGGCCTCGATCCCGTCGACGAGAGCGTGCCCTGGCGCCTGGTCGGAACGGTCGACGGCACCACACTCAGCTATTCACCCGCGGCGCCCGCCGGAGCGCCGACCACACTCGCGCGCGGGCAGGTCGTCGAGCTCTGGACCAAAGACGCCTTCGTGGTGAAGAGCCAAGACGCCGAGCACCCGTTCTACGTCGGCGCCTACATGACCGGGGGCAACGACTTCCTCGGCGAAGGCGATCCCGAGTGGGTCAACGTCGTGCCGGTCGGGCAGTATCTCGACTCGTACGTGTTCTTCACCGACCCGACCTACCCCGAGACCAGCCTGGTGGTCGTGCGCCAGAAGGACGACAAGGGCTCGTTCCAGGACGTGGAGCTCGCCTGCATGGGCACGCTCACCGGCTGGCAGCCCCTGGGCGACCACGAGTACACGCGGGTCACGCTGGTGACGGGCAAGTTCGAGGGCCAATCGGGGTGCGCCAACGGGCGGCAGACCATGAAGAGCAAGGCGCCCTTCACCACCACCGTCTGGGGCTGGGGCTCCGTCACCTTCGGCCCCGCCGACATCTACACGGCGTACGTCTCGTACGCGTACCCGGCGGGCATGGGCACCAAGTTGATCAACAAGGTCGAGATCCCGGTGGTGAAGTAGGCCTGCGCGCCCGGGCTTCGCCCCGCCGGCGTCATGCGCGTTGCGGCGTCTCTCCTCGAAAACCACAAGCCACCAACAAGGACGCTTCCACCTCTGCCCAGCGCGCCTCGGGCAACGTGGCGATCACGGCGCCGAGCCGAGCCTTTCTCGCGAGCGACACGTGATCCAGGTTGGCCGCGCAAGCGACCGGCATCCCGTCTTCAGGTGTCAACACGACTTCGGTGTCGATGCCGCGCAGAGTGCGCGTGACCGGAGCGACGATCACTTCCGAGAGCGTGTCGATGACGCTGTCTCGGGTCATGATGAGCACCGGGCGCCGCTTGTCCGGGCTCGCGAACGTGTACCATCGGATTTCACCCCGCCGCACCGAACGCCTCCCAACCCGCCGCGTCCCACCCGAGGGGATCGTCGTCGGTTCCGAACTCGTCGTCCGTCGGGGGCTGCGCGCGGTAAGCGACGCTGGCGGATCGGCCCAACGCAGCCGCGCGCAGCGCAAGTCTCGCCAAACGAACCTGCTCGTCGTGTGGCAGCTTCTCGACGAGTGGCCAGAGATCTCGGGCAGTAGCCGGTTCAGTCACTCGGCAACTCTACCACGCCTTCTGCCCGGGCACGGGCGGTGACGGAGTCCGCGGCGCCACCTTCCCCTGCCGCGCGCAGCGCGCGGCCCGAGTGCGGAGCCCTGCGCTTCCGCGCGCTCCGCGGGGCGCCGTGCGCGAGCACGGCTTTGGGGAAGGTCGCGCGGCCGGAGACAGCGTCGGGCAGTGCCGGCGCAGGGTCGGACCGCGCTCGAGGACGCGCGGGTTGGGGCAGCTCTACACGGCGTACGTCTCGTTCGCGTACCCGGCGGGCATGGGCACCAAGCTGATCAACAAGGTCGAGATCCCGGTGGTGAAGTAGGCCTGCCTCCCCTCGCTTCGTTGCCGGCGCCGTGCGGGGATCGTCGTCAGACCGCATTTCTTCGTCAGTCAGCCGCGTCTAGACACCGAGGACACGAACGGCCGGAAAGAAGCGATTCGCGATCGCCTCGAGATCGGTGGTGTCGCTGGTGTAGACCAACGCCCCGCCCTGCAATGCAGCGAACGCCACCACCATGACGTCGATGGCGAGAGTGGCGCGCTCCTTTCGGGCGCGCAACTGCCCGAGGGCCATGCCGGCCGCTTCCGCTGCGCTGGCTGGGAATGGGACGACGGTGACTGCGCGCTTGATCCGGTCGCGCACGTCAGTTCTGCCCCGCCACCACTCCGCGACGACCGGCGTGATGGTCAGGAGCTGAGCGCGGTGCTCACGTGCGGCCCGGAGCAACATCGCACAACGCTCGCGGTTCCGTTCCATCCCGATCAATGCGCCAGTGTCCAAAGTCACGAGCATCAGGCCACTCGCCGGGAGCGTTTCTTCTTGGTGGGCGTCATCTCTTCCAAGAACGCTTCGTAGGCCCGGTCGTCGACTGGCGGTGCGCGGTGCAGTAGCCAAGCGAGAGCGTCCTGACGGTCCGCTTCCAGTGCGATTGCCTCGATCAACGCCGAGACGTTGCCGCCGAACGCACGGTCGGCGGCGCGACGGAGCTTCTGCTTGGTCGCTGGGGTCACGGAGACGGAGAACGTCTCGGTGGCGCCGGCGCGCTTCAGTCGAGGCATGCATCTTGTTATCACGACAACAAGATCAACGCAAAACGCTCGGCGCCGACGGGCGCCGCGCCCCCAAGCCGCCGAAGAGCCCAGACGCCAAGCATCCGTTCTGCGTGGTGCTCACATGGCCGCAAACGCCGCAGGACGAAACATTCTCGGGTGTCCAACCGAGCCACTCCGCGTGATCCGCCCTGTCAGGGCGGGCAGATCGGCGGCGAGAACGCGCGGACCAGCTTCATCCCATCCACGTCGATCTCCACCACGTCGGCGGCCTGTCCGCCGCCGAACGCGAGCAGCCAGCGGCCCCCG
>Ga0138256_10002984_pt1 | contig 18080 bp, 18 predicted proteins | sample KNB2016incub_MG_FD_105486 | JGI IMG/M metagenome (GOLD analysis project Ga0138256, IMG submission 105486) | Active sludge microbial communities from wastewater in Klosterneuburg, Austria - KNB2014incub_MG | ecosystem: Engineered > WWTP > Activated sludge > Unclassified | place: Austria... | reverse complement strand
GTAGTCGTGGATCGCCTTCAAGTCCGCCCGCGCCCGCTGCGACCAGCGAGTCGCACTTACCAGGCTTCGATCTCGCGGGCGAGCTCGTCGGTGGAGACGGTGCGGCCGGCGTCGATGTCCTTGCCGCCCTGCTGGACCTTGCTGAGCACGTAGAGCCGGTAAACGATCTCATCGAGACGCACGTCGTCTGGGAGCCGCTCGATGGCGTGCAGGGCGTCCTGCTTGGGCGTTTGGGCATGCATCGGAAATTCTCTGGCCGATATGAACGAAGGATATCATGGGACCCTCGCAGCCGATGCCGGGTCGTCTGCCACCGGCGGCTGCGGTACGGCTATATCGATCACACGATCCTCGACAATCTCGGGCTCGTGCACATGAATGGCCGCGTCTATGACCCTGCGATTGGGCGGTTCCTTAGCGCCGATCCCTACATCCAGTTCCCGCTCAACACGCAGTCGTACAATCGGTATTCCTACGTGCTGAACAATCCGCTCAGCTTCACCGATCCGAGTGGGTACTTCCTCAGCGGACTGAAGTAGCTCTTCAAGAAGTACTGGAAGCCGATCGTTGCGATCGTCGCCGCTGTCGTCACGTACGGCGCGGCAACGGGTTGGATCGCAAGTGCCGCCGGAAACTCCGCTTATGCGGGTGCGATGGCAGTGCAAGGAGCCAGCGTGGGTACTGCAAGCCTTTATTATTCGGCAGCATATTCAGCTGCCGCCGGCGCGTGGAGTACCGCGGCGATCGCGGGCGCGGCGGCAGGGGCGGTAGCCGGCGGAGTAGTCGGGGGATGGCGTGGAGCCACTGCCGGTGCGTTGACCGGCGGCCTACTAGGCGGCATCGGGGGATACTACGGTAACACTTGGACTGCGACGCGCGTTGTGGCCGAGGGAGCGGTGGGCGGTATCGGATCGGAGCTACAGGGCCGCTCATTCGCCGATGGCTTCAAACTGGCGGGCGGATTTAGCTTGCTCCGCTGGGGAGCTTACGAAATGAGACAAGCTATGGTGACGCAGTCTTGCAGACCACCCGGAAATCAGATGAATCGTTCGGGCATTTCAGCGGGCGCATTCGAGGATCAAATTAAGCTTGGTGGCGGGCGGTTCCCAAGTTGGCTGTCACGCACTCTCGGGTGGGATCAGCCGGGAATCCGACCGTCGTTGCTTGGCGGCAATCAGTCAGGGCCGGGGTCCTTTTTTCGATGGCCGTATTCGCCGGGAGGCTTTTTCGATCGACTGGTCGAATCTTATGCCGGCCCGCATGACTGGATGAGCAGCTTCCGGTATGCCGCCAATGGGGACCTGTTGCGCCTTTCGCCGTTCGGAACTGCGATGTACGGCGCTTACAGCGCGCTCGCAATTGTTCCGGCTACCCCTTTTGCGTTCGCGACTGCATTCCCGAGTCAACTGGCGGTGCCCGTATTGGTGAGCGGTCATGATTGATCATTTCCGACCGCAATCGCGCGGAATGCGAATTTCAATCGCGACTGTTGCGCTGGCATGCGGCTGCGTCGCGAACCAGAATTTGGTGAACCGGCAATATCCGACGGATTGGGCACCGCTAACGTCAGGCGTGCCATGCGATTCTATCGATGGGCAATACTTAAATGCTGCCGTAGCGTCAACGGTGGAGGATGGGTCAGGATTGCTACTGCTGAGCGACCTTATTCAGACGGCCAATGTTTCGTCATATGGCACGATCGCAGATGCGACCGCGACGGCCGTCGTTACGATAACGACGCAATCATTGTCAGCCAACATTCTCGCGCCAGGCGCACAGGCGGCTAGGCCGATCTCTGGCCACGGTACGTGGCGCTGCATGACAGACGGCGGTGTGTCAATTACGTTTCCGACGATCAATTCCGCGTCGGAGGGCAACCTATACGGGAAGCTTGCCCCGGAAATCCAGCTGCTGCGAGCGACAGACGGCAGCTTGGCCGTGCGCGTTGGCGGCCGTACCAGCGATGCTCCGTGGCGTAAGCTCGCGCCAGCATTTCCCATTTGGGTCCGGTTTGACCGCGCACCGTGATTAGGTTTCTCTGAGGAAGCTCTGATTTATTCGAACGATGCAGATTAAAATGCAACGCCATATGCCTGCCCTGAACATTGAGAAACTAGCTAACGCGTTTGTCCCCAATGCTGATCCGTCACCACTAGTGGCCGGAGCGGCGCTCAACGCAGTGAATCGCTACGGCAAGAAGCACGGTGGCCTGTGGGTTGGGGGTAAGGTCACTGCAACGCCGGACGGCTTGCGTTTCGCCCCGAACCGATTGAACAGGGCGTTTCACGAAGGGCTAGATAGCACGAACATATCGTTGTCCAGCATTCGCGCTGTCACGCGAGAATTTGGCTGGGTCACCGGCATTGTTGTTGTCCGCCATGCAGAAGGTGAGTTTCGCTTTCGCTGCTTCGGCGCAAAGCAAGTCGCCACTACACTTGGCGCTTATGTGGCAGGGCTCTGATCCATCCGTCGATCTGACGATCGCGGATCGAGTAGTCGATTTTATTTACAACTCGGATCGCCGATCTGGCATAACCGCTCGCTCGGCGCGGTCAATTGCGTGATTGTGCCCATGGCATGAGAGTTGCTACCTGCACTGAATGGGCCCCTGTCGGGCTGTCATCACGGGTCGGGGTCACTGCCATGAGAGTAGTCGCGTCACTTGTTTTGCTTTCATTGGGGTCGCTCGTCGGCTCGGCGCAGGCGGGTGCTATCACGATCGTCGACGAAGTAGCAAACATGTTTGCTGATGTTAGCTACACGCCGACGCCCGGCGCCAGTACGTGTGGGTTGTCTGCCAGCATCATGGCAAGCGACGGTTACCTTGGGCCGATCGGGCAGGGCGGATCTCGCAATGTGGGCGCGTCGTTAGCGCCGTGCGGCGCTGCGACCGCTACGGTGTCATTTCTAGACGGCGATATGCTGGTGACGTCCGTCATCACGCGTGCCCCGGCTGGAGCTCCAGTGCTGGTCCGCGCCATGGGTGAATATACTGTGGATTTCAGCGTTGCTGGCACGGACGTGGGCCTGTTGGCACTTACGCCGGCTCAAGGCATCGGGCCGGCTTACTTCCAGCTGATGGATCTTGCGACCGGCACAATTGTGTTTTCGCGCGCCAGCATGCTGACTATTCCGTTCATGCTGAACGATGGTGGTTTGTATCAATTGTCGATGCAGGCTACCAATCAAAGTATTTCGCAGTCGCAGTCGGATTCCCAGGCGGGCGGCGTGCGCTTCGTTGGATTGACCAGCGCGGTCCCGGAGCCGGCGACGGGTGCATTGCTCGCGTTCGGCATCCTGGCGGCGGGCGCGGTGTCCCGCCGGCGGCGGCCTGATAGAGGTCAAGGACCTCTGGTGCGCACGGCAATTCCGTCGCTATCGCATTCACTGCTTGGCGATCACCACTTCGAGGTATTCGCCGGGTACTAACAGCGAATCCGGCCCCGCTACATTGTGCTCATCAAGCAAGCGAGTGATGTCGCGTGTGAGTGCCTGGGCCGCAATGGCGTCAAGTGTTGCAAAGGCCTTGAGCATCGGCCCGTACCAGTCACGGAAAACTTGCAGCCAGTGCGCCGCGGAGCGGTAGCGAAAATTGAAGACGCGGCGTTCGCAGCGAATATGCGCGGCCTGTGCGCCGAACAAATCAACGATGTGCGCCTCGGTGCCCCACGCCGACGCGGGCTGCACACCTGCAGGCGGTGGCACGTGAGCGCCGATTGTCTTGAACAATCGCCCGATGAAACCATTGGGCGTCCAGTTGGCCATCGCAATGCAGCCACCGGAGCGCACCGTGCGCAGCATCTCGCTGGCGGCACGACTGTGGTTAGGGGTAAACATCACGCCGAATGTGGACAGTACGGCGTCAAAGCTGCCGTCAGCAAAGGGTAAGGCCTCGGCGTCAGCACGTTGAAAATGCACGGACAACCCTTCCGCCTGCGCGCGCGTACGGCCCTTGTCGAGCAACTCTTGCACGAAGTCGGTGGATGTGACGAGGGCGCCACGGCGTGCTGCCGCCAGTGACGCATTGCCGTTGCCGGCTGCGACGTCGAGCACGGCCTGCCCGAAGCGCAGGTCGGCAGCTTCCGCCAGTGTCTCGCCAACGATTTGTAGCGTGGTGCCGATCGTTGCGTAGTTGCCACTGGCCCAGATGAGCTGTTGGCGCTGCTTGATGGCGGCGAAATCCGCGACAGATGGAGCTAGGACGGCGTTCATGACGAAAATCTCCTGCTTGAATGGCATCGCCGCACTGTTGCAACGACAAGGCTATTCTCAGGAAATGACACGATTGGCGCTTCACCGGACGTCCGTCAAATATGCTCAAGCGTCCGAGTTCGCCCGTCGTGGTAGCGATACTTGGCGTCGTAAACCTGGCTAATGATGGTTGGGAAGCGCCATGGATTGGCGGTTGGTGGATTGACGCCTTGCCCGCTCGTCGAAGAAACTTGCCCGTGCGTCTGAAGTTCTTGCGAAGTGCCAGTCGAACGGGTGAACTGATGTTCACGAGTCCAGCCAGGACGACGCTGCACTCGGTCAGGAGGTGCCGCGATGAGTCGCGATCCGCTCTCGGACCTGCTGCGCGCCGTGCGACTGCGCGGTGCCGTCTTTTACTACGTCAGTCTGCGCGATGATTGGGCAATGTCCGCCTCCGCGGCGGCAGAGATTGCCGCCGCCGTCATGCCCGGCTGCGATCACGTGATGGAATACCATATGTTAGCCAAGGGCGAGGGCTGGGCGACGGTGTCCGGACTGCCTCCTGTGCCCCTGACGTCGGGCGACGTCGTCATGTTTCCGCAGGGTGACAGTCACGTGGTCTCGCGCGCGTCGGCACCGGCGCCGGCGCCGCACTATCGGGCGCCGGACTGGGTTTTCTCGACTCGGTCGGAACCCAAGCCGATGCCGATCACCTGTCACAGCGGCATCGTCGAAGTTGGTAGCGTGCCGGTATCGGACGCGGAATCGCTCGCTGTGTGCGGCTTTCTGGGCTGCGACCTGCGACCGTTCAATCCGCTCATTGCGGCGTTGCCGCGTGTACTGCATCTGCCAGCGTCACACGCGGGCGGCTGGGTTGCGAACGTGATCGATCAGGCCGTGACCGAGAGCAACGACCCGCGACCCGGCGGCGGCGCCGTGCTCGAGCGGCTGGCGGAAATGTTGTTCGTCGATGCGGCGCGACGGTATCTCGAAAATCTGCCGCCCGACGCACTGGGTTGGCTGGCGGGCCTGCGTGATCGATTCGTTGGCCGCGCGCTCGCTCTCCTGCACGAGCGGCCGGCGTACGCCTGGAGCGTCGAGCAGTTAGCTACGGAAGTGGGCCTGTCGCGCTCCGCGCTGCACGATCGATTCGTGGAGTATCTCGATCAGGCGCCGATGCAATATCTCGCTAACTGGCGCATCCAGTTAGCCGCGCGGATACTTCGGGATTCGAATCGTAATGTGGCGTCAATAGCCACCGAGGTCGGTTACGAGAGCGAGGCAGCGTTTACGCGCGCCTTCAAGCGCATGGTCGGTACGCCGCCGGCTGCGTGGCGCAGGGCGCAAAACGTGGCATGAACTCAATAGTGCGCCGGCCGGATCCTCGCGCACGCTGCGAGGAGCTGGAACAGGTTGTCGAAGAATTGAAAAGGCAAGCGAATGTCTATGGACGCAAAAAAAGAAGGCGAGCCCACATCCATGAAGAATCAGACGTCGGTGGAACGGAAGTCCGAGCGTGAGCTAATCGTCACGCGAACCTTCAAGGCTCCGGCGAGCCTTGTGTTCGATGCGTGGTCCCAGCCCGAGCTGTTCAAACGGTGGTGGATCCCGAAGTCGTCTGGCCTGACCCTGCTCTCCTGCGAAATGGACGCTCGGGTCGGGGGCCGGTACCGTCTCGTATTTAGCCACCCTGCGGCGCCGAGCGTCATGGAGTTCTTCGGTAGGTATCTCGAGGTAACACCGCATGCGCGCCTCGTCTGGACCAATGAGGAAGGTGGCGAAAATGGGCAAGTCACCACGGTCGCGTTCGAGGAACGAGGCGGCAAGACACTGCTGGCGATGTACGACCTCTATCCCTCGAAGGAAGCTCTCGACGATGCTATAAACTCCGGTAGTACCGGTGCGACGGACGAGACGTTCGAACAACTCGACGATCTGCTCGTCACGCTGAACACACGCCGATAGTTGACGCTGTCGTTACATTCCTAGGAGTCGGTATGGAGATTGCTGGAGGTTGTTATTGTGGCGCGATTCGCTATCAGGCGAGCGGCGAAGCGATGACCCACGCGCTATGCCACTGCACGGATTGCCGCCGCCATGCCGGCGCGCCGATGGTTGCGTGGACGATGTACAAACATGACGCAGTAAAGGTCACCAAGGGAACGCCAAAGATCTATCGCTCGTCCGAACATGGACGACGACATTTCTGCCCAGATTGCGGCACCGGGCTGTTCTACACGAATGTCGAGATGCTACCGGGAATCATCGATGTCCAGAGCAGCACCTACGACGACCCTAACGTGATACCGGCTCGCGCGCACATTCAAGTCGCGGAACGTATCGGCTGGATGGCGAACGCGCACGAACTGCCCATGTTCGAGCGGTTCCCGCCGCTGTAGAAATGGCGTGGCAGTGATGAATCTGGCCTACACTCCTGAGACGTAAGTCCTCACTTGTCTGAAACGGGTTAGGATCCGTATGCCGATACTAACCACGCCGCGCGGCGACGATGGCGGCGACGTCGATCTTGCGCATCGTCATCATCGCCTCGAAGGCGCGCTTGGCCTCACCGCCTCCGGCTGCCATCGCCTCGGTCAGCACACGTGGCGTGATCTGCCAGGACAAACCCCATCGATCTTTGCACCAGCCACACGCGCTTTCCTGGCCGCCATTGCCGACGATGGCGTTCCAATAGCGGTCGGTTTCTGCCTGGCCATCGGTGGCAATCTGGAACGAGAAGGCTTCTGTCTGCTTGAATGCCGGCCCACCGTTCAGGCCGAGGCACGGAATGCCAGCAACCGTAAACTCCACCGTCAGCACGTCACCGGCCTTGCCGGACGGGTAATCGGCCGGGGCTCGATGGACGGCAGTCACCCGGCTGTCGGGGAAGGTGCTCGCGTAGAAGCGGGCCGCTTCCTCGGCATTTTGGTTGAACCAGAGACAGATGGTGTTCTTGTGCATGTTGATTCCTCTCGTTAGCCTTCCGCTCGATTGTTTCGCTATCGACTTCGATTCATTCGGACTGATTGGGGATTGCCGTCGGGTCCATCCAGAACGCCTCCCACACATGACCGTCCGGATCAGCCAGCGCGCGGTTGTACATGAACCCCAGGTCTTGCAGCGGATTGATGTCCGCGGTGCCGCCATTCTTTGCCGCTGTCTCGTTGATGGCGTCAACGGCTTTGCGAGACTCGAAAGTCAAGGCGAGCATCACCTCGCTCGACGCCGTCGGCGGGATGGCGCGGGTAGTGAACGTGCGCCACTTGTCGTGAGTGAGTAGCATGACGTTGATTGCCTCACTCCACACCATGCATGCCGCGGTCTCATCCGTGAAATGCGGATTGTTGTTGAAGCCAAGCGCCTGGTAGAAAGCCATCGATTTGGCGAGGTTCTTGACGGGTAGGTTGACGAAAATCATCTTGCTCATGACACTGCTCCTGTCTTGTTAGCTCGTCAGTGAATCGCCCGTAAATGCCGCCAGTTGCGTTTGGAAAGCACGCTGGTGAGCGGGCGGCGCCCGGCAGGTCGCCCGCACTGAACGCGCCGCCCAGCCAGTCAGTCTCAAACATGGTCGGACGGCCTGTTGCGCGCATAGCCGGCACCTGCCCGAACGGTAGCCAAGTCGCAACCGCGCCCGGCTCCCGGAATGCGCGATAGACTTTCTCGGGTTTGGCGGCGATGACGCGGCGCTCGAATCATGGTCCCGTGATCGTGCCCTCTGGGCGGAGCTTCGAGCGCAGTGCCTTCAGCTGCTTGACGAGAACCTTCTGCTCGGTCACGAATACGTGCGCCAGATCGATCTTCCGATCGGCAACGTCGGTGAATACTACCGCGTGAGGACTGGGCGCCAGCCGCGCTTCGTAGTCGACAGGTGCATTGATGCGTAGCACGCAAGCGGCTGCCGCAATGCCGAGTTTCCTGGCTAGCGGCGTGCCGGAATATCCGTCGGACGGGATGGTAGTTGTCATCAGGCCTGATGATCCCTTGAGCGAGTCATGCGCAACCGACCCTATTGAGAAGTTTGCGCGCGACTCGTGCGGACGTCTAGACTCGAAGGCTTGACCCCAGGCTGCGGGGCACATGGGAGGCATTGCGATGGCCACTCGCGCCGCCAAGATCCTGTTGCAGCGCAGCCCGTTGTTTGGCGGGTTGTCGGCGCCGGTGCTCGAGCACATCGCCAGCATCGCCGTGCAGCGCCGATTCGACAGCGGAACCCTCATTTTCAGCCAGGGTGATCCGGTGGATGCGCTCTATTGCGTGGTCATGGGCAAGATCCGCATCAGTGCGGCCACCGCCGACGGTCGCGAAGTATTCCTGAACGTCATGGAAGCCGGCGATTCGTTTGGCGAGATCGCACTACTGGACGGCCGCGCTCGTACGGCGACCGCCACGGCGATCATGCCCTGCGAGCTCCTCGCGATTCGGCGCGACCAGTTTCTGACGGTGCTCGAGCGTGAGCCGATTCTGGTGCGCGAGCTGTTGCGCTTGTGTGGCGAGCGTCTGCGCTGGACCAGCGGCCTCGCGGAGGACGCCGCGTTGCTGAGTGTTGAGGCACGGCTCGCAAAGCGACTGCTTGGTCTGGGTGAGCTGCGTGGAGAACGTCAGCTTGACGGCCCCTTTACGACGCGGATTTCACAGGCGGAACTCGGTAGTTTCCTCGGAATATCGCGGCAGATCGTCAATCAATATCTGCAGGAGTGGAAGCGGCAGGGCTGGGTCGAACTGGGTCGTGGCTCGATTACCGTGAGAAATCCTGCCGCACTCAAGGCGGGAACGCAGTGATCGCAATGCCAGGGTAGTCAGCTTCATATTGCAGTGCGATAGGCGCGCGCATCTGGGGGATTGACGTTATCGTTCGGCGAGCGCGATGATGTAACAAGTAATGCTGAGTCTTGTTCGACGCGGGGGAATACCGATGTCTAACAATCGCCGCGCTGTTGCCACGATCACTGCGCTGTCATTCCTATTAGTCAGCCTGGCTGGGATGGCCGGCAACAACGACCACGATCACGACAATGACTACCGCCCCCGTGATCATGACCGGCGCCCGCTGCGCCTGCGTGTCGCAGCACCGGACAGCGGCCACTTCGAAGGGTTGACGACCAATACGGGCTGGTCGCTGGTGTTGCGCATCGATGCTCCGCAATCGGTGGCCATCGTCGAAGCTGGCGAGGAAATGACTCAGCCGCGTGGTCGGCGCGAGGCAATCGTGCTCAACGATCCGGATGGCTGCCTCGACATGCGCCACTTTCCGATCATCAATGCCGGGCAACCCTATGAGAATTGCAACGGCCCGGATGAGACGTTTCTCGAATTCACCACCGAGCGATTCGACACCTTCGATCTGCCCGACTCCAACACGGGCAACTTTCAAGTTCGCGAGCGGCTCGTAGACGACCTCTACGTCGCCGGCGCCCTGCTAAACACGCCTTACTTGCGTGATACGGCAGGCAAGATCAACGCGGTACGGCGCCCGCAGACGGGTGGCGATTTGCTGGATGGCTATGGCTTCGGGCCGGATGACGATCTGCCAGGCCTCGTCGTCATGTCGAACCTTGGGGCCGCGCGCGTGTTCGATCCGAATTTCGATCAGACGCAAGCGGTCATTCGCAATATGGCGGGTTTCGTCAACGGTGTTTCGCAGGAACTACTAATACGGCACGGCGGCTCGGCATTGACCGCTACCATGCAGATCGTCGCCGGCATGTTCGAACCAATCGCGATGTTCGATCTGGATGTCGACGACCCTGACATAGACTACCTGCGGCGAGTCGATAGCGGCGATCTCGAGAAGTTGCACTTCAAATCATCACCCAAGAACGCCGACGATGTACTACGCGCGATCGCATCGTCGTACTCGCCGTTCGAGCTGGACATCCGCATGGTCGTGGTGGAGGGTATCGCACCGACCTTCATCGAAGATCGCAATCACGACGGTCAATTCACCGCCACCGATCTCAGGCTGATGGGTTATCGCCTGTTGTCGAACCAGGCGCGTGTTCAGATGCTCGTGGACTTCGACTTGCCACTCACGCAGACGATATCGGGCCGCACTTGCCCATCGCCGTCGCTGATCTATCGTGATCTCGATGGCAATGGACGCGATGGCGCTATCAGCTGCTCCGGCTCCGGCGGTGCCGCACGCGTGCGGCGTGTACCGCGCTAGCGGGTCGACGCGTTCGCCAGTTGTTCGGCCCGCACTCGGTCTGCCTGACCGGGATCGCTCGCGTGCCAGAGTTCGAGAAACGCGCGGGCACGCTTGCGCGCGGCCGAACGGTCGCCCATCGCGTCCAGAATCTCAGCCTCGAGCAGCACGGCGCGCGCACGGTCGATTTCCAGATCGAGCCGGATATCATTGATGTCGCGCTCGCTGGCCGCCGCACGCGCTGCGGCGAGCGCATCACGGAACCGCCCCGTGGCTAACAAGGCTCGTGCGAGACCTAGTTTGTAATTCGAATACTGGTAGCCCGGCAACGCGACAGCGGACTCGAGCGTGGCTGCGGCGCGCACCGTGTCGCCAGTTGCCAGGTCGATGATTCCGCTCATGAAGCGTGCCGCCTTGTTGGCATCTTCGCGCACTAACACCTCATCCTGGGCGCCATCCTGTGATGGCGGCAGCTGGGTGATTCGCTGCACCGTGGCTCGCGCGCCCGCGGCATCCCCTTGCTTGAGCTGCAGCCTGGCGCGCGCGAACAGGTAGCGGGTCGGCGCACCCGGCGCGCGCGTGACCGCCTCGTCAATAAGCGTCGTTGCTCGTTTGAATTGCCCGAGTTCGGCCAGCGCCTCGCCGCGTTGCGCCAAAGCCATCGCGGCGCGTACATACTCCTTGTCGATCTGTTTCTGCAGATCCGCCAGCGATCGCGCTGCGGCAGCGAACTGCCCCGAGCCGCGCAACAATCCGCTGAGATCGAAGGCCGCGTCTATGCGCACAGCGGGCGGGACGTCTGCGGCAGTGGTTAGCGTGTTCAAGGAAGTCAAGGCGTCCGTCGTCCGGCCACGCAGCGCCTGGTTGCGAGCTAGAGCGAGTCGCGCGGTCGAGAAGTCCGGTTGTAGCTCGAGCGCGTGTGCAAGATGACCGGCTGCACCATCGAGATTGCCGCTCAGCTGATCCAGTTCGGCGAGCACCGTGAAGCCGAACGGGTCACGCGGTTTGTAGGTGAGGTACCGATCCAGTGCTTGCCGCGCCAGATCGAACTTGCCGAGCCGCAAGTAGGTTTCGGCGAGGTAACTCCAGAGATAATCATTCTGCGGTTCTTGGTTCAACAGAACCCGGAGTTGTGAGACCGCGCTTTCATCCTCGTACGCCACATCGTATGCGAGTACCAGCAGCCAGCGTGCCTCGACGTCGTAGGGAAACTCCCGCAACAGCTTGCTATAGATGGCCTGCGCGCGCCCGGCATCGCGGGCGAACAGCGCGCGCGCACCGGCAACGTAACCTCGCTCACGGCGGGTAAGCGGCGCGTCGTCGGGAATCTCTGCGAGCGTCGCGAGACCGGCTTCGGTGTCGCCACTGGCAACTTGCACGTGCGCCAGCCGGTAGCGCGCCATTTGAAAATCCGGTGCAAGCCGCAACGCCACTCGCAGTGACTGCTCCGCAGCGCGATAGTCGAAGCGCAGGAAGTAGTTGATACCACTTAAGTAGGCTTCGTACGCCGCCATGTTATGCACGGCCAGGTCGGTCGAAAAACTCGCGACTGTCTCAGTGTGAGGAACGCCGAGACCGCGTTTAGCCATCTGCACGAGCGACGTTGCCTCGCCGAGCAACGACTGAGCGGTGAGGCCGCTGGCACGATAGGGCGCGATTTCTACTCCCACCGTGACGTCTGACAGTCGCGCTGTCAGCACCAGGCCGTCCGGCGCCGCGAGGAACTCGCCCGACACCACGTAATCGATCCCCGATTTGGACGCCGCCGTGAATACATCCACAACTCCTGATTCGTCTGGCGCTGCGTTACGCAACACGGTCTGCCAGCGCGTCGGCGAGACCACGACGACATGGCTCGATTCGGCCAGACCGTCGCGCACAAGATTCGCAATTCCTTCACTCATCCAGTCGATCTTCGGATCGCCGGCCAGGTTCCTGAAAGCAGCGACCGCGACGGCCGGCTGTGAGCGCGGTTCGGGGCGCACGATCGTCACAGATGTCGGCCATAGAACATCGCGCCACACCCAAACAACTGCAGCAATCGCCAACGCCACCGCACTCGCGGCGACCAGCACGCGAACCCGCCGGAAATGTGCGCCGAGGCTAACGTGCGAGGTGGCACGCCGCATCGCGATCACGAAGCCGATAGCCGCCAGCGTGACGAACGCGGCAATGGTCCAGTCGGGACTGTGAAATCGGCGTGCGACCAGCCAGACCAGGAAACCGATCACGGCCGCACACAGTAAGTAGCCCAGCGCGATCATCCCTATGCGGCGCGCGGCCTTGACGCCGCGCGCTCGGTGTTCAGGACCGGCGAGCAACGCGTAGATGACGACGGGGTCCGGGATGTTCTTGACACGGCGCGGACCAAGATAATGAAATTGACCTGCGAACTTGTTCTTGACCTGTTCATGAACAGACGCGGTCACGAGCACGCCGCCCGGATCCGCCAGTGCTTGCACACGTGCGGCGACGTTGACACCGTCGCCATACAGAGCGCCGTCCTCTTCGATCACATCGCCAAGATTGACACCGACGCGCACAAACATTCGCTGGACGGTTGGTAGTGAGTCGTTGAGCGCCGCAATTTCCCGTTGAATGGTCTGCGCGCACTCGATCGCATCGACCGCGCTGCCGAACTGCGCCATCAAGCTGTCGCCCACGCTGCCGAACTCGTGACCGCCGAAGCGATCGACCAGGCGATCGAAGATCGCACGACGCACTTTGAGGGCGGCCAGCGTTGGCGCTTCGGCGGCAGCCATGAGACGGCTGTAATCGACTACATCGGCGGCCAGGATCGTGGCGATCTTGCGGTTATGCCGTGACATCGTTTTGAGCGCTTGTGTCAGGACGTTGACAGATACCTGGCGCGGTTGCGGTCAACATCACTCCCGAGCCGGCAGCACTTCTGCCACTCACCATCGCCAACCAACAGACTGCTTAGGAGAATCGTCATGAAAAACGCCACCCTTCAAAACTCGACACTCGCGGCCGTGCTGGCAACGCTGACGCTCAGCATCGCAACCACGACTGCACACGCCGACTCGCAGATCAATATACCCCCGACAGTAACGGTGAGCTATGCGGACCTCGATTTGTCGAAGCCCGCCGGTGCCGAGACTCTTTATGGCCGCATCGCGGGCGCCGCGCGCAGCGTCTGCCCCTACAATTTGCGCGATCTTCGTGAGGTAGCGGCTGGCCGGGCCTGCATGCGCACAGCGATCGCCAAAGCTGTTGCGGACGTCGACAAACCGATGCTGACGGCCAACTATCAGCGCAAATTTGCTGCCAAGCTGCCATCGGACGTGACGGCGCGCAACGAATGATGTGCTTGACAACCGCTCGGTCCGCGACGGGCCGAGCGGTTGTGCCAGCGATCTCATCACACCGATCTAACGACCGGCGCAGTGACCGCGGTAGTCGATTTCGGCCGGCTACGTTTCTCGGTCGTGCCCGCGTACGCAAGGCGAGATTGTGCGTGTGCTGCAGTTCGCGCGGACGCGGGATTGTGCTCCTCAATGGAATGGGCACAAGATTGTCGGTCGGAGAATAGCTAGAGGCGCGACGCACTGGATCGGGGGGTACTATGGCCATCTTTTTCCCGTATCGCAGACCTTGGGTCTGGCTTGCGATCGGCGCGCTGGCGGGATGTGTGGCGAGCGGCGCCTGGATGTACTTCACCGATCTGCGCGCTATTCGCATGCAACTCGAGGCACAGACCGCGGTGTTGCAACGTCTCGAAGCGCGGGCCGTTCGTCCTGAATCACCCTTCGAGACCCAACGTGAGCCCCTGTCGGCAGCGTTCGCTCGCGTCTACGAGAATGCGGGTGAAGGACACGCCGCCGCGCAAGAGATGGGTAAGGCCGCTGCCCAGTACTACCTGAGTCACGCGCGCGAGCAGCCGCAACGCGCAGCGCAAGAGCTCGCGAACTTGTTGCAGGCTGGACGCCTCGATAATCCAGCTGCTGATAACGGCTCACTGCTGCACGCAGCACTCAAGGCCGGTCTGGGCGCGGGACAGGCGGCGGCCAGTACCATCAAATCGATCGCCGACCTGGGCGTCAGCACCGATGCTGCCTTGGTCAAGATTTTGCGGGACGGACTTGTCGGTGCGTTCGCCGGAATTCCGGCCAATCTGCCGCTTGGTCTGCTGACCAATTGGATCTACGACTGGATGAGGGGCGAGCAGCCCGCGGGCGCAGCACAGTGCTGCTGTCGATGTGACGTCGACCGGAATTGTGGCGACCCGCCGGGCAACGGGCCGCCGCTCGCGCAAGCGGAGTGGCGCTTCGATTCCGGTGCCCATCTCGGAGCGCACCTCGTGCAACCGTCGTCCTGGGATCAGATCGTGGCCAAGGCGCGAGAAAATTCTCGAGTCGCCGTGCTGGTGAGCGCGTCGACCGACACGGTCGGCGCGGCACCGTACAACGACCGGCTATCGGAGCGGCGCGCCGCGAGTATCACAGCAATGCTGCGCGATCGTGGCATAGGCAAGTTCCAGCTGTTTGTGTCCGCACATGGTGAGTCCGCGGACGGCCTGCCGGTAACTACTGACGACAATCACGAAGAAGCGCGCAATCGCGCGGTGTGGGTGTGGTTATCGCGTGACCCTATCCCGCCGGCTATCAGGATGGCGAATTCGCGTAGCCCCTAGCTTGAGCGCTTGCGTCGGCGCGCGACACCAATGCGTTCCCGGCACTGGCCCTCAGGCAGGTGGGCCGACGGGTCTGTCGGCGGCCTGCCCACGCGAAATGCCGCGCAGCCGTCAAAAAGCGCGGCGGCCACACGGCCGCCGCCCGTCGTCAGTCAGCTATAGTTAGTGCGATCCCGGCAGTGGATAGCCCGAATCAACCCATTGCTGCCAGGTCAGTCCCTGAGGTCTCAGAACCTTATTCAGGAACACTGACCAGGTGGTGTCGTTCTTGCCATTATTGCGCGGTTGCACGGCAATGTATTCATCGTAGTTGGCGGGACGTTTCCAGGCTTCGAAGCCGATGGTCTCCAGACCAAACGCGCCCGAATCGAACCACAGCCGCATGCGATCGCGAAAATCCTCTGGCAGGTCTTCAAACTGCGTGAAGGTCTCGCTGCGCACGTGGTACACGAGCACGCCAGCGACATGGCGACTGTTGGCCGGATCTTCACTCATGCCCATCCATGGCAGCCACGGCCCGACTCGCGACCAGGAAACCGTGCCTCGCGGCGCCCAATCCAGCCACTTGGCCTTGCCACCGAAGCACAAGTAGTTCTCCCATCGATAGCGATCCCGATGCGGCTGGTAGTTCAGAAAGAAATCAGCGCATGGCAATTCGTTCTTGGAGCTCTTGGGCAAATAGAAATCAAACAGTTCGGCCGAGGTGTATTGGCCGTCGTTGGCGACGTTCATGTTGTCGCCCTGGGCAAACTGATTCTTCAGGTTGTAGTTAGGGAAAACGTCGGCGTTGGAGGCGTAATTCAAGCCGCGCTCTTCCATGGGTCGGCTAGGATTTGCATAACCAGCAGTGCCGCGGGGGCTATCCATGTATTCGTTCATCACCGGGATAACGGGAACTGTCTCGCCGGTGTACGGATTCTTCCATTGATTCAGGATTTCGCCGGTCGCCGGGTTGGTATAGAACACGATCTCCCGGCTCGCATAGAGCAGCGTGTTATCGGCGGGGTGCCGTGTCAGCCAGCGAACGTTGTAACCTTCAAAGCCCATGAGGCGCATGCCGTGGCGCTTCGGGTTAGTGGCGCTGAAGCCTTCGCACGCGCCCTCGCTGGGATCGCATTCCACATCGCCGGGGATATAGGCGTAGACATAGCCCTTCATATAAAAGACCGACTTGCCGCCGGGTGGACCATTCTGCAAACGATAATTGAGCTTGCCGATGGCATCGGGAATGGTGTTGTAGGCCGCGACCGGGTCAGATGCAAAGGCCGACTGGGCCATCAACACTAACAGGCCGATCACGCAGTACGAGACGCTTGTTCTTGGCATCGGATAGTCCTCCACTGGCTTGGCTTGCGCGAAATGCTTCAAGTGGCATGATTAAGGTCATAGTGACAAAATTGTGTCAATATCGGTATTCCGTCAGTACAATAGCCGGCCGCAGCAGATCGTCGGCTGAGGTGCCAGGTGCAAGTTGATAAACTGCGGTGGTGACCTCGAAACCCAAGCACACTCGCAATAGAAAGACCGGCGCCGCCGCGCGGGCGATCGAGGTGGAATTCGCCGATGCTTTCGAGACCTTCGTCGGAGAGGTCATGTTGTTGAACGGGCGGCTGATGAGCATAGCCGCGGAAATCGGCGAAGATATCGAGGTGACACCCACGCAGTGGCAGGCAGTGGTTGTCGCCATGGGGAGGCCCAGAACGGTCTCGCAGTACGCCCGCCGTCTCGGTGTACAGCGCCAGACGATGCAGTACACGATCAGCGGTCTGGTGAGGCGCGGCCTCATGGAATTGGCCCACAATCCCGATCACCGTCGCTCACCGATCATTTGCCTGACCAGCGAGGGCAAAGATCTTTTCACCGAATTGCACCGTCGCCGGGTTGAACTATGTCGACGATTCACCGACGGTCTCGATCTGACCGTCGCAGACATGATTCACCTCAGCAAGGGTCTGCGTGTCCTGCGGTTGCATGCCATTGGCCGAGATGAACGGGAATAGCGAATGGCAATCTGACCGGCCTGATGCAGGGCAGCGCTCGAGCGTTGCAGCGCGAACGTCATGCCTTCTCGAGTATCGCAGTCACCCCCATGCCGCCAGCGGTGCACACTGAAATCAGCCCGCGCTTCGTGTGCGACGATTGGGCGAGTTGCTTGGCGAGCGTTGCAACGATGCGCGTGCCGGTTGCCGCGAACGGATGCCCGATCGCGATGCTGCTGCCTTTGACGTTGAGCTTCGCACGATCGATGCTGCCGAGCGGCCGGTCGCGGCCCAGTCGTTCCCGGCAATAGTCGGCCGATTCCCAGGCCTTGAGCGTGCAGAGTACCTGGGCTGCAAACGCCTCGTGGATCTCGAACAGGTCGAAGTCCTGCAATGCGAGGTTCGCATCGCTGAGCATCGCCGATACCGCATAAGCTGGCGCCATCAGCAGTCCTTCATGACCGCTGGCGAAGTCGACTGCCCATTGCTTGCCATAGCTGATGTAGGCGAGTACCGGCAGCCGGTGGGCCGCGGCCCATTCCGGCGTAGCTAACAATACCGCCGACGCGCCGTCCGTGAGGGGCGTCGAATTGCCGGCTGTTAGTGTGCCCTGACCGCTGGTCGTGTCAAAGCTGGGTTTGAGTTTGCCAAGCTTTTCGAGCGACGTGTCGGGGCGAATATTGTTGTCGCGCTCGAGGCTCTGATACGGCATGACGAGATCATCATAAAATCCGGCCTGCCACGCGGCGGCGGCATTCATATGGCTGTCGTAGGCGAGCTGATCCTGTTCGGCCCGGGTAATCCGCCATTTCTTCGCCATCAGTTCGCAGCTCTCGCCCATCGACAGCCCGGTACGCGGCTCGTCGACGCCGGGGAACTGCGGCTTGAAATGACGCGGCCGCACGCCGAGCAACGCGCCGATTTTCTGCCCGGTGCTGCGCGCGCGATGGGCCTTCATCAAGAGCGCGCGGAATTCTTTGCGAAATACCACCGGTGGGTCGCTCACGGTATCGACGCCGCAGGCGATGCCGACATCCATTTGACCCAATGCAATCTTGTTGGCGACGAGTATCGCCGCCTCGAGGCTCGTACCACAGGCGCGCTGAATATC
>Ga0138256_10002983_pt1 | contig 18082 bp, 12 predicted proteins | sample KNB2016incub_MG_FD_105486 | JGI IMG/M metagenome (GOLD analysis project Ga0138256, IMG submission 105486) | Active sludge microbial communities from wastewater in Klosterneuburg, Austria - KNB2014incub_MG | ecosystem: Engineered > WWTP > Activated sludge > Unclassified | place: Austria... | reverse complement strand
CAATACATAGTAGGAAAACCCGTTTTCATTAAGTACGGGTGGTGTGCCCTGGCATCTGTTTTTATATTACTCCTGACTATGAAAACTCAAAAACAAGTAATGGTTTGGAAGGACAGCGAATCCTTATGGACTCAGGCATTGCAATATTACCCAACTGAAGACCTGGTACTTGCAAACAGAGGTAATCACAGAGGTAAATCAGGTAATATTACCGGGGCAATGGCTGATTTTGAATTGGCAGTGTCTGATGGTTGTCATCGGGCTGATGTTTATGAAGGACTTGGCAATAGTTATGGCACCTTGAGTGAACAATATCCCGATAAAAAAGAAGAATATGTGACTAAAGCCATATCAATGTACACAAAAGCAATAGAACTGGAACCAAATAACGGACAGGTGAGGTACAATCTCGGAGTCGCTCAATTACAAACCAATCCAGGAGCATCCGTCATAGCTTTTACCGAGGCCTTGAAACTAATGCCTTATAAAGAAGCAAATATCCTTCCTATCCTGGGTTTAAGTCAACTTAATGCAGGAAAATACCAGAATGCCATCGAAACTCTTACGAAAGTCATCGAATCAGGAAACAAAACAGATGCTATTTACTATCACCGTGGATTAGCAAATCTTGGTACAGGAAATAAGGACGCAGCCAAAAATGATTTCAATCAGGCATTGATTATAAATCCATCTAATGCGGAAGTGAAAGCGAGGTTAGCAGGATTGTAAACTAAATTATAAAAACTTTTTTAAAAATCAGGCTGAATTGCGTCCGGCATTTATGATGCCAAAGGCACACCGTACGACCATTTTTTCATACGTTTCCCGCAGGTCTCCGTTTGCTGTTGTATCCGGTTCTCTCAAACGTGACAAAGCGTATTGTTGTATTGTATTAACAGGCAGTATTATTCTTTCACGCAGATTTACAGAAAGCCTTTCTATTGGATATTCTTCCATCAGAATTTCATGACTTCCAAGTAGCAAAAGGTTCTTTTTAGTGAGATCATATTCATCACTTATTTTTTTCCAGATATATCCATACTGAACATGCTCGGATATTTGTCTGGTCAGTGGTAGAAATGTCTTAAAAAGCGACATTTCACTGTTATCCATCAGTGTTCTAAAAAATAATGATTTCCTGTAGACAGATTGCAATTCACCAAATCTTCCGTCAGAGGTCAGGCTTTCTATAGCTGTTCCAAGTCCATAAAACCCTGGGACATTTTGTTTTATCATATTCCAGGAAGCCACAAATGGTATTGCCCTGAGATCTTTTATGGTCAGCTTTTCTGTTTTTCCCCTTTTAGCAGGTCTGCTACCAATATTGGTCATTCCAAAATACTTAAGAGGGCTTACATCTGACATATATCCGATGAAATCCGGATCATTTTTCAATTCAAGATAGGACTGGAGACTTATCTCTGCTATATTTAAAATTAATTTTTCTTCGCTATCAGTAAAGTTGGATGCTATATCGGTAAAAATATTATTGGTGACACCTGCATTGATCAATTGTTCGATGTTGAAACGGGCCGACTCCTTAATGCCAAAATTAGAACTGATGGTCTGACCCTGGATTGTAAGTTGAATTTCTTTGCTCGAAATATCTTTATCCATCGAGGCATAGAACTTGTGAGTCTTTCCGCCACCACGTGCAGGTGGTCCTCCGCGACCGTCAAAAAAGATGACATCAATCCCGAATGTCATTGAAAGTTTACTAAGCTCCTCTTTGGCCTTATAAATCATCCAGTTGGCCATCAGGTAACCACCATCTTTGGTTCCGTCTGAAAAACCCAGCATAATGGTCTGCCTGTTATTTCTTCTTCGAAGATGTTCATTGTAGTAAGGAAGTTCGTACAGATTTTTCATCACCACGGGTGCATTTATCAGATCTTCTATTGTCTCAAACAATGGAACTATATCCACGTTAATTTGGTCTGCTTCCCAACCTGATATTCTGAATAAAGCAAGAACTTCCATTACATTCAGACTACTGCTACACTGACTGATAATGTATCTGTGACAGGCTGCTTCTCCGTATTTAGTCTGTATGTTTTTAATAGTTTGGAATGTGTTAATGGTATCTGCAAAAATTAAGTTGTCAAAATCAGATGATTTTACATTTAATACGGCATCAAGTAAAAATTGAATTTTTTGTTTTTCTGTTAGGGAATTGTATTCATCTGGAGATAAATGATTCAAAATAAAAATATGCTCTATCAATTTGGTATGGACCTCATTTTCCTGTCGTATATCGATAAATGCAAAATGTAATCCGAAGCAATACACTTTATTTATAAGCTCATCTATCTGATCAATGAATAAACCATTATGTTCCGAACCAAGAATATTTTTTATTTCATGCAATGGGCTTAGTAAATCATCCGGATGAACAATTTTATAAGAAGAACGTAAAAATGCCTGTTCGTACAAATCTGACTCAAGGGTACTTATTATTTTGTCAACAGCTTTAAATGTAAGTCTTCGTTTCAGTCTTCGGACATCTCTATAGTAACATTTCAGAAGGGCTATATGCAATGATGTAGCTACTCTGAATGTAATATCCGATGTAACAAAAGGATTTCCGTCTCTATCGCCGCCAGGCCAGAAGCCCATCCTGATGATTGGATTTTTTGCAGGATCCAGAAAAGGCAGACTTTCTTTGAACTCACTTATGATATCTGAAATGGTGTGATAAAATACATTTTCCAGAAACCATATCAAACTCACTGCCTCATCATAAGGCGTGGGTTTTTCCTTATTAAGAAAAGGAGTTTTTCCTAGTTGCTGAAGCAAAAGATTTATGCTTTCAGTATCATTATGTCTAAGGGAAATCGCAAGATCATTGATTATGCCTAAAACGGATCCGGGATAAAACTGGGTCGGATGTGCAGTAAGTACCAGCCGTACACAAAAATTGTTCAGCTTCAGAAGTTCCTCTTCTGAATACTGATGACCATATAATCGTGTTTCTAGTTGTTTGACTGTACCAGGACCTTTTGGGTCGTTTATTTTTGAATAAGCAGCATCTTCGAGCGCGTCGAAAAGTACAATCTGACGTTCAATATATTGCACAAATCTGAATAACAGATCGAGTTTTTCATGTTCATCCACTATTCTGGTATGACCGGCAAAAAAAGCATCAATAATCTCTGGAGGGGTTTTGCCATCAAGGTACCCTTCTTCACATTGATTGAGCAGTAAGGAAAGAAGAATGCCGGTTTTTTCTATTTTGACAAAAGGTAAAGAAAGAAACAAGCTATTATACAATTGAAATTTGACCGCTATATCATTCTTAAAGTGATCAATATTTTTGGATAAATGGCCAGCCATACTTAGTGTTTTGATTACAATATGTACAAAGGTATACGTTTTGGTGAAAATCTCATTTGATATATCAAGTAAAAATATGACTAGACGTCACCCGATGCCAACCAGGAATGACTTTTATAATCCCTGGCTTACTATCCTGCCATCCTCCATCACTATAGTTCTGTCTGTTTTTTTGGCAAATTCATCATCATGGGTGACCACAAGAATGGTTTGATTATATTCACCTGCTAGTTTACCGAAAATGTCAAAGACAATATCACTGTTTTTTTTGTCCAGATTTCCTGTAGGTTCGTCACCCATAATGATGAGAGGATCATTTATGAGGGCCCGGGCAATGGCGACCCGTTGTTTTTCTCCCCCGGACAATTGATTGGCCATTTTTTTGGAAAGCGATTCGATACCAAGCTGTTTAAGGTGCATCATAGCTTTGATTTCGAGCTCCTTCTCTGAAAGTCGGCCTAATTTAAGTCCCGGCAACATGACATTTTTTAATACACTGAATTCATTAAGCAGATAATGAAACTGAAAAACAAAACCAATTTTTTCATTCCTCACCGAAGCAAGCTCTTTTTGGTTTTTGATTTTCATATCTTCACCACCAATCCACAGTTGTCCTTTATAATCAGTGTCCATAGTAGAGAGGATGTACAATAAAGTAGATTTGCCGCAACCCGATTTTCCGACTATGGATGTAAATTCTCCCCTTTGTATCTGAAAGCTTACATCATTCAGTACTTTTACCGGCACAGGGTCTGTAAAATATTTTACAATATCCAGGGTTTTAATTACTGTATTGGATTCCATATTATTTACCTCTGATGATGACCACCGGATCTACCTTACTGGCTTTGCGTGCCGGAAACCAACCTGCTAAATACGTAGTAACCAATGAAAATGTAGTCGCAATAATATAGTATTTGAGATTATAATCTATAGGAAATGTGGTTACAGATGGCAAAGCTGCTGTGATAAAAGGGATATTGTCTATCACCATCGATAATAAGAATCCTAATAAAAGCCCTGCCAATCCTCCGAAAAAACCTATACTCAAAGCTATCGTAATAAAAATCCGACTTACATCCTGGCCAGAAAACCCTGTGGCTTTTAAGATGGCAATGGTATCCATCTTTTCATAAATCATCATATTCAGAATATTATATATTCCAAATCCTGAAACTATCAGCAATGTAATTCCTACCGTATATGAAATAAGTGACCTCACAGAACTTCCTGTTTCAAATTGGGCATTGGCTGTTTGTATATCTTCGGCATCACATCTGAATATCAGTTGGTACTCTTTTCCTACAGCCGGAGCAAGTGTCATATCAAAAAGTTTTATCTGAAGATCAGTAATAAAGTTTTCTGATTTTCCCAATATCTTTTGAACCGTTTTTAACGATGCATAACTCTGTACTTTATCTATCTCTGCAAGGCCTGACTGGAATAATCCGACTACCTTGAGTGGATACTGCTCTCCGGTACCTGATGTTACCTGAATGATATCACCCACTTTAGCAAGCATTTTTTCAGCGGCTGTTTTGCCAAGGATAATGCTGTTTGGTATGTTTTGCAGGTCAAGAGCTTTACCTTCTACGACATAGTCGTCAAAGAAAAACAGATTTTGTTCACTTATCACATCGATGCCATTGACTACTCCGGTCATCTCGATAGGTCCGATATTATAAAAAACCTGCGCAGCCACTTTGGGTGCCACACCCCTGACTCTGTTGTCAGTCCTCAATGCTTCTAAAATGGCACCTACATTGTACAATTCCTTTCTGCTTGTCCCTGGTTTTACAGATGAAATAAAGTGATAAGAATCAGAATATTTTTCCGACAAGCTGATGGGCTGGAATTCCGAAGGTTTTATGTCATTATATAGTCGGATATGTGGTGTGCGATTAAGAATAAGATTGTCGAGAAGTCCGTTTAATCCATTCATAAAACTAAGAAGTGTAACAAACATAGTAATGCTGAAAGTTACACCTACAGCTGCCACAACGGTCTGTCTGAATCTGGCTGTAAGTAATGCCCAGGCAATATCAGTAATCAATCCTGTCTTCATGGTGAGAGTATTATTTCAGTATCTGCATCAATCCCTGCCAAAACCTCTGCCAGTTGATAGTCTTTTATTCCGATTTTAATTTCTCTTTTCGTACCGTCTTTGAGAGTGACATATTTTTCATTGGAAACATAGGTCATGGGGATAGTGAGTGTATTGTCTCTTTTATTCAACACTATGCTCGCTTCTACTGAAAGATTGGGATAAAGTACTTCCGGCATACGCACAAATGACGCTACAACAGTAAACGTTCTTGTCTTTGCATTCATAAGAGGTTTTATTATATCGATTCTGGCTTCAAATGTTGTGTCACTATAGCTGTCCATTCTAAGTATTACCTCCTGACCGGTCTTTATTTTGATTATATCGTATTCATCAAGTTGCAATTCGATCTCAAAGTTTTTTTCATCTCCGATGACCCCTAGTTGGGTTTGAGGACTGACTATTTCTCCTGCTTCCTTTAAAAGGGAATAAACTTTACCTGTGATTTCACTTCTGACCGTATAATCATCCAATAAAGCATTGGTTATCTGCAAATTTTTCTTTGATTGGGCAGAAGCAAATTTTAATTGCCTGCTTACTTCGTTTAATTTCAATTTCAAATTTTCATAGTTGGTTTTCGCATTCTGATAACTCAACTCTCTTTGTTCCTGCTCTGTTTTTGTTCCAATACCTTGTGACCACAAATTGTTTTGTCTTACCATAAGCAAAGAATCAGCCTTCAACTTATTTTTAGCCAATGAAATCTCTTTTTGAATCTGAGTCAGCTTATCTTCATTTTTGGAATATTCATTATATTGAACCCCCAACTCCGCATTTTCTCTATTCAGGAGAACACTTTGATTCTGAATAATCATCAATGGTTCTCCTTTTTTGACAATATCTCCTTCTTTTACAAATATCTTTTTAATGATACCGGAAGAAGTTGAATAAATATTGTACTGACTTTTGCTCTTTACAATTCCCGAAGCATATACAGATTCCGTGATCGATTTTATTTGGGGTTTTATGGATAGGACTTCTTTTTTGCAGGAAAAATTCAAAATTATGAAAATCGGCACCCAATATCTTGCTTTAAAAACCATAGTCATCAAATATATAAACGGTGAAGATACAAATATAAACAGTTTAATCATATGACCTACATCATTGTCCTGTTATACTTTTTTTATCGAACTTCAAAAAAGGATTCCACCTTAATCTCAATGAGAAATATGGTTCATCCATTGCACCGAATCCCAGATTTCTCCGTGCTATATTTGTAATATTAGAACCAGTAAAATCCAATATTTTATTATTTCCTGCAAATCTTTTGATAACTGAATCAATGATGAAATACATGGCCTTTTTTTCTTTGCCTGATTTATCGGAAGAACACAACAAAAAATAAATTCGATTTTCATCAATTATAAAAAAAGCCACTGCGCTGAGACCAGAATGATCTTTGGCAAATATCAACAAACCTCTTCCCAATTTAAATGTTGTTTCCATAAGCATATGGATATTTTTTTCAATTGAATCTACAATCTTCGTATTATCATTTTTTTTCATAAAATGCAGAAATGAATTGATATCGGATGTTTCTTCTATAACTACCATTTCTGCCAAAGCTTTGCCAATATTTCTTTTAGTATTTCGGTTGTAGCTTTTTTTTATTTCATTGTATGGTTTATTCAGATCAAGGATATGATTGGTTTTTGCCTTGAGATATTCGTTTTTCATAAAATTACTATTAACAGAACAATCCGTTTTAAAGTAATTAACCCTCAGATAATTCAACACATGAGTTGAATAGATATCCTGTTGATCTGATGTCTTACTGAAAATACCCAATTGCTGACATAAATATGGATGTGTAACGTATTTTAGATAAAATCTGGTTTTTACAAGCAATGGAAATACGCAATCATAATCCTTATAAATTAAGGCCGACCATTGCCTATCTGTCATAACATCCAAATACCAGCTATAAGCATATATTCGCGTATTGACAGCATTTTTTATGGCTTCATTCCACTTAACAACATCGATTTCATGTCTTTTAAGGTGTTTAAATCCAAATTTCAAGATTGAATAATTTAAGCGTATAAATTATCAATAGCTTCGCTGAACTTTTGAAGAATCACCCTTCTTTTGAGTTTCATGGTCGGTGTCAGCTCTGCTTCGGTACCATCCTGACGTGTAGCTTCCCACGTACCTGAAACCAATGCAAACTTTTTAATCTGCTCTATGTGGCTAAAATCAGCATTGACATGGTCTATTGCTTGTTGAAACCTTGATAATACGGCTTCATTGCGAATGATATCGTCCATTGATGTCCATGCTATCTGATGCTCTTCACACCACATCTTCAATGCATCTGATGCAGGAACAATCAGTGCTGAAACAAATTTTTTCTGATCACCTACAACCATAGCTTGTTCAATGAGAAAATCTTCCTTCAACAAACTCTCAATCGGAGCTGGTGCCACATATTTTCCTCCTGAAGTTTTGAGCAATTCTTTTTTTCTGTCAGTAATTTTCAAATATTTTTTGCCATTCGGTCCATCCACAAATGTACCAATGTCACCAGTTCTAAAATATGTCTTTCCATTCATTTCTTTAAATACTGCTGCCGTTTGTTCGGGTTGCTTATAATATCCGAGCATAATATTGGGTCCTGCAGCAAGAATTTCACCTTCTCCCTCATTATAATCACCTTCTGACCGATCTATGATTATATCACAAATGTCAAGTGATACGCCTACCGTTCCAATCTTATTACTTCCGCCATAAAAGTGATTGAGTGTGAGCACGGGCGAAGTCTCGGTAAGCCCGTATCCTTCCGTAATAATAATGCCGGCTGCCGAAAATACTCTTGCTATTCTGGAAGGACATGCAGCAGCACCAGTTGCTATAGCTTTCACATTGCCGCCCAGCGCTTCTCTCCATTTACTGAATATGAGTTTATCTGCTATTTTTCTTTTTACAGCATCCAAACCGGAATATTTTTTCCCATGTTCGAAGCTGTCAGTAAGACTAAGTGCCCAGAAAAATAATTTCTTTTTCACTCCGGTAAGAGCCAGGCCTTTGTTGTATATTTTTTCATACACTTTCTCAAGGAGTCTGGGCACTGTTGTAAAATAGAATGGCTTAACAGTGGCAAGATCTCCGGATTCACCTCCCAGATTATCAGTTCCTGTAAAATAGATTTCTGAACCTATGGCGGTATAGACATATAATACTGCGCGTTCAAATATGTGACAAAGAGGCAGAAAACTTAAAACCCGTTCTTCTTTCTTAACCGGAAGAAGTTCACAACAACTCTCTACCACACTGATAATGTTTTGATGCGTAAGCATGACTCCTTTTGGATTTCCGGTAGTACCTGATGTGTATATGATAGTCGCCAGATCATCGGTTTTTACTTTCTGACTCAATGATTCTACTTGTTCAAGGTTTTTATCATTTATAAAATCAGTCCATAAAGGTCTTCCTCCCTGTTTATCAAAACATATTATTTTTTTCAGCGATTCAACTTTAGACTGAGCCGAAGAGACTTTATCATACAGATCACCCATACCTACAAAACATACTTTCACTTCAGCTTCATTCATAATGTACTCGTATTCTCTGGAACTGATCGTCGGATACATAGGAACACCTACAGCACCAATATATTGAATGGCAAGATCAGTTATGACCCATTCAGGCCGGTTTTTATATACTACGAGTCCTACTTTATCCCCGGGACCAACGCCGAGATCCAACAACCCCGATGCCAGTTTTCGCGATAATTCTATGACTTCTGATGTACTGTAAAATTTCCATTCATCTTCAGTTCTGGAACCTATAAATCTCTTCACTTCACCATCATCAAATTGTTTTGCAATATAATCAAATAATCTTGTGGGTTTCATGGCTTTAATAATATTGTGAATAATTGGAATACTAAAAACAATACAGTGTCTTGTGTTTAAAATCTTAAAGGTAAAGATAATTTTAATACAACCTTATTGCAAAAATTCATGAAAAATATTTTGACTTAAATAAAATCCCAGGGTGTTGACTTTTGTACAAATTTAGTAGGTTTGTATTCTGAAATAATTTTAGTCTTCATGAAAATATTTCATATTACAAAATTAATTTATTTATATCTTTGTGCTTATGAAGAACAAAAATCAAATCAAAACATCTTCCCCTTCAAAAAGTACTACCGTAAATGTATCTGCCGATAAATATAAATGGCATGGCTGGATAGTATTTTTTTTTGGAATAGTATTGTACATAAATACAATCACTCACCAATTTACACAGGATGATGCAATAGTCATTTATGACAATATGTACACTACCAAAGGAATATCAGGGCTGAAAGGACTATTTACAAAAGATACATTTTTTGGTTTTTTCAAAGAAGAAGGTAAAGCAAAGTTAGTATCAGGTGGTCGGTACAGACCCATGACTCCGGCCATGTTTGCATTTGAATATGAATTAGTAGGTAAAAACCCCTGGCTTGGCCATCTTATCAATATCTTACTTTACGGATTTTTATGCCTAATGGTGTATAAACTTTTGATCTCCATGATTTGTCATAAAGATGATACTGAAGGCAGAAGGTTTTTGGCACTCTCTGCAGCTTTGATTTTTGCTGCTCACCCTCTTCATACTGAGGCTGTTGCCAATATAAAAGGCAGAGATGAAATCATGAGTATGCTGGGAAGTGTGCTCACTTTATTTGCTATGCTTAAATATATAGATCTGAGGCAGGCAAAGTATTTGATTTTTGCTTGTCTTAGCTTTTTTATCGCCTTACTTTCCAAAGAAAACACCATTACATTTCTGGCAGTAATCCCGCTGGCAATATTTTTTTTCAGAGAATCAGGTTGGAAAACCGCAGTGGTCAAAAGCATGATTTTATGGTTACCGACTTTGCTATTTCTCATGATAAGGACGGGTATTTTAGGAAATGACTTTGGAGGAACACCGATGGAACTCATGAATAATCCTTATCTCAAGTTAGTCAATGGCGCCTACGTTCCTTTTGATCTAGGTGAAAAGATGGCTACAATTATCTACACTTTGGGCAAATATGTACAATTGCTGATATTTCCACATCCCTTGACACATGACTATTATCCTCGATATATCGACATTATGCATTTTAGTGATATAGCCGTTTTATTAAGCCTTTTATTATATGTTTTCATTATTTATCTGGCGATCAGAGGATTCAAAACAAAAAGTATTGTTGGCTTTGGCGCAGGATATTTTTTAATCACTTTATCTATAGTATCCAATATAGTTTTCCCAATTGGAACCAACATGTCAGAGCGGTTTATGTTTATGCCATCTCTAGGGTTTGCTTTGATTGTGGCTCATTTGCTTTATAAATATGTTTATAAAAAAATGGGGAAACAACCTTTTTTAATCATTTTAGATGTTTTATTGACACTATACACTTTAAAAACGATAACAAGAAATTTCGTTTGGGAGAGTGACTATAAACTATTTACCACAGATGTTAAAACGTCTGAAAACAGTGCTAAAGTGCTTAATGCAGCAGGTGGAGCACTAACTACGGAAGCATTCAAAGAAAAGGATGAATCCAAAAAAAGAGAAATGCTAACTCAGGCCATTGAATATCTAAACAGAGCAGTGACTGTCCATCCCACGTATAAAAATGCTTATCTTATCATGGGAAATGCATATTATTATCTTAACGACTATGATAAGGCAGCAGCCGCCTATGAAAAGTCACTGAATATTGATCCTGATTTCAAAGATGCAGAGACTAACCTTGCTATATCTTTGAGGGATGCAGGCAGGAAGGCAGGAGAAGTAGAAAATAATCTGGAGAAGTCCCAAAATCTTCTCTACAGATCTTTTCAACTGTCTCCCAACGATACAGAAACACTCAGACTTTTGGGTGTAGTAAATGGAATCCGCGGAAATCATTTGGAAGCCGTAAAATATTTCACAAAAGTAATTCAGGTAGACCCAAAAAATGCATCTGGTTTTCTCAACCTCAGCAACGCATACAGAAATTCGGGTGATCAAACGAACGCCGAAAAATACTTAGAAAATGCTATCCAGCTAGATCCGGAAATCCTTAAAAAACAGAATCAATAATAGACTTTAGGAAATAATTAATGATATTTTTTGGCTTTTAACGTTTTGATGATAATATTTGTCGCAAACTTGGACGTTAATATTTTTATATAAATGGGTAAGTGATGGTAGTTAAGATGATAAAATTTAGTGTTATAATAAATATCCTGATGATCATATCAGATTCTTCTGTTATTGCTCAAAACTATCTTGAAAGAGAAGATTTGTGGGTCAGATCAAAATTGTCTGAAATGACTCTGGATCAGAAAATAGGACAAATCTTCATCATTCGCAGCTTTTCCAGAGGTAATGTAAATGAAGATAAGGTTATAACTGATTACATCAAAAAATATCATATTGGTGGTATATGTTTTTTCCAGGGTTCGCCAACTGAACAGGTAAATCTGATTAATAAATATCAGCAATTATCTGCGATACCGATGTTTATGGGCATAGACGGCGAATGGGGTTTGGCTATGAGATTTCCGAAGGAAACGATTTCTTTTCCCAAACAACTGATGCTGGGTGCAATTCAGGACAATAAACTGATCTATGAAATGGGAAGGGAAATTGCAAAACAATGTAAAAAAACTGGTATTAATATCAACTTTGCCCCATCTGTAGATATAAATAATAATCCTTCCAATCCTGTGATCTATGACAGATCCTTTGGTGAAATACCTCAAAATGTCACAGCAAAAGGATATATGATTATGAAAGCCATGGAAGATGAAGGTATTATGTCATGTGTAAAACATTTTCCGGGGCATGGTGATACTGATAAAGATTCTCATGATGAATTACCCATTCTAAACCATTCGCTGGAAAGGCTTGAGCAAACCGAGTTTTATCCATTCAGAAGATTGGCCAGTCAGGGAGCAAGTGCATTGATGATAGGTCATCTGCATGTACCGGCATTGGACGAAAGACCCAACAGGCCTACAACTATCTCTGATAAGGTAATAAAAAATATCCTCAGAGACGAAATGGGTTTCAACGGTCTGATAATAACGGATGCCATGGACATGAAAGGCGTGACCAGATATTTTCCTAATGGCACTGCAGAAGCAGAGGCTTTTCTTGCTGGCAACGACATTATCCTCTTGCCGGAAAATCTGCCCAAAGCAATCAGTGCTATCAAAGAATATTTATTAGCTGGTAAAATTACCGAATCAAAGCTTAATGAAAGTGTGGAGAGAATTCTCAGAGCTAAATACAAAATCGGTTTGAATGTGACTCCGCAGCATGATTCTGAAGGATTATCAAATTACCTGAGCAGAAATCATAGCAAAGCCATCAAACAAAAACTGACAGAAGCTGCCATAACAGTTGTCGCTGACAAATCCAACATGATCCCTATTCAGCAAACAGACAATGTACATCTGGGCACTTTGAGCATCAATATGATAAAAAAATCAAAATTTCAGGAACGAATTGACAATTATCTCAATGCCAGACATTATCAACTGATGCCAAATCAACTGGCAAATCAACATCAGCAAATGATGCAAACATTATCACAATTTGATATTGTGGTGGTATCTATTCATACATCCGGAAAACAAAATGACTTCTCCAGAGAAATCACAGATGATATGATCAGGTTTCTTAAAGAACTTGAGTTAAAAACCCGCGTCATCACAATACTCTTTGGAAGCCCGTATTTACTGGATAGATTAAATTATGCATCCCAGTTAATAATAGGTTATGATAATGATAAGGTGACACAGGACGTAACAGCCCAATCACTTTTCGGTGTCAACGATATCTCCGGAAAACTTCCTGTAAGCGTAAACGAAAAATGGATTGCCGGCTATGGATTAAATAAGGTTTCTCTGGGACGATTAGGATATTCCAAACCAGAAATGGTAGGGCTGAGTAGCGATACATTATACAAGATTGATAGTATTATGGGCGAGATGATAAGATTGCAGGCATCTCCGGGAGGACAAATACTGATAGCAAAAGATGGAAAAATTGTTTTTCAAAAAGCCTTTGGAAAATTATCACAAGATGGAAGCAACGTGTCAAATACGACAATTTATGATGTAGCATCCATTACGAAAATACTGGCTACTACGATATCAGCTATGAAACTGGTAGATAATCACAAACTCAATATTCACAACCCATTACGAAATTACATTTCCGGAATCCTGGGTACCGACAAAACTCAATTAGTGGTTCAGGACATCATGGCACATCATGGCAGATTGATTCCGTGGATTGGGTTTCATCAAAATACGACTTTACCCAATAAGAAATTTGGATACAACCCGACTTATTACAGCGGATTACTGCAGGAAAAATATAATATTCCGGTGGCAAAAGGTATGTTCATGAGGTCTGACTATAAGGATTCGATATATCAGATCATCTGGAACAGCCCACTCAGAGAAAAAGATAATTATAAATACAGCGATCTGGGCTTTTATATTATGCAAAAAGTCGTGGAAGGACAATCTGGTAAGTCTCTGGATGAATACGTTTCTCAAAGTTTCTATAAACCACTTGGTCTTAGATATACAGGCTTCAGACCACTACTCACCCATCCTGCCGGGAATATAGCTCCGACAGAGATAGACAATTATTTTCGGTTACAGACTCTGCAGGGCAACGTTCACGATATCGGTGCAGCAATGATGGGAGGAGTGGCAGGACATGCAGGTCTTTTTTCGAATGCCGGCGATCTGGCAGTATTAATGCAAATGCTGATCAATAAAGGTTCCTATGGTGGCCAACAATTTATTACACCTGAAACAGTAGACCTTTTTACCACCAGACACCCAAAGTCAACCCGAAGAGGTATAGGTTTTGATATGAAGGAACTTGATACAAGAAAAGCAAAAAGTATGTCCTCATTGGCACCAGCTTCAACTTTTGGTCATACCGGATTTACAGGAAATGCAGTTTGGGCTGATCCTGAAAATAAAATTGTTTACATTTTTTGTGCAAACAGAACATACCCCGGTAAAAATAATCAGACATTCAACAATAGAGATTATAGGGCAAAAGTACAGACTCTCATTTACAAAGCTATGAATGGTTACAATGCCAATCTGTATCTTTAAAACCTCATGGCATTTTTTTTGGTCGCCCGGAAAAATATTTTGGATTTACAATCAGTAGCCCAAATGATTCGCCATCTTCTTTGTTGGTTTTGGCATGGTGTGCTCCATGAGCTCTCAGGATTGCCCTGCTGTATTTATTATCCAATTGCCTGAACCATTTAAATCTTTGATGAATGTAAACATCATGTATCAGAAAATATATCATTCCATAGACGGAGATTCCGATACCAATAAATAAAATCCACCGGTAATCTAAAAACAGAGACCCTATAATGTAGCAGATCATACTGGGAATGGCAAAAACAAGAAAAAAAAGATCATTTTTTTCGAAAAAACCATCTTTTTCATAATGTGGTTTATGATGGTCTTCATGCCAAATCCACAACCAGCCATGCATCAGATATTTGTGTGCAGACCAGGCCACAAATTCCATAGTCATTACTGTGACCAAAACAATTAAAATATAAACAAACACCACTTTAATTTTTTGTTCTTAACAACAAATTTAGGAAAAGGATTAAATAATGTGCTCATTTTATTATATGATTTTTTGCCTGAAAATAAATGACCAATGACAACTAAACTAAATTTCAGGTCTTTTACATTACTAATAAAAAAAACTGTCAATCTGTTGCAGGCAAAGTCAATGGCACATCACCGGATTTTTTAGTGCTTCAAAAAAGTCCAGTTCTAAAGGTAACTTTGACATCAGCCCCCTGTAAATCAGATAGGCTCCCATGACCAGTGTGATGATAGGGTATAGGCGCTTTAGTGATACTCTGATCTTCTGATTTACTGCCTGATGCCCCAATGTAACACCAATCATAGCCGGAAATGTACCGAGTCCAAAAAACAACATAAAACCCATGCTTCCCCAGATGTTTCCTAGCGATATTGCTCCTGCAACGGCGATATAAACCAAGCCGCAAGGAAGAAAACCATTGATTGTACCAAGGTATAATGAAGGGACTCTTTCACTTCTACGGAGCAATGCAAATAACTTATGACTGGTATAAGCATAAAATCGATTCAATGCAGGTATTTTTGATACCAATTGGTCAGGGTTGACTGAAAAGAGAAAAAACAGTACCATTGTCACACCTAAAACCGCTGAAACTACTCTCTGTGCGCCACCAAGAGATGCAGCACTTCCTAATAATCCAAATAAAAGTCCAAGACTGATATAGCCGATGGTTCGGCCAATATTATATAGCAAAGATGAGAAAAAAGCGGTTGTACCATTTACCCTTTTGCTGGTTTGTACAGCCAGGGCCAACGGTCCACACATTCCTATACAGTGCAAGCTGCCAAAAAAACCCAGAGTAAACGCTATCCAATACAAAATACCTTATTAAATGATAATTTCTTCTTCCTGATAATATGTTTTGTCACCCTGTTTCCAGTCCATTTTCAACTTCCACCTACCCTGTTTTATCTTGTCTACGGGAAGCCTGAAAATTCCTTCTTTTCCCAGATTAAAATCATATTTGACATCAGATTTTTCAGAATACGGATTGTAAAGAAGGATCTGACCCGATGTGACAGAAACAGAATCTATGGGAAATGTAATAATAACTTCTTTACTTGTAGTGTTATATTCTGTTTTAACTTTAACTGCAAGATCGGCCGTATTTTGTTTTTTATCATAATGACTTTGATAATTAATATCTTCATCATAATAGTTTTGTACTACTAGACTATCATGAACCTGTGTTGATTGATACACAATAAAAATAAGTGCACCTATAAAAAAGCTAAAAAATATGATAAGACCTGTGGCCCAATTAAATTTCATGTTGATAGTTATAATTATGATAATAAAAAAGTCTTTCGGTTGGCCTCATGAAATACCAACAATCAGATGGCTTTACATGTTTTATTTTACATTTACTATGACTACTTCATTGGTCCAAAGAAAGTCGTCTTCACTTTAGTGATCAATTTACCATCAGCATACACACCGATGAGTATTGTATTTTTACCTCCTTCGAGTTTATCTTTAGGAATTTTAATGAATACAGCACCTTCTGATTTATTATTTTTTCCAACGGCTGGCTTCTTACCACCGATAATTTCAAAAGTACCCGATTCAGGCTCCAGCATTTTAAACTCTATAGATAGTGAGTCTGCTGTTTTATTGATCATCTGGTAATTATACAAGTTGCTGATACTTCCATCGGCCTGTTCCTGAGCTAACAGTCCACCAGTTCTCAAAAACAAAACTTCCACATCCGATCTCAAAGAAAACAATACGACTTCTACACCAATCAAAATAAGTAGTACTGCAGAGTATGCCATGGTTCTTGCAGTAAATAACTTATGTTCACCTTTTTCTATTCCTTCTATACTATCCAATCTTATGAGACCTTTTGGTCTTTCTACTTTTTCCATGACTTCATCGCAGGCATCCATACAAGCGGTACAATTGACACATTCAAGCTGGGTACCGTTTCTGATATCTATACCGGTAGGACATACATGAATGCATAATTTACAATCTATACAATCACCCAGTTTGTTTTGAACAGATGTAAAATAATCTTCTGCATCATTTGCTAAAACTGCGGAAGGTTGAGCTATTATTTTGTTCTTCTGAATTTTTCCTCTTGGCTCACCACGTACAAAATCATACGCTACTACAAGAGATCTGTTGTCAAGCATAACACCCTGCAACCTGCCGTAAGGACATATAGTCGTACATACCTGCTCGCGCAATCTGGCGAACACTACATAAAATACTACTGAGAAAATAATCATGGCAATAAATCCGCCGGTATGCATAGATATAGGTTCCTGTATAATTTTGATCACTTCATCCAGTCCAATGATATATGCCAGAAAGGTATTGGAAATCAATACCGCAATGCCAAAAAAAATAAACTGTTTACTGACTCTTTTTATAATTTTGCCGGCATTCCATGGAGCTGCATCAAGCCTTCTTTGAGCAGTATAATCGCCATCAATAGCATACTCAATACGCCTGTAAACCAACTCCATGAATATAGTTTGTGGACATATCCACCCGCAAAAAAGTCTCCCGAATACTACTGTAAAAAGGATGATAAATACCAATAAAATTAGCATTGCAATGGCAAACAGGTAGAAATCCTGAGGGCCAAAATGCAAACCAAATAAAATAAAATTTCTTTCCAAAATATTGATCAGAATAAATGGCACACCGTTTACCTTAATAAATGGCAGACCAAACAGGATCACAAAATACAAATAAGATAACCAGATACGATAGTTTGTAAATTTTCCTGATGGTTTTTTTGGGTATATCCAGATCCGTTTTCCGCTTTTATCCACAGTCGAAATTTTATCTCTGAACTGCTCGTCATTCTGAATATTCTGATTTGAAGGCATTATTGAATAATTTTAATACAAATTTAAATCATTTTAAATAGAGTTAGTGTAACTAATGTATCCCTGACTATTTGTTCAAATATAAAAAATTATGGCAGGAAGCGATTCTTAATTTCTCCCTGCCATCTTACAAATTATTTTGAATATACTAATCTACTTT
>Ga0138256_10002981_pt1 | contig 18083 bp, 19 predicted proteins | sample KNB2016incub_MG_FD_105486 | JGI IMG/M metagenome (GOLD analysis project Ga0138256, IMG submission 105486) | Active sludge microbial communities from wastewater in Klosterneuburg, Austria - KNB2014incub_MG | ecosystem: Engineered > WWTP > Activated sludge > Unclassified | place: Austria... | reverse complement strand
GCCGCGCCGATGCGCGTGACGATGCTTGGCTTGGGTGTCATCGCGGTGTGCGTAGGGCTGGGGCCCTATGTTCTTGCGACAACGCCGGCGGCGGCGCGCAATATCGACCGGCAACAGCATCAGATGCACCGGTTGGCGGCGGAGTGCTGGAAGAAGCCAATTGCGATCAATGATCTTGGCTGGGTCAGCTTCCGCAACGATGCATATGTGCTCGATCTGTGGGGGCTTGGCAGCGAAGAGGCGCGCAAGGCGCGGGCGGCGGGCGGGCCGGGCTGGATGCAGAAATTGATCGACGACAAGAGTGTTGAACTTGCCATGATCTACCGGGACTGGTTCCCGGATGTGCCTGAGACATGGACGCGCGTTGGGACGCTGTCGTTCACCGGCATGCATGTGACGCCAGCCTATCGTGATGTGAGCATCTACGCGACGCGACCGGAGGCGATTGCGACGGCAAAAGCATGCCTTGCTCAGGTGCGCCTGCCTGAAGGCGCGACAATCGTCGCGTCAAATTGATACTTGACTAAGTCAAGTATTCGCTCAAACCATGGCGTATGGGACGCCCCTCGCAGGATCACATCGCCGCCGTGCGCCGCTTCAACCGCTTCTACACGCGGGAAGTTGGCGTCCTGCGGAAGAACTTCCTCGACACGCCGTGGTCGCTGGCCGAGATGCGCGTGTTGTTCGAGATCGCGAACGGCCGGCAAATGACGGCGAGCGACGTCGGCAAGGCGTTGAACCTTGATGCGGCTTACCTGAGCCGGATGCTGCAGAAATTCGAAAAGGATGGACTGTTGACGCGCTTGCGCTCTGAGGCGGATGCGCGCGTGAGCTTCCTCAGCCTGTCGGCGAGGGGGAAGAAGCAGTTCGCGGCTGCCAATGAGCGGCAGGTGGCGCAGACGACGGGGATGCTGGCGAAGCTGAAGCCAGCGGAACGGCAAAGGCTGGCGGCGGCGATGCACGAGATCGAGGCGTTGCTGAGCGCGACTCCAGCGAAGGATCGAATGCTCGTGCTGCGCGATCCTGGGCCGGGCGATCTCGGCTGGATCGTGGAGCGGCATGGCGTGCTCTATGGCGAGGAATATGGCTGGCGCGGTCCGTTCGAGGGAATGTGCGCGGGCATCGTCTCGGACTTTGCGAAGAACTTCGATGCGAAGCTGGAGAAGGGCTGGATCGCTGAAGTTGACGGCCTGCGCGCTGGCTGTGTTCTGCTGGTGAAGAACGATCCGAAGGCGAAGAAGGCGGACGTGGCGCGGATCCGCCTGCTGCTGCTCGAACCGTTTGCACGCGGGATGGGACTGGGGCGGCGACTGGTAGAGGAATGCGTCAACTTCTCGCGGGCGAAGGGATATCGCCGCGTGACCTTGTGGACGCACAAGGAGCTTACGGCGGCGCGGATGATCTATGCCAAGCTGGGTTTCGTGAAGACCGGCGAGGAAAGCCATGACGACTGGCATGGCAAGGCGACCTCGGAGTTCTGGGATCTGGATCTCTGAACGCGGGTTTGCCTGTCAGCGCTAGCGTTGTTATATGCCAGGCATGGCTCAGGCTCCCGCATACAAGCCGGTGATCGGCGCCCTGCTGAAGGGCTACAAGGCGACGGTTTCGCCCGCGTTCGTCGCGCTGGGCGTGCGTTGCCGGCATGAGCCGTCGTGCGCGGAATACTGCGCCGAATGCGTGTCGCAGCATGGCGCCTGGGCGGGGGCGTGGATGGGTCTGGCGCGGTTTTCGCGTTGCCGCCCCGGAGGATCGCACGGGTGGGACCCGGCGCCGACCCTCACTAGCACCGGCGCGCGGTGGTTCGCGCCCTGGCGCTATGGCGTCTGGAGCGTGGACAGGTCCGAAACCGCCCGCCCTTAACTTCCACAGGACCAACCTTCAAAATCAATCGCGGACGGCGGGTTCAAAGACCCGGCGAAGTGCTCTATCCGTCCGCGGAACACGAAAGTTGGAACAATGATCAACGTATCCTTCCCCGATGGCTCGAAGCGCGAATACCCGGATGGGTCAACGCCGCTGTCGATCGCGGAAGCCATCTCGAAATCCCTCGCCAAGCGGTCGGTGATCGCCAAGGTCGACGGCCAGCTATTCGACATGAAACGGCCGCTTCCGGGCGACGTCTCGCTGGAACTTCTGGACATCAACGCCAAGGAATCGCTCGACCTCATCCGGCACGACGCCGCGCACGTGCTGGCCCAGGCGGTGCAGGAGTTGTTCCCAGGCACGCAGGTGACGATTGGGCCAACGGTTGAAGACGGCTTCTACTACGATTTTGCCCGCAATGAGCCGTTCTCGACGGAGGACTTCGCCAAGATCGAAGCGAAGATGAAGGAGATCGTCGACCGCGATCTGCCGATCAACCGGGAGGTCTGGGCCAAGGACGACGCCATCGCCCACTTCAAGGGAATTGGCGAAGACTACAAGGCGCAGATCATCGACGACATCATCCCGCCGGGCGAGGCGATCACGCTCTACAGCCATGGCGGCGTGTGGAGTGATTTGTGCCGCGGGCCCCACCTGCCGTCGACGGGCAAACTGCCGAAAGCGTTCAAGCTGATGAAGCTGGCAGGCGCCTACTGGCGCGGCGACCACCGCAACGAGATGCTTCAGCGCATGTATGGCACGGCGTGGGCGAACGAGAAGGATCTCGACGCCTATCTGAAGCGCCTTGAGGAAGCCGAGAAGCGCGACCACCGGAAAGTGGGGCGCGAGCTCGACCTCTTCCACATGCAGGAAGAGGGCAGGGGGATGGTGTTCTGGCATCCCAAGGGTCTGACGCTGTGGCGCACGGTGGAGAGCTATGTCCGCCGCCGCCTTGATGCGGCTGACTATATCGAAGTGCGCACGCCGCAGGTTCTGGACCGTAAGTTCTGGGAGCAGTCGGGCCACTGGGAAAAATATCGCGACAACATGTTTGTCGCGGAGACGGCGGAAGACGAAGTCCTGTCGCTGAAGCCGATGAACTGCCCCGGCCACGTGCAGATCTTCAAGCAGGGCCAGAAATCCTATCGCGACCTGCCGATGCGCATGGCGGAGTTTGGCGCATGCCACCGTTATGAACCCTCGGGCGCGCTGCACGGGTTGATGCGTGTGCGCGCGTTCACGCAGGACGATGCGCACATCTTCTGCCGCGAGGACCAGATCGAGAGCGAGACCGAGCGCTTCATCAAGCTAGCCTATTCGATCCATGCGGACTTCGGACTCGTGACGGATCACGTCAATCTCGCGACGCGCCCCGAGGTGCGCGCGGGTAGCGATGAATTCTGGGACAAGGCCGAGACGCAGATGATGTCAGCCGCGCGGGCGGCAGGCGTGGAGCCGGTGATCGCGGCGGGCGACGGCGCCTTCTATGCGCCCAAGCTCGACTTCGTCATCAAGGATGCTATCGGCCGCGAGTGGACGATCGGCACGATCCAGCTCGACTATGTTCTGCCCGATCGCCTCGACGCGGAATATGTCGGCGAGGATGGCGGCAAACATCGCCCTGTGATGCTGCACCGCGCGATCCTAGGCTCGCTGGAGCGTTTCATCGGCGTGCTGATCGAGCACTATGCGGGTGCATTCCCGATGTGGCTGGCGCCGGTGCAGGTGGTCGTGGCGACGATTTCGGAATCGGCGACGGAGTACGCGCACCAGGCAGTGGCCGAACTCAAGGCCGCTGGGCTGCGTGTCGAACTCGACGCGCGCAACGAGAAGATCAACTACAAGGTCCGCGAGCATTCGCTCCAGAAGGTGCCCGTCATTGCGGTGGTCGGCGCCAAGGAAGCGGAAGAGCGCAAGCTGGCGCTGCGCCGTTTCGGGTCACAGGCCAATGAGGTTGTGTTGCTCGACGATGCGAAGACACTCCTCGTCGAGGAAGCTCTGCCGCCGGACCTGAAGCGCGCCAAGGCTGCGGTGTGACCGCGACCCGTCATATCGAGGCTCAGGCGCGCGTGTTGAGCTTGCGGCTGAGACTTCGTCTGGTTGATCTCGCTGCGATTCAGCAGTGGGCCAGCCAGGCGATCCTCGAGGATGGCGGGGCGCATCCTGATCTGACCGATCTGTGTCTCGCGACCAATGCGGGCGAGCGGATCACGCTGCGCCTGCTGTCGGGCGTGGGTGGCGCGCCCACCGGGCTGGATGCGATGCGGGCGTTCGGGACGCTGCGCGTCGATCAACAATCGCAGGAAGAGCTGAGCCAGCTGGCGCATGCGCTTGATCCGGTCTTGAAGGAGATCGAGGCGGCGGGCGGTGAAATACCCGAGCTGCTGCAGCCGGCGATGACGCTGGCGGAAGATTTCCACGCGGCGCGTGCGCAGGGCGCCGGCGTGCTCGCCGATGTCGAGGCGGACATGCGCGTTGTCCTGCATGCGGTGAAGGAATTCGCGGCGGAGTTGCCGCAGGAGCGGGCGAAGGCTCCGGATGCTTCTGCGGCCGCCAAAGCGTCGGCCATCGTAGTGAGCTACAATACCGGCGAGGTGCTGTTCGATTGCCTGGCTGCGCTCGAACGCGATCCGGCCATCAGCGAGATCGTGCTGGTGAACAATGGCAATCCGGTCGAGATTCTTGAGCGCGTGGAGGACGGCTATGGCCGCTCCGGCCGTGTGAAAATCATCGGCGGCGGCGTGAACCGCGGCTTTGCGGCGGGCGTCAATCTGGGCGCGGCGTGGGCGACTGGCGACTGGCTCTTGATCCTGAACCCGGACGCCGTGTTGCAGTCGGGCGCAGTCGAGGCGCTGCAGGCGGCGCTGGCGGATGCGGCTGATCCCGCAATTGCAGGCGGCAAGATCTATGGCGCCGACGGCAAGGAGCAGCGTGGCGGACGCAGGCGGCGGCTGACGATGCGATCGGCGGCGGCGACGTTTCTCGGCCTGGGCTGGCTGAAGACGGTGAACCCTGGCTTCGTGAACATCAATCGCAATAGCGAGCCGGAGCCCGATGGCCCGGTACCCATGGACGCCGTCAGCGGCGCCATGATGTTCATTTCTACGGAAAGCTTCAAGCGCCTTGGCGGGTTCGACGAGGGATACTTCCTCCACGTCGAGGATATCGACATCTGCCGGCGGGCAGAGGCGGAGGGCGGCACGGTTGTCTACACCCCGCTGGCGTCGGCGCTGCATCATGGGGCGACTAGTGATGCACCCTTGCTGGAGGTCGAACGGCACAAGGGCGCTGGGCTGAACCGGTATTTTCGCAAGTTTGCCGAGACGCCCGGCGAGAAGCTGGCGGCCAGCGTGCTGGGTCCTATGATCGGCCTGCTACTGTCTGCGCGCGCGCGCCTGAGGAAGCGCTAGCGGTCGAGTTCCGGCGCGTCTTCTTCTTCCGAAACGGGCCTGAGGTCGGGCGGCGTTTCACCTGAGGGGCAACCGCCGGGCTCGATGACGGCGGCCACCAGCACTGATGGATCGCCGTTCGAATAGTTGAACGCATAGCGTCGAGCCAGCCGGATGCAGCGGTCAGCAGCTGCGGCGGCTTCAACCAGCTTGTCGAGCGCCTTCGCGCCGGTCTTGTCGCCAACATTGATCAGCCAGGCGGGGCGGTTGTCCTCCGCGATCGAGGGGATTTCCGTGGTCGTGTCCGGCGGCAGGGTGATCTTGTTGCCGAGTTCGAAGACCAGGCTGGGCTCGGCGAACGAGATGGCGCGGATGATCTTCGGCGCGCGGCCTTCGCAGCCGGAGGCGCGCCATTGCTGCGAGCCTTCGGGCAGGGCGCAGATTTCCTTGAGCGCAGATAGCGAGGCGTTGGTGGCCAACATCCAGGATTGGTTCGGCAGGATCACGGCGCGATAGCCGATGCCGCCAACCACCGAACAGGCGACGAGCCCGGCGATCAGGCCGAGCGGGTTCTTCTTGACCAGCGCGTAGATCGCGCCGCCGGCTGCCAGAAGGATCAGAATTGTAGGCCACAACCACAGGCCGGTGGAAGTCCAGGCCTGTTGCCATGTTCCGGCGACGCGGTCGGCCAGCTCGCCGAAATCGCTGGCGGCATCCGCGCGGATCGCCTCGAGCGCCCACGGCGTCGGGGCGATGGCCAGCACCAGCGTGACAAGCCCGAACAGCGCGACTGAAAACCAGCGGCCAAGTTTCCAGTCGTTGGTCGAGAACCAATGGTCGGCGGCCGCGCCGGCCATCAGGGCGAACGCTGGATACATGGGCAGGGTGTAGTGGACGAGCTTGGTTGGCGCGAGTTCGAACACGATCCATGACGGGACGATCCAGCAGGCGAGGAAGCGCCAGGCGCTCGCCTCGCGTTCTTCCCACGCGGCGGCCGCTGCGGTGCGGGCATTGGCCGGAGCGCCGGGTCCACGCGCGGGCATCAGTTTGGTGACGGCGAGCCAGATGCCCGGGATCAGCAGCAGCGTGCCGGGCCAGAACAGCAGCGGCAGGGCGGCGGTGTGCATGCCGATCGGGCCGGCATGGCCTTCGGCGGCGTCGACAAGCTTCTGGCCGAGATCGACGCGCACTGCCTCTTCGAGGAAGTCGCCCTGTGTCGCGATCTGCACGGCGATGTACCAGGGGATGGTCATGATGCAGAACAGGCTGAGGCCGACCCAGTAGAGCAGCGGCCGGGCCCACTCGAATTTGCGCTCCCACAGGAAAAGCGCGGCGATCGTCGAAAAGCAGACCAGCGGCGCGATCGGTCCCTTCAGCAGGACGCCGAGCGAGAGGCATACCCAGAACAGGACGCCATGCCACTTGCCGCCGGTTCCCGACCTCATGTGTGCGAGGGCGCCCATGCCAAGGACGAGGATGCCGCATTGGGCCGCGTCGGTCTTGGCGATGTTGGCTTCGGTGGTGAGCAGGAGTGTGGTGCCGAGCAGCAGCGCGCCAAGGAAGGCCGTCCGCCGGTTGAACAGGGCGCCGCCAGCCCAAAGCGTTCCCACCGCTGCGAGCATAGCCCCCAGCATGGAGGCGAGGCGGTAGTCCGCAATGTTGCGCTCGGCCGCGCCGGAAGTGATCGAGACGAGGGCCGACTGGAACCAATGGATGGCGACCGGTTTTTTGTTCCGCAGCTCGTCATGATAGCGGATCACGACATAGTCGCCGCTTTCCATCATTTCCGATGAGGCTTCCGCAAAACGCCCCTCGTCACGATCGAGGGTGGGCAGGGCGAACAGGCCCGGCAGGGCCAGCAGGAACACCAGCCCGGCAAGGACGGCGTACGCCCAGCGGCTTTCGATCAACCGGTCGAACGAGGCCATCACGCGTGGAAAAACCCTTGGTGAAACGCTGGAGGAAGTATCCAGCATGGGCCGGCCGATTCGGAAGGTTCCACGGCCGGAACGGGCGGGACCATACCGGCTCTTTATACGGGCGTCGCCGGGTTTTGTTCTCCTGCGGCGGGAAGCCTCTCGTGAGGGTGACCGGACGGTCGCACGCCAGCCCTCGCAACCTTGCCGCGAGACGTCTATAGGACATTTCATGGATGCGCGGGTTCAAACGGAACGAATGATGGCCTCAGCCGAGGGACGACCCGAATTCAGTGTGGTGTCGCCCGTTCGCAACGAGGCCGAGAACGTTGAGGCATTGGCGCGCGAAATTTCGCAGGCGCTGGACGGCCGGGCGTTCGAGATCATTTTTGTCGATGATTCCTCGCAGGACGATACGCGGGCGCGGCTGTTCGCCCTGAAGGGGTCGATTGCGAACCTGCGGGTCATCGGGCACCGCAAGAATGCCGGTCAGAGCCGTGCTGTGCGCACGGGCGTGCTGGCGGCGCGGTCCAACGTGATCCTGACGCTGGATGGCGATGGGCAGAATGACCCGGCGGACCTGGCCGGTCTGCTGGGCCAGCTCAACCGGGCCGATGCGCCGCGCGACCTGGCGCTGGTGCAGGGGCGGCGGGACAAGCGGGTCGACTCGGGCTGGAAGAAGTTCGGTTCGCGCTTCGCCAACAATGTCCGGCGCTCTATGCTGAAGGACAGCAATGCCGACTCAGGTTGCGGCATGCGGGCGTTCAAGCGCGACGTGTTCCTGCATATCCCGTATTTCGACCACATGCACCGGTACCTGCCAGCGCTAATGCAATCGGAAGGATTCATGGTCGAGGAACGGGCAATCGGCCATCGGGCGCGCAAGCACGGGCGTTCCAATTATACGAATTTTGGCCGGTTGGCGGATGCGGTCTCCGACATGCGGGGCGTGATGTGGCTGCGGAAGCGGCGGCGTTCGCCCGGCGGAACCGACGAAATCTAGGTTAGACGGCGCGCTAACGGGGCGGTTCGGAGGGCTTTCAATTGGCCTGGTTTTTCGGTACCGCTCTGGGTGTCGAAGCGATGGACAAACCCGTCCGGCAACGGGGCGGACGTTCGGGCGGGCCAAACAGGGGATCACCAATGCGCGTAATCTTCGGGATTTTCCCGCTGCTGGCCATTCCGGTCATCATCTACAACATGATGGCGCTGACGGCGAACGGCGCCGACGTCAACGGCGTCTCCGCCATGGCGATCTCGCTGGCCGATCCGACAAACGGCATGGCAGTGTTCGGCTCCTGGCGCGTGACGTCGGGCGACATCCTGATCATCCTGTCGATGTGCTTCTTCTTCGTCGAAATCCTGAAATCGACCTCCACCGGTTCCTCGACCATCGCCAACCACGCCGTGTCGATGCTGGTCTTCATCGTCTGCCTGATCGAGTTCCTGCTGCTGAAGAACTTCCAGACTTCGGCGTTCTTCATCCTCACCATCATGTGTCTGCTTGACGTGCTGGCCGGCGTCGTGGTGACGATCATTTCGGCGCGGCGCGACTTCACGGTCGGCGACGGGGTTCCACGCTAATCCGACTTGCTCCGGCGAGCAACGTCATGCACTTCTGGCCTCACGAGAGGGTGAAGACGCATGGGCATCTTCTTTGACCAGGACTGGTTCGACGACCGCCTGAAGGCGGCCGGGCTGACCCATGCCGCGATGGCGCAGGCGGCGGGCATGACCATCGACGAGATCGACATGGTGTTCCGCGACCAGCGCGAGCTGGAAAGCCTGGAAGTGCATGCAATCGCGCGTGTCCTGTCAGCCGATCCGCGCGAAGTTGCAACCCGGGCAGGCGTGCCAGATCCGGGCGCTGCCCCGAAGCAGGTCTCGCGGTCGGAACGCGGCGGCGGGCTGCAGGGCCCTGAATTCGTGGTGACGCGCGAGGTGATCGCAGGAATCCACGAGCGGATGGACCGGCTGGAGCGGTTGATCGAGGTCGTGATCCAGAAGGTCGACCGGCTCAGATAGCGTTCAACATGGAACGCGCAATTCCGCCTTCAGGCCGGGGCGCTGACCGCTTGGGATGCTTCAGCTCTGCGCCGATGGAGGGCCGGGGACGCCGGCGATGGCGCGCTGATTGGCTGTCGCTTCAAGGCGGCCCTAGCGATGGAAAAAGGATGCCGTTTCCCCGCGCCCTAGCGATCGTATTTCGCCAGCGGCTCTTGGAGGGTTTCTCGACCTCTTGAAACCACGCCGTCGGCCGAGATGCCGGGCTGTTCATCGCCCGATCCTCTGCGCCGTGCTTGCCCGTCTCAGCGACAAGGGACCTAGCGCTCTTCCTCGCATTGGCTGCATGGACGACAGTCTTCGAGAGGACCAAACCGCTCGATCGCATCGCCCCTCGCGCCGTTGAAGATCGCGACTGCCTCCAAGCGGGGGCGACATAGGCAATATCTCACGGGATGGGACGAGGTGGGGTGAGCGAGGCTCTATCCCCATCTGCTTTCGCGCTTGGGCGTTGTGAGACTGTTGGGAAAGACACTCTGGGACGGATTTGGATTCCGCAGAATTGCGGAGGGGCATGAGGGTAGCCCGCTGGGGCGTTCAACCTCACACCGATTGGACGACGCTCGGGCGGAGGGGCGTGCGGGTTTCTGGTTGGCCGTAGGCGCGTTTGGCTTCCGTGGCGGTGACTTTCGTCGGCGTGACCTGACCGAGGATATGGGCGCCGAAGGTGGAGGCGAACCAGAGGTGGGCCTCGTGGCGGGCGCGGGCCGTGTTCTGTGTCGTTTCGAAACAGCTGTCATCTTCGGCCGCGCGGCGGTCTTCGTACCGCTGGCGGCGGTCTTCATTCCGGAACACGAAGGGGGCGGCCTCGACGCGCATACGGAACTAACAGCAAGCGTTGCGCCGTGTTCCGTTTCTCATCGTGAACTCTACAGCAGAGTGGTTAACCGCGTGGCGGGGTTAACGCGCCCGGACTACTGCTTGTCCTTGTCGGCGGACGGCGTGTAGCTGCCGGTGGCGAGTTGGGCGAGTTGCTTCTGCATGTCGAGCATCTGCTGCTGCAGGGCGCGGATCGCGTCGACGCCGGTGGGGGGCGTGGACGGTTTGGGAGGGGCGCCGGGGACGACGGGCTCTTCGGGCTTCGGCGGGACGGGTACGAAGGGCGCGAAGAACTTCATCGTGTCCTCGAACATCGCCATGTTCTTGCGGACCTGTTCGTCGAACGCCTTGGCCTTGTCCTCGCCAACCGTGGTCGACATATAGTCGCGCCACTTTTCCTGCTGCTGGTTGAAGGTCTTCATCGAGAGTTCGAGGTAGGCGGGCAGCATGGTCTGGAAGTTATCGCCGTAGAACTGGATGAGCTGGCGCAGGAAGGAGACGGGCAGAACGCCTTCCTTCTTGTTCTCCTGCTCGAAGATTATCTGGGCGAGCACGGCGCGGGTCAGGTCCTCGCCGGTCTTGGCGTCCTGGACCATGAATTCCTTGCCCTGGCGCGTCAGCTCGGACAGGTGTTCGAGCGTGACATACGCGCTGGCGGACGTGTCATAGAGCCGCCGGTTTGCATACTTCTTGATGACGATTTTCTCGCCGTCAGCGCCGTTCGATTGTGCCAAGTTGTTCTCCCAGGGCCGGCGCACCGCTGTCTCGTTTCCCCCGCGACAGCTCTGGCGTCGGTCACAAATTAAATCGCGTTCAGTCTGTCTTGTAGCACGAGTTTTGCGCAGCTGCACACTCATTCGGCGGGTGCAGCAAAAGCGCAGCAAAAAATATCGATGGGACTCCCCATCCGCCGACCTTCTGTCGCCAGATTGAGCTACAGTGCTCGCCAGCTCGTGAGCGTCAGGGAGTTGGGCCATGGCGAAGGTGGCGTTGGTTACCGGGGGGACCCGCGGCATAGGCCGGGCCATCACCGAACGTCTGGCGAATGACGGCTTCAAGGTCGCCGCCAATTATGCAGGCAATGAAGAGGCGGCCGGCCTTTGCAGCAAGGAGCTGGGGGTTGCCTGCTATAAATGGGATGTGGGCGACTATGATGCCTGTGCCGCCGGAATTGCCCAGATAAGCAAGGAGCTCGGGCCGGTCGATGTCCTGGTGAACAATGCCGGCATCACCCGCGACGCGACGTTACACAGGATGACTCGCCAGCAGTGGGACGAGGTTATCCGCACTGACCTTACCGCCGTCTTCAACCTCTGCCGCCTGACCATCGAGGGCATGCGCGAGCGGAATTTCGGTCGGGTGATCAACATCTCGTCGATCAACGGCCAGAAGGGGCAGGTGGGCCAGGTCAACTATTCGGCGGCGAAAGCCGGGCTGATCGGCTTCACCAAGGCGCTGGCGCAGGAAGGCGCGAAGAAGGGCATCACCGTGAACGTGATCTGCCCCGGCTATATCGACACGGAAATGGTGCAGGCCGTGCCAGAAAAGGTTCTGGAAGGCATTGTTGCTACGATCCCGGTGGGACGGCTGGGCAAGGCCGAAGAGATCGCCGGGTGCGTATCGTTCCTCGCCGGACCCGACTCGGCCTTCATGACGGGAGCGACGCTGACAGCCAATGGCGGGCAGTATATCACCGGATAGCGTTTCAGACGCACCGCGGCGCCCGTGCAACGGTGCGCGGCGAGAGTCCAACGCCTTGTTTTTGCTGAATCGCGGGGGCTTGCCTCTGCCGCTGTATGGCCCCATCGTGACCAGCGGGGCCCAGCATTCGAACAAAGAATTGCCCCGTTTGACGTGCCTATTGGCGGGGATGATGGTGAAAGAAATTCATGTCCCTGCGGCTCACGCCGCGGCCTTTGCGCTGATCGCAGCATTCGCTTTAGGATTCGCTGCGCCGGCCTTGGCGCAGGATACGCAGGCGGCCCCGACGTTTGCCTCGACCCGCGCCGCCAAGGCATCCGCCTCGCAACAGGGGGGGACCTGGTATGTCGATATGGGCTCGGACAAGAATGCTGGCTTCGTGCTGGAACAGCGCGGATCGATGGTGCTGCTCAAGGTGGATGGCAGCGACAATGTGCTGTCGCTGATGCCGGTGCCGGGACAGCGCGGCGACACCTTCTTCATGGATTACGCAGGCCGGATGGTTCTACGCGTGACGCAGCAGGGCAATGTGGTTTCGTACATACACAATGCTTCCGGTTCGCCGGCCGAGCCGTCTGCGAAGGCGCCGCCGATCACGCCTGGCGCGATGACGGCCTCGCTCGACAAGATGCGCGCGACGGCGGCGGCGGAACTGACCAAGCTGGCCGGCCACGAAGTCACGATCTGGGGGACGCAGTCCTTCGCGAGTGACGAGGCCTGGGCGGCGGATGCTCTGAACATTCTGGTGCTGGGCGTGAAGAACGCCAACGGTCTGGCGGGCAAGGCCGCCTCCAAGGTGGAGAAGGTCACGGTTCGCAGGGGCAAGTCGCCTAAGGTGGGCTTCAAGGATGGCGAGCTGACGCTGGACGTGAACCCGGATGACGGCTGGTCAGGGCGCGTAACGCCCGAGGCGATCACGAGCGCGCTGACGCAGGCGCGGAACGCGGGCTAACTTGGCGGCTGCCAGTTCGGCGGCGCTATTTCAAATCCTGAAAATTCGAAGCCGGGCGAGACCGTGCAGCCCACGAGACTCCATGCGCCAAGGCTGCGCGCGGATTGCCAGTGGAAGGGCTCGACGATGACTTGCGGGCGCTGGCCTGAGTGGAGGTCGGCGCCGAGGATCTGGGTGTGGACGCCCATGCCAGGCGAGAGCGAGAGTTCGATCGACGCGCCGGCATAGTAATGCCAGATCTCCGTGGCGTTGACGCGATGCCAATGCGAGCGGTCGCCTGGACCGAGGGCATAGTAGATCGCCGTGCCGGGCGAGCGCTGGCCTTCGGCTGACGGGATGCGATGCATCTCCGCATACCAGCCGCCCTCGGGGTGAGGGATGAGGGTGAGGGTGCGGATGATGTCGTCGAGGGTCATCAGAAATTGTTCTTCCGCTCACGCACTTCCGCAAACGTGGCGACGGTTTCGCCGGGGTGTCCTACGAAGGCTTGCAATTTTGGGTCATCGGCGCGCAGGAAGGGGTTGGCGCGTTTTTCGAGGCGGATAGTGGTGGGGACGGTGGGCTCGCCACGGGAGCGTTTGGCGGTGATGTCGTCTGCGTAGGCGATGAGGTCGCGGTTGCCGCCGTCGACGCTGAGCGCGAACTTCGCGTTGGCTTCGCTATATTCGTGAGCGCAGTAGACCGTGGTGTCGTCGGGGAGGGCGCGGAGCTTGCTGAGGCTGGTCCACATCTGATCGGGTGTGCCTTCGAAGAGGCGGCCGCAGCCGAGGGCGAAGAGGGTGTCGCCGACGAAGGCGATGTGGTCGTCAGGCAAGTGGTAAACGATGTGGCCGAGCGTGTGCCCGGGGGTTTCTTGCACGTGAGCAGTCACTGACCCGAGCTTCACCGTATCGCCTTCGCAGAGCACGCGGTCCGGGGCTGCGCCGAGACGGTCGACTTCCTGCGGGCCATAGACCTGCGCGCCGGTCTTCTGGACGATCTCCGCGTTTCCACCGGCATGGTCGGGATGCCAGTGCGTGTTCCAGACCTGTGAGATGGTCCAGCCTTTCGCTTCGGCCTCCGCCAGAATTTGGGCGGCGTCGGGCGTGTCGATCGTTGCGGTCTCGCCCGTATCGGGATCGTGCAGCAGAAAGCCGTAATTATCCTTCAGACACGGGAACATGTGGACGATTGGTCTGGCCACGGGGTTTACCTTTCCGGACTGCGCCCGACCTATATAGGCGCGATTACAGGTGGCTGGCACGGGTTGCAGGTTAGGGCATGCGCTTCGACATCGACAGGCTGCAGACCTTTTACGGGTCGGCCCTTGGGCGCATGGCGCTCGAGATGGTCGCCAAGCGGGTAAATGCGCTGTGGCCGGCGGCCGATGGGCTGGACGTGCTCGGGCTGGGCCATGCGGATGCGCTGCTGGAACCCTATCGCGCAGGCGCGCGGCGGGTGATCTCGGCCGCGCCTGACGAGCAGGGGGCCGAGCGCTGGCCGGCGGCGGGCAGGGGCCTGACCGCGCTGGTCGAGGACGAGCGCCTGCCGTTTCCCGACGCGCTTTTTGACCGGATCATCGTCTGTCACGCGCTGGAAGAGGCAGAGAGTCCGCATCGCCTCCTGCGCGAACTCTGGCGTGTGGCGGCCCCGGAAGCCCGGATTCTGGTCATTGTCGCTCATAGGCGTGGTCTTTGGGCTCGTGCCGAGTCGACTCCGTTCGGACATGGGCGGCCCTATACCCGCTCGCAGCTGAACCGGCTGCTGGAGGAGGCGATGTTCCTGCCACAGGCATCCGCCCGTGCGCTTTATGCGCCGCCGATCGGTTGGGGAATCATCTCCTCGGCCGGGGACGCCTGGGAGCGCATGGGGCGGTTTGCTTGGTCGGGATTCGGCGGCGTTCTCATGATCGAAGCGATGAAACGCCTCTATATCGAGCCCGGCGCCCCAGCGAAGGGCCGCCGGGTGGTGAAAATTGCCCAGGAAAAGCGCAGTTTGCGGACCCCTGTTGACAAACACGCAAAAAGGTGTTGAAGGTGTGTAAGTAGAGCAATATATACACCGGGACGGCGGAGATGCCCCGCAGCCCGATCAGGAAAGGGAAGCCCAATGAAATACATCACCGCAGTGTTCAAACCCAGCCGCCTGGATGCGGTTCTGGACGCCGTAACCGCCGCTGGCGCGTCGGGCGTGACCGTCACAGAAGTTCGCGGCTACGGCCGCCAGCAAGGCAAGACCGAAGTTTATCGGGGCGCCGAGTACGAAGTCCGTCTCCTGCCGAAAGTTCGCATCGAGGTCGCCGTGTCTGACTCGGTTGTCGAAAAAGTCGTCGACGCGATCACGCAGGCCGCCAACACCAACAAGATCGGCGACGGCAAGATCTTTGTGATGGATCTGGAAGGCGTGCTGCGCATCCGGACCGGCGAGAAAAACGAAGCCGCTCTTACCTCGTAAGCTGCGACATCTTCCGGCCACCGCTCTCCTCAGAGAGGTTGCGGCCGGCGCTACCGCCCAATGACAATCGGGCCGTAGCGCCGGCAGCAAGCGTCCGCAAGCACACCCCCAGCCGCCAGAGCTGTGAGCCGCCGGAGGCCTACCCCTCCTGGCGGTTGCGCGCATTCGCGTTATGGCTTGGCGCGGTAGGCCAGATAGCCGCGTTCGACCATGCGGCGCAGAGCTTCGTAGGCTTCGGTCAATTCCTCATAGGCGCAGCGCAGCGTCGTTAGATTGGCGATGTCCTGCGGCGCGGGGGCTTCGGGCTTTTCAGCAAGCGTGATTGAGGCGGCGACCCAGCGGGCGCGCGCCTGCGCCGTCGCGATGGCGAGATGCTGGAAACGGTTGAGGTCGGCGTGACCGACAACCTTCCCCAGCACTTCGCGATTGGCCGCAAAGGCGGCGTAGTCGATCTGCTCGAGATGGGCGCGCAGCGCGCGCTGCTCCTGTGGATCAAGATCGGCTTCGGGTTCGAAGTGGTCTCGGACTTTGCGGACAGTGTTGGTTATCGTGAATGGCATGGCGGGCTCCGGGCCTGCCGAGGGGGCGGGCCGACCCGGCAAGCGTGCGCCCTTGCCGTTAGCAACAGGTTGACCGGTTGTGCTCAATTGCCTCGACGCCGCAGCGTCAGGGCTTCTTCCGCTCCAGCACGAAGACGAGGTCTTCGGCGGTCCAGTTGAGCCGGGTAAGTGATTTGCCGGTGACGGGCTTGCCATTCACGGCGGTGGCGGCGGCGATCTGGAGGCCGGCTTTGGCGGCGAGTTCGGCCATGTCGCGGGCGGTGCAGGGGCGGCGGGCGCCGTCCGACCACCAGCCTGTGTCCTGGCCAAGGCTCGGGATGCGTCCCGTCGTCATTAACGTGGTGCGCACGCGCCAGTGGCCGTAATTGCGAAACGACACGATCACGCGGCGGGCGATGCGCGAGAGTTCGTCGAGCACGAATTTGGGGCGCGCGAGTTCTTGGATCGTCTTGGACAGGATGGCGACGTCATAGGCGTCGTCCGGGTAGACTGGCAGGTCGGCGTCGGCGTTGCCTTGCACGACGGCGAGGCCCTTGGCGACGCAGCGGTTCACGCCGGCCTGTTCGACTTCGAGGCCGCGTGTGCGGGCGCCGCGTTCGGACTGCAGCAATTCCATCAGTTGGCCATCGCCGCAGCCGACGTCGAGCACGAGTTCGCCCTTGTTGATGAACTGGGCGATGGCGACGTGGTCGGCGCGCCGAATGCCGTGGGAGCCGGGTCCGGACTTCATGAGTTTGCTTTCGGCGTCTCTTGGGCCTTCGGCAGGCCGCGCGCTTGGGCGGCGGCGTCGATGAAGCCGAACAGGGCGGCTTCGTATTCCGGCTCGTCGAGCAGGAAGGCGTCGTGGCCCTTGTCAGTCTCGATAGTCACGTAGCTGGTTTCGCAGCCGGCGGCGTTGAGGGCGCGGACGAGGTCGCGCGCTTCTTCCGGCGTGTAGTGCCAATCGGAGGAGAACGAGAAGACGCAGAAGCGTGTGTCGAGGCCGCGGAAGGCATTCGCGAGGACGCCCTCGTGCTCGGTTGCAAGGTCGAAATAGTCCATCGCCCGGGTGATGTAGAGATAGGAGTTGGCGTCGAAGCGGTCGACGAACACCTGGCCCTGGTGGCGGAGATAGCTTTCGATCTGGAAGTCAGCGTCGAAGCCGAATGTCTTGGACTGCCGGTCCTGCAGGCGGCGGTCGAATTTCTGCTTGAGCGAGGCTTCGGAGACGTAGGTGATGTGCGCCGCCATGCGGGCGACCGCGAGCCCGCGATCAGGTCGCGTGCCTTCATCGAGATAACGGCCGCTGCGCCAGTTGGGGTCGGCCATGATCGCCTGACGGCCGACTTCATAGAAGCCGATATTCTGCGCGGACTGGCGCGGGGCGACGGCGATGGGGATGGCGGCGAAGACCCGGTTGCGCGCTTGGATCGTCCATTCCAGCACCTGCATGCCGCCGATCGATCCGCCGATGGCGAGGAAGACGTCCTGGATGCCGAGCTTGTCGAGCAGGGCGATCTGCGCGCGCACCATGTCGGCGATGGTGATGACCGGGAAATCCGTGCCCCAGTGGGTTCCATCCGGTCTGCGGCTCGACGGGCCGGTCGAGCCCATGCAGCCGCCGAGGATGTTGGAGCAGATGACGAAGAAGCGGTCGGTATCGATCGCCTTGCCGGGGCCAATGACGTTGGGCCACCAGGCGGGGCGGTTAGTGACCGGGTTCGGGCTTGCGGCGAACTGGTCCATCGTCAGGGCGTGACAGACGACGACGACATTGCTCTTGTCGGCGTTGAGCGTTCCCCAGGTCTCATAGGCGATTTCGACGTGATCGAGCGTGCGGCCGCTATCCAGCTCCAGGGGCTGGTCGGGCGTGGCTACGGACAGGTGTTTCAACCCGTCCGCGCCGCTGAGGGTGCGGGCGGGCGCTAGCATGGTGCGGAGCCTAGATCAGGTCGGACATGGAATGAAGCAATAGGCAGGAACGGACCGTTTGCTCAAGGCGGCGTTATCGCAGGTAAATGGGAACGAGTTTTGCACGAAGGGTATTGGAGAAGGGCAAACTCGGGTATCAGGATATCTGCGCTGGGGAGCGCGACCGAGTAGTCGAGTACGATGGCCGCTGACAGCTTTCACAACCCATCCGATACAAAGAGTGATGCGTTTCTTTCGGCTTTGGCCGATAAATGGCGCGAATTGCGAGACACACCGGCGGTTTCGGCCACCGGGATCGGGTTTCGCCCAGCCCGCGAAGCCGCCGAGATGCGCCGGATGTGCCGCGCCGCCTTGTCGGCCGGAACGCCTCCGGACGCCATCGCCAGGCTGTGGCGGTCGCTGTGCGGCGATGTCGCCGCAGCGCGGGGCCTCAAGGCTGTCTACGTCGCCGGCGGGGACGTGACCCTCGGGGTCG
>Ga0138256_10002980_pt1 | contig 18086 bp, 12 predicted proteins | sample KNB2016incub_MG_FD_105486 | JGI IMG/M metagenome (GOLD analysis project Ga0138256, IMG submission 105486) | Active sludge microbial communities from wastewater in Klosterneuburg, Austria - KNB2014incub_MG | ecosystem: Engineered > WWTP > Activated sludge > Unclassified | place: Austria... | reverse complement strand
TGCAGCGCGCCCCGGTCCTCGGCGAGCTCAAGCTGCTCGTCATCGCCGTCGAGTTCGACGGAACGGACACGGCCGAGAACTTCTCGCACGAGGTCGGCATCCGGGCCGGCGGCAGCTGCGTGACCGAGACCGTGACGTACGACGGGCCGCTGCACGGCCAGATCGCCCGCCCCGGCCCGCTGGACAACCACACCACGTGGCGGCCGAGTTTCGAGCGCGACTTCTACGAGCAGATGGTCTTCTCCGCCGAGGGCGTCACCGAGCGCATCCGGCCCGACCTCGTCGACCCGGAGGACGGCCGGCCGGGCATCGACATCGGCGGGAACTCGATGGCGAACTTCTACAAGGAGGTCTCGGGCGGCAAGGTGACGTTCGACGGCGGCCCGCGGGGGGTCACCGCCTGGGTCAAGGTGCCGCATTCCGTCGGCTACTACGATGCGAACGCCTGCCGCAACGGGCGGCCGTCGGGCTCCGGCCTGCCGAGCAACCCGCGCTTCCCGAACGGGACGGGGCAGCTTATCGCCGACATCGGCGCCGCGATCAACGCCGCCGACCCGGACTTCCCGTGGGCGGACTACGACACGGACGGCGACCGCGTCGTGGACCATGTCGTCTACATCCACGCCGGCATCGACGAGTCCGAAGGCGGCGGCGTGGACGGCAACCAGCAGATCTGGGCACACCGTTCCAGCGTCGATGCCCGCACCGGGCTGATGGACGACCGCGGCACGCCGACGGACATGACGGACGACATCACGATCCGCGGCTACACGATCCAGCCCGAGAACCTCAGCCTGGGGGTCCTCGTCCACGAGTTCGGCCACGACCTCGGCCTGCCGGACCTCTACACGACGACCGGCGACGAGGACGTGACGTGGTGGGATCTGATGAGCGTCGGCGCGCGGACGGGGCGGCTGAACGGCAGCGACCCGACGCACATCGGCGCGTGGGGCAAGACCGTCCTCGGTTGGCTCGACCCGGTCGTCGTGACGCCCGGCGCCGACGCCGCGACCGTGCTCCTCGGCCAGCTCGCCCAGCCGCCCGAAGGCAGCACGACGGCCGTACGGGTGGACGTGCCGCCGTCGTACGAGCGCCAGGTACCTCTCGTGCCGGACTCCACCCGACTGTGGTGGAGCGGCAACGACCAGGCGTCGGCCGATCATCGCCTGACGCGCGAACTCGACCTGACGGGGGTAACCGGCGCCGTCAGCATGTCGTTCCAGTTGAACCACGGCCTCGAGCGCGACCGGGACTTCTTCTTCGTCGAGGTCTCGACGGACGGCGGCGCAACGTTCGTCCAGACGAAGGGCTTCCGGGTTGGGACAGGCCAGGAGCGCACGACCGCCGACGACTACGCCGACCCGAACCGCAGCCTGGCCGGCTACGGCGGCTTGAAGTACGGCTACACCGGCGACAACCAGGGCTGGATGGACGTGTACCACGACCTCACGCCCTTCGCCGGCATGTCCATCCAATTGCGGCTGCGCTACGCGACGAGCCCGAACAACCAGAGCCGCGGCGTGTTCGTCGACAACTTCGCCGTCCGCTCCGGCGGCGCCGAACTCCTCGTCGACGCCGTCGAGCCCGGCGCGCCGAGCGCCTGGACGTCGACGCCCGGCACGTTCCAAAGCGCCACGGCCGTCGACGCCGGCTGGACGATGACGGACGGCACGAAGCCGATCGCGCGCTACTACCTCCTGGAATGGCGCAACCCGGTCGGCTTCGACATCGGCCTCAAGTACGCCTACAACACGATCTTCGCCCGGTTGACGGCCGACGGGGCGCGCGAGCTCTTCATCGACCGCGTCCCGAGCAACGTGCCGGGCCTGCTGGTGTGGCTGCGCGACATGCGCTTCGGCGCGAACAACCCGAGCAACAGCATCCTCAGCGACCGCAACCAGCTCGCCTTGCCCAGCGAGGGCGCCAAGGGCGGGCTGCTCATCGTGGACGCCCACCCCGAGCCGCTGCGCGGGCCGCTCGGCGGCGTGATCAGCAACACGCACGGCATCTTCCCGTTCCCGCCGAGCGACAGCTGGCGCGGGCGCGTCCAGACGACGAACGCCGCGTTCGGCCTGCGCCGGACCGCCGCGATCACGCTGACCGCGTCGACGGGCGTCGAGCCGCCGGCCACGCTCGTGATGACCCCGACGCACTACGCCCCGCTGCCCGCCGTGCACGCCTTCCACGACGCGCTCGGCTTCCTGCCGGGCATCGAGGAACTCGAGGTGCCCGTCATCCTCGACGGCGACGGCGACCAGGTGCGCACGAAGCGCTACGCGTTCGTCGACCCCGACGGCGGCGTCGTCGTGCCGGCAGCCGGCTACTACCCGCCGCGCACGCCGATCGGCTTCACCGGCCTCGGCGGCGACCGCGTGCCGCCCAGCGACAATATCAGCGTCTTCGAGACGATGTTCCTGCGCGGCACCGCGCCCGTATTCGTTGACATCGGCGCCTCGACCGGCCGCGGCGTCACGGGCCGCCAGTCCGGCAACCCGGGCGACCACGGCGTCCAGTTCGGTTTCCACTTCGACGTGATCGACGAGGCGGCGGACGGCTCGACCGGGACGATCCGGCTGTGGCGTCAGGCGGACGACGCCGAGGCGACGGGTGGCCTGATGCGCGATGGCAACGTCAACGTGGACGCCGGCCTGATCAACATCGGCGGCGCGACGACGATGACCCTCTACAGCGACTTCGACGAGGCCGGGGCCATGTTCGTCGCCGAAGGGTTGTCGACCGGCGCGGTGCCGGTGGCGGTCGGCCCCGACGAGGTTGCGCACGCCGTATGGAAGGGCGGACCGGGCGCGCTGGCGGCGCTGGCCGCGGCGCCGGGCGAAGCCGTCGCGGTGGCGTGGGCCGGCTACGTGAAGAGCGGCGTCGAGGCGGGCTTCCACTATCGCCTTGCGCCGCGCCCTTCGGCGCAGAGCGTGATGGTGCGCAACGAGGTCTATCGGCCGGGTCAGCCCGTGCGGCTGCTCGACGCGCTCGAGCTCGAGATCGCGCTGCGGTCGGTGGCGTACCTGCCGATCGGGCGGCGCGGGGAGTAGGGGCGGGTCGCTCGTGCGCTGAGATCGAACCGCGGGTGACCACGCTGCCGCTCGATGCGGCCATCCTCCCGACGAACGCCCCGCTCATCGTCGCCGTCAGCGGCGGTCCGGACTCCGTGGCGCTCCTGTCGGCGCTGCGCGACGTCGCGGTCGAGCGACGGCTCGCGCTCCACGTGGCGCATCTGGATCACGGGCTGCGGCCGGAGGCGGTGGACGACGCGGCGTGGGTGGCGCGGCTGGCGGCGGATTGGGGGCTGCCGGCGACGATCGGTGCGGCGGACGTCCGCGCGTTCGCGGCGCGCAGCGGCCGCGGGATCGAGGACGCGGCGCGGCAGGTGCGCTATGCGTTCCTGGCGGGCGTCGCCTGGCAGGCCGGCGCGGCGCACGGCATCCCCGCGCACGAGGACGGCGTGCGCGGCGGCTGCGCGGCGGTGGCAACGGCGCACACGGCGGACGATCAGGCCGAGACCGTGCTGATGAACGTGATCCGCGGTGCCGGGCTGGACGGCCTCGCGGCGATGGAGCCCGCGGCACGCTGGCCGATCGCGGCGGCCGAGATCGCATCGGCCGCGGCGCAGGCGCACCTGGATGCGGCGCGCGCGACCCACGACTGGCCCGCCGATCGGCCGCTGCCCCGTCTGCTCCGACCGTTGCTGGCCACGGATCGCTCCGCCGTGCTGGCCTACCTGACCGCCGCCGGCATCGAGGCGCGTACGGACGCGTCGAACGACGACCGGGCCTTCCTGCGCAACCGGATCCGGCTGGACGTCGTGCCGCTCCTGCAGGCGATCAACCCGCAGCTGCACGCCGCGCTGACCCGCCTGGCCGCCACGGCAGCGGATGACCTCGCGTTCATCGACCGGGCCGTCGATACGGCATGGCAGGCGGCGGCCTCAGGGGTCGACGACGACGGCGACATCACGCTTGGGATGTCGGCGCTGCTCGCCCTCCACCCCGCCCTCCGGCGCCGCGTGTTGCGGCGCGCGTTCGCGCAGCTGGGCGGGGACGTCCGCGAGCTCGGCCTCGGGCACGTGCAGGCGATCCTGCGGGCCGTCGAGACGGTGGCCGATGACGGCCCGACCGCGCTCGCGCTCCCCGGCCGGATCCGCCTCCGCGTCGATGCCGCGTCCGTGACGTTCCAGCGCGACCGCGCCACCCTCCCGCCGCCGCGCCTCGGGCCCGACCCGGTCGCGCTGGCCGTGCCCGGCGAGACACGGCTGCCCGGCGGCTGGACGGTGGCGGCAACCCTGGTCGACGGGCACGCCGGCGACGGCACGCGGTTCGGGTCCGGCGCCGACGGACCCGCTCGCGACCCGTGGCGGTGGTCGATCGACCTCGACATCGTTCGCACGCCGCTGGGGGTGCGCGGACGGGTGGCGGGCGACCGGCTGCCGCTCGACGGCATGGGGACGGGACACAAGCGGCTGCAGGACCTGTTTGTCGACGCCAAGGTGCCCGCCGCCGAGCGCGACGGCTGGCCGGTCGTCGTCGCCGGCGGGACGATCCTGTGGGTGCCGGGGCTGCGTGGGGACGCGCGGTTCAGGGCGGCAGGCGGGGCGGGGCGGCGCGTGGTGCTGGCGGTGACGCCGCCGGGGCGGGTGGTGGGGGCGTAGGCGGAACGGAGAACTGCTGCAGTACTGGCGGCGGACGGCTGGCGGCAGGGAGGTGGTCGGCGCGTGGTGAGTTTCGAGCGGCTGCTACGGCGCCCCCATCGAAGCCGATCGCGCGACGGTGCCCCTCGGCCGCTGGCAGGACAAGGTACAGCGGTACTTGGCGTACTTCCGCTCATCGGTGTTTGCCGATCGCTACAAGGCCACCAAGCCCTTCCGGGTGTTGACCGTGACAACCAGCGCCGAGCGGTTGGCGAACATGAAACGGGTGACTGAAGAGGCTGGAGGCCAGACGTGGTTCTGGTTCTCGACGTATGCAGCGCTGGCAGACCCGGCGGTTGTGCTGCATCGGCCGACGTGGTTGATGGCGGGGCAGGCGGGGGCGGTGGCGTTTCCGTATCCGTTGGAAAAGGGCTACAGACGATCTTGACATGAGTAGTAGACAGGACACTCTGCGGTTGGAACCATTAGGGTTGCCTTGCAAGCATTCGCAATGTCAGCAACACCCGCATTTGCTCTAAATCAACTCTTACCGATCCGATAAAGGGCCATCCGCTCTATTCATCGCCGAATGAGAGCGATGGGAATGAATTGTGTGCAGCTAGCGCACTCACTGTTTTCCCACACAATCGGATACATACCAGCCCCTGCATCGGAGGTAGCCAACACAACGAATTGCCGATTGCCCCAAACGTCCCTTACCGCCGAGGGTGTGCGCACAACGGTGACAATCTTAGCTGATAATGTGTCGACGATTATTGCCATGGGCCCATCCGTGTCATTTCCTGCGACGTACGCCAAGCCATCATCATAATAGATTGCCGACGGGGTCATGTTGTAAATTCGTCTCTGTTGCATTCCATTGTCCAAGACAACCCCGCCGTCTGGCGTCACGTATAGCCAGGTATGATCGGCCCTCTCAAGCATTTCAACACGGAGTGGAAACACCCTTGGTTCGTCCATCACAGCGTTTAGGCCATCAAAATGAAACGCGGGTAGACGGGAGGTGTTTACAGCGGCCAGAAACGAACTGCCATCCGATGCGAGATCGTACACCTCCCTGGTCACATCAAACCATGTGATTTTCGACAGTTCATAGTCCTTGACGGTCGTAAGCCCAACCAGTCCGGTAAATCCACCGGCAATCGCGACAGTGTTGTCGATTACTACCACATCCTCAACCGAGCCCGGCTGCTCATCTGGTTGAATTAGTGTATGTGACTTGCGAATCAATGACATATCTGCGCCGATTTGATAGATATCCACTCCAGTAAGTGCAAGGCGCAGATCCTGATCGAAGCCAACATAGAGACTGTCTCCAGCGACTCTTAACGCCTTGACCGCACCCCCATCTCCGGAATTCATACGCCTCAAAATCCCCAACCCGGGCAATTCGTCTGAGTCGTCTGCCTGTTTGGTGAGTTGCGACAAGAAAACATCATTACTCGACCCGCCAATAATCAAGACGTTATTGTGGACGACTGCTGACCATGCCTCAACACTCGTCGCTATGACCACTGATTTAAGCGACACATCATTGACTTCATACATCTTTACCCCATTCGAGCCGTCGGCCAACGCGACGTGCTCTTTATTGCATCCTATCGCTCGTCCATCTAGTGTATTAATCTGCCCATCAATGCGATATCTGTCGCCACCTTCCTTGGACACGCGATAAAGCGTTGCCGCAGAGAATCGTCCGCCGGTTCCGACGCCCAATGCATAGATGGTGTTGTTACTCGCCACGCACACATCGAAGATGGTCGTTCCAATGGTAATGGTTTCCGCAATGCGCGGATGCGACGGGTCGCTTACATCAATAATTAGAATGCCGGTGTCACTTTCAATGGATGTCCATGAGAGATATCCCGTTCCTGCAACTAGATGATCGTTCTCCGTCAAATGTAGGGCTTGTAATGGTGCGGTACTGCCAAGCCTAGACAGTTCTGAAGGCCGATTCGGATCACGTAAATCTATCGAGATCAGGTAACCGCCCATCATTTGACCGCGCTCCACTGAGGCGAACAGCACTTCATCCTTCACAACAATTCCTCGCGCAATGTCGCCCGATAGAACTATAGAACTGACTTCCTTAGGCTTGGTTATGTCGGACACATCCAGAAGGCGAAGGCCCTTACTGGAAGAAATCACGATCAAGTCATTGCCTATTCCAGCTAAGTTATATACAGAACCCAGCGACGGGGTCGCTCCAATCCACTGCGCGGTGCCGCGAATGTCGACAGTTAGTTGTGCGATATATCCCGAAGTGAATCCGCGCAGTAATCGGTCGGTTCCGTTCCCGACAACAGCATATATATTGTCGTCAAGCTCTACAATATGATCAAATACGTAATCACTAACTAGCGAGTCCCTTCTTATCCACTCTTGCCCGGGCTTATCAAATAGGTATGTTTCAATTCGATCTCCGATCGCCACAACTAACAATCCATTAGACAACACGACCCCCGTGGCCGCCCCTCCGATAGACACGTGTCGTAGCGCCACTTGTGCCCAATTAGCCGAAGAGAGCGCAAGTCGGGCTCGCTGATTTGCAGACATGGCGCGGGCACCAAGACTCGCATGTGTTATGGTGTAGTCGTCGGGCTTTTGGTGTACATTCGCCGTCAGGTCATTGTGAGGAGTCAATATGATTGAGCAGACGCACAAGGCAATAGACATGGCGCGTTTTCTGCGGACGTCCAACACACGGTTCCTCACTTTCCAACACTCATTTTGGGGGCGTTGGACTCAGGGTGAATCCACGAACAAGCGCAGCGGCTCAGGTCAGGCACTGAGTGATGTGGTGGGGTGGTAAGGATAGAGCCAACGGGAAGGCGGTGGCCAGGAGAGAGGGATCGATTATATGCGTTGGCGACGCCTTGACCCTGCTGGTTCGAAGGGGGATCATGCGCCAGGGACACAGATTATCGTACTTGCCTTGTCTCGGGTTACGGCGGCGCTACTTCCCCGGATACAGAGCCCCACTACCGCCTGGCGGATCCTCAGGGGGTTGGGGTGACAAACGGCGTTAGCAGAAGAGTGGGAACTGGATATGGCGTGGCTTGCGTCCCTGTTGGAGTTGGCACGAATGTAGGAGTTGCGCCGTTAATAGTCGGGATAAAGGTCTCCGTTAACAGCTCAGCTGTGGATGCGTCTATCCCCACCTCCATTACATTATAGTGGTCTTGGTCACCCCCCGGAGTTGACGTTGGTCCAGGCAGGCTCGCTACATTCTTTGCATTGACAATGCCGCTCATCACAACATACCATACGCAGGTTGTGTCGCTTAGCTGGTTATCAAAGAATACGTCGAAGAGCGACGTTACTGCAGAAATAGAGTTTACCGCAACGTACGTTATGGTTGGCGCGCCTCCATTTTCCTCAAATCCGACGAGCGCAGCGCGTGACAACGCCACGCCTTCGGCCTCTTGCTGTGATATCGACACTGTCCCTGACGTGCACGACGTTCCGTAAACACGCTTCCCTGGCGCACGATAGCCACCGATCAGTGTGATTCCTACAAGTACGCCCGTCACTAGAACCGAAAGCGCCACAACCCTGCTAGTGTTCGTGTTCATGTCAACCATCCTATCTGCAAGTCGGGTTCGGGAAACTAAAGCGGCTTCGATGCGTGGCTGTGCCTTCGCGACACCACATCACAGGCGGCGTTACACGCTTGCCGCTCTTGGAATTTGCGTGAATAGCAGGAAGTTCGTATTGTCGGATCTCACCTCCTTTCGAGTAGTTATCAGTTCATCTCATCAGTGACTTGATCATTGGTTGCAATTTAGGCCACTATTCGCATGCGCGAGGAGCCATGGATGTCGCTCAATCGCGCATGGTGGTGGTGGCGCCTCAAATTGCAGATTCATGCTTGGGAAGCTGTACCACGATGAGCTGCCAGCAGCGCGATACTGCGGAAAAACCCATGTTGGGGGAACAACTTCCGTCCCTTTGTCCATCTCCAGCCCGCTGTCTGCTCTGTGTCCAAGGTCATGAAGCTGCTGCTGCGAATATGAGTCTCCCGGCCACCGCTTCGGATCTGGAATCAAAGCGTCTAATGCCCAAGTTGACTGGCCGTTCTTCCCGATTAGGGCCCGCCACCGAGATCCAGTTGCATCAGCCGGTACTAGAGCCACCTCCAAGAAGTTGTATTCTGCTATTCCGGTCGGAAGCGTCTTAAATGCCCGATGGTAGCTCTTGTCCTTCCGTTTCTCTCCGATATACAACTTCCTCTCCGGGCTATCGCATCCATTGTGATCCCCGCACTCTGCAAAGTATCCCACCTCTATCCACGAATTCCTGAGGTCTTCTGGTTTCAGGGCCAATCCACAGTTGAAATCGGACCTCGTAGTCATCCAGTATACGATATTGGCTTTTTCTCCGTACGTATCAACCCCGGTTATTGTTCGATACTGAAGGCCTCCTCGCCCTCCTGTTAGATGTGTCGGCGTAGTCGTGCTAATAAAGCAGGTGGTGCTATTTAGTTTCAAGAGGGCAAACGCATTTCCTTGCGCATGCGCTACGCCTGCTCCTTTGCCGCTAGCAAAGAATGCAACGGTTCCTACAAGGGCAATCTGTAGTCCCGCTAGTACGAGGACGAGCAGTCGCTTGTTACGCTTCGACATTGTCTGACTCCTTGATTTGTCGCTGGACGGGGCGCACTCTTGATGCAAAGTCTGCCGCTATCCCTTGCTGGGCTATTACGAACGCCGGCAGCTCAATCCGTTTGTCTTCGTGTCGCGATAATATTCGGCATGACCCTCCTTCGGTCGTGTCGTTCTCGGCCGAATACAATCGCTCCCGTTCGGAGCAACTCCGGGGCCGGGATGATATATCACGTGTATGGACGACTCGGCGAGCGGCTACGGCCGGCAGGTCGGTTGGCTGTGAGCGTTTGCGAACATTCGGTGGCATGTGCGTCAGCATCTGTCCCAGGGGGAGACTTCTGCGCTGGCTGGTTCTGTTGTCAGCAACGGAGCTACAAGTCCCTAGAGCAACGGAATAAGAAGTCCCCCAAGCATCGCACCGAGTGTACCTTCCGCGGAGACCAATCCAGGGAGGGTGCCGGTGCTCAGCCAGGAGGACTTCGTGGTAATTCAAGCGTTGGTGAGGCGCGGTGTCTACCAGAAGGACATCGCGGCCGAGATGGGCGTGAGTCCGAAGACCGTGAGCCGGGCCGTGAAGCGCGGGAGCGCGCCTAAGCGGGAACGGGCGCGGCGGGGCAGCAAGCTGGGACCGTACGAGGCAACGGTGAATCGGCTGTTGGAGGAGGGGGTCTGGAACGCGGTGGTGGTTCACCGGGCGATTCAGGCAGAGGGTTATGCGGGCGGACTCACGGTGCTGCGGGAGTTCATCCAGCCCAGGCGCAGCTTGCGGGCGAGCCGGGCGACGGTGCGCTTCGAGACGAAGCCGGCCGAGCAGCTGCAAAGCGACTGGGGTGCGGTCTGGACGAAGGTCGGCGGGGAGGACGTGAAGGTGCACTTCATAGTCAACACGCTGGGCTACTCGCGGCGGTTCCACTTCTGGTGCACGGACGGCGAGGATGCCGAGCACACGTTCGAAGGGCTGGTCCGGACATTCGAGCACCTGGGCGGCGTGCCGGGCGAGGTGCTGGTCGACAACCAGAAGGCGGCGGTGTTGGCGCACAAGCCATCGGATGGAGCGGTGTTCCAGACGCGATTCGTCGATCTGGCCAGCTACTACGGCTTCGTACCCAAGGCCTGCCGGCCACGCCGGGCGCAGACCAAAGGCAAGGTCGAGCGGATGGTCGGCTATATCAAGGACCACTTCTTCGTCCGCTTCCGCACCTTCGAGAGCTTCGCCCACCTGAACCAACTGGCCGAGTGGTGGCTGCGCGTCGAGGCGGACCAGCGCGTCCATGGAACGCACGGCGAGGTGGTCGCCGAACGCTTCGCTGCCGAAGCGCCCGCGCTCGGGCCACTGCCTGCCGTCCGCTTCGACACAAGCTATGTCGAGACGCGCGTGGTGAGCTGGGACGCCTACGTCGATGTGCGCGGTGGTCGCTACAGCGTGCCCGGAGCGTGGGCAGGACAGACGGTCCATGTGCGCATCGCCATGGACGACACGCTCACCGTGGTCAACGGCGACGAGACGGTGCGGCATCACCTAACCGCCAGTCGCGGCGCATGGGTCACCGTCCCGGAGCACCATTCAGCGCTCTGGGAAGAGACGCTCGGCGTCGAACATCGCTCCCTGGCCGTGTACGACGAGGTGGCCGCATGGAACTGAACACCCTGCTGGCGCGGCTGCGCCTCGAACACCTCGACGCCCAGCTCGACACCGTCTGCGAACAGGCCGCGGCCCGTGACCTCGACTACCGGGCCTTCCTGGCCAGCGCGCTGGACACCGAATGGCAGGGTCGCTTCCGACGCACCGTCGAGGGCCGACTCAAGCTCGCCCGCTTCCCGTGGATCAAAACGCTGGACACTTTCGACTTCGACTTCCAGCCCAGCCTCGATCGCAAGCAGGTCCGCGAGCTCGCCGGTCTGAGCTTCGTCGAGCGCGCTCAGAATGTCGTCATCCTCGGCCCGCCGGGCGTCGGCAAGACCCATTTGGCCGTTGCGCTGGGCGTCAAGGCGGTGGAGGCAGGCTACTCGACGATGTTCCTCACCCTCGAGGCACTCATGACACGGCTGCTGCGAGCTCGCCACGAGAATCGCCTGGATCGGGCGCTCCAGCAGCTGTGCTACCCCAAGCTCCTCGTTCTCGACGAGATCGGCTACCTGCCCCTGGCCCGAGAGGAGGCCAGCCTGTTCTTCCGCCTCATCGTCCGCCGCTACGAGCGCGCCAGCCTGATCGTCACCAGCAACAAGAGCTTCCTGGACTGGGGAGAAGTCTTCGGCGATCACGTCCTGGCCACCGCCATCCTCGACCGACTGCTCCACCACGCCACCACCCTCAACGTCAAAGGCGAGAGCTACCGCCTCAAGGAGAAACGGCGTGCCGGCCTGCTCACCCATCAGCCCCTACCCACTGCCGACGAGGAGGCCGCCATCGCCCCATGACCACCCGCTGTTCAGCGGACACTGAGCGTGTTGATCAGGGGACATCTTAACCCGTTGTTCTGGGGACACGGGCGGCCGTTCTTGACACTGTGGGCTTGGTGCCCGTATATGAGTTGAGTTCGGCGGGGCAGGGCGGGCTTTGTGGCGCCACTCTGGTTCCGACCGCCTTCTATAACACCCGACTTCGGGCGCTACGGACAGCATACGCTCGATCTTCCGGCTCGATCATGTCACGCCACCGACGCGTTGCCGCCGCGCAACCGTTAATCCTCCCGCCGTTCCAACCGTCGAGTTCTGCGCCCGACACGCCCGCCACAGATCAAGACACCGTCTGTGGTCGATTGGTTCCGGTGAGTTTCGTGCTGGCAGCATTCTCGCCCACTGTTGCGCCAGACCCGCGTAGCACAGCGACATCTGGCCGGTCATGGGCCGTCGATCGCCGCGGTGATGTCCCGCCGGTTCAGGCCGGGGGAGATGGAGCCGGCTGCAGCAAACGAACTGAAGAGGTCAGATGCCTCGGTGGCCGTCCACACTTCAGATGCATACACCTCGATTGGGCCGGCCGTTGAGTCTATCGTTGCGTCAGGGGCGGCCGAGCCCTGTCGGCCGAGAACCACATGGGTGGTACGCGTCGGGCTCACGAGATGAACCTCGACGGTCATGCGCTTCGCGTTGCCCGCCGCCTGCAGATAGCTGCCGTTGGAGGCTATCAGGGCAAGGTGGGAGGGGCCAGAACTGGCCTTGCCGTAGTAGGGCTCTCCGTAGCATCCGTACGGAACTCACCGCCGTACCGCCGCCACCCTACCCCAGTGTTCCACCAGTTACACGGCGTGCGTCGCAAGTTGCACTGGCGTGTTTCGCGCGTTGTACGACGTGTCGCTCAAACCATAACCCGTACGCCGTGCCTACGACAACGCCCGCCCGAACCGCCGACGCCGTTGGCGGCGGACGATCGGGAAGCCCTCGACGAGGGACCACCACGCGATGTAGCTGAAGCCGAGCGCGAACGGCAGGACGAAGGCGACGACGCCCCAGGCGTGGCGGTCGACGGACAGGGCGATCCCCATCCAGCCGTAGGCGGCCAGGCCGGCCTCGCACACGGACTGGCCGTTCAGCGGCAGGCGGTAGGCGCCCGTAGCCGCGACGTCGTCGGCACCGTCGCCGGCGCCATCACCGCCCTCACCCACCTTCGGCGTGCGCTCGAACTCGCCTCCGGCGCCGGTCAGCGCCTCCAGCACGGCCAGCGCACCGTTCAGCGACATCCCGGCGGCGACGATCGAGAGGCACGGGTACCACAGCAGGCGGCGCCACCAGCCGGCGTGGTCGCCGAACAAGCCGTATTGGCCGAGGCCGACGAGGACCGGCATCGTCAGGGCCAGCAGCGAGAAGGCGAACAGGAGCGGGTGGAAGCGCGGCTGCCAGACGGCCAAGAGCGGCGCCCCGAGGAAGAGCAGGACGAGCATCGGCTGGACGAAGTAGGTCGACAGGCTGGCGACGGCGTGCAGGCGCTTGGGCAGCGGCCAGTCGGAACGGACGATTCGGCCGACGAGGCGGCGCCAGCACTGCACCGTGCCCTTGGCCCAGCGGTGCTGCTGGCGCTTGAACGCCAGCACCGTGGCCGGGAGCTCGGCCGGCGCCTCCAGCTGGGGCAGCATGACGATCCGCAGCCCGGCCAGCTGCGCGCGATAGCTCAGGTCGACGTCCTCGCACAGCGTGTCGCCCGACCAGCCGCCGGCGGCGGCGATGGCCGCGCGGCGCCAGACGCCGGCGCTGCCGTTGAAGTGAAGCGCCAGCCCGGCGCGGCTGCGCGCGGCCTGCTCGACGCCGAAGTAGCCGTCCAAGCTGAGCGCCTGGACGCGCGTCAACACGTTCTGCTCGCGGTTCAGGTGTCCCCAGCGGGTCTGCACCGCGGCGACGCCGTCCGTCAGGTGCGGCAGGACGTGCAGCAGCCAGTCCGCCGGCGGACGGAAGTCGGCATCGAACACGGCCAGCGCGTCGCCCTTGGCCTGGAGAATCGCCTCGCCGAGCGCGCCGCCCTTGAAGCCCCGCCGGTCCGCCCGCCGCACGACGGCCACGTCCACGCCGCGCGCCCGCCACCGCCGCGCCGCCTCATCGACGACGGCGCGCGTGTCGTCCGTCGAATCGTCGACGACCTGGACCTCGAACCGCTCGGGCGGCCACCGGAGGGCGCATGCGGCATCGATGACACGCGCGGCCACGTGGCGCTCGTTGTAGATCGGCAGCTGGACGGTCACGTGCGGGATCGTCCCGGACGGGCCGGCCCAGTCGAAGGTGCCATGGGGGTCGTGCGTCAAGCGCATCCGATCGGACGATTCGGTCCGAACGGCTTCATCCCCCCCTGCCCGCGCCCCTCGCGCCCCCGTCCGGAACCACAGGACGATATGCACCGCCGCCCGCAGCGAGAACAGCGCAACGACGCCGAATCCGACGGTGTAGAGGACGGTCAGGAACGTCGCAATCGCGGGGTGGGCGAGGGCGGGTGCGAGATCGGTCATAGAGGTCGGCCCGTTCGGCGCGGCTGGAGGCAGGGCAAGGAGACGATGATACCCCAGCCCGCGCCGCGCGCGGCCGCCCGAACGTCAGCGCCGGGCGAGCAGCAACTCCCCGATGAGGACGATGAACCCTCCCGCCGCCACCGCCTGCGCGATGCCGCCCGCGAGCAGCATGCCGCGCGCGATGTCCATGCGCTGCCACGCGGCCAGCCAGCCGGCGGCCGACAGGAAGACACCGGCCGGCGCAGCCATCGCGACCGCGCGAACGAGTCGCGGCCGGCGGAGCGGCCGGCCGGCGAAGCGCGGCACGATGAACAGCCCGACGCCGTAGATCATCAGCGTCACGAAGCCCCAGACGTTCAGCTCGACGTGCATCGGCCGGAGCGCGGCGCCGAGCGGACGGTCCAACGTGAACAGGACGCCGAGCGTCAGCCCGCACGCCAGCGACGCGAACGCGGATCGGAGCAGCAGGCGCGACGGACCGGTCATCGCCGCACCTCGATCGAGCCCGGCGCAATCGGCGCGTCGGGGCGGCGTGGGGCGGCCAGCGACGGCCGGACAGCCACGGCGAACAGGACCATCGCCAGCGCCATGAGCAGCCCGCCGGCGACGAAGACGTTCGGCCGGCCCCAGCCGAGCGCCGGGACGATCAGCGCCACCGCCAGCGCATGGGCCGTCAGCTGCAGCCGCACGAGGACGACGGACCGGATCGGCCGGCCGCTCGTGCGCGGCAGGACGTGGTAGCCGACGCCGACGACCATGCCGAGCACCCAACCGAGCGTCGCCAGGTGCACGGCCGCGAGCCGCCACTCCGGCGCCAGCCGTCCGGCTTCGGCGGCCGCCAGCAGCGCCAGGCCGACGGGCAGCGCCGCGCCGGCCGCGCTCGTCGCGCGCGACGCGATCCGATCGACCTGTCGCTGGGCGGGCAAGGTCACGCTCGGCCCTGTCGGACGGCGACGGCCGTGGAAGACGAGCGACATGACGTTCACGAGGAACAGCGCGCCGGTTACAGCCTGCAATCCCGTCGTCCACGGCACCAGCGTCGGGCGGGTGAGGTCGGCGGCGGTCGCGGCGGCGGCGGTCAGGGCGAAGAGCACGGCGTGCGACGTGGACAGCGCGGGCCACGGGAAATCGCGCGCCAGGAAGGCGGGCATCGCATGATAGGAGACGGCCAGGATGAAGCCGGTGATCCAACCGAACAGCAGCAGCCGGACCATCGGCGCCCACAACACCTGTTCGCCCGCCAGCACGCCGACGTGGAGCGCCGCGGCGCCCGCCAACGCGGCCAGTGCCGTCAGGCCGAACACGCGCGTGGCGGTGCTCACCGGATCACGGCGCCCGCATCCGTCACGAGCGCGGCGGTCAACTCGGCCACGAGCGCGTCGAGATCGAGCCCGTGCTGCTCGGCCGCCTGGCGAAGGGTCAGCGGACCGCCGCAGCAAAGGTCGAGGCCGTGGCCGGCCAGGACGGGCATGAGCTGGGGGTGACGTTCGACGACGTCATTGATCGTGAGCGTCGGCTCGATGGGTGGGAGATCGTTCATGGCGTTGCCTCTGCCTTCGTCGGGATCGGCGCACATCGCACGCCGCGGACTTGGGTTGAGCATACGCCGACCTGCCACGCCCGACATTGCGCCAGCGCACGTTGGGCGTTGTGCCTGGTGGGGCACGCCTTGTGGGTGCCCGTGTCGGTTGTACGGCGCACGTCGGGGAACCCCCCGTGGGTGCCCGTGTCCGTCGCGCGGCGTACGCAGGGCACCCACGGGGGGGTGCCCCCACGTCAACATTCGATCGTCCCTTCGACCCGCGACAGGCGGACCGCGAACCGCTGCCGGTAGACCCGCCGCAGCAACAGGACCTTTCGATCGCACCCCGTGCAGCGCAGTCCGATCTCGGCGCCGACCCGGACGATGCGCCACGTGTCCGCCCCGCACGGGTGCGGTTTGCGCAGGCGGACGACGTCGCCGAGGCGGATGTCGTCGGCGGGGTGGCCGGCTTCGGCCGGTGGATGCGGCAGGGCGGTGGTGTCGGTTGGCATCGGGACCAGTATATTGTGTTGCGGATGGGGATTGCCGTGTTGCGGATGGGGATTGCATGGTGTTGGGATGGGGCGTAGCGTTCTGTGCGCATCACCCGTCGATATACGGTGTGCTCGTCCGAGCGCGCCCGCCCGGGTCGATCCCCCACCCCACGAGGCGAGACCGATGGCGAACAACGATCCACGAGCCGCACAGGCCGAGAGCCGCGTCAGCTGGGCACCGGCGTTCGCCGTCGTCGTCGCAGCCATCGCTTGCGCCGCATCGCGCGATGCGGACGGCCGCGCGGCCGCCCAGGGCCTGCGTGCCCAGACGCCCACCGCCACGGCGATCGCGGGCCAGGGCATGTGCGCGTTCACGGGCGAGCAGGTGCCCGCCGCGAGCACCGTCGAGCGCAACGCGCGGCTGGACGTCGTGCTCCGCGTGCGCGGCGACTGCCCGGTCGAGGCGCGCGGGCGGGCGGACATCATGCTGCTCGTCGACCGCTCGGGCTCGATGAACGACGGCGGCAAGTTCGATGCGGCCAAGGCGGCCGTCGAGCAGTTCGTGAACAACGTCGACTTCGGCCGCCACCGCGTCGGCCTCATCCCGTTCAACAGCGATCCGTACGTGGCCCAGCCGCTGACCGATCGCCCCGACCGCGTGATCCGCGCGCTCGGGCAGATGGGCGCGCCGCAGGGCAGCACGTCCATCGGCGCCGCGATCCGGATGGCCGACAGCGAGTTCGTAGAGACCGGGCGGCCGATCGCCGTGAAGGTCATCGTCCTCCTGTCCGACGGCATCGAGCCCGCCGCCGAAGGCATCCTGGCCGCGGCAACCGCGTCGAAGGCGCTCGGCACGGTGTTCTTCACGATCGGCCTCGGCGCCGACGCGGCGGGCGACACGATGATCCAGGTGGCGACGACCCCGGCGCACTACTACCCGGCGCCCGACGCATCGCAGCTGGCCGAGATCTACCAGAAGATCGCGGCCATCATCCTGTCCTTCAGCGTGACCGACGTTCGCGTTCACGAGCGCTTGCAGCCGGCAGCGACACCGGCCGCAACGCCGGCCTCGCCCGACTCCCTCGAGCCGGCCGTCGCGCCCGACGGCCTGCGCACGTGGTGGCGCCCGTTCCTGACCGCGGACGACGCCGTCCTGCCGTACGCCGTCCACCTGTCCGCCGATGGCCGCCAGCCGATCAGCGGCGCGCTGTGGGCGGAGTACACGGACGGCGACGGCACGCGGCGGCGCTACGAGATCCCGCCCGCCGTGGTCGACGTGATCCCGCCGAACATCCGGACGATCTACCTCCCGTTCAGCGCCCGCAACTGGTGCTTCCCGGCCGACCGCTTCGCCGACGTCGCGCTCGTCATCGACGCCTCGTCCAGCATGACCGGCGACAAGCTGGCCCAGGCGGTCGCCGGCGCGAAGGCGTTCGTCGAACTGCTGGCGCCGCGGCCCGGCGGCAGCCAGGTAGCCGTCGTGACATACGACTCGAACAGCCGCGTCGTCCAGCCGCTCACGAGCAGCCGGTCCGCTATCGAAGCGGCCCTCGACACGATCCGCCCCGGCAGCGGCACCCGGATCGACCGCGGCATCGTCGCCGGCGCCAACGAGGTGACCGGCCCGGCCCACGACCCCGACCATCGCCCGGTCCTCGTCCTCCTCACGGACGGCATCCAGGTGGATGCCCGCGACAGCGTCACGGGCGCCGCGACGTACGCGCGCAACCGGGGCGTCGGCATCTACGTCGTCGGCCTCGGCGACGACGTGGACCTGCCGACGCTGCTGGCGGTGGCGGGCGGGTCGGATGCGCTGTGGCTGGCGCGGGATCCGGAGGCGTTGGTGGCGATCTATCGAAGGGTGGGGGG
>Ga0138256_10002979_pt1 | contig 18087 bp, 14 predicted proteins | sample KNB2016incub_MG_FD_105486 | JGI IMG/M metagenome (GOLD analysis project Ga0138256, IMG submission 105486) | Active sludge microbial communities from wastewater in Klosterneuburg, Austria - KNB2014incub_MG | ecosystem: Engineered > WWTP > Activated sludge > Unclassified | place: Austria... | reverse complement strand
TGCGCGATGGCGACATCAATGCGGCGCGCGCCCTGGAAATGGACAGCGACCCGGTCCATGCCGACCGCGCACGGATCATCCTGGAGCAATTGCGCGATTAGCGCTCCGCCCCGTCCTTTTCGGCGTTCTGCTGCTCGCGACCACATTGGCCGCCGCGCAGCAACCTGATGAGTTGACCAAACGCCACGCGCGGATCAATGACCTGTACCAGGCCGAGAAGTACGCGGAGACGATCCGCGAGATCGACCTTCAGCTGAAGGAGGCCGAAGGCACCACCTGGCAGGACTCCGTGCATAAGTACCTGTACAAATACGGTCGCGCCGTGCGCAAGGTGAAGGACCCCGCCAGCGGTGCCGCTGCCGCCGAGCGCCTGCTCGCCCTGGTGCGCGAGCGCGATATCGCCGACCACGAGCTGGAAGCACTCCTCGACCTCAGCTGGTACTACTACGACATCGGCGAATTGAGACAATGCGTGCGGGTGGACTCCATCGCCGTGACCGTGGCCGATGCCGATCCTGCTATTTCGCTGAGCCAGCGCGGCCGGGCGCGCCAATACCTAGCCTTCGATCACAGCGCCGTGGGCGATCACCGGAATTCCGCCAGATGGGCACTATCAGCCATCGCGCAGTATGAGCAGGCGGACAGCATACCGCCGGCCCAATGGGCAGAGAGTTGGACGGCCGCAGGCGTGGCCAACTGGCACATGGGACGGATCCGCGATGCGGAAGCCTACTACTTGAAGGCGCTGGAGATCCTCGGCGACGGAGAAGAGGAGAACATCCTGATCCGCAAGGTCAGCACGAACGGCAACCTCGGTGTGCTCTGGCAGAACGCAGGGGACTTCACGCGAGCCAAGAATTTCTACCACGCGAGCCTGCGCTACAGCGATCGCGTGATCGCCACGGTGAAGGACCCCTTCAAACGCGATGAGGCGATCGTGAACCGGTCGCGCACTTATCTGAATCTCGCCACCGTGTACCACCAGATCGGGGATCACGGACGCGCGCGCGAATTGATGGAACTGGCCTGGCGCGATCGCAGCGGGGTCCTGGAGGCCGACGATCCGCAATTGCTCGTGATCAAGGATCGCCAGGCGGACCTGGAGATGAGCGTCGGTGCGCTGGAACAGGCGGAAGCGCTCACCCTGGCCTACCTCACCGCCTGCGAGCGGAAATTCGGCCGCAAGAGCGAAGAATACATCCGCGCGGCCTCGCGGTTGGGCGACATCGCGGCACAGCGGGGCCAGACCGCCCGCGCGGATTCCCTTTTCGCCGTAAGTATCGCGGCGGGCAAAGCGAATGCGGACCAGGCCACGGACGCCGTGCTGGTCGAAACGCTCCAGAGCCGCGCGCGTATGCGCATGGATGCTGCGCGCTACGCTGAAGCCCTGGACGATCTGCGGACGGCGCGCGCCATCTACGTGAACATCTACGACAGCCTGCATCACAAGGTGGCCGAGGTGGACACGCGACTCGCGGAACTGGCGTGGACGGCAGGCGATCCACAGGCCTGCCTGCGCCACGCACGCTCGGCCCTGGCCATCATCAATGACCGCATAGAAGCGGCGCGGGCCGGATCCGTCCGGACCTTTCCAGAGCCGCATATCCTGCCGGATGCGGTGTATTGGAAGGTGCGTGCGGGGCGCGCGATCGCAGGCGCGCAAAAAACCGGGGAGGCGGCCGCGGACCTCGATCTGGCCATCAAAGCACTCGCCGGGAACAAGTCAGCCTTGGAGGACGACGCCTCCAAGCTGCTGCTCATCGGGGCCCAGAAGCGCCTGTTCGACCTTGCGATAGACGCGAGCTTCGATGCACATACCAACGGAGCCGCCGAAGCGGAGCTGGAGCGCTTCCTCTTCCTTTCCGAAGCGGACCGCGCCACGCTGCTGAAGAACCGGTTGAACGCGTTCGCCGGCATCCGCTTCTCGGGGGTGCCCGACAGCCTCATCGCGCACGAGCAGGAACTGCTGGCCGGGCTCGATGTGGACGCTGCCGATCGCACCTCAGCGACGGACCTGGACAAACACGAGCAGGCCTACGACCGTTTTCTGGAGCGATTGCGCCAGGATCATCCGGCCTACTTCGCCCTGCGCTACGGCGAGCCCCGGGTCGGCTTGAAGGAGCTGCGCGCACGACTGGTCACCCCTGAGCGCGATCTCCTCCTCTACGCTTACTCGGATGAATACCTGTACATGCTGGTGGTTCGTACCGATACCGCGGCGCTCGTACGGACCGCACGCGGCAGGATCGCGGAAACGCTCCTGGCCTTGAACGCATCCGTCCAGGAGAACCGTGCGGAGTCGTTCGTGCGCCTGTCGCCGGTGCTCTATGGACTGGTCTTCGAACCGATCGCTCACCTGCTGGTGAAGAAGGAACTGCTCATCGTGCCGGACGGGGACCTCCAGACCCTGAATTTCGAGATGCTGATATTCGAGGGTGGACGCGGGAAGCCCAGCGACCACATGCTCATCCAGAAGTACGCGATCGGGTATCTGCTGAGCGCGACCACAGCGGTACAATTCTCCGGCCTGCGCGGAACACCCTCGAAAGGAGCCCTCGCGCTTGCCCCCGGTTTCAGCGATGAACTGAAACAGGAGTACATCGCGACCGTGGATGACTCCGCGCGCATCGACCACCAGTTCCTCAACTATGTGCGGCAACCGTTCGCACTGAGCACCGCGGAAGATCTGGGCGAAGTGCTGTCGGCCAGGGTGCTGGTCGGTGCCGAGGCGAGCGAAAAGGGATTCCGTGACCTGGCGAAGGAATACGGCATCCTGCATCTGGGCACGCACGCCGAAATGAACGAGATGTCCCCGATGTACTCGCGCCTCGTGCTCAGCAAGGCGGGAGCCGGCGTGGAGGCCGATGCGGACGGCTACCTGCACGCCTACGAACTGTACGAACTGGATCTGCATGCGCAACTGGCCGTGCTCACCGCCTGTGAAACGGGCGCCGGCAGGAATGTGGAGGGCGAAGGCGTACGCTCATTGGGGTACAGTTTCGCCTATGCGGGCTGCCCCAGCCTGGTCACCTCGCTCTGGAGCATCGATGAGAAAGTGAGCTCGGAGATCATCACGCGCTTCTACGGATACCTCGCGGACGGCATGGCCAAGCACGAAGCCCTCCGCCAGGCGAAGCTGGACCACTTGAACAACGCGAGCGACGAACTGGCGATGCCCTACTACTGGGCGGGGATGGTGATCGTGGGTGATGTCGGACCCATCCAAGGAGCAGGCGGCACGATGCGCTGGCTGTGGTGGCTGGCCGGAGGGACCCTCTTCCTGCTGGTGTTCTGGTGGTGGCGTCGCCGATCAGGTTGACGACCACGGCGCATCGGACGCCTTAGCCGAGCAATCGTCCTTTCAACGTTTTGGCCACGGCCTCCGCGTTGTTGTGTACGTGCAGCTTCTCGTAGATCCGCTTGATGTGGCTACGCACGGTCTCGAAACTGATCCCCAGGCGCTCAGCGATCATCTTGTAGCTGAGCCCATCGACCAGTCCCGTGAGTACCTCCTTTTCCCGCGCACTGAGTCCATGATCCGGGGTCTCCACGGCGACCGGCATGCGTTGGAAGTGCAACATCACCTTGCGCGCGATGCTCGGGGTCATGGGTGCCCCGCCCGCGTACACCTCCTGGATGGCCGCGAGCACGGCCTCCGGGTCGTTGTTCTTCAACAGGTAGCCCACCGCACCGGCGCGCAACGAATCGTACACGCGGTCCTCATCCGCGAATACGGTGAGCATCATGATCGGCAACCCGGGTCGTTCGGCGTGCAGGGTGCGCACAGCCTCGATCCCGTTGACGCCGGGCATGTCGATGTCCATCAGCACCACGTCGGGCTTGCAGGCCGCGATCTTCTCGGACACGTCCATGGCATTGGGGAAACACCCGCACAGGCCGATCCCCGGTGTGGTGCTCAGCAGAGTGCCGAGCGAATCCCGGATCTGCTTGCTGTCATCGAACAATGCGACGTGGATCGTGCTCATCGAAGAGGCGGGGTGATGATCGCAAAGCTACCAGGGAGCCTCGCCTGTTCAATCCCCAGAACGGGGGGTGAACACCTGCTGGGCGAGCGTGATGCGCACGGAGGTGCCCTGCCCAGGAGCACTGTCGATCACGAGATCGGCACGGATCGCTTCCGCCCTGATGCGCATGTTCGGCAGGCCGTTGCCGTTGTAGCTGTCGGTATTCTGTGGATCGAAACCCTTTCCATCATCGACGATGCTGATCTCCAGCGCACGTCCGGAGGTGGCCATGGTGATCACGACATGCTTCGCTTCCGCGTACTTCACGGTGTTGTACAGGACCTCCTTGCAGATGAGGAAGACGTTCCGCCGTTGCTCGGCCGACAGCTTTCGCTCGTTCACGGCCTCCGTCGTCCGGAAGTCGAGGGCGATGTTCCGCGTGGCGAGCATGTCACCGGCGAAAGCACGCAACCGGGCACCGAGCGCGGCGGCATCATCGTTCTTCGGATCGACACTCCAGACGATGTCGCTCATCTGGTCGACCATCTCGCGCGAGGAGGTCCCGATGCGCTCCGCGACCTGCTGGGCCATCGCATGGTCCGTATCGCTGAGCTTCCGCTTCAAGGCCTCACTGTAGAAGTTGATGCTGCCGAGCGTACTTCCGATATCGTCGTGCAGGTCACGCGCGATGCGATCCCGAACCTGCTGGATCCTTGCGCGCTGCCGCTGCTGGAATCGGGAGAGGAGGTACATCGCCAGCGCACCTGCGCCGAGCACGAGCAGGAAGAACCACCAGTGTTGCCAGAACGGACCGACAACGGTGATCGTGAGGAGTGCGTGTTCCGGACCTTCACGCCCATAAGCATCACGGACACGGACCAGCAACCGATGGGTGCCAACGGGAACTCCGGCGAATCGCAACGGATCAAGGGCGCTTACCGCATGCCGGGCTTCGGGTTCATCATCGAGCCGACAGAGGAAGGTGAGCGGCCCCGCACCCACCGGTTGCAAAGCGGTGAGCATCACATCCAGGGAACTGTTCCTGTACGCGAGTTCGACCCTCTCCCCTTCCTCCGCTTCGAGCACACCCCAGGTATTGCTCAAACCCACCACACGGGGAACCGGGAGGTCGACCATAGCATCGTATCCGGCCGGGTCCAGGAGGAGGAGATGATCATCGGCGCAGAAAGCGACACGGCCATCCTGGAGCGTAGTGATGCACTGGGTGAGTTGACGGAAGTCGCGACCGTCGTTCACAGGGATATGCGACCAGGCATCCGACGCCGGCGAATAGCGCAGAAGGCCATTCCCCGTGGTGCACCATACGAGTCCAGACCGATCGACCGTTACCCCGAGAAGGTCCTGCGGCATATGTGGTGGTGGTGAATGCGCACGTGTACGACCACCTGCGATGCTGGCGAGACCCGCACCCCGCAAGGCCACCCAGACCGTGTCGCCGCACAAAGCGAGGCCATGCGCATCGTTCCCTTGAAGGCGTTGATCGGGTCCGGAATTGGTACTGAAGATCGCGTCGCTGAGCTTCTGGCCCACCCCAACGGGCGTCCAGCGCACAACACCGGCAGCCGTCGCGGACCAGAACACACCTCGGGCGTCCTGTACCGTCGAGCGCAACATCATGGTGCCGCCCTGATGGCCATAGTCCGTCCATTCGCGGATCTGCTCCCCGGTCGCCTGGTCGATCGCGATGTGGCCGTAGCCCAAGGCACCGGCAAGCAGGACCGCGCGGCCATCGATCGATGCGGGCATCACGGCACGTGCCTGGAACATGATGCCAGCATGGTTGTGCTCCCATTTGCCGGTCTCTTCATGGCGAAGGATTCGCTCCTCGCGAGGGTCGTACCGGAAGATCCCGGTTTCCGTCCCTACGTAGAACTCGTTCGCTGCGGTCCGGTGGAGGCCGGTCACTTCCAGGGAAGCGCCACCATGTTCCAGGTTGACCCGTCGGCTCGACAGGGACACGGGGTCGACAAGCAGGAAGCCCTTGGACGTGGAGATGCGGATGACGCCGTCATCATCCTGCTGGATCGCATGGAAAACCAGGTCGCCGGTTTGATCCCCGGATAGTAGCGGCACGGTCTCGCAGCGCCATACCGAAGGGGCATGGACCGACAGGCCTTTGGATGTACCGGCCCAAAGGTTCCCTGCGCGATCGCGCAACAAGCACGTTGTGCGGTCGCTCACCAGGGAATTGGCGTTCGTCCTTTCATGCTGGTATCGCTCCATCACCTTTCCGCCCGTATCGCTGCGGATCAGACCATTCACCTTGGTCGCCAGGAGGAGTTGCTGTCCATGCCAGGGGATCAGGTCCGTGATCTCCTCATCGAGAGGAATATGATCGACCGGCGCGGAAACCTCGGGGCGCCCACGGAACAGACCGGGGGTCCAACCGCCCATGTACAAGGTTCCGTCAACCAAACCGGCGTGGGTCACAAGCCCTGCCGGCGCGAGCAAGGCGGTCTCTTCGCCGGTCACTGCATCCACGATGTGCGGCCCTCGGGATCGCAGCATGGTCAAGACCAGGTGTCGCTCATCCAATCGGAAGGCGGAATGTGCCCAGTTGTCGTCAGCTGAAAAAAGCGTGTCGCCTTCGTCGTTCAAGACCGGCTCCCGGAAACCACGACGGAACAGCACACCCTTGCGCAGGTGGAACCAGACCGCACCCAGGCTGCGGGAACTGAGCACAAGGAGCGAGTCGTTCACGACGAGAACATGGTTCAGTCCCTCTGGCAGTGCACCATGGGGGTCCAATGTGTCCCCTGAGAGATGGATAAAACGCCCGGTATCGCGGTCGCGGCGCGATAGGCCGCCCTCCACCGTGGTGATCCACAGATCCCCCCGCGCATCCTCGGCGATCGAACTGATCCGCGATCCGCGCGGGCCGTCCGATCCAGAAGGGAAGACCTCGATGCGCTGGCCGTCATAGCGGTTCAAGCCACGCTCGGTCCCGATCCAGATGAAGCCGTCCCGATCCTCCAGCAGGCAGGTCACGCCGTTGTCGCTCAGCCCGTTCTCCGTGGTGATGTGCTGGAAGCGCAAGGGGGACTGCGCGAACGGCCGCAGGCAGCACAAGGCACCGAGTATCGCTGTGGAGATCCAGCGTGTGATCACATTTGCGAAGATGGAGGGATCCCCGACAACAACGATCCGCTGGGCGCGACCGGGCGACCTGGCCGAACTTGTGCTCCTCTGCACAGAGCACGCCGCGTACGAGCGCTCCACATTCGAGCCGAAAGGCAAGGAGGAAGCCCTCGCACAGCTGCTCTTCGTACCGGACGCACGACTGCGGTGCTTGATCGCGGAGCGGCACGGCACTCCCATCGGTTACGCCAGTTTCTCCGTGGAGGTCTCCACCCGGGATGCGGACCACAACATGCACATGGACTGCCTCTTCCTCCGGCCGCAGGCACGCAACAACGGCATAGGCAGGGAACTGATGCGGAGGATCGCGCAGCAAGCGCGGGACCTTGGCGTGAAGCGCATGCAATGGCAGACGCCTTCATTCAACCTGGATGCCGTCCGCTTCTATGATCGGCTCGGCCCGGTGCGGAAGGAGAAATTCAGGCTCTTCCTGGACTAGGACGCAACAGCCGCGCTCGCAGACGACCCACCAACGAACGAGCATACCGATCCGACATGAGCAAAAAAAGAATCACGCGTCCAACGGACGGCCCTGTCAATGCCCTGCAACACGCTGTGGATGCCTGGATCCGGACCCATGGTATCCGCTATTTCAACGAACTGACCAACATGGCCATCCTTACCGAGGAGGTGGGCGAAGTGGCGCGCATCATGGCCCGGCGCTACGGCGAACAGAGCGAAAAGAAGAGCGACCGGTCAAAGGACCTCGGCGAGGAACTGGCCGATGTGCTCTTCGTGGTGCTCTGCCTGGCCAACCAGACCGGTACCGACCTGCAGGCGGCCTTCGACCACAAGTTCGAGAAGCGCACCACCCGCGACGCGGAACGGCACAAGCGGAACGCGAAACTGCGCTGAGGGCTACCGGAAAATAGTGAAGCGACCGGTCCCGGTAAGACCATCCGCATCGGCAACGGTAACGGCATACACACCGGGCGCCAACCTGTCCGTGGCGAGAATTTGGCCCGTTCCAACGATGCGCAGACGGCGGACCAACGACCCTCGGGCATCCATGACCGACACGGCGCAACCGGCAGGATCGCGCGGAACGATCCGGACCTCACCGGTGGATGCGTCCTGTGAAATGGTGAACGCCGGTGCGTCCGCTTCCGGCACTGCCGTGAACGTGAACGGTACGCACAGCATCATGTCCCTTGTCACGCTCCCGATCAACTGACCGGCACGCCATTCGGAGCATTGGATGGCTATCGTATAGAACCCTTGCCACTGGGGCGCATCCCAATGGAATACACCATTGTCGTCCAGCCAGGCCTGGTTGTCCGGCCCGGTCGGTACCTCATCGGGGAACAGGTAGTTCTGTATGGGGGAGCAATCGATGCCGAGAGGAGGCACGAGTTCGAAGGTCAGGCTGTCCCCGTCAGCGTCGTAGGGCTGGAGCTCATGCGTGAGCGTACTGCCGACGAAGTAGCTGGACGTGGCGGGGTTCCCGAACACGGGTGATGCGTTGTCCAGTTCAAGGGTCACGATGAGCGTGGCCCCGATGCACAAGGGCACATCCACGCTGCCCGGGATATTGATGATGCCCGCGTTCCGGTTGGGGAGCGAAGCCGAAGGAGCGTAAGCGCCGGGCGCGGCGTACACATGTTCCCCCGCATACGAACGCTGGAGATCGCAGCATGATCCGCCGAACATCTGCTCGCTCTGCGCCGCCAATGTGTCCACCGCTCCATCCCCGTATGACAACAACAGATACGGCGCGTCGGGCGAAGCGTTCGAATTGAGGTAGAGCCGCGCCTCGATGCGATAAGCGAGACCGCCGAGGCTGTTGTACAGGATATCCGCTCCGCACAAGTGGGAAGCGAACGTCGAGAAGCCGAAGAACATCGGCAGAGCGATGGCGAAAAGTGACCGGCGCATCGGTTCCCGGGTTGTGGGATCCAAAGCTAACCCATCATCGCCAGGATCCCACCAACGGTCCGCTCCGTGGCCCCGGCCCGCTCGTGCACGTAGGCCGCCGCCGCTTCGCCCGCGCGGGCCAGCGCACCGCGGTCATTGAACAGGCGGCGCAGGAGCGCCATCAGGTCCTCCGCGCTGCCCACCTGCCAGGCCGCGCCCGCACCGATCAGGCCTTTCGCTTCCGGAAACTTGGTATGCCTGGGCCCGAAGATGACCGGTCGGCCCCACGTCGCCGCCTCCAGGATGCTGTGGATGCCGTCGCCGAAACCGCCGCCCACGTACGCGATGTCGCCATACTTGTACAACCGGGCCAGCAGCCCCATGCGGTCCACCAGCAGGGTGGCGGCGTTCAACGGTACCGGTGGGGCCGTATCATCCAGTGCGCTCCAGCGGACCACCGGGCCGGGGTAATCCCGTTCGATGGCGTGCAACTGCGCAGGGCCGTGCTCGTGCGGCGCCACGATCGTCCGCAACGGTTCGCCAGTATGATACAGTGCCTTCGTGATGAGCGCATCGTCCGCCGGCCAGGTGCTGCCGCACACGAGCACCGGCGCTCCACCGGTCATGGCGGCGGCGATGGGCAGCTCCGCGCCTTCGCGCACGATGTCCAGAACACGATCGAAGCGGGTGTCGCCGCTCACGGTGATGTTGGTGATGCCCGCACCGGCCAGCAGCGCGCGCGAGCGTTCATCCTGCATGAAGAGGTGGGCATAGCACCGGAGCATGCTCCGCCATGGGCCGCCGTACCACTTGAAGAAGGGTTGATCCTCCCGAAAGATACCACTCACCAAGAAGACGGGGACGCCGCGCTCCTTCAGCGCATGCAGGTGGTGGTACCAGAATTCGTACTTCACGAAGATGGCGGCGCGCGGGGTGATGAGGTCCGCCAGCCGCCGCGCGTTCCCGGCGTTGTCCGGCGGCAGGTAGTCCACGTGCGTGGCGCCCGGATAGTCCTTGCGGGCTTCGTACCCGCTGGGGCTGAAGAAGGTGAGCAGCACCGGCAGTCCCGGGCGCGCGGCCTTGAGCGCTTCCAGCACGGGCCGGCCCTGCTCGAACTCACCCACGCTGGCGCAGTGCATCCATAGGCAGCCACGCAGCCGATCCTTCTTCGCTTCCAGCCGCTCCCAAAGCCCTGCGCGGCCCGCTGCCCAGGCGCGGGCCTTGGCGTTGAACGGCGCGGCGGCGCGCACGGCCGAATGATACCCACCGGCCGCCAGGTCATACAGCAAAGGCATCAGCGGTAATAGATGCGGTCGTCCGCATGGCGGTACAGCGGCAGGATCCAGCCCGCGCGCAATCCGTAGAGGCCGTCCACACGCTGGCCGTCGTCGGTGCGGCCGTTATCGAAATTGTACGGCCGCAGATGGTGCGTGAAGCCGAGCATGACCTCGAAGCCGAACATGAAGTTGATGAAACGGTTGTTCCCCAGATGCTGATAACCCACGAAGAACAGCCCTGCGGGCCCGGCCGTCAGCCGGTCGTAGCCCTTCAGGTAATCCCCTTCCAGTGCCGGTACGGTGTTGTTCTGGGTCTCCACGCGCACCTTGTGGCGCATGTAGCCACCACCTAATTTCAGCAGGATGCCGCTGTTCGGATTGGGCCCCACGATGGGCATCACCTTGGCCGCCGTGATCATGGCCGTCCATCCGCGCTCGTACAGCAGCACCGCCGAGGGCTGCCCGTCCTGGTCCACGATGTCGCCGTTGTCCGCGATAAGCTGGCTGAGCATGCCGCTCTCGTTCACCTTGTTGCCGAAGATCATGGAGCCTTCGGCCCCGATGAAGTAGTTGTTCTTGAACTTCACCCCGGCACCCAGCGCGATGCTGTTGCTGTTGCCGAAGCGCAGCGCCATGTCCCCCTGCGGCACCTGATAGGCGTAGCTGAGGGTGATGGGCACGATGGTGATGGACGTATCCCGGATGCCATGCTGCGCGTAGCAGGGCGCCGCCGCGCCAAGGGCGATGAGCGGAAGCAGGTGGAAGGGACGGCGCATGATATCAGACCAGGGCCTTGCCGCAGGCGGGCCGGGGCCGAAAGTAGGGCGGTCGGCGATCGGCGCCTCCGTGTGGAAAGTCGTGCCCCGCATGCTGTCCCGTGCTTCGGCGCGGAAATATCTTCGCGGCCCCCAAGAACCATGGAAACAGCGCGAGCGATGAAGCCCATCCAGATGGTCGACCTGGCCGGCCAGTACGAACGGATCAAGCCCGAGGTGGACGCCGCCATCGCGCGGGTCCTCGGCAGCACGGCCTTCATCAACGGTCCCGAGGTGAAGGCGTTCGAGAACGAACTGGCCGCCTGGAACGGGTCAAAACATGTGATCGCCTGTGCCAACGGTACCGAGGCCCTGCAGATCGCCATGATGGCCCTGGGCCTCCAGCCGGGCGACGAGGTGATCACCGCCTCCTTCACTTTCGTGGCCACCGTGGAAGTGGTGGGCCTGCTGGGCATCACCCCCGTATTCGCCGACGTGCTGCCGGGCACCTTCAACCTGGACCCGGCGGACATCGAAAGGAAGATCACCCCGAAGACGAAGGCCATCGTGCCCGTGCATCTCTTCGGGCAAACGGCCGACATGGAGGTCATCATGGCCATCGCCACGAAGCACAAGCTGCATGTGATCGAGGACAACGCGCAGGCCATCGGCGCCACGTACACCTTCAAGGACGGCCGCAAACGGAAGAGCGGCACCATCGGCCACATCGCCAGCACGAGCTTCTTCCCCAGCAAGAACCTCGGCTGTTACGGCGATGGCGGCGCTCTCTTCACCAACGACGACGAACTGGCGAAGAAGCTCCGGCGGATCTGCAACCATGGCAGCGATGTGCGCTACTACCATGAGGTGATCGGTGTGAACAGCCGCCTGGACAGCATCCAGGCCGCCATCCTGCGCATCAAGCTGAAGCATATTGAGGCCTACGCCGCCGCGCGCAACGCCGCCGCCACCTTCTACGACCGCGCCTTCGAAGGGCTGGAGCACGTACACACACCGGTGCGCAGCGCGGACAGCGACCACGTCTTCCACCAGTACTCGCTGCGCGTGACGGGTGGACACCGCGATGGTCTGAAAAAGCACCTCGAGGCCAACGGTGTGCCCGCCATGATCTACTACCCCGTGCCGTGCCACCTGCAGAACGCGTACAGGAGCGGCCGTTTCCCCGAAGGCTCATTGCCGGTGACGGAGCGCCTCACGCACGAGGTGTTGAGCCTGCCCATGAGCACGGAACTGGACAACGAACAACTCACGCACATCACCAGCACCGTACGATCGTATTTCCCCGCCTAGGCGGAGGTCCGCATCGCACGGCCAGCAGGGACGGTCCCCTCACATTGATCCCAACATTCAGGGCGGCCTGATCCCCGCCCGACGACGAGAAGAAGATGAACATCGCGGTAGTAGGAACAGGATACGTGGGCCTCGTTACGGGGACCTGCTTCGCAGAGACCGGCAACCACGTGGTTTGCGTGGACATCAACGAGGAGAAGGTGGACATGATGAAGGCCGGCAAGGTGCCCATCTATGAGCCGCACCTTGATGTGCTCTTCGAGCGCAACATCCGCCAGGGGCGCCTGCGCTTCACCACGAAACTGGAGGAGGCGCTGGAGAAGGCGCAGATCGTCTTCCTCGCCCTGCCCACCCCTCCGGGCGAGGACGGCAGCGCCGACCTGAGCTATGTGCTGAAGGCGGCCGGTGATGTCGGCCGGCTCATGGGCCACTACATGGTGCTGGTGGACAAGAGCACCGTGCCGGTGGGCACGGCCGAAAAGGTCAGCGCCGAGGTGAAAAAATACGCGAAGGTGGACTTCGACGTGGTGAGCAACCCGGAGTTCCTGCGCGAGGGCTTCGCCGTGGACGACTTCCTGAAGCCGGACCGCGTGGTGGTGGGCACCAGCAGCGAACGGGCGCGCAAGCTGATGGAGGAGCTGTACAAGCCCTTCGTGCGGCAAGGCAACCCCATCATCTTCATGGACGAGCGCAGCGCGGAACTCACGAAGTACGCCGCCAACGCCTTCCTCGCGGCCAAGATCACCTTCATGAACGAGATCGCGAACTTCTGCGAGGCCGTGGGCGCCGACGTGGACAAGGTGCGCATCGGCATGGGCAGCGACAGCCGCATCGGCAAGCGCTTCCTGTTCCCGGGTATCGGGTACGGCGGCAGCTGCTTCCCCAAGGACGTGCAGGCGCTGGCCAGGAGCGGCACCGAGGCGGGTTACGGCTTCCGCATCATCGAAAGCGTGATGCGGGTGAACGAGGAGCAGAAGACCGCGCTCATGCCCAAGATCCTGAAGCACTATGGTGGCTCGCTGAAGGGCAAGCACTTCGCCATCTGGGGCCTGGCCTTCAAGCCCGACACGGACGACATCCGCGAGGCGCCGGCACTGTACATGATCGATGCGCTGCTGAAGGCCGGGGCCACGGTGGCCGCCTTCGACCCCGAGGCCATGAACAACGTGAAGAAACTCAAGGGCGACAGCATCCGCTACGCCACCGACGAGTACGACGCGCTCACGGGCGCCGACGCCCTCATCCTCTGTACCGAGTGGAGCGAGTTCCGCACCCCGGACCTGGACCGCGTGAGCGCCGCCCTGAAGAAGCCCGCGATCTTCGACGGCCGCAACCTGTACGAGTTGGACACCATGAAGGCCAAGGGCTTCACCTACGTGAGCATCGGCCGTAATACGGTGAACGCCTGACCCGGCCCATCGGATCGAACCACCACGGAGACCATGACGAAAAAGAGAATGACGCCGAAGGCCACAGCGGCCTCCGCCAAGGCCACGACGGCCAAGGAACGCATCCTCATCACCGGCGCCGCTGGTTTCCTGGGCTCGCACCTCTGCGACCGGTTCCTCGCAGAAGGGTACCACGTGATCGGGATGGACAACCTGATCACCGGGCGGCTGAAGAACATCGAGCACCTCTTCAAGCGGAGCGACTTCGAGTTCTACCACCATGACGTGAGCAAATACGTGCACGTCCCGGGCAAGCTGAAGTACATCCTGCACTTCGCCAGCCCCGCCAGCCCGATCGACTACCTGAAGATCCCGATCCAGACGCTGAAGGTGAGCTCATTGGGCACGCACAACCTGCTCGGCCTGGCCCTGCAGAAGAAAGCGCGCATCCTGGTGGCCAGCACCAGCGAAGTGTACGGCGACCCGCAGGTGCATCCCCAGACCGAGGACTATTGGGGCCACGTGAACACCGTTGGTCCGCGCGGCGTGTACGACGAGGCCAAACGCTTCCAGGAGGCCATCACCATGGCCTATCATACCTACCACGGGCTGGAAACGCGCATCGTGCGCATTTTCAATACCTACGGCCCGCGCATGCGACTGAATGATGGCCGGGTACTTCCGGCATTCATCGGCCAGGCCCTGCGTGGCGAAGACCTCACCATCTTCGGAAAAGGGAACCAGACGCGCAGCTTCTGCTACGTGGACGACCTGATCGAAGGCATCTACCGCCTGCTGAAGAGCGACTACGCCGGCCCGGTGAACATCGGCAACCCGGCGGAGATCACCATCAAGCAGTTCGCCCAGGAGATCGTGAAGCTCACCGGCACGAAGCAGAAACTGGTATACAAGCCGTTGCCGCAGGATGACCCGATGCAGCGCCAGCCCGACATCACGCTCGCGAAGAAGTTGCTGAAGTGGCAACCGAAAGTCTCCCGTGCGCAAGGGCTGAAGATCACCTACGACTACTTCAAGAGCCTTTCACCGAAGGAACTGCACGAGAAGGACCACAATACCTTCGAGGGGTACGTGCGGAAGTGAACAAGCCTCAAGGTCAAAGCTCAAAGGCTCAAGCTCAAAAGAACTTGAAGCTCGGGTCTTTGAACTTGGGCCTTGAAGCTCGAGTCTTGACGCCTGAACCATGAAGCTCCGCATCGCGGGCGTTCCCGAGCCCTACAATCTGCCGTGGCACCTCGCCATGGAAAAGGGTGCTTTTGCGGAAGCGGGTATCGAATTGGACTGGCACACCGTTCCTGAAGGCACCGGCCGTATGTGCCAGTTGCTGCGCGACCGCGATCTGGACATGGCCGTTCTCGTTACCGAGGGAGCCGTGCGCGACATCCTCAACGGCGGCCCGCACCGCATCGTGAGCACCTTTGTGGAGAGCCCGCTGCCCTGGGGCGTGCATGTGCCCGCGCGGTCGGAGCTGCGTGAGGGGAGCGACCTGAGAGGTGTGCGCTACGCCATCAGCCGCTTGGGCAGCGGCAGCCACATCATGGCCATGCTGCATGCCGAACGGCTCGGTTGGCGGCCCGGCCCCGATGACCTGGAAGTGGTACACAGCATGGAAGGCGCCGCCGAGCGCATGGCGCATGATCCGTCGGTGATCTTCCTGTGGGAGACCTACGTCACATCACGCTACGTGGATGCCGGTATCATGCGCCATGTGGACACCGTACGCGGCGATTGGCCCGGCTTCGTGATCGTGGCGCATGAACGCTTCATCGGGGAACAGGCCCCGGCGATGGACCGCGCACTGGCCGTGCTGCGCGACGAGGCCCGGGTGCTGAAGGACGATCCGCACGCCGTAGCGCTCGTGATGCGGAACGCCAACTTCAAGAAAGCGCTGGCCAAGGAATGGCTGAAGCATGTGCGCTGGAAGGTGGAGCGGCCGGAGGAGAAGGACTTGAAAACGCTGGTGGCCACCCTGAAGACCTTGGATCTGGTGGCCCAGGAAGCGCCAATTGAAGTGCTGCGCAGGTGACGCTACTCTTTCATCCAGCGCAGCACCTGGCGTGTGCCCCCGTCCGTGATAATTTCCAACAGGTAGCTTCCGGGGCGGAGCATGGCGGTGGACACTACGCCCCGTTCGTTCACATTGACGCCCTCCTGCACCAGGCGGCCCTGCATATCGCGTACCCGCAAAGTGGCCCGCTGCCCGCCAAGGCCGGTGAGCGTGAACCCAGCGGTGCCAGGATTCGGGTATATGCCGATCGGCGCCGTCATTCCCGCGTGGGACGTGGTGCCCAGGGTCAGTCCGCAAGCCGCATCGCCCGGCGTGGTGATCTGGTCATCGCTGTAGCACACGAAAGTGGCCTCGAAATACTCGATGACCAGATTGCAATCGAAAATGCAGGGCTCGCGCGGTACGGAGCCGATGCGCTCCCATACCACAAAGGGCATTCCCGACGGGAACCCGTCCTCGCTAAGCACATCGATGTGGAGCGTGGTCAACGGAACACCATCGACCACCTGTGTGCTGGTGTCCATCACCTGGAGCATGCCGTACGGCGGGCATGTTTCCGGATGCCCCGGTGGCCACCAACGATCACCGATGCCCGCACCGAACCAGTACAAGGTGTCCCAACCGGGCTCTCCGCCGAAATCGCCCGCAGTCCAGATCCACACCACATCATCGGCCTCGGCCTCATGGGTGGTCCACGTTCCACTCACGGTCTGCCCAAATGCGGTACCCGCCGAAACATGGTCGATCCGTTGGGCCAGCATGCCGTTGTAGAGCGTGTCCCCTGCATAGCGATGCTCCACTTGGTAGTCCACCGATGGCCCACCGCCCCAATCCTGATAGTGATAGGTCCACACCGCGCCGGGCGCGCACCAAAGCTGGGCCGCCACCGATAGGCTGGCCGTACACGAAGCAAGGAGGAATGCGGTCCGTATGGGCATCAGGATCTTGGGGAAGACAGGCCGCAGGGCCTTGACGCTGCCCGGCCAAGGTACAGGTCGGTTGGGGTACATTCGCGGCCCGTCGCGAAAACGCCAGCGGCGTTTGACGCGATCTGGCCGCATACCTTCAGGATGTCCCCGGACTACACCGCCCACCCCACCGCCGTCATCGACGAGGGCTGCACCATCGGTAAGGGCACGCGCATCTGGCACTTCAGCCACATCATGCCCAATTGCGTGATCGGGGAGAACTGCAACATCGGCCAGAACGTGGTGATCAGCCCGGACGTGAAGCTTGGGCGCAACGTGAAGGTGCAGAACAACGTGAGCATCTACACGGGCGTGGAGTGCGAGGACGATGTATTCCTGGGCCCCAGCATGGTATTCACCAACGTGACCAACCCGCGCAGCGCGGTGGACCGGCGCGGCCAGTACGCCAAGACGCGCGTGGGCCGCGGGGCCAGCATCGGTGCCAACGCCACCATCGTCTGCGGGCATGACATCGGCGCGTTCGCCTTCATCGGCGCCGGCGCGGTGGTCACGAAGACCGTCCCTGCCTACGCCCTGGTGGTGGGCAACCCCGCGCGGCAAACGGGCTGGATGAGCGAATTCGGCCACAAGTTGAAGTTCGATACCAACGGCCTGGCCACCTGCCCCGAGAGCGGCCAGGTGTACGCGTTGAAGAACGGAATCGTATCCCGGCGCGAGACCGGGTCAAGCCCGGCATGACAGCAGCGGAGAGGATCAGGTTCGCCGTGGTGGGCTGCGGCCACATCGGCAAGCGGCACGCGGAAATGGTGAAGCGCCATCCGGAGGCCGAACTCGCCGCGCTGTGCGATATACGCCCCGCCGCCGAAACGGGCATCGAGGGCTTCGGCGTACCGGTGTTCCAGGATCTGGACACCATGCTGCGCGAGGTGCCCGGCATCGACGTGGTGAACGTGTGCACACCGAACGGACTGCACGCCCCCATGAGCCTGAAGGCCCTGGAGGCGCGCAAGCACGTGGTGAGCGAGAAACCCATGGCGCTCACCAAGGCCGATTGCGAAGCGGTGATCTACAAGGCGCTCCAGGTCCATCGCACCGTGTTCGGCGTGATGCAGAACCGCTACAGCCCGCCCAGCCAGTGGATCAAGCAGATCATCGACGAGAAGCGCCTCGGCGACATCTTCATCGTGCAACTGAATTGCTACTGGAACCGCGATGCGCGCTATTACAGGCCCGGCGGCTGGAAGGGTTCCAGCGACCTCGACGGCGGCACGCTCTTCACGCAGTTCAGCCACTTCATCGACATCATGTACTGGCTCTTCGGTGATATCACCGACATCCAGGCCAAGTTCGCCGACTTCAACCACGATGGCCTCACCGATTTCGAGGACAGCGGCCTGGTGAACTTCCGCTTCGTGAACGGCGG
>Ga0138256_10002978_pt1 | contig 18093 bp, 14 predicted proteins | sample KNB2016incub_MG_FD_105486 | JGI IMG/M metagenome (GOLD analysis project Ga0138256, IMG submission 105486) | Active sludge microbial communities from wastewater in Klosterneuburg, Austria - KNB2014incub_MG | ecosystem: Engineered > WWTP > Activated sludge > Unclassified | place: Austria... | reverse complement strand
GAACACTATCCCGTTTGCGCCAAAACCTAACTGCTCTATGTTATTAACATTTACGTAAGCCATGCAGCCAGTAGCTACATTACGAAACAAATTACCAGAAACGTCTCTGTGGTCGTTCGCAATCGCGGCACCTGCACTGGTTTGGGTTCCCGAAAATGAAATGGGAACATTGGCCTGCACTGCGCTACCCGTAACGCGTAGTTTTTCAGTCTGGTCAACAAACGAACTGACGTAATAACCGCTTGGCGCCGACAGAAACGTGCCGTAGCTTGAATTATGGCCAATCGCAAAACCTGCAGGTATTGTATTATTGTTGGAAAGCACAATCGCGCCAGTCATTGTGCCGCCCGCTAAAGGCAATTTGGTAGAATCGGTTGCGCTGATCTCAGCCGTCTCATAAGCCGTCCCAGCAGCGTTTACCCGCACCCCATGCAGCGCAGTCCCCAAGCCCAGGGTGCTAGCTACACCAGCGGCTACCTGGACCAGTCCGGTGCCACTCGGGGCAGGGCCTGCGGGACCAGTAGCTCCAGTTGCACCTGCAGCTCCAGTTGCTCCAGTTGCTCCAGTTGCTCCTATCAGCGATACACCAGCCCCCCATGCGCCAGCGGTTTTGGGTCCATAGAATTGGGTGTTGGTGGTTCGGAGGTAGAAATCTCCGTTGTTTCCTTCGGTAGTTGGGACGGCTGTCCCTGAGAGGATTGAAGTGCCACCGGCTTCAATCGCTGCAATCATGGCTGCTGAATCAGCATACCCGAACGATGACGCAATCTGATCGGCCGTCATTGATCCGCCGCCGCGATTAGATAAAACCGAGTTGGTTTCCATCATGACTTAGATGCTCCTCGGGTAGAAGGCTGCGACTACATCTGTCGTCCCGGTGGTTATAGCTCTGACCTTGATCTTGTTTGCGCCTGGCTCGATCACAATCATCTTGCCTTCGACTGGGATAACGAAAGTATCAGGTGCATACTCTTCGTCGTCCGCGTCAGTATGCGTCACTCGTAGAGTGAACTCGATTGAACCCTTGGCCAGGATGACGATGGAGTTATTGGTTGAGCAGTCGACGGTTGCGATTAGAACGCCTGGGGATGCGTTTACCCCGTTTACTGTTTGTTCATACTTTAGAATAAGTTCGTTTGTCAAGGCTCCTCCTGGTCGCGATTACCTGGATTATACAGGATTCTAGCTTGGTTTTGGTGAATCGGTTGGATGGGTGATTAGTTGGTCTTTGTTCACTATAACATCTCTCGGCGCTTGATGTCGTTCGAATTGTCATCCCAGTTACAGGGTTTTGGCGGTTTTGGGGTAGATCGTATAATGGTTGCTTTTTGTTCACTTATTGAGACAGGTCCTTTCTCCAGAGCCCGGTTCCGTTCCTGTCTTCCCAGAAGTAGTTGGAAGCGGCTCTGCCCATACGCCTGGCTGATTCTCCATAGTTGACTGTTCGCGGGGGCTCGTCGAAGTCGCCCTGCACGTAGGATACGGCTGGGGGAACTGATAGATCTGCTCCAGTGAAATGCATGGTTGTTTGTAGAGCCGTGAATGGGAAGCCAGTGGCCGCAGACCAAATCGTAACATGATCTTTTCCGTCTTCGTCTACGTCAGCGGTGATATGGTAAAAATTGAAAGCTTCTAGTCCTGCGCCATAGTATGTAGCATTACCCGTTGCGACCATAGTGGGGATTTCCACGGTCTGAAGCAGCGTGGCAGGGTTAGTGTTAGTCGGATTGCTATACACTTCAACAACCTGCTTGATCGTATAGGTGCTGTTCAGTGTAAATTCGGTGCGCCTTGTGCGAACTACAAAGATCCCGTTAACGGTCTGTGCTAGGTCTACGGGGCCGATATTGCGCTTCGGCGTGTCTTCTAGGGCATACGTGTTATATGGGCCAGATCCCGAAAAACCCGCGCTCCATTTGCCCATCTCTGTAATGTCTTTGCGCCAAAGTTCTGCCAGAGTCGCTGCCTGGGCGTCATACTTGATTTTCACCATGACCAACTTGCTGTCTATGATCGTGTAAGAGTCCATCGACTTCCGCTGGTAGTTAAAATATCGCAGGCCAGAATACGGCATAGGGGCACACTGGAAACCAAGGAAGGTTGGAAATTCCGCGCAACGAACCATGGAGTAGGTGGAACTGGGAGTGCATACGGCTGGATCAGGATTCGGTCGAGTCCACTGCGATGAAATTGTTACATCTATATAAGTGACCAGGGGCCTATTAAACTCATCTAGACCATTGTAAATAAAAGGTCTGTAGTATCGGAAAACTCTACGCATCTCAGCAAATCCTGTATAAAACTGACGATCAGTCAATTCTTGTCCTGGAACCCCGTTTATGGTGAAAGTTGCGTTAAGCACAACTACTGAACATGCGTGATCGATGAAAGCCTGATTGTAATACACAACTGGACCAAACCCCGCATAAAACACTTCAGGATCAGATCCTGTCAGCGTCTCGTTAAGCGGGGGTCCGTCTTCAACATCTTGCTCTCTTATCCAGACCGGGATGGATAGTAGCAAATACATGCAATTATCATTGTCTACTGGGAACTTGTTGATCATTCTGGAGTCTGCGTTAGCGAACCAACCACTCCCGTTACTCTGCCAGTTATAATTTACTGGGCCAGAACTCCCGTTGGCATCTCCGTTAAGGATCTTGGGTATGCCGGGATAGTGTCGAATTCTTGTAGTCGTGCCGTTGTAGCCCGTCAAGGTATACTGCATCCACCACATGGTATACGAAGCGGGAGGGTATTCGTTAAAGCGTTTATCGGCTAACCAAATGATACCACCAAGCCAGGGCGTGGCCGGATCCGAACCAGAAGCGGGGGGCCAGTATATCGGATTATTATTGACATATTTATCAACGTAAACGTCAGGCATTACTGACGCGGCAGCTAAAACGTCATCCAACTTCTTATGCAGATCACTGTAGATCGGAAAGAAGTCGGTTTTGCTCGCTCGCAGCGTCAAAGATGCGAGGATAGTTCCAGTTTCAGGACCTATCGCGTTTATCGTAAGACCCGCGTCCTCCCAACCCAGGGGGGCATAGGCATCATACGGGGGGTCTGACCAGTCATTCGCGTAGTCGTGAACGATCCAGGGTGCGGCGACAAACCATGCCTCCTGGTTACGTGCTGCAGGCCAAGACCAATTTTCTGCCGGCGCTTCGAAAAACCCCTGCAGGAACGCGAAGGGCGTAGTAGCTCCAACAGGACACACCCGCAGAGGGAAGGTCGTTGCGTGATCGCCACAAAGGGTCAGCACCGAACGGTTTACGTGATTTTGCCAAGCCTTGGTTGTCTCATCTCTTTTCCACAAACGGATCAGCATGTCGGTATCACCGACATAGCCCCCGACTCTGTTCCAGGTGCCTTGTAGGCCGTATTTGCCCGCACAGGAGAACCCATACCATGGTGCTGCTCGCCGGGGGTAGACGATGGGGGTAGGATTTTCTGTAGGGTCTGATAACCAAACATCACCCGAGTTACCGTCATCCGGCCATGGGGTCAGCTTGTAGTGTGCAGCGGGGGTAGGTGGGCCGGAGGGGGCAGGGTTGGCCAATTCAACGCGAGATCGCCAGATCAGACCCGTAGGCCCCGCTATTGTGTAGGCTTGGGTTTGGACATCGTAAAATAGCTGCCCAGCAAATGGATTTATGAAAGACTGCGAAGGGACGGGTTCATTTGGATCCCCTGCTGCTGGAATGGAAATCATGTTGGCTGACCATGCCGGACTTATCGGGACTTCATAGACTTTCTGGACGGCTGTAACGACGTTCTTCTCGTAGACCCGCAACGCGTTTATCTTCCACTTTTCACCATACGAAACAGCGTAGCTATACTGCAATGCTATTAGATCGCCGGGCTCAAAGTAGACACCCATGCGTATTCGGTCGATTTCCTTGTCCCAGACAGCGTATCTCACGCTATTACCGGATTCGTTGCTAATCTCTACAAAGTGCAGTTCTGTAATCTGGTATGATGTCTGGTAGTCTACCAGGCCGGAAGTATTCAGGTATTCGCTGGTTTGAGCCAGATCATAATAATCGTAGTAGATCTCAACCGTGTCTCCGTTGTTTGGGGTGAACGAAAGCGTAACCTCGTCCTTGGAGAATGTGGCGAACAGGTCCTGGACACTGTTCACGAATACCACGAAGTTGTTATCAGGATCCTCGATCTCTATATCGGGAACGAACATCGACCCACCGGGAACAAATAGTTCTACGCGAGGGACAGGTCGGAAAGTGTCAGTTGAGCCATCCGCTGTTTCACTCAAGTAACCGTTATTAAGCCCACTATCCCTGTAGGAATACCAGAATTCTAGAGACTCTCCAGGATCCAGAGATAGTTGAAGCCAGCAGGTCTGCGGAGGCTCAAATACCATAACTGGGTCCACATCGTCTAGGGAGGATGGCGTGAACCATTGGTTATTGCCAAAGCCGTTTATCGCGGGGGTATTTATAGGTTCAGCATCCGTGACAAAACGAACACCCTCAAGTTGCTGTTGTGGGGGATTTTCGTTCCCACTCGATACGAATTCTATCTGGTCGGCTGCCTGCCAGGTTGTGTTGATAGGCCCGTCAGATTCGTAAATTCCCGTCAGCATGGCTGCCTGCTGCTCACCACCAAACGGGAAGGCTACAACACCACGAAATGTCATGCTGGTAGCGAGTGCATTGCCATTCTGGCCAGGGGACAGGAACTGCGTTGTGTCCGTAACTCCGCTGACTTTCACGTCATAATCTGCCGTCACTACCTCGGTCGTGAACTGGTTCAAAACGTAGTTCACGTTCCCGTAAAACACGAATATGGTGTGATCTACTGCTATACCTAGATCCAGCCGGGGGCCCACCGTAGTCAATTCTGCGATGCCCAAGCCATCAATGTTGTCGAACGGTAGACCGGTCTTGGCTGCAATCTCCGTAGAATCGACGTAGATTTTCCAAGACCTATCAGGGTTGTGCGTCGTGATAACGGTGGGGAAATGCAGGTCTACGCGATCCGGCCCCGTCTGGTTTTCCCAAACCAAAGTCTGCGCCGTGAAAGACGTGAAAACCAGCGGAGCCATGTCGAATACGGGCTGGGCGTTGTTGCTCCGATTCGGCGTATGCCAATAGCCAAGATGCTGCAGCCATAATCCAGGTGACAGTTCTATCGGATTTGTGGGATCGTTCGATCCAGGCTTGACTAGTGTTTCAGATTGCTTGACTGATCTGTTGCTGACGATCACGGGTAAGCGCCTGTTTTGCGGGTCACCGAACATGACTTCAACTTTGTCATTTGTGTTAGTTTGACCAGCCGCGCTAGGAACGTTCTTGTATACGCCTAACGCTGTTTCGACCGCGCTGAATCCGCCTGAAGTCGATTTGACTTCTCCTGTTACGATATGGATCGGTAGCTTGTTGTTTTGGAATGCCATCTACTGTTACTCTCCATCGTATGCGCTAGCGTATCCGCCTGGACCCAGGATGATTGCGGAACGGCCGAACTTAAGGACTGTTACGCTGGTTCCGATTGGTAGACCGGAACCGTTTGTGCTTGGCTTCGAGTTCAGATTGGTGCCTGCGCTTTTCAGGTCGAGGAACCCGCCATTGCTCAGACTTGATGTTCTGGCTAGGATTAGCTGACTTGTCTCATCCATTGTGATTTCTCCTTAGAAGGTGGTGACTGCGGGGGCGGCAGTTGGATAGTGGACGTAACCTGATACGCTTGTTTTGGCTGAGTTGCCCCGAACGCTTAGGGAGTGGGTTACAGATTGGATAATTCCGGTTGCGTGACCAGGGCTTGTGAATTGTTGGAGTAGGCTTGCGGTCAGGTTCATTGGGCCAGATCCGGCGATGGGGTGGTAGCCTTTGTTTTTCTCTATCATGTAGTCTAGCGCGTGATCGGTAATCCATTGCGGGTTGGGGAAGTTTGTGTCGGTCCAAATATTGGTGGCGGGACGAGAGCCTGATCCGATTTGGCGACGGAAAGCAGCTTGGATTGGGATTGGATTGTTTAGGATGGATGGATCGACTGGGTTGCCTGAGAAGCATACTTTTGCGTCAATGGTTGCTTGACCGATTAGGGTCAGGGGCTGGTTCACTACTAGGGTCGCGTGGGTTGCGGGGAGGCTGAAATCTTGCGGGCCGGTTGTGACGATCACGTTCTGGACCAAAGGGAATATGCCTGTCACGGGGCCTTGGGTGCCGCCATTGAACAGGGTGACTAGGGAGATGTAGCCGTAAGCTGAGCGGTCGACGGGGGTGGCTTTGTAGAGAGGCTGGGGGAGTTGAACTGTTTTGATACCCGTGCTATCGAACCTGAAGCAGACTTCTTCGCCGCCTGTGATGCGTGATGTTTTTTCGATCTTCAGGCTGTCTACCCGATTGCCGTAGCTGATCGACTCGTCGAAAGAGTCATAGCGCAGTGAATCGTTTAGGGGGCCCTTGTAGGTTACGGGGAAGACTTGAATGGCTCCGTCTTTGCGAATGTAGTAGCCTTGCGCGGAGAATGCGATCAGGCGGGTTAGAACGTCTAGGATTTTTGAGTTTTTGACATCCTCTTCTGACATGGGGAAGCTCTCGACTCCGAACACACTGACTGAAACTACTCCCGCGCATTGATCTATGATGGCTTTGCTGGTGCTGTTTAGGAACGTGTCGAGGCTTAGATCGTCTCGGGATAAGAGCCAGGTGCTTTTGTCGATACCTGAAAGGACTCCGGTCTTTCCGCTTAGTGATGTTGACTTGGCGGGGGTTTCGATAACGAGTGGGGGGCTTATGTATTCGTCAGATGAATCATCGATCTTGATAACAAAATCAGTTCCTTCGGGGATGGAGATTGGATCGATAGTGTGGTTGATCAGATTGCAACTCCAGTTTACGCCCGCGTTAACTGTTTCGGTTATGCTTACGCTGTCTAGTTTGAAAGTGCCTAGACTGGAGATTAGATCGGCTCTGACGTATTTGCTTACATTCATTCGATAGTCCTTATGGGCTCTGGGTTGCGGCCGGATTCTCTGGGGTGACAGTGAACTGGAGATTGCCGATTGAATCGACGCCTATTTGCGGGGTCAGGCGCGACGCACAGAAACGGGTTGGAAATGATTTAGCTTCGAAGGTTGAGAGTTGCTGAAATCGGCTTGTGAAATGCAGGCTGACTTCGTTACTCAGATTCATGCGGGATAGCATTTTGACTATCATTAGAGAGGATGGGAAGAAGCGGGAGGGTAGGCGTCGGTCTATAGCGCCTGCCCCGAAGTAGCGGGATGGTCGGGTGATTGTTGCTATTGGGACTACTTCTTGAAAGCGGCTTACTCGCAAGCAGTAGTGGCTTGACTGGTAACGAGAGGGGCTGCGTTTTTCTATGATGCCAACCCCGAAATAGCGGGACGGGGATCTCTTCTCGATAATCCCGACCCCAAAGAATCTTGAAGGCAAACGCTTGTTGATAGCGCCTGCTCCAAAGAATCTTGAGGGTCGGGTGATTGAGATAGCAGCCATTAGATTAGGTTCCGTCTCCGTCAATAGCGAGGACTACTTCTACTCCGTTGAATGCGGGGGAGCCTGGCTGCAGGGTTAGCTCACCCCATACGCCCTGGGCTTCACCGAATGCTAGTGTGTCGGAAGCTGGATTGTTTCTGACGCTGATCGCGCTGGCGGGTGCTACGGCGAGGGTAAAAGTGGAACCGCCTGGGGCTGTCTTCCTGTTAGTGCTCGTGCCCGTGTCGTCGGTTGTGCTGACCACCCATAGCTTAACTTCTGAGGTTGCGAACGAGTATCCTGCGGGGATTTTGCCGACAACGTTACCGTTAATTTTGATAACGATGTCGCCTGCGGCTGCGGAGAGGGCATCATTTGAAACGAGGCAAAGTTTGCAGCGGAAAGCTCGGATGAAGGTTACGGCTCCAGACACGGGGGTCAGTCCGTTTAGAGTTACAGAGTCTGGGGCGAATAGGTTGGTTCCGTCTTCGCCGTAAGCTATGATTTTCTTTGTGTTGTTGTCGGCCGCGTTCGATGGCTCGAAAGAGATCAGGCCGGACGATGGCGGGACTGACATACCATTGTAGACATAGATCAGGCCATCGAGCAGTGAGTCAGCGCCTGATACGTTCTCGATGAATACTTTCTGATACTCCTTGGATATGTCTAGGGCAGCGTCGATAACTCCTGAGAGTTTGGCTCTGAGCCTGGTGAACCATTCGCCAACGGTTCCATTTGTGATCGTAGTAGCGGTCTTGGCCCCGCCAGCAGTTGAAGTGTCGTCAGTCGGATGATTGGCTGACTTACGAAGGATGATGTCTGCGTCGACGAGTGCCATTTATGCTGTTCTCCTTATGGTTAGGTCTACTTCGGAAAGGTTCGTGCCTTTGAGTCGTTTTTGTGAGAAAGCTGTTACTTGGCCGGTCCAGACTACGCCTGCATCATCTGTTACGGATAGGACTGAGCCTGGGGTGAACAGCATGTCTACGTAGCCTTGGATGAGGGAGTCGGGTAGCCATTGCATGTTGATTGAGACGCTATCTTCGGGGGAGGAGAAATCGAAAGTGATTACCTCGCCGTATTCTCCTGGAGGAGTTGCGCTGTTTGGGATCGTTGGATTGATCGATAAGCTTTTGCTTATGGATCGGTTAGATAGTAGGATGGATGGGGCCGGGTATGTCGCGGGGACTGCGGGTGGGACTGGTGGCGATGGCATATCATTCTCCTTTCTATGTTAGAGGCTAAAGCCGAAGCCAGCGTCAGAACCGATTTGCTTGGCCCCGAAAGGCTTGGCTCCGAATGGCTTAGCCTGGATGGCCCCGCCCTTGTTGCCACTGATAAGGCTTGTGCTTTTGGTTGCTGCGGCCATAGCGGACATGGCCAGGTCGGCTCCCGCTTTCACTATATCAGCATCACCGACTGAGCGGGAGTCGATATTGACGTAGTTTGTGATTTGGGTTCCGGCTCCAGTGTTAATCGGTTGCAGGTTGTCAAACGAGGATGGGAGGGGTTTGCCGTCCTTGCCTAGCTTGAGGTTGTTCTCCTGTTCAAACTTGGCTTTGTAACTCTCGTAGCTTGGGATCTTGGCCCCGCCCCGCTGGTCACCGAATGGAGTCTTGAATCCGTCTTGCTGGCGGGATAGGCGTGACTCAGCGTCAGAGCCAAAGCCAGGGAGGGTGGACTGGAAGCTGAGTTCTTCGATTGAGATCAGTGGGCTATTGCGACCGCCCAGGCGCTTTTCGCGGAAGCCCTTGAGTGCGTCCTCTTCGGATTTCAAGCGGTCGGTTGTTGCTTTCAGTTTGTCTTGCTCAGCCTTCTGGTGTTCTAGGTAGGCTTTGCGAACTAACGACTCTTGCTTTTGAGCGTATTTCTCCAGGATCAGATCCCTGTTTTTGCCGTTCTTGTTCGCTTCTTCGAGTTCTAGTTTGAGTTCGGCTTGCAGTTCGTTGAATTGCTCTTGAACCTTTTGCTTTCTTCTGCCTTTGATTTGGGAGTCGATAGCTGTCTGCTCAGATGAGGTAGCACCCTGCTTCTTCAGTTCGAGAATTTCGATTTCGTCAGCTATGCGCTCTGCGCGGATCTTTTCGAGTTCGCGGGTCTGGTCTGCTACGGCCCTGTTCAGGTCTAGCTGCAGATCGCGTTCTTTCTTGGTGAGGACCGCGTTCTCGGTTCTGAACTGTTTGTTGGTGATATGGCCTAGCGACTCTTCTTTGAGTAAGGTGATCTTGGCTTTCTGGATTACTTCAAGCTGCTTTTCTTTACCAATGGTTTCGGCTAGTTCTTGATTGAGTCCGATTTTAAAGTCAGCAAAGTTCTCTCTGACTACTCGCTTCTTTCCGGTTTCGTCAGTTCGCTCGGATCGGATATTTTCTTTTCCGCGTTGGATTTTGGCGCGGTCGAGAGCTATTTCGAGTTCTCGTTCAGCGTCACGGTATGATTTCTTTAGCTCGTCGGCTTTGTCCCCGAACAGAGTGAACTTAGTTGATGCTTGCTTGTTCCTGAGTTCGAAGAGTTTATTCTGGAAGATTTCAATCTTCTCGCTAGCGGTCAGGGCTGCGTCGGAGAACTCTTGCAGAGGCTTTTGGACTGACAGGATGGTTCTGCCATCTATGCCGATAAAGCTTTTGGTGTTGGTTACTTCAGTTGGCCTTACTCCTGAAGCGATCTGTTTAACGTCGTCGACAAACGTATCGAGAGCCCGCTTGGTTGCGTCATACTTGTCGTCGATTGCCTTCTTTGACTTCTTGAGAGATTCGGCTTCGATCTGCTCGGTGATCTGGGCCTTCTTTCGCTCAAGGTCGATCAGGAGATCGAACGCTTTTTTGCCAGCGTCGATCTTCTCAGTGGATCTGTCTAGCTCGTTTTGTAGCTTGAATCGCTCACCACGAGACAGGGCCAGGGATTGTAGCTTGTTCTGAGTCTTGGTGTATTCGGCCAGGTCAGCTTGATACAGATCGGCTTTGGCTTTGACGAGTTTGATCATGTCGCCAATGATTAGTAGCTGTTGATCTTTTGAGCCTTTGCCTAAAGTTGACAGGGCTCTTTTTTCGCTAGCTTCAAGAGACTGCAGTTTGTATTTTTCTTGCTCTGCTAGGACTTTTGTTCGCTTGTTGGTTAGCTCGGTGATCGTTTCATTGATCTTGATGAAGTTTTGTAGGTAGTCTTTGGATGGGCCAGTAGCACCCGCGAGGAGCCTGGTGGCTTCTTCGATGGAGAATTTAGTGCCACGGGCTTCTTTCTCTCGCAGCCCTTTCGTGTTCTCGATGCCGGAAAGGACTCGTTGTTGGAGTGCCTCTTGCTCTTTCAGGGCACTGTTGATCAGGTTTATGTCGCCAACCTTTAAGGCGAATTTCGCGGGGCCTTCGGCTCTCGTTACAGCTTTTTGAGTCTTGTCGAACAGTGACTCGATTTCTGATAGGCCGCCTGTGAGCAAGCGTAAGGCTGTCACTAGCGGGGCTACGCCTGCAACGTTCTTGGTTAGTTGCTTGTCGAACTCGTCGAACTTCTTAGTTACTTGGCTTGGGTCCAAGTCGACCAGTTCTCTGAGTTCTTCTGCGTAGCCTGTAATTAGGCCACCGTCGATAGCTTTTTGAAGGGCGTCGAAGTTGAACTGGAAGCCAGCATCGTTAAAGTTTTTACCGTTGAACAGGTCTTCTTTTAGTTGCTTGATGGCTGCGAGTTTTTCTTCTTGAACTCGCAAGTATTCGGATTGGGCTGCGAACTGTTCTGTCAGTTGCTCTCCGGTTAGTCCAGCTAAGCCTAGGTCTTGGGCTAGGCGTAGGGCTCCGCGCCTGTCGAATTCTTTCTCGATCTTGGCGATTTTTTCTGCGGTTGTGTCGAGATCGCTAATGAAGTCGGTTGGCAATTCGAATACGCGGACTAACTCTTCTTTTAGTTGAGTGTTTGCGCGTCTTGCGTTGGCTACATCGTCAGCGTATTGCTTGAGGTAGCGGCCCGTTTTTTCTGCGGCTTCGCCCTGGATGTTGATTAGAGTGTTGGCTAATCCAGCGGCTGCGATTAGGGCTGCTAGGGGTCCGGCTGCTGTTGCTAGTGAGGTTCCAAAGACGGAGCCGAATGCGGCTGAGACTCCTGTCAGGTTAGTGATCGAGATGATCATTTTGCCCAGGGTTGGCAGGTAGCTTCTTAGCATCGAGGCAGCGTTCGCGTTGATAGCCAGGTCCATTAGGTTTAGGGCTGCGGTTGCTCCAGGGATGACTGCAGCGAAGGATAGGATGGCCGGGGTTGTGGTTGAGGCTATCGCGGTTCCCAGGATTCCTATTGCTAGCGAGGCTGCAGATATAGCTACTACGAAGGTTCCCATGGCTGCGCCTGTGGTCAGGATGCCAGCGGCCATAGCTTTGAATGCTGGCGGGGCGTCGTTAGCGATCTTGATGTAGCTAGATAGTGCTTCGACTCCAGCCTTGGCTTGCGGGACCAGGAAGCTTCCAATTGAACCGCCGAGCTTGAGAATTTCGTCTTGAAGGTTGGAGATTCGGCCCTGAAGCGTTCGGCTTAGTCTTTCGGCGGAACCTCCGAAGTCGGCTTTGATCAGGGATAGTAACGCTTCTCTGTTCTTTTTGATCTGGTATTCGTTTTGGACCAAGAGCCTATTCTGGCTGTCGACTACACCGCCAAACTGCTTCAAACGTTCTTGAGTGATACCCAAAGTGTTTCTTAGCTCTTGGTAACCGCGCAATGAGCCAGCAGCAGCTTTACCTACTTCGTTAGCTGTTCGGGCCAGGTCTGCGTTTAGGCCAGATGCTAGATCGATTGTCGATTGCAATATGCCGATATTTTTCTGACCCAGGGCTGATAGCTGAACTTGTGCTGCAACTACTTGTTCAACGTTGTATGGAGTTTTGGCAGCTAGTTCTAGGGCTTGTTGAAATCGTTCTACGGCGATTGTGGGAGATTTGAAAGTTGTTGTTAGCTTAGCGGTTAGAACTTCGAAGTCTGAGGCAACTTTTAGGGTAACGAAGGCAAGTCCGCCCATTGCGGCAGCAGCGGCAGCGGCTCCAACTACGAATGCAGTTGAGAAGTTTGTTACCAGGGCTTTGCTTGCGCTATCGAGACGGCTAAATTCGCTGATTATTGTGTCAATGTTAAGAGCTTTTGCGCTAGCCCCGTCAGCTATGCCTTGTCCGATTCCCTGGACTAACGATTGACCGATCTGGATTCCGGCTGTGGTTCTGAAGACTCCGGTTAGTCCGATAATTTGATCGATAGCTGAGCCTAGCTGGTTCGCGATTGGGGAGAATATTCCAAGGCCGGATGACAGGCGACCGCCACCGCCAGATGATCCTTGGGATGGCTGCTTGAGAGCCTTCTCCGCTTCCTTTGATACCTTGGCGAATGCGTCAGCATAAGCTTTATCAATCTTCTTCGCGTCAGACTGAAGCTGATCGACCATTACCTTGGATTCGGCCGCGATCTTCTTTAGCCGATTGACTTCGGGTATGTCACCCTTCTTGGCTGCATCTAGCTGCTTCTGAGTGTCTGACTGAAGCTTGCTTTGTGCTGCTGTCAGGACTGAATTTTTCTCGATGACTTGCCCGCCGAGTTGACTAAGGGCTCTGGATTCGGATCTGATTTTTGACTGAGCAATCTTATCGGCTATATCGCTGATTTTTCGCTCTAAGTCGAGTCTCTCTTGAGCGTTCTTCTTCAGCTTGTCGGCGTGAACTTCGGCGGTTTTGTCTGCTGCAGCCTTTTGGTTAATCAGGCTGATTTCGATGTTTGTTACAGCAGTCTGCTGAGCTTTGCCACTTCCGATTGTTGAAGATGAGGCTTGCTTTGTTTTGGTTATAGCTCGCTCAGCTTCGCGGGATAGTCTGGTTAGGTTTGATTGAACTTCTTGGAAGGCACGAGTATATGCGCCTTGGATGATTGTTGCTTCTTTGGTTAGCTCTTTGGTTAAAAGCTTGGCGCGATCTAAAGAGTCTTTGTTTTTCTCTCTGTTTTCGGGCAGTGAACCTTTTAGTTCTTCGGCCGCTTTCTTTTGATCAGCGTAAGCCTTCTTTAAGCGGTCGTTTATAGAGTCGAGATCGCCAGCTTTGGCAACCATTGCATCAAACACTTTTACGGTTGATACATCTTTGGCTGCTTGCGCTACTGAATAGAAACGATCCATGATTTTATTCAGGGATCGATCTAGATCGTAGCTCGACTGGGTTACTCTTTTGATCCCAGTCTCTGACTCTGCGAAGGCTTTGTCGCTGGAGAAGTTGATCTTGACCTGACTTAGGGCTTTGCCTAGTCCGTCAGCGATCTTCTTTCCGCCTACCTCTACGATGCGGCCGAATCCATCTGAGGCTTTCTGTGCGGCCTGCTGAAGGTTGTTTCTTACACTCGCGACGGCTCCCTCGATGCTGCTGTCAGCTTCGGCCAGGAGCTTGATAACCACGGGAACAACTGCTTTTGCCATAGCTTTTAGTCTAGCATTCGCTTGCTTTTTCGGGGTGGATCAAAGGGTGTTTGACAGGTGAACAAAAAACAGCCCCCTATACGAGATGGGGGGCTGCCAAGCAGTGTTTAGGCCGGTGGCCAAGTTGCTGCCTGTGGGACTACCAGGGCCAGATGACTCCGAGCGAAGGAGGTTCCAGTGGTTATTGTATCACAACGGCGGTCATTGGGCTATCGCTAGAGAATGAGAAAGCCCAGGGTGTTTAGTCCTGAGCTTTCTGTTTGTTCGATGTATGCAACCTACTCGGTTGAAAGAGTAGGCGTTTGCATTTCGACTATGCGGGGACGGTAACCTTTTTCTTTTCGGCTACCGGGGCGGCCGTGGCTTTGGTTTCCACGGGGGCGGGCTTTTCAGGGGCTGGGGCGGCGGTCGTTTTGGCGGCCTTAGCAGCGGCTTTGGCAGCTTTCTCAGCGGCCTTCTCTTCGGCGGATTTGCGGGGACCGCGTTCTACCTTGGGCTTTCCGTTGATGGCCAGGTCGAGAGCGTTGGCCAGGGCCAAGACATCGTTGTTCGAGTCCTTGGTCGTGGTGGCTTGCAAGTGTTCGAGGAGAGCTTTCGCTTCGACTGCTTCCATGCTCAGGTCTACGTCGATACGTGCTTGAGTTTTTACGTTAGCCATTGTTTGCCTCTTTCATTCGCTCGGTTAGTTGGCGATTCTTTTCGTCTAAAGTTTTCGCCAGATCGTTATACGATTCTAACTGAGTTTGTTCGGATTGTCTAGCTTTGATCGCTAGATCGATCATAGTTTTTTCGTTGTTGTCTGGTTCTGTTTGATCCTGTCGATCAAACGGGTCTTTGTCAGTATCTTCGATTGTTTCTCCGTATACTGCTCCGATTAGAATTCGGATCAGGTTGGTTACTCGGATGGCTAGAGAGCGATCACTTTGCCATTCGATTGAGTCAATTATGTTTGCTGCGTAGTAGACGTTTCGGAGACTCTTGGTTTTGAAGAGTTGCTCGGGGGTTGTATTGCAGATGCTGGCTACCCGAATGACCTGGGTTAGCCATCGAGTTCGGCTTCTAGCTCGTCGATTGGAACGTGCTCTTGGGTTGTCTTCTGCAGCGATGCTTGACGAACTTGGATGGCTGCGATCAGGGCTCCCCGTTCGATCAGAAAAGACTGGTCCTGGACCGTTTCGATCCCGTCGATTTCGTTCTGCTTGTTCATGATTTTCTCGCGCATTTTGCGGGTTGTGTTCTTTCGAATCCATGAGGCTGTCACGGGGCCATTGCTGTCGGCATCTTTCAGAAGGTTGGCTACGATGTCGGCGCTGTGCTCAGCGATTTGTTCCTTAACGTCGAATAGAGTTTTAGCGTCAACTGTCTGACCGAAGTTTAGGGAACGTTGCGCGATACGCATTTGCTCAATGGCTTCGTCGTATTTTGATGCGGTCTGCTCGATGTAAGCGTCAAGCTCCTCGCATGTGTGCTCAATCAGTTTGAACTTACGGGTGACCCCGCCTTTGGTTTTGATCTCTACTAGTTCTTCTTCGTGATTTAAAAACACTTTAATCTCCTTTGTGGTTTTGCTCGGACATGCAGGATAGCATAAAAAAAGACCCTCTGGGAAGAGAGCCTTTCAGGTTGGTTTATTGGACTGTTGTTAGTTGGTTCGGCGCATGTAACCGTTCGGGTTGGTTGGGTGAGCTACTGCGTCGGGGAGAGAGATGAACGTGACGTTAGTGATGGTGTAGTTCGTCTCCTGGAAGTTCAGGTCGATTTCGGCCGAACCCTGCGCTCTCCAGAATTTCACGGTCCAGGTTTTTCCGCTGACCGGAGAAACGTGAGTGAACAGGATGTCGGTTTCGATGAAGACGAAGTATTTACCCAGATCGAGTTGCTTACTTGCGGGGGTGGTGTAAGTGTAACCAACGTGGACCACTTGTAGGGTGGTGATGGTTCCAGCGGGGTTACGGTAGATGATTCCGCGAGCAGCATCGAGCAGGTAGTCGGTTCCGGCTGTGTAGGTTGTCACTTCGGTTGAGTCTTTGACGGTAAGGGCGGTGATGACTTCGCCATCTAGGGCAACGTATTCAAGGCCACCGAGGACTGGGACCGCGAACGTTTTGGCCTGGCCCATGGCGACCACAACGGGGGTTCCTGCGTTGGTAGTCACGGGGATGGTTCCGCTGACCGCAGCCAGGTTGGGGACAGTGAGTTCGCCCAGGGGGGCGGTTAGCTCGATGGTTTCCTTGGTGATGACGCGGCCTTGGGGTTGCAGTGGAACGCCGGACTCAAAGATCGCTTGATCGATTTTGCGGGATACTTTTACGTCTCCCTTGAGGAATCCAGCGTCGACCCCGCCAATGGTCAGCAATCCTGTTCCGAGAGTGGTGTTTCTGAAATCTCCCATTATCTTAGTGCCTCCTGGTATTCCCCGTGATGGGGTAGTTGATCGGTTGGCACTATTATAGATGGGGGTGCAGGGGGTGGTTGGCGGAAATTAAAAGGGGGTGTTTAAGTTCGCGTTCATTGTGATGGGAATAAAAAAAGCCCACCAAGCGCCGGGGGGCACGAAGGTGAGCTTCTGTCTCTTGACGGTTTTTGGCTCAGGCTGCCATAGTATCAGACCGTCTCGATTGCCTAGTATTGCTGCCCGCAAAGACTTTTGTTGCGGGCCATTACCCGAGGCTAAAGTTCTTTTTCGTCGGCGTGGGCCAACTACTTGTCACTGTTGCTTCAGGAACGTCTCTACAGGCGTTAGATTACAACCTGGGCTGGTTTTGGTTGTTGCCAGGATGTAACAGAATCGACAAGCTAGCGCATAGTTTTACAGTTGACTACTGTGATGCAGGAGCAGGAGTAGAAGTGTTCGGGAGTGCCTTCGATGACGGTTTCGCTGTCGCGTATGGTCAGGAGGACTGTGAACGGGGTGTTGGCGATTTGGATCTTTCGGTTGTCGCGGAGGAACGGGATCAGGCCCCAATCGCTCGTGTCGTTTAATGACCAAAGGAGTAGTTCGGCTAGTTTTTCAGCATCGTCGGGGTCGAGTGGGGCTGAGCATTTTGTTACCAGGTGAATATCGAAGTCGACTTCAAACGGGTTAGTGTGTTCCTCAACGGATAGGTTTCCGCCCCATTCGATAGATAGAGATGGCTGCTCCGCAACCGGAACCTCTTTCCAGTCGCCCAGGCGGATCGTCTTGTAGTCTCGGAGATCGTTTCCGACTCCAAGCTGAAGGACCGCCAGATCGTAAATAGCTTTTCTTGTTTGGTAGATCATTTGGCTACTCCTTTGGTTTTGTCGGGGACTCGGAGAGTTTTTGAACTAGGTAGCGATTCATGAACAGTTGCATTTGATTGCTCAGCTTGACCGCGAATGGTTCTTTGATCGAATTGCCGTCAGGAATGAATGGTCGGGCCGGGACGGATACGCGGCGAAGGATCGTTTTACTCTTTCTGCCTCTGCCAGATTGTTTTTGTTTGTCTGACTTGCGCCTGACTTTAACATTTGCTCCAACCTGGTTCGGGGCTGCTTGAGGCAGTCTAGTTCCGAGTGTCATTGACTTTTGCTGTTGCAGATCGATTGAGCCATCACCACCTTCGATTGAGCGCATTAGTTTTCTTGAGGCTTGGAGTGGCGGGGCTCCTGGATCATAACCTCTACGCCTGCGCCATCGTCTTGTTGCTTTTGTAATTGGGGGCCAGGTCCCGAAGTTTTGCGATTTGAACTGGTCAATCATTTCTTGGCGAACGATTGGCGCTTGCTCTTTCCACACGGGACGGAAGTCGTTCAGCAGGGCGACGACTGCGCGTTTGAATTGCAGTAGTTTAGCGGTTAGGACTCTGACTCGAAAAGCCATTATAGGTTGCCTATGGTCAGGTCGATTTCGTAAGGGTCGCCGTTGTCGTCAACTGCTACCTCTGGATCGCCTGAGCGCATTTGAGTATGTAAACGCGGGGTTAGTCGGCTTTCGAGATCGAAGTTCTTCAGGGTTGGCTTTTTGCCACGAGTGCCTGAGTAGACTCCGAGATTCTTGCTTATGTTCGGGTTGGCTGAGTCACCTATGACCATGCCGCCTTCGACGAGTTTTTTCATCAAGTCTTCTGCGCGTTCATAGAGGAGCTTGGACATGCGGGGCTCGGCATTTGATGCGTCGACCATGTAACAGCCTGACAGAAAGATTGCGCGGGATAGTAGGCTGCTGATCGTGGTGACAAT
>Ga0138256_10002977_pt1 | contig 18098 bp, 19 predicted proteins | sample KNB2016incub_MG_FD_105486 | JGI IMG/M metagenome (GOLD analysis project Ga0138256, IMG submission 105486) | Active sludge microbial communities from wastewater in Klosterneuburg, Austria - KNB2014incub_MG | ecosystem: Engineered > WWTP > Activated sludge > Unclassified | place: Austria... | reverse complement strand
TATTCCCGGAGTCCAATACGCACTACGAATTAACCGTCACCGACGCCTGCGGTATCAGTGACCATGATGTCGCGGGTGTCGGGGTCAATATGCCGCTCGCCGCCTTCTGGTGGAGTGGGAGCACTTGGGTGAACAACTTCCCGATATCGTTCATGGACCAGTCCTTTGGGGCTACTTCGTGGTGGTGGGATTTCGGTGTGCACGGGCTCGAGAGCACCGAACAGTACCCATTGACCACCTTTCCTGATCCCGGCACCTACTCGGTCGAGCTTCTGATCTCGGATACGTTGGGTTGCCTCGATTCCATTTCGCGCACCATCGTCGTCGATCCTGAATTTGAGCTATACATCCCCAATAGCTTCACTCCCGATGGAGATGGGTTCAATGAGACCTGGCAGGTGGCAGGCATCGGCGTAAAGGAGTTCTGGATCCGGTTGCACGATCGGTGGGGTGCTACCATCTTCCAATCATCCGATATCGCCACGGCTTGGGACGGCACGCTCAATGGCACCCCGCTTCCTGCCGGTGTGTATGTCTATCGTTATCGCGTAAAGGCTATTGAGGGTGAGGTCCAGGAGCGCATGGGGCACGTCACTTTGCTCCGATAGCTCGTTGCCGCTCGCGCAAGGGGTGGTACGTTCGTTGCCCAGGCAACATTTCGGCGGCCCGATCGGTCATTTGTTCGGAACACGTTCTGAACTATGCCCACCTCCAACACGAAGATCACTAGAACAGACCGAGCTTCGCTGTACGATCTCCGCACTCCCCGTTGGGACAAGTACTATCGGGCTACACGGAAGTCCATCAAATTCCCGCGCTACTACAAGAAGGCCTTGAACTGGTAAGGCCGTTTCTTGCACAGTGACTTCGGCGAACATCTCATCGGTTCCGTGCAGGGCTCGAGACTATCCCCTTTGTTCCTGTTGATAAGTGGGTCGAACCGCCCCCGGGGCTCCTCATGAGGGCCTTTACTTTCGTCCCGGTCCGCGCCTGTGCGGTCTACCTGTTCGCATGTCATCCCATCAACTTCTACCCACTGCGGTGGCCCTCGTGCTCCTCGCTGGCGTCACCGCTTGTGGTGGTGGCCCGAGCGGGTCACAAACGGTGACCCATGCCGATACACTGACCACGGCACCTTCCGACGGAGGTGGGGTGGTCAACATTGGAGGCAAGCTCTTCAGTATTCCCTCCCCGGTCCAGACCGCGCTCATGATCCGGAGCACAGGCGCCGAGTACCAGCGGGATATCGTCCTGGACCGTGCCAAGGCGGACGGGCTGACCTCCAAGGTCGGTCGGGCCTTGGCCATGGGATTGTATGGCGCTGACCTGGCCTATACCACTATCCACAAGGACGGGCAAAGCGCGCTGGCTACGCTGCAGACCATTGAGCAGTTGGGGGCGCGCCTGGAACTTGGCAATGCGTTCGATAAGTCCCTGCTGGACCGGTTCAAGGAGAACATGAACAATCAGGATAGCCTGCTCCGGTTGAGCGGTGAGGCTTTCAGGGCTTCGGATCAGTACCTGAAGACCAATGACCGGGGCGATGTCTCAAGCCTGATCCTCGCTGGTGGGTGGCTTGGTTCCTTGCACATCGCACTTCGCCATACCGAGGGCAAGGGCAGCGAGAAAGTGGCACAACGTGTCGGGGAGCAGCGACGTGCGCTGGGCGACCTCATCGCGTTGATCGAAGCGAACGATAGAGAGAAGCAGTGCGATGCGCTTTGCGCGGATCTGAGGACCTTGAAACAGGCCTTCGATGCGATCAAGAGCACATATCAGTTCGAGAAACCGGTGACCGATGTGGCGGCCCGGACCACTTTCATCAATGGAGCTTCGTCCGTAACGGTCACGCCAGAACAATTGACGGCCATTGCTCAGCAAGTGGAGACCTTGCGCACCAAGTACCTGATCTGACCATGAGGACCCCTCTATCCGCAACCGCGCTGCCCGCGCTCTTCCTGCTTTTCGGAGCTCCTGCGGTCGCACAGTGCGACACCATCGCTACGCTCTGCAGCAAGCATATCACCTCCTCCTACATTCCTGACGGACAGTTCTACCGTGCCCTTTTGCAGGGTGATGAGGTGGCGGAGTTCGGGCTCACTCTTTTCGGGGGGACCACCTATCGTGTGGCGGCCTGTAGCGGATTGAGCGACGGCAACCTGATCTTCTCCGTATACGATACCGCACCGGAGCGGAACCTGCTGTTCACCAATCGCGAGCATGCGAACGGGCCTTACTGGGACCTGGTGATCGCCAACTCGATCGATGTGATGATCGAGGCCCAATTGGATCCCTCCAAAGCGGGCTCCGGATGCGCGGTGATGCTGATCGGCTTCAAGCAATAGCAACGCCCCGGGTCGCTCCTGGAACTTTCGGACATCCCTCCCGTAAAGAGGGATGTTCTTCTTTCCGGCCTGCCGGACGGGAAATTCCATGAGCGAAAAGATCCTCAAAGCACTGCTCCAGCTCTTCGCGATCATCGCGAAGGCCGATCCGGGCGGGCAGGCCGGCCGCCTCGGTGGTCGCGCGATCCTGGAACGGTTCCTCCGCCAGCAATTCACCGCCGAACAGGCGGCCGGACATTTGGCCACCTTCGATGCTCACGTCACCGCCTTCCATAGCACTGGTGGTGAGAGCCGGAAGGGACGCAAGCGCACTTCGCTCAACTCCGTGAAGGTGTTGAAGATCTGCATGCAGGTGAACGAGGAGCTGAACCAGCGTCAGAAGTTCGTTGTGCTGGTCCATCTGCTCGAGTTCATCCATTCGGGCGGTGTGGCCGAGCAGGAGGACGAGTTCGTGAGCACGGTTGCCGAGACCTTCAATATCGGCCAAGAGGAGTTCCAACGGTGTGAGGCCTTTGTGGAGCAGAACGCGGCCACCCGTGAGGATGTCGCCCACCTTCTTTACATCGACGCCGCACCAGCGCCTGCCCTCACCCATGCACGGCACTTGCACGCCCACATGCATGGTGAGCTCCGCGTTCTGCACCTGCCCACGGTGAACCTCTATGTGATGCGGTACTTGGGTGATGATCGCGTATTGCTCAATGGTCAGCCTATGGGCAACGAGCATCACTATGTGCTTTCCAATGGTAGTTCGATCCGCCCGCCTAACGGCCAGCCGATCTACTACAGTGACATTCTCGGTAGTTTCATGCAAGGCCGCGGCAAGGAGCCCATCGTGTTCAAGGCGGAGGGGATCACGTATGCGTTCCCCAACGGCCGTGTGGGCCTGCACGATCTCGAATTGGCGGAGACTTCAGGCAAGCTCGTAGGGATCATGGGCGGCAGCGGCAGCGGCAAAAGCACACTGCTGAACGTGTTGAACGGGAACTTGCGGCCCAGCACCGGTCGCGTAACCATCAATGGCATCGATGTCCACCGTGAAGCGGAGCGCATACGGGGAGTGATCGGCCATGTGAGCCAGGACGATCTGTTGATCGAGGAGCTCTCGGTCTATCAGAACCTCTTTTATAATGCCAAGCTCTGCTTTGGCGGCCTTTCCGATGACCGGATCGGTGAACGCGTTCTGAAACTCCTGCAACAGCTCGGGCTTTACGAGACCAAGGACCTGAAGGTGGGTAACCCGCTCGACAAAACCATCAGCGGTGGACAGCGCAAACGCCTGAACATAGCGCTGGAGCTGATCCGCGAGCCGAGCGTTCTTTTCGTGGATGAACCGACCAGTGGTCTGAGTTCCCGTGATTCGGAGAATATCATGGACCTGTTGAAGGAGCTCGCTCTTAAAGGCAGGATCGTTTTCGTGGTCATCCATCAACCTTCGTCGGATATCTTCAAGCTGTTCGATCGTTTGCTCCTTGTCGATCAGGAAGGATACCCCGTGTATTATGGCGATCCCGTAGACGCGGTGGTCTACTTCAAGCGGGTTACGGGGCAGGTGAACAGCGATGTAGGACAGTGCCGCAGCTGCGGAAACGTGAACCCGGAGCAGATCTTCAACATCCTTGAAGCCAAGTTGGTGGACGAGTACGGCATGGAAACCGACCAGCGCCGCATCGGGCCGGAGGCCTGGAACGAGGTGTTCCGTGCACAGATGGAGGGGCAGATGGCCCAAGTCCCCGAAAGCCATAGCGTGCCCAAGAGCACCTTCAAGGCTCCGGGATGGTTGGTGCAGCTCAGTGTCTTCTTCAAACGCGACAGCCTCGCCAAACTGGCCAACCGGCAGTATGTGCTGATCAACTTACTGGAGGCACCGGTGCTCGCGTTCGTGATGACCTTCTTTCTGCGCTACCATGGCGTTGGAAAGGCGGGTGCGGCGGAATACGTGTACCGCACCAACGACAATATCCCGCAGTACCTCTTCATCGCCGTGATCGTGTCCTTGTTCCTGGGCATGACGGTCGCGGCCGAAGAGATCATCCGCGATCGGAAGATCCTACAACGGGAAAAATTCCTGTCGCTGAGCCGCAACAGTTACCTGCTCAGTAAGGTCGCGATCCTCTTTCTGATCTCGGCCATACAGGCGCTTCTTTTTGTGCTTGTAGGGAATGCGGTACTTGGGATAACGGACATGACCGCAGTGCATTGGGCGTTGCTTTTCAGCACCGCCTGCTTCGCCAATGTGCTCGGCCTGAACGTGAGTGCGAGCTTCAATAGCGCGAAGGTGATCTACATCATCATCCCCATGCTCATCATCCCGCAGCTCCTCTTCAGTGGGATCATCGTCCGGTTCGACAAGCTCCACCCCTGGTTCTCCTCGGAGCGTAGTGTCCCGTGGATCGGGAACATCATGGCCAGCCGTTGGGCCTACGAGGGTCTTGCGGTCACACAATACCAGGACAACGCGTACGAGCGGCTGTTCTATTCCTTCGACCAGCGGATGAAGACCGCGAACTGGAAGAAGGACCTGTGGATCAGCGAGCTGCAGCATCGAAGTGCTGCGGCGCGACGCGCGCTGGGCGATCCGGAACGCGCATTGGAACTGCGGGGCGACCTGGAACTTCTGCGCCACGAAATGGAACGGGAGAACGAGCGCGTCCAAGGGCTTGATTTCGTCGCATCTTCACAACTTACCGCCGATGGCGTGACACCTTCGGTGTTGGACGAAGTGGACAACGCCCTGGAGACCCTTACCTCGCACTACCGGCGCGTTTACAAGCAAGCCGAGCAGGAGAAGGAGAAACGTATCGCGGAGCTGACCTCCACACCCGAAGCGCGTCAGGCCTACTTCGCGTTGCTGGATGCGCATCGCAATGAGAGCCTGGCGGAGTTCGTCACGAACAAGAACGACGTGAACGTGATCACCGAGGAGGACGGCGAATTGGTGCAAAAGAGCGATCCGATCTATTTGGAACCCCGCGCTCCCGGGTTCTTCGATGCCCATTTCTACGCCCCATCGAAGCGAATTCTCGGGTTCGGGATCCCGACCTTCTGGGGCAATCTCCTGGTCCTTTGGGGCATGTCCTTGGCCCTGATGATAGCGCTCCGGCTGGAGGTCTTCCATGCACTGATCGAGCGCCTTTCGGCACTTCGTGGGCGACATTGATCCCCATTCGTGCCAAAAGGAAAAGCCCCACAGGGCGGGGCTTTCTGGTTCCAGTTCGAGCGCACTTCAGTGGCCGTCCACCTCCTCGATCTGGATCATCTTGAACGGGATATTGATGATGGCCTGGTAGTCTTCACCGGCTTCGAGCATGTCCTCATCATCCTCTTCGTAGTGCCAGTTCACCACCACCTCATTGCCGCTGGTGCGCACTACTTCCAATTTCTTGAACAGGTCCAGGATGCACTTGCTACTACTGGTATTGAAGTACTCAAGCTGAATGTGCAGCACGGTGGAGGGCCGGGGTTCGCGGGCATAGCGGTCCACCCAGGTGATCAAAGGCTTGTAATAGTCGATGGAATTCTCCGGGATCGACCGTCCCTTGAGTTCCAAACGACCGGTAGTGGGGTCGAAGTGCACGTGCGGGGTCTTAGGTGTTCCTTCGAGCAGCAGGGCTTCCATGGTGCGGTTCAATTGGTCACGTTCACGTTCAAGCTGAAGAATGCGCTTTCCGTATCGAACGGCACGAAGCCGTATTCCAGTTTCTGGCCGCTCTTCCGCGCTATATCGATGATCCCAAGGCCGCCACCACCACTGTTCGTGTAGCGCCCATTGGCCAGTGTTTGCTGATAGAAACCACGCAACTCATCGGGGGCCATGGCATTGATCCGGTCCAGATGGTCTTTCAGCAGGTGCACGTCCTTGTCGGCTACGAAGTTGCCTGTCAGCACACTGTATCCTTTGTCATGGTGCATGATCATCACCACCCCATGGGCGATGTTCGTCGCGGTGCCTTCCACATCGGCCAGCCTGAGGCGTGTGTTGTGATGGTAGAGGTTTTGTAGACATTCCATTGCGACGTTGAACACCCGTTTGCGCATGCGCGCATCGGGTTCAAGTACGCTCATCTTACGTTCGACGAGGCCCAACAACGCGCTCACGAGCTCCTCGCTCAGGTCACCCTTGAACGAGAGCATGACACGCCGCCGCTCCAGTTCATCATAAAGGTCGTAGATCCTGTCAAGCATGGTGCCGGGCACAAGGCCGCTGGTAGCAAAAGAAGGGGTGGACCGGCCTCAGCGCAGGTGCCGGATCGCGGAGTTATTCACGGAATTGTCAACCCGACGACCTGTTCTCCAGCATGGAGTTCGACCCGGCCATCGCATCCTTGGCCGTGGTCCATGCGCCGTTCGATGGCATCCTCTACTGTGAAGGTCTCCTCTCCCTTTGTGATCCATGCACAGTCCACATCGAGTTCCAGCCCCGCAACGGCGACCGTACCATAGGCGCGGCCGTTGTGATCCTTTCCGACCAGGTCGAACAGCACGCTGTACCTATCGCTCTGGACCACACTGTCCAATGGAGCGTTCAGCAACGAGTAGGAAACGACCCCCCGGAAACGTTCGCTCCAGGCCCCCGAGGAATGGACGAACGAACTATCGAGATGTACCGTTGAGGTTGTCACGTTCTGTGCCTCGACCGTTGCACCGAAGCGGAAGTGCCCTAATCCCAGGTCAAGGTCCGCAGCGCTGAAACCGCTGACCATGGCCTGCCCGGCGATGGTCGTATCATAGTGTACCACGATGGCCCCGTTCCGCTGAACGCCGTCCAAACCAAGGCAGCCCTGAGAAAAGAAACGTAGGAAAGCGGTTACGGGGCCGTTCATCGGGAATGCTGCGGTGTCTCCGGTTATGCTGTCCAGCGCGATGCATGGGACCTCTCCGGTGGGGCTCCACCTTCCTGGGCCGAGCCGGAGGCTTTGCAAGTGCGCGAACAACGGGAGGATCCCCTTTTCCGCGACGGCATGGTCGATCATCATCACAACGTCCGCTTGAGTGACTTCCTCTTCGTCCTTGCGGCAACCGCTTATCACCGTTGCCAGTAAAAAGACCAGAATTCCGGAGCGGGACATTTCGTGTAGCGCATCCGCTGAACGGTTGCTGGATGCACGGCGAAAGTAGCACGGTCCGGTGCGTACTTTCGCAGGCCTTTTCAAGGATGGCCTGGTATAAGCACTGGTTCGGCACCCGATACTACAAGTTGCTTTATGGCCATCGCGACGAGGAGGATGCGCGCGATTGGGTGGAGGCGATCCTGCGTGCATGGTCGTTGCACCCGGGGAGCCGGGTCCTCGACCTGGCCTGCGGAAGGGGGAGGCATGTGCGCTGGCTCCTGGCGGCCGGCATGGAGGCGACCGGCATCGACATTTCAGAGGCGAGCATCGCAGAAGCCAGATCCTTGATGCCGGGCGTGGATCTGCGCGTGCAGGACATGCGCGAGCCTTTCGCGGTGGAGCGGTATGATGCGGTGGTGTGTCTGTTCACCAGCTTAGGATACTTCGACACCATCGAGGACGATCGAAAGGTCTTCGCTGCCGTGGCAGGAGCCTTGAAACCGGGTGGTCGGTTCGTGCTGGATTTCATGAACAGCCCGCTGGTGCTCCGCGATCTGGTGAAGCATGAGGAACTGGAACGTGAAGGGGTGTTCTTTCGGATCGATCGCAGGTTGGAGAGCGGTGTGCTCGTGAAGTGCGTGATCGTGCGGGACGGGGATGTGGAACATCATTTCGAGGAACGCGTGCAGGCGCTTACGCCGCGCGAACTGGAACTCATGGCGCGGGAAGCCGGCCTGGTGATCGAAGACCGCACGGATGGGCCGGACCTCAAACCGTTCGATGCTCGACTGTCGCAGCGGTTCGTGCTGTGGACCCGGAAACCCTTGGCATGATCACCGCCGTTGCCATAGCCTTCTTCGTGGTTCCGCTCGCAGCGGGCGCGCTGGTCCGCACCATACGGCCGGACGCCCGATGGCTCCGGCTGCTCCTTTCGTTCAGTGGATCGTTCCTCTTGGGGGTGGTATTCCTGCACATGCTTCCTGAATTATATGCTGTGGCAGGGATCGGCATAGGTCTGTGGGTGTTGTCCGGCTTTTTGCTGCAAGTGGTGCTCGAATTCTTCAGTCATGGGATAGAACATGGGCATATGCATGTGCATGCGGCACCTGGCAAAGTACTTCCGTTCGTCACCTTGCTCAGCCTATGCGCCCATTCGTTCACGGAGGGCATGCCCTTCGCGGATCCGAACGTGGCCGGCGATCTTTATTTTCTCACCGGGGTGCTCCTTCACAAAATGCCCATGGCCATTGCGCTCGCTGCGGTGCTGCAACGTTCCGGTGCGGGTAACGCTCGAAGCTGGTCCCTGCTTGTGATCTTCGCATTGGCCGCGCCGTTCGGGATCCTCGTGGGGTCCTTGGCGGGAAAGGGTATCGGTGCGGCGTTCCTGGATGACATGTTGGCTCTTGCGATAGGCATGCTCCTGCACATCAGCACCACGATCATCTTCGAGAGCGCACCCGAGCATCGCTTCAACGCGGCACGGTTCGTAGCCGTGATAGTAGGTGCGGCGTTGGCGGCCTTCTTGCTGGTCGGGCACACGCACGCCTAGCCACGATGTGAGGCGGCGGTCGCGCGACATCGAGGGAGCCTGGACCCCCTTCCTCGGATCGTTCCACTAGCGGACAATAGTGGGTCGTGGATCGCGTTCCTTATTTAACTTTGCACTACAAAGTACTTTGCAAATGACGCAGAACGATCAACTCGCCGAGCTTGCGCACATCCGTGGGCTGATGGACCGAAGCACGCGATTTCTCAGTCTGAGCGGCCTCAGTGGTGTGGTCGCTGGCGCGATCGCGATCGCTGGGGTGACGCTCGCACGCTATCATATCACGCAGGGCCTGGCACCCGATGCCGATGTGCTCACCTACGGAACGGAGCGCGGCTATTCACCGGTGGACGACCTGCGCCTTACGCTGATCATGGATGCCGCCGTGGTGCTGTGCATGGCCCTGCTCGGCGCGTTCTGGTTCACTTGGCGGCGCAGCCGCCGGACCGGCCAGTATCTGTGGGATGCCAGCGCCCGCCGTCTGATGGTCAATTTGTTCGTTCCGCTGGGCGTGGGAGGGGTCTTCTGCCTGGCGCTGTTCTATTACGGCTTACCCGGATTGGTGGCACCGGCCACGCTAATGTTCTATGGTCTCGCGCTTTTCAGTGCCAGCAAATACACACTTGACGAGATCCGTTGGTTGGGTGTGAGCGAACTCGTGCTCGGGGTGGTCGCCCTGTTCTGGCTGGATGCCGCGCTGCTCTTCTGGGCCCTCGGCTTCGGAGTGCTCCACATCTTCTATGGAGGCTTGATGTATCTGCGTTACGAACGCGATTCGAGGGAGAACGTATGATCGAGCGGCTCAATAAGGCCTTTGAAAGCCGTGTGCGCCTGGGCATCATGGCGGTGCTCGTAGTGAACGAGTGGGTGGACCACGCCCGCTTGAAGGAGTTGCTGAACGTAACGGACGGCAACCTCGCGAGCCACCTGGCTGCCTTGGAGGAGCTGAAGTACGTGCAGGTGCGCAAACGCTTCATTGGGAAGCGTCCCAATACGAGCTACCGTTCCTCCGTTACCGGCGCGAGCGCCTTCCGCGCTCACCTGGAGGCCATTGAACGATTGATCCCCAAAACCTGATCCATGTCCACCATAGTGACGATCCCCACCACGCGCAAATCCTTGCTGCCGCTGATCACCGTTGTGGGAGGCACGGCGATCTTCGACCTCCTCTTCTGGGAGCGGTTACCGGGCCTGAACTTCGCGCTGTTCAACCTGGTCATCGCTGGTTTTCTCTTGCAACGGTATACGTGGGCAGGCTTGTCCACGTCGGCACGATGGTCGCTGCTCGCTGCAGTTGTGGCGGGGGCCATGGTCTTCGTCCACGACACCATCATCGCCATCTTCGCTTCGATCGTTACGCTGGCTGCGGCGGCGGCTTACGCGCATGAGCCACGGTTGCGGTCGTTGTTCTTCGCCGGGCTACAGAGCGGGGCGAACTTCATGGTCACACCCGTGATCGCCGTGACCCAGCTGGATCGTCTGGCGCCTCCAAGCGGTGCGCCGCGTAGTGGGTTGCGGTGGATGAAACTCGGTGTCTTACCGGTAGCGGTCTTGCTGCTTTTCACGCAGCTCTACCGCGCCGGGAACCCTAAGTTCGATGCGCTCACCGCAGGCTTCATGAACGGGCTGTTCGAGGTTTTCGAGGACTTCTTCGCTGAGATCTTCACCGCGCATGCGTTGTTCATGGTGTTCGGCGCTGTCCTTTGTGGGGCGCTTCTTCTTCGACTGGCCCCGGAAGCGTTGGTGCGCATGGAGCAAGGCTGGAAGGACGCGCTCGTACGCACTCGTACGCGCCGTCCGCATTGGCTGGCCCCGCTGTCCATGGATCCACTGGAACGCGAACGGCGGATGGGTATGATCCTCTTGGTGGCCGTGAACCTGCTGCTCGCCGTGGTCAACGTGATCGACATCGACTGGGTGTGGTTCGGTTTCGAAGTGCCGCGTGATTTCAGCTTGAAACAATTCGTGCACGAGGGCACGTGGATGTTGATAATCAGTATGCTCTTGAGCATGCTCCTGCTGATGTATCTCTTCCGCCGGAACCAGAATTTCTATTGGCGCAGCAAGGGATTGAAGGTGTTGGCCATCGCGTGGGTGGTGCAGAACATCATTCTTGGGATCTCGGTCTTCCTGCGCAACTACCACTACATCTCGTTCCATGGATTGGCCTACAAGCGCATCGGGGTGATCGTCTTCCTGGCATTGGTGCTGGTGGGATTGATCACGTTGTACATCAAGATCAGGGATCGGAAAAGTCTCTTCTATCTGGCGCGCGTGAACGGCTGGGCCGCGCTCATCGCGCTAGTGGGCCTTTCCACGGTGGATTGGGACAGCGCCATCGTGCGCTACAACCTCGGGCACTGGAACCAGGGCGAGATCGACGTGGACAATTACCTCGACATGAGCGACAAGGTGCTGCCACTGCTGTATGCCGACATCGACAAGGTCGGAACGCAGATGGCCAAGCACCGACAGAACTCCGTTCGCTGGGTGGACAATCTGGACATCGATGACTTTCGCCGCCAGTTGGATGCGAAGCGCGACCGCTTCAACAAGCGCTACGCGGATGCCCATTGGCAGGAGAGCAGTCTGGCCGATCACCGGACGGCGCGCGGGTTGGCCGCACTGCACGAGTCGATGGCACAGTAACGATGGACCGCACGAACCAAGCGTTCACTTCTTAATGGATAGGAGGAAGTTCAACGAACTGTGTAGGGCGATGGTGTTACTGGGGCTCGCCTTGATCGCGGCGTTCTCGCCGGATGCTTACCTGCCCATGCTGGCACGTGCCTTCATGGTACCTGGTGCAGCACTATTCGCGGGGCTCGCAGTGATCGCAACCTTGGGTAGGAGATGGTGGATCGCGCAAAGCGCAACGGCGGGTTGCGTATTGATGGCGCTGCAGGTCCCCTCGCCGTCGGCCTTGCCCTTAGGGGCCGTGAACGGGCCGGGGTTCCGGGTGTTCCACATGAACGTACTGCGGCCGAACACCGCGTTCCATGAGGTCATCGCACAAGCACTGGCCAGCGATGCCGATGTGATCTCCGTGCAGGAGGTGGGGACCGAATGGGCGCTTGTCTTGAGCAGAGACCTTCACTCGTGCTACCCGTATGCCCACATCGAACCACGCTCGAACTGTTATGGTATCGCACTGTTCAGCAAGATCCCATTCACCGGTGTTCGGACCATTACCCTGCAAGGCACGCCGTTCATTGAAGCGCTCCTGGTGGTGAGCGATCGTAAAGTGCGCCTGTTGGCCGTGCATGCGACCTCACCGACGAGTTATGATCACTTCCGTAGGCGCAACGAGCAATTGTGCGGCCTCGGGGAATATCTCGCGGGGCAGGATACGCCGACCATCGTAGTGGGCGATCTCAATACAGTACCCTGGGATCGTGCGTTCCGACGCTTCTGTGCGCGGACAGGTTTGCGGTCCACCACGCCCACGTTCCAGCGGACATGGCCTGCGATCGGGCCTTTCGCGTTGATCCCACTGGATCACCTGTTGGTATCGCCAGGTCTCGCATCCGTATCGTTGCGCACCGTGGAGGTCCCAGGTAGCGACCATCGCGGTCTTTTGGCCGATCTCAGGATCATCGCCGATGCGTGCTGACATGCGTCGGACCTTCTTTCTGATGGCGTTGTTCTTCATAGCCATGGCCTTCCTGGAAAGCGCTGTCGTCGTGTACCTACGTGCTCTTTACTATCCTCAAGGCTTCGATTTCCCACTTGTGCCCATGGATCGGACGCTGGTGCGAACGGAGGTTGGACGTGAGATAGCGACGGTGATCATGCTGCTTATTCCGGGAGCGCTTGTGACCCCATCGCGGTTGGAACGCTTCGCATGGTTCTGCTTCGGTTTTGGCATCTGGGACATCTTCTACTACGTCTGGCTGAAGGTGCTGATCGATTGGCCTGCTTCGTTCACGACCCCCGATCTGTTGTTCCTGGTTCCCGTGCCGTGGGTTGGGCCGGTTTGGTGTCCGTGCATCATTTCGCTTGGACTTATCGCGCTGGCGGTGGTCATCCTTTCCGCGAGGGAGGCGCGTCCTAGTGGTCGTCTCCCGGTGTTGGGCTGGTGCCTGTTGTGTTCGGGTGCTTTGTTGATGATCGCTTCGTTCGTTCTGGAACCGTGGCGTGCGATCCGGGGGCCTGCTGGGAGCACCATCCTCTTCGATGCCGAGCGATCCCTGGCCTTGCTGCATGGGTTTCGGCCTGAAGTATTTCCCCTCGGCCTGTTCCTTGCTGGCGTGGGTCTTTCAGGGGCCGGACTTCTGTGGACCTCGGTACGCATGCGTTGAACCTGGGTTGCCTCCCGTTCTTTCGCGCTGCTGTTGATAATTCCGGAACCATCCACACGCAACCGCGTACAAGCGATGCGTCTTGCCTATGGAACCCAGATCCAAAATGGTCTACGAAGCCCGCATCTTCCTGCGCCTTGGGGTATTGTCCTTCCTCGGGTTCGTGTTCTACTATGCGCACCTCTTTTTTGGGTTGCTCGACAACGACCTCCTGTTCAAGGCGCTGGCCATTACCTTCCTGCTGGCCACCATCCCCTTGCCGATCATAGCGTTGAACAACAAGAAGCTCTTTCCGGAACTTCGTTCCAGTGGGAAAACGATGCTGGCGTTGGCCTCCATGCTTCTGTTGGTGCATCACTTCCTGATGACCTTCATCTTCGTGCTCTTCTTACGTAGCGGGGGAGTGTTCTGAGAAGCCCTGAGCTTACGGCCATCCGGTCACCTCGTCCATCCTCGTTCCTTTAGTGCGGATCTTGCGCTCCACCGCTCTGCTCTATTCCTCGATCTGATCACTCCAGATCAGATGCGTTTTTCGATAGCATGTAACATCTGGAGCAGGTCACGCGTTGAATTCCTTGTCAGCCCCGTAAGGCTGTTCTCACATCACGGCCCCGTAAGGCCGCACACGCATCCCCGATGAGCGAGGAAGAGACGCCTTGAGGCAGAAGAAACCTCGACCGGCCCGTAAGCCGGCGTTGGGAAAAGAACGAAGCGCGCCCCGTAAGGCGCGCTTCCTCTTTTTCGTGGGAAGGAGGGCGGACCTCCGATCAACTCTTCTGGTTCTCATACTGGAGCGGGACTTCGAATTCCTGGCTCCGGCACAAGGCCATCACCGCCTGGAGGTCATCGAACTTCTTCCCGTTCACGCGGATGATGTCGTCCATGATCTGCGGTTGCACCTTCAGCCCGCTGTCCTTGATGGCCTTCACGATCTTCTTCGCTTTCTCGCGCTCGATGCCCTGCTGCACTTTGATGGTCTTGATCACCACTTTGCCGCTGGGCTGTGGTTCCGCGCTGAGGTCAAAGGCTTTCACGTCGATGTGTTGCTTGGTGCTCCGCTCCAGGACGATCTTCTCGATCGCGTCCAACTTCATCGTGTCCTCGGTGGTCAGTTTGATGCTGAGGGCTTTCTTGTCCAGTTCGATCGTGCTGTTGCTACCGCGCAGATCGTAGCGGGTCTCCACCTCCCGCTTCGCGGTGTTCACGGCGTTGTCCAACATTTGGAGGTCGATCTTGCTCACGATGTCGAAGCTTGCCATGACGTATTGCGATGATGGCCGAAAGTACGTTCACGAACGGTCTCAGAGGCGCAAGGAGAACCCCACTAACGGCACGCCGAGGATGAAGAAGTCGGAAAGGTCCTTGTTGTTCGCGAAGGCGATGTCGAAGGCCATCTTCCGATGGGTGAACCGCACACCGTAGGAAAATACGCGGTACTCGCGACCAACGAAAGGGAGTTGCCAGTTCTCCGTAAGCACGCAGACCAGGTCCGTGATATGCCAAAGGCCGCTGAGCCCCAAAAGCGGGCCAGTGGTGAGCGCACCGTTCTCCACTCCCCAACCCACCGTGGTGGTTATGTGCAACAGTTCTCCTCCGAACGTGCCCTGGGCCGCCAACAGCCCTATGGTGAGCGGAACAGGTTCCGTGTTCTCGAACGGGATCGAAGCGGTTATCCTGGCGCCCATGGCGAATCCTCCCAGATAAACATGGCTACGGGCCAAACGGGCCCCGCCATTGATGCGCAGATGCACGATAGGGCCACCGCTTTTGGTAGCGATGCTGCTGATCAAAGAGCCGACCTGGAGCCCTCCACCGATCGTGAGACCAGTGAACGGTGCATAGTAGGCGGAGTGCATCAGGATGCTCACGTTCTGATAGTAACCGCCGCCGCCTTCGATCGGGATCGCTGACGGCCCGAACACATAGTGCCCATCATGCACCGTAGGTCCACTGGTGCGATTGCGAAGTTTGCGGAACGTCTGGCCCGGCCGCTCGCCCACGAGCGACCAACGCGCGTCCGTGCGATGCTCACCCGATCGCAAGGGACGAGGACGTGCGATAGCCTTGGCTTGGACCAAGGGCGCGCTCAAGATCATCACGATCACCGACCAGAGCGGCAGAAAGACCCGTCGATGCCTCCTCTCAGGTCGCGTCGGGAACAGTAGGCAATGCGTCATGCGGGAGCTCTGGGACCTAGACGCAGCTTTCAGAAAAGGTTTCCCGCCACACCCAAAGTTCGCTGAGGTGAAGGCACGACCAGGTGGGGCTAAAATATCAACTCGATGTGTGTGGACCGTCGTAAAAGCGGAACGCGGGCCAAGGGCCCGCGTTCCGCTTTGGTTTCTGTCCGCTTCACTTGTTCACCATCACCTTGAAAGAGGTACGGCCTCCGTCCTGGAAGTTCATCACGAACTGGTAGGTGCCTGCGCTAAGGTCGGTCACGTCCAGTGCCAAGGATCCACCGCTGAGGGCCACGCGGCGTTCTTCGATCAACTTGCCACCAAGGTCCAGGATCCGCAGGTCAGCGGTGCCGCTGAGACCCGGCAATGGTACTCGGATCCGGTCCTGGGTCGGGTTCGGGTATGGGCTCACCTCGACCGTGTTCAGTTCGTCCATGCCAATGTTCCCTGCTGGGATCATGGCCACACCGAGCGCTGTAGTGACGTCCGTGCCGAAGCCGACATTGTACCAGGTTCCGTCGTCCTCGATCAACGACACCGGCTGGTCGTACAATGTGGTGTGCTCATCATAGTCGTGCTGGGCATCGAAGCCGACGAAGACGATCGGGTCCGCGGTGTACACGCAGAACAGGTAGCGCTGGTTGTCCGCAAGGACCACTGGGGATTGCATCGGAATGAAGATCACCTCCCCCTGTTGGTCCGAGGTATAGAAGTACTCACCTGCGGCCGTGGTCACTTCGATCAGGTCATATGCGGTGGGGAAATTCGGATCGCTCAGACCGGTGAACTGATCCAACCATTCATAGACCCGTACTCCAAGGAAAGCGCCATCCAAGGTGGTATCGGTGGCTGTGGTCGCGGAAGTGTAGATGCCGGTAGCCGCCATACGGCTGGCATTGGGATCGCGGAAGTGGGTGCATGTCTGGAAGCCGTCCAGGTCATCCCCAGGGCGGTAGTGCGCATTGGGCACGGGCTGGTTCGGGATACCCGCCATTGGCGCATAGCTCAACACGGAATCCACCTGGAACGAGAACATCGATGTATCGTCCGCCGTGAAATCGTCCGGTATCGAGGATCCGATGATGTAGGAGACCTCGTAGGGTACGTCCGTGTAGCTGCTTTGTGAAAATGCGGGCAGCGCAATGAACAAGCTGTCACCGGCTACGATGGCCGTGGGTGCGCTGGTCTGGTTGTAGATCTCTGTACCACCCTGGGTCACAATGCCCCTCAGCGTCACATCACTTTGATCGACCGTGCCGAAGTTGTGGACATACACGCCCAGTTCCACACTGAACTCGGTGGCATCCTGCGAGACCAACGCGGGGCGGCCCATGCTGGGTCCTACCAGTACGTCCGCTTTGTAGGCCCCGAGACTGTATTCATAGAAGCCATTGATAGCGCCCAAGAAGGCGACCACTGGAGTGCCTGCATCCAATTCCGCACGGATCGCGGCACCGTCGTCCTGGCCGACCATCACCACGGGAATGGTCACCGTGGCCCCGTCCACGCCGGCACCCATTGCGACCGGTGCGCCGGGGATGTTGTTCACGATGATCACGGCTACGGCTCCAGCGTTCTGTGCGTTCAACGATTTTGTACCGAACTCACAGGATCCTCGATAGAGCAAGGCGATCTTACCGGTGAGGTCGTTCACCAGCGGACCGCAGGCGAGGGTATCCGCAGCGGTGCCATCATCCACCAAAGCCACCGTATCGGTGACCGCATTGAGCGGATCGTTCATATCCGGCCCACCCCAACCGGTCGTGGCCAGGGTATGGACGTAGTTACCGGCTACGTTGCCCGGTTCGTTCACGTAGAGGATCACCTGCGCCTGCGCGGCACATGCAGCGATCCCCAAGATCATGGAGAGTAAAGTTTTCTTCATCATCGAGCAGGGTTGAGCGGTTAGTGCCACGTCCGAGGCACGCGGGCCTCAGCGCAAGGCTTGTAAAGGAATGACAAGTTTAAGGGATAGTCCGTTCATCTGTTCATCCCCGATGCTGCCGCTTGTCCCGAGCTGATTAAAGGCGCCTCTATGGTCTCGTGCTTGCGCGCCTCGGGTGGACGCCCGTTGCCTCAAGAGCCAAGCCATCCTTTTGAAGGGGCTCGCGAGCGGTCAAAGTTCCTCGACGGCATGGTACACATGACCAACTGTTCCGTTCCAAGCAGTGATCACTCGATCACTGCGGCCTGCGGATAGCGTTCCTTCCAGAAGGCGAAGGCTTTCATGCTCTTCAGGAGTACCGTGGTGCGTGCGTCCAGTCGCACTTTGATATGCTTGGTCCCCTCTTTCAATGGGGGTTGGCTCAAGATCAATGTCTTCTTCCTACTGCTCATGCTCGCGCCCTCAGCGATGTTCGTGCCGGGATACCCGCCCGTAGCAAAGTAGGTCCCTTTTACCGACGCATAGGACCCAGGGGCGCAAAGAAGCAGCGAATGGCAGGCGGTACGACCTTTCCGGCCGATCTGGCACGGCCGGGTCGTAAGCCAACGCGAAGGACGTAGCCGCAGGAGGGTCAGATCCTTGCCTGGTAGGTGTACAATTCGAAGTAGCGTCCTTGGCGAGCGATCAATTCGGTGTGCGTGCCACGCTCGGCGATAAGTCCCTGTTCGATCACCAGGATCTCAGTTGCCTGCCGGATGGTGCTCAAACGGTGGGCGATCACGAAGGTGGT
>Ga0138256_10002976_pt1 | contig 18111 bp, 14 predicted proteins | sample KNB2016incub_MG_FD_105486 | JGI IMG/M metagenome (GOLD analysis project Ga0138256, IMG submission 105486) | Active sludge microbial communities from wastewater in Klosterneuburg, Austria - KNB2014incub_MG | ecosystem: Engineered > WWTP > Activated sludge > Unclassified | place: Austria... | reverse complement strand
TCCTGGCCGCCCTGAGCATCAAGAAACCCACGTACGACGCTCAAATCACATTGCTGTAGTGGCAAATTCAGGCAGCCGCTTCAAGCAAATCAACAACTTGCGGCGTTTGGTGTCGAACTCGGGTGCACCGTCGTAATGGGCGCAGGTAGACGGCGTCCATCGCCCGGTGGCACGCGCCGCTTCACCCAGCAACAAACTCCAGAGGTTGGCCCGCCTGCGTGCTGGCTTCGCGGCTCAGGCAGGCAAAGAACTCGCCACTGCCCTTGGTATCCTGCCAGGCGGTGCCGTCAAAGCGGTAGTGGTAGCCGCCGGAACGCGCGGCCATCCAGACTTCGTGCAGGGGTTTTTGCAGGTTGATGACTATCTGGCTGCGGTTTGCAAAGGCCAATGTGATCATTCCCCCCGTGCGCTGGTTGTCCACATCGGCGTCTGTCGCATCGTTGATGCGGTCACAGTTGCGCTCGACGGCCAGCAGCAGCTGCTCGGCCAGGTCCATGAATTCGAGGTCGGTCATTACAATTTCTATATGTTGAAAGCTATCCAAATTCTAGTCAGGACCATCGTCCTTGCCGTCAGCGTGGCGAACCTGGCTGCCTGTGGGCAGCGTGGGCCACTGTACCTGCCCAGCCCACCGGCGGCCAGCGACCGGTCGGCACCTGCCAAATTCCAGGCACCCAGTACCAGCCAGCCCGCTCCAGCCATCCCCTCCGCGCCCGCCTCCGACACCCGCCCATGACCACCTCTGCACTTCCCGGCCACCCCCATATTGCCTACCGCGAGGGCGAACTCTGTGTGGAGGACCGCCGCGTCAGCGAGCTGGCGCAAACCCATGGCACCCCTTTGTTCGTCTACTCCACCGCGTCGATGCGCGATGCGCTGGCGGCCTACCAGCGCGGTTTTGCGGGTCGCAAGCTGCAGATCTGCTATGCGATGAAGGCCAACTCTTCGCTGGCCATCCTGCAGTTTTTCGCTCGGCAGGGTTGCGGTTTCGACATCGTCTCCGGTGGCGAGCTCGAGCGTGTGCTGGCGGCAGGCGGGGAGGCTCGCAAGGTCATTTTTTCGGGCGTGGGGAAAACCCGTGCCGAAATGCTGCAGGCGTTGCAGGCAGGTATTCTGTGTTTCAACGTTGAAAGCGAGGCAGAGCTTGAGGTGCTCAGCGAAGTCGCCGTGGCAGCAGGCAAGAAGGCGCCGGTGAGCATCCGTGTGAACCCGAACGTGGACCCCAAGACGCACCCCTACATTTCAACCGGGCTCAAGGGCAACAAGTTTGGCGTGGCCCACGAGCGCACGCTTGCTGTGTACCAGCGTGCCGCCGCACTGCCGGGGCTGGAGGTGACGGGTATTGACTTCCACATTGGCTCCCAGATCACCGAGGCAACGCCCTACCTCGATGCCACCGATCGTCTGCTGGACCTCATCGAGGGCATTGAGCGTGCGGGCATTCCCATCCATCACATTGATTTTGGTGGCGGACTGGGCATCAACTACAACGGCGACACGCCGCCTGCGGCCGATGCGCTGTGGCTGCAGCTGCTGGCCAAACTCGACGCGCGGGGCTTTGGCGACCGCCAGTTCATGATTGAACCCGGGCGGTCGCTGGTCGGCAACGCGGGCCTGTGCGTCACCGAGGTGCTCTACCTCAAGCCGGGGGAAGAAAAGAACTTCTGCATTGTGGATGCCGCCATGAACGACCTGCCTCGCCCTGCGATGTACCAAGCCTTCCATGCCATCGTGCCGCTGCAACCGAGCATCGACGGCACGGCCCAGCTCTATGACGTGGTCGGCCCGGTGTGCGAGAGTGGCGACTGGATCGGGCGCGACCGTGCACTGGCCGTGCGGGCCGGCGACCGGCTGGCCGTGCTCTCGGCCGGAGCGTATTGCATGGCGATGTCCAGCAACTACAACACCCGCGGCCGCGCCGCCGAGATCCTGGTCGACGGCCAGGCCGCACACGTGATCCGCACCCGCGAATGTCCGGCCGATACTTTCCGATTTGAAATACTGGTCAAATAAGGCCCTACCGCTTTATGGATATAGATTTATTGCTACAAATAATATAGCAATAAACCGATCCCCAAAGGGCTGCAAGGGCCGCTACGGCGCGGCAACCGGCGAAAAGCGTCCCCAAAAAAGGGTGACATGAAAAACCGCTATCTGCCCGAATGCCGTGCCAGCGTCAGGCGGCGAACCGCGATGTGCGCACGCGCCGCTTGCGCACTGCTTGCACCACCCGCCAGCCGAGCAACCCCCCCAGCAACAGGGCATACCACCCCACTTCGGCAAAGTCGTTCTTGCCGGCACGCATCCAGAAAAAATGCAGCAGCGCGAGCAGTGCCACACCATAGACGGCACGGTGGATCATGCGCCAGCGCGCACCCCCCAGCCACCGGATGGCGCGGTCGAAAGACGTTGCAGCCAGCGTTGCCAGCATCAGCCATGCCACAAAGCCCACCAGAATGAAGGGGCGTTTGGCGATGTCGCGCCCGATGTCTGCAGCATCGAGCCCCATGTCGAACCAGGCATAGGCCAGCAGATGCAAGGCGGCATAAAAAAACACGTACAGCCCGAGCATGCGGCGAAAGCGGGCCAGGGCAGGCGTTCCCGTGAGCACACGCAGCGGCGTCACGGCCAGCACCAGGCAGAGCATGCGCAGTGTCCAGTCACCCAGGGCGCGCACCAGGGCCTCGGCTGGGTTGGCACCCAGCCCGTCGGTGGCCGCAGCCACCACCAGCCAGGCCAGGGGCAGCAAAGCCAGGCCGAAGACCACCGGCTTGGCGGCAGGGTACATCAATAATTTATTCATGAAATTTCATCCGGCACGGCGCCTCTACCACGCCAGCGATAGACGCCAAAACCACCGCAAGCGCGCAGGGCGGGGTTGCAGCCATCGCGCACAAGCGGGGGGAACAAACCGTCAGAAGAATTTTTTCAGGTCCATGCCGGCATACAAAGAGCCCACCTGTGCCTCGTAGCCATTGAACATCAGCGTTTTGCGCTTTTTGGCAAACAAGCCGTCCTCGCCAATGCGCCGCTCGGTGGCCTGGCTCCAGCGCGGGTGGTCCACCAACGGGTTCACGTTGGAATAGAACCCATATTCCTGCGCCGCCGCCTTGTTCCAGGCCGTGGCGGGCTCGCGCTCGGTGAAGCGAATCTTCACGATGCTCTTGGCACTCTTGAAACCGTATTTCCAGGGCACCACCAGGCGCACCGGGGCACCGTTCTGGTTCGGCAGCACCTCGCCATACATACCAAAAGCCAGCAGGGTCAGCGGGTGCATGGCCTCGTCCAGCCGCAGACCTTCCACATAAGGCCAGTCAAGCACCCGCGAACCCACACCCGGCATCTGCGCCTTGTCCGCAAGAGTCACGAACTCCACATACTTGGCGCTGCCCAGGGGTTCCACGCGCCGGATCAGCTCGGCCAGCGAATAGCCCACCCAGGGAATCACCATGGACCAGCCCTCGACACAGCGCATACGGTAGATGCGCTCTTCCTGCGCACTGAGCTTGAGCAGGTCTTCAATGCTGTACCTGCCCGGCTTTTTCACCAACCCCTCCACCTCCACCGTCCAGGGCGCGGTCTTGAGGGTGTGGGCGTTGCGCGCGGGGTCGGCCTTGTCGGTACCGAACTCGTAAAAATTGTTGTAGCTGCTGGCGTCCTGGTAACTGGTGGGCTTTTCCATCGACACTGCCCCCACCACGGCCGACTTGCCCCCCGCCAGCGCCACCAGCTTGCCCGGCCGGGGCACCTGGGCCAGGGCTTCTCGCCCTGCCCAGGCAGCCAGCGTGGCGCCCGCAGCCCCGGCCGCCATCAGGCGCAACAGCCCACGGCGCTCTTCGTACACCGCGCGCGGTGTGATTTCGGAAGGAACGGGATGTAGAAACCCCGAGTGACGGGATGGAATGGGCATGGCGGGTCTCCGGCTTTTTCATGGACAACGCTGCAGATCGCAGATGGGAACACGGGATAGTTCGTTCCATCCGCTGGTCAGGTTACAGCGATACCAGACTCTTTGGCGCCGGCCCGCCAAATGCCCTTAGAGCCTGTTCACGATCTTTTCAGGGTGCCCGCAAGGCAGCATGAAAAGATCATGAACAGGCTCTTACATCACAGATTGCCGTAGCTGTGCAGGCCGCTGAGGAACATGTTGACCCCCAGGAAGGCGAAGGTGGTGACCACCAGCCCCACCAGGGCCCACCAGGCCGACACCGTGCCGCGCAGGCCCTTCATCAGGCGCATGTGCAGCCAGGCCGCGTAGTTGAGCCAGACGATCAGTGCCCAGGTTTCCTTGGGGTCCCAGCTCCAGTAACCGCCCCAGGCCTCAGCGGCCCACAGGGCGCCCAGCACCGTGGCAATGGTGAAAAAGGCAAAGCCCACGGCGATGGACTTGTACATCATGTCGTCCAGCACCTCGAATGCCGGCAGGCGTTCGCCAATGCGCCTGCGCGCCATCAGGATGCCCGCGACGATGAGTGCAGAAATGCCGAAGTAAACCATCCAGTAGCTGCTGCCTGCCTGCGTGGAGCCCTGGCGGAACACCAGCGGCTCGAAACACAGCACCACGCCCAGCAGCCACAGGGGTGCCAGCTTGTACCAGCGGGTCTCGGTCGCCTGCTGCTTGATCAGGTAGGCAAAAGCCACCATGGCCGAGAGCGCAAAGGTGCCATAGCCGATGAAATTGGCCGGCACATGCAGCTTCATCCACCAGCTCTTGAGTGCGGGCACCAGAGGCTGGATTTCATGCGCCTCGCGCACCACGGTGTACCAGAGCAGAAAACCCACGGCCGCGCTCACCACCAGCATCACGAAGGCGCCCAGCGCGCGTGTCTGGTACTGCTGTTCGTAATACAGGTAGAACAGCGCCGTCATCCAGCAGAACATCACGAACACCTCGTAGAGGTTGCTCACCGGAATGTGACCCACATCGGGGCCCAGCAGGTAGCTCTCGTACCAGCGCACCATGGTGCCGATCAGCGCCATGGCCACGGCCACCCAGGCCATGCGCGACCCGATCAGAGACAGCGTGGTGCCCTCGCCGCGCGAGAACATGCCGATCCAGTAAAACAGCGTGCTCATGAAGAAGATCACGCTCATCCACAGAATGGCCGACTGGCTGGAGAGGAAATACTTGAGCCCGAACACTGCCTCGGCACGCGCCAGGCTGCCCACACCCTCCTGCTGGTAGAGCCCGATGGCCATGAGCGACAGCGCCGCCACCACCAGCATCAGCACGCGCAGCGGACGCCAGAACCAGCCCAGCCAGATCATGCTGGGAATGGCGCCGAGCAAAATGCCTTTTTCGTATCCGTCCATGTAGGCCGCGTAGCGCTGCAGCGCGTACAGCCCCCCGACCACCACGATGGCCGCGAACAGCCAGTCCAGCCAATTGCGGCGGATAAAGAACCCTTCGTTGAGGGTCACGGTGGTATTGGTTGCTGTGTTCATGCGGGGTCTCCCGGGCGGCGGGTCAACGGTGCCACCCCAATGAGTTTGTCGGTCAGCTGGGCGAATTCGCGATCACCGTCCATGGTCTTGCGATTGGTCGACAGCGCCATCGTGGCGTGCGTTGCCCCGTCGCGCGGTGCGATCCAGACCCAGACGCGGCGCTCTCGGATGTAGAGCATGGCAAAAACGCCCAGAATCAGCAGCGCACAGCCCAGGTAGACGATGTTTTTGCCCGGGGCGCGCGCCACCTGAAACACGCTGGCCTGCACCTGGGTGAAGTCCTGCAGCCCCAGCAGCAGCGGCGCGGGGTAAAACTGCACATCACTCAAGGCCAGCACGGACTGGGTCATGAAACCCAGGGTTTGTTCGTTGTTCTCCAGAGGCGCCAGCCCGGCACGTTCGCGCGTGAGCTGGGCCAGTTCGAACAGCGTGCCATTGAGGATGCGGATCAGCACCTCGCCTGCGCGGGCGCGCTCGGCCTCGGGCACATTGGCTTCCATGAACTGAGAAACGGCCGCCAGCCCCCCCTGGCGATTGCCCTGCGCATCTACCGACCCGGCAAAGAGGGCCAGCGAACGCGCGGCCGACTCGGTCAGCTGCGACACCATCTGCGCCCGCGCCGGATCCACCGCACGCGCCACGTAGCGGCGCACCGCTTCCGCCTGCACGGCGGGGTCCGCCAGGGCCGCGTGCATGCGCAGGAAGCCGTCCATCTCGCCACGGTCGTCCGTAGGAATGCGCAGATAGCGGAATGGCTCGGACGGCTTGTCGCGCACGCCGTACAGGAACATGGCTGGCCCGCCCTCACCCAGGTCCACAGGCAGCATGTAATTGTGGAACTCACGCGCCTGGCCCGCAGCATCACGCAGCTTGTAGCCTATGCTCGGACCGACATTGCGCAGATCTTTGCTGGTCACGGTCTTGTTGGCAGCACCCAGTCGTGCGTCAATCGAGTCGCGCAGGTCCACCTTGCGCACATCGGCCCCCGAGCTACTGCCGTCGTCACCAAAATTTTCGACATTGATGGTGCGCAAGGAGGTGAACTCCAGCGACAGCGGGCCTTCACCAGTGCCCTGCGCCAATTGCACCTTGCCGCCCACCACCCCCTGGACGCTGAAGGGTTGCGAGCCACCGGTCAGTGGAACGCCCCGCAGAACCACCGCAGACCCGCCGTCGTCAAAGCTCGACTGGTAAATCTCCACGCCCTTGTAGTGCGCCGGATGGTTGACCTCGATCCGCGCCGGGATGGCCTCGCCGGTGGCCTTGTCATGGATCACCACCTCGCTGGCAAACAGCTTGGGCATACCCGAGGGGTAGTGCTCGATGATGAACTTCTTGAGCTCCACGGAAAACGGCAACTCCTGCAGGAGCACGCCGTCAGACTGGCTCAGGATGGCGGTGCTGGCGCGCGCACCTTCGGTCACCACCAGGTTGCCGCGGAACGTGGGGTTGCGCTCGCTGAGGCGGTGCTCCGGCCCCACGTCGGCGATCATGCCGCCACCGGGAAACGGCGTCTTTCCACCCCACCACATCTGCGCACGCACGATCAGGTCGCCATCAAGCAGACCGCCCACGCACACCAGCACGATGGCACTGTGCGCTGCGATATAGCCGATCTTGTTGGCCGCGCCCGCCTTGGCAGCCACCATCCAGCCCGTACCGGGGCCGGCCGCCGTGTCGCGCTGCTGCAGTTTGACCTTCCAGCCTCCGCCCACCAGCATCTGGCCAATGCGCCGCGCCTCGGTGGCAGCGTCCTGGGCCAGCGTGGCTTCGGCCTTGTGGTGGAAAGCGCGCAGGTTCTGCTCGCGGATGTTTTCCTTGTAGGTTTTGAGGTCCACCAAAATTTTTGGGGTGTTGCGCGCAATGCACAGCGAGGTGCTGATGACCAGGAAAGCCAGAATCACCAGGAACCACCAGGCGCTGTAGACCGCATTGAGCTGCAGCGCGGCAAACAACTCGGCCCAGAAGGGCCCGAACTGGTTCACGTAATTGATGGCCGGCTCATGCTGCTTGAGCACGGTGCCAATCACAGAGGCGATGCAGATCACCGTGAGCAAGGCGATGGCAAAGCGCATCGACGAAAGCAGCTCAATGCCCGAGCGCAGCGTCTGCGAGCCGGTGCGGATGCGCACGCCTTGGGTAGTTTCAGACATGGGGGGAGTATGCAGCGCCAAATGAAAAAGGGCGGGACCATCCGAAAGATGGGCCCGCCCGCTTTGGGGTTAGTTGCCGGCGATTGGTTCCGTGCAGGCCCGGCCAGGGGGCCGCAGGGCAAGACCCATCAGCGAAGACCGGCGATGTAATCCGAGACAGCCCGGATTTCGCGGTCGTTCAGCTTGGCTGCCACACCGGTCATCTGGACATTGTTGTTGCGCACGCCGTCGCGGAAAGCCTTGAGCTGGGCTTCGGTGTAGGCGGCATGCTGGCCCGACAGGCGGGGGTATTGCGACGGGATGCCCGAGCCGTTGGGACTGTGGCAAGCGGCACAGGCAGCAATGTTGCGATCGGCAATGCCGCCGCGGTAAATGCGCTCGCCCAGGGCCACCAGGGCCTTGTCGGTGGACTCGCCGGGCTTGGCGGCCTTGGAGGCCAGCCACCACGAGACATTTTTCATGTCTTCGTCGGACAGCATGGAGGCAAAGCCCTGCATGATGGCGCTGGCGCGCTTGCCCGACTTGAACTCTTCGAGCTGCTTGGCCAGGTATTCAGGGTGCTGCTGGGCCAGCTTGGGGTTTTCGGCAAGGCTCGAATTCCCATCCTCGGCATGGCAGGCCACGCAAACGGCGGAATAGCTGGCTTCGCCCTTGACCAGATCGGGCTTGGCTGTAGCAGGAGCCGGACCCGCGGCAAAGGCCGAAAAAACGGGAGCTGCCAGCGCGGCAGCCGTGAGCAAGGAGGCGAGCAACTTCATATCGAGGGACTTGTTAGTGGTGGCGCAAAACCACGCGATTCTACAATGAGGCTCCAACGCCATCCTTTGATCCATGACACGCTTCGTTTCCGCGCCAGATGCTGGCCCCGTTTCGCCCGCAGCCGATGCCCGGACAGCCGTCGGCTGGATGCACACGGCGCGCTTTCTCACCACGGCCGCACAGCTGCACCAGTTGCCGCCAGTGGACGTGCCCGAAATCGCCTTTGTCGGCCGCTCCAACGCCGGCAAATCGTCGTGCATCAACACGCTGACGCAGCAAAAGCAGCTCGCCTTCGCCTCCAAGAAGCCTGGCCGCACGCAGCACATCAACCTGTTCTCGCTCGGGCGCCAGGGCCAAACGGACGCCGTGCTGGCCGACCTGCCCGGCTACGGCTACGCCGCCGTCTCGCGCACCGACAAGAAGCGCTGGCAGCAGGTTATGGTGAATTACTTGGTGAGCCGCCCGAGCCTGACAGGCATCGTGCTGCTGTGCGACCCGCGCCTGGGCCTGACCGAACTGGACGAAGCCCTGCTCGAGGTGGTTCGCCCGCGCGTCGAAGAAGGCCTCAAATTCCTGGTGCTGCTGACCAAGGCCGACAAGCTCACGCGCGCCGAGCAGACCAAGGCGCTGTCGATTGGGCGACTGCAAGCCGGCGGAGGCGAGGTGAAGATGTTCTCCGCGCTCAAGAGACAGGGCGTGGACGAAACCGCGCTGCTGCTGTGGCAATGGGCCCACCCGGCCACGGACGATACCCCCGCCGATGCTGTGCCAGTTGCCGACACAGACGCAGCTGACGCAGCTGACGCAGCTGACGCCGGAGAGTGACACCCTGCAGACAGCAGCATCGGTTTTTTGATAAAAAATGCCTCTAGCGCTTATCAATTAAGCGTTATTAGCTATATTTTTAATAGCAAATGACCGCTACCATTGCCTGCACCCTGCCCCACGGCACCACCTTGCACTGCCGCGTGAGTGGCGATCCTGGGCGACCCGTGCTGCTGTTCCTCCACGGTTTCCCCGAGGGCGCGTTCATCTGGGACGCCCTGCTGGAGCATTTTTCGCAGCCTGTAAACGGCGGCTACCGCTGCGTCGCACCCTACCTGCGCGGATTTGGCGCGTCCAGCAGCCCGGCCGATGTGGCGGCCTACCGCCCCAAATTTCTGGTCCAGGACCTCACTGCGCTGATTGCCGCCGAATGCGGCGACGGTGTGACGCTGGAATGCCTGGTGGCGCACGACTGGGGCGGCGCCGTCGCCTGGAACCTGGCCAACCAGTACCCGCAGTTGCTGCACCGCCTGGCCATCGTCAACTCGCCCCACCCCGGAGCCTTTGTGCGCGAGCTGCAGCACAACGCCGCGCAGCAGGCCGCCAGCCAATACATGCACTTCCTGTGCCGCCCCGATGCCGAGGCGCTGCTGGCCGAAGACGATTTCCGCCGCCTGTTCGCCTTTTTCAACGCCCCCGACGGCACACCGCCCGCCTGGCTGACGGCCGAGGTACGCCAGCAGTACCGCGTCTTGTGGCAACAAGGTTTGACCGGTGCCTGCAACTACTACCGCGCCAGCCCCCTGCGCCCGCCGCAAGGCGGCGACCCCGGCGCTGCCGCCGTGAACCTGCCCGAGTCCATGCTGCAGGTGACGGTGCCTACGCTGGTGCTGTGGGGCATGGACGACCCCGCGCTGCTGCCAGGTTTGCTCGATGGCCTGCCGGGCTGGGTACCAAAGCTGCAATTGCAGCAGGTACCGGGAGCATCGCACTGGCTGGTGCACGAGCAGCCTGAGCGCTTGGTGCGGGCGCTGGGTGAGTTTTTGCAGGCCGGATGAGGTGGCCTGGTGCTTGATTGAACAATGTCGTGTTAATGGGGCTATTTGAAGGTGGCCAGCCGGGTCTCACCCTTGGCACAACCCCAAAAAAGACCCTAAAAAAATACAAAACAATAGCAACAAGCGCCTTACCAACAAGCGTCAGCCCCTGAAAAACTCAATATTTCAACCGAGCGTAATACGTCTTCTGCGCCGCCTCCCGCGCCTGGCGCAGGGTGTGGATGCCCTGCTCCTGGAGCAGCGGAATCAGCCGCAGCCAGATCTCCGCCGTCACCAAGGCATCGCCCAGCGCCGTGTGGCGCCCGAGCACGGTGACGTTGAACCGCTCGGCTATGGCTTCGAGCCGGTGCGACTCCTGGTGCGGGTGCACCACCGCCGACAGCAGCAGCGTGTCCAGCACCGGCTGGTGAAAAACCACCCCGGTGTCTTTCTCCTGCAACTGCAGAAAGCGCATGTCGAACGCCGCGTTGTGCGCCACCAGCACCGTGTCCTGTGCAAAGGCATGGAACACCGGGATCACCTCGCCAATGCGCGGCTTGCCGGCCACCATGTCTTCGGTGATGCCATGGATGGGAATGGACGCTGCCGGAATGCCGCGCCCCGGATCGACCAACTGCTCAAAGCACTCCTGGCGCAGCAGCTTGCCATTGACGATGCGGGCCGCGCCGATCTGGATGATGGCGTCGCCCCCGGCCGGGTTCAGGCCCGTGGTCTCGGTGTCGAACACGGTGTAGGCCAGTTCGGACAGCGGCCGGTCGTCCAGCGCGCTGCCCACGTCAGACTTCTGGAACAGGTCGAAGTCGTAATACTCCGGGCGGCTGAAGCCGCTTTCGCCCAGCGGCGTCTCCAGCGCGCCCTGCACACTCGCCAGGGGCAGCATGAAGCGGAAAAACGCCTGGTGGCGCGCGCGCTCACGCTCAAACCACATCTCGCCGCCGTGGCGCTCGACCACGTCGCGCACCGTCAGCGGGCTGCGCTCGTTGCCAAAGCGCATGGTGTCCATCTCCCAGCTCATCACGGTCTCGTTGCTCATGGCCTGGCCGCTCCAGACCAGGTCGAGCTGCGCATGCTTACCGGCAGGCTGCAGGCGCAACTGCAGAAAGCGCACCTCGAACTCGTCCACCAACCGATGGGCGAGGTAGGTCAGGGCCAGCAGCAAGGTGTAGCTGTCCACCTTGAGCCACAGGCTGGTGTCGATGGCGTCCAACGTGACCGGCCGGTCGCAATGCTGCGCAATGCGGCGCTGCGCTGCCGTCACCAGGTCGGCGCCCAGCATGTCCTCCATGGGCCAGCGGGTCTTGAGGCGCTGCGTGGCGCGCTGCGCCAGGTCGGTGACGCGCCGGCCCATGGCGCCCACCTCGTCGCGCACCACACCCAGAAATCGCTCGCGCATGGCCGCGTCCAGGTCAGAGTAACCCAGCATGTCCACCGCCGTCTGGATGTTGGCCAGCGAGGCACGGCTGCCCTCGGTCAGGCCGTGCATGAGCTGGTCGCGCTCGGCCTCCTCCTGCACGCTGGCGGTCACATCGTCCAGCATCAGCACCAGGCCGCTCACAGCCTCGGTGCCGGGGCCATTGCCCGCAGCATCGTCCGCGCTCTCGCGCACCGGCGCCACCTGCACACGCAGCAGGTGCCCGCCCGGCGTGGTGGTGACAAACTGCGCCGAGGGCGTGGCCACCCCGCGCCCCAGCGCCTGGTGGATGCGCTCCAGCGCATGCGCCACCAGTTGCTGGTCCAGCACGGCATAGATGGAGCGCCCAATGCCGATCAGCTCGGCCCCGGCAGCGGCTCCCGCGCCCTGCGAAAGCTGCCTGAACTGCTGGCGCGCGCGCTGGTTGTAGAGCAGGATGCGGCCGTCACGGTTGCACACCACCACGCTCTGGTTGAGCTCGGCCATCAGCGCGGCCAGGCGGTTTTTCTCCTGTTGCACGCGCTCGCTGGCCTGCTGTACCTGGTCGGCCATGTCGGCGCGCAAGCCGTCACGCTGGTCGGCCAGCTCGTTCACGGCAATGGCCAGGGCCTGCATCTCGGCGGTGCCACGCGGTTTGAGTTTTTGCGGCGTGGCGGCGGCAAGCACGACGCGGGTTTCTTCGAGCAGTCGCTTGGGTGCACCGACGTAGCGCCGGTGCAGTTGCTGCAGCACGACGGCCACAATGCCCAACCCAAACACCCAGCCCAGCGCCAGCAGCGCCATGCGCGGTGCCAGCACACCGCCCACGGCTTCGCGCTCGTCTGCGCCCAGGGTGGACCAGACGATGGTGGCCATCAGCACCAGCCACAGCGCCATCACGAGGCCGGTGGCGGCAATCGCCAGCAGCAGCCGGGGGTCGATCTTCTTCATGCGGGCGTCTCCCCAAGCAGCTCGGCCACCTTCTGCACCAGTTCGCGCGTGGAAAACGGCTTGGTCATGTAGGCGTTGGCCCCCAGCGCCGTGCCCTTGGCCACATCGGTCTCGCGGCCCTTGGCGGTGAGCATGAGGATCTTGGTGTGCGCCAGCGCCTCGTCGGCACGCACCGCCTGGCACACCTCGAAGCCGGACTTGTGCGGCATCATCACATCGAGCAGCACCAGTGCGGGACGCTCGCGGGCTATCGCCTCCAGCGCCTCCTGGCCGTCGCGTGCAATGACCACAGCGTAGCCCTCACGCTGCAGCAGGTATTCGAGCGAAATGACGATATTGGGTTCATCGTCGGCAATCAGGATCTTGTGTGTCATGGGGTCTTGTCTCCGCAATGGGGGGGGCGCAGCGGCAGCCAGAAGCAGAAGCACGCGCCCGGACGTTCGGTGGATTCCAGCCACAGCCGCCCGCCGAAATGCTCCACGATCTGGCGGCTGATGGGCAGGCCCAGGCCCGTGCCCTGGGGCCGGTGGGCTGCATCGCCGCCTTGGTGGAAGCGGTCAAAAATCTGTTTCTCCTGGCCCGCCGGCACGCCCGGGCCGTTGTCGTGCACCGCCACGGTCAGGCCCTGCGCGTCGGCCAGCAGGCGCACCTGCACCCGTCCACCGGGCGCGGGCACAAACTTGGCGGCGTTGGACAGCAGGTTGAGCAGCACCTGCGTCAGGCGGTCGGTATCGGCCTCGATGGCCGGCACCTGCGCAGGCAGATCGGCCGACACCTCGGCGCCGCGCTCACGGAACAGCTCGGCCGTGGTGGCCAGCGCCTGCTGCACCAGCGCGCGCAAATCCACGCTGGCCACATGCCATTCGGCGTGGCCGGACTCGATCTTGGCCATGTCCAGAACCTGGTTGACCAGGCGCGTGAGGCGCTCGGTCTCGGCCACGATGATCGCCACAAACTGCTGACGCTGGGCCTGCGGCATGTCGGCGTCATCGCGCATCAGCTCGGCCAGTGCGCGGATGGAGGTGAGCGGCGTGCGCAGCTCGTGCGTGACCGACGACATGAAATCGTCCTTGAGCCGGTCCAGGCTCTGCAACTGCTCGTTGGCCCGGCGCAGCTCGGCCGTGGCGCGCTCGAGCGAGCGCGACTTGTCCTCCAGTGCGCGCGAATAGGCGCGGACCTGCGAGGTTTCGTCAAGGATGCGCAACACATCTTCGGGCGTGAGGACTTCCTCCTCGGCGACCGAGGCCACCAGCACACGCGCCGACGCACTGCCCACGGCACCGGCGAGCTGCGTCTCGACAAACTGCACCAGGCTCGCATCGGGCGGGATCGCGTCGATGTGCCTTGCACCGACCCGCAGCGCATAGGCTTCGAACAGGGTGTTTGCCTTGGAACCGCCCAAAAACCGCTCGCTCAGGCGCAGCAGATCCCGCGTATTGGCCCGCCCTCGCCAAAACACCGGGCTGGAGGCAGACGTGCGCTGAAACACATCCACAAACAGCAGCGCCTGGCTGGCCTCGTGCCCCGAGGGCGCACGCCACAGCGACACGCCCACATAGGCCCCCAGGTTGGCCAGCAGGCTCCAGAACAGCGAATGCGTGAGCCCGTCAAACCCCTGCAGGCCGAGCAACTGCTCGGGCCGCAACCACGCCAGTCCCCAGGGCCCCTGGGCAATGAAACCCATGTCCAACCAGCCAGACTTGGCAATCGAGGGCAGCATGAGGGTGTAGGCCCACATCAAAAAACCCGCCAGCAGGCCCGCCAGCGCACCGTGGCGGGTGCCGCCCTTCCAGTACATGCCGCCCAGCACCACGGGCCCGAACTGTGCGACCGCCGCAAAGCTGATGAGCCCGATGCTGACCAGGGCATAGGCCTCGCCAGCGAGGTGAAAGTACACATAACCCAGCACCAGCACGCCCAGAATGGCCGCGCGCCGGATGCCCAGCAGGGTGCGGGAAAAATCCTGCCCGCCGCTGTTGCGCAGGTGCTGCCAGCGCAGCAGCAAAGGCAGCACCAGCTCGTTGCTGACCATGGTGGACACGGCAATCGTCTCCACAATCACCATGCCCGTAGCGGCCGACAGCCCGCCAATGAACACGAACAGCGCCAGTGCATGCTGCCCGGCTGCCAGCGGGAGCGAGAGCACGTAATTTTCGGCATTGGCCTGGCCCGGCCCGAAATACAGCAACCCGCCCAGCGCAATCGGCAGCACAAACAGGTTGATGAGCAGCATGTACAGCGGAAACACCCACACCGCGCGGCGCAGGTGGTCTTCGCGCACGTTCTCCACCACCATCACCTGGAACTGGCGCGGCAGGAACACCACCGACAGCATGGACAGCAGCATCAGCGCAAACCACTGGGCCCAGGCAAACGGCCCGCCCTGCTCCAGCCGCAGCAACTGTGCCAGCGCGGGCACGGCGCGCGCGCGCTCAAACAGGTCGCCCAGGCCGTTGTACAGGCCGAACACCACAAAAAACCCGACCGATAGAAACGCCACCAGCTTGACCACCGACTCGAACGCAATGGCCGCCACCATGCCCTCATGGCGCTCGGTGGTGTCGAGGTGGCGCGCGCCGAACACCATGGTGAACCCGGCCAGCGCCAGCGCCACGTAAAAGGCGCTGTCCTGGCTCCAGTGCGCGGGCTCGGCCACGCCCCCGGGCACCGTCAGCAGCGCGTACCCAGCCGACACTGCCTTGAGCTGCAGCGCGATGTAGGGCACGATGCCCACCACCGCAATCAGCGTGACCAGCCCGGCCAGCAGCGGGCTCTTGCCATAGCGGCTGGCGATGAAGTCGGCAATCGAAGTGATGCGGTAGGCCTTGGCAATGCGGATCATCTTGCGCAGCACGATCCAGCCCAGCACCATGGCCAGCGTGGGCCCCAGGTAAATGGGCAAAAACCACACCCCACCCGAGGCCGCGCGCCCCACGCTGCCAAAGTAGGTCCAGGCCGTGCAATACACCGCCAGCGACAGGGCGTAGGTCCAGGGGTTGGCAATGACCGAGCGGCCCTGCTGCGCGCGGCGGTCGGCCGCGTAGGCCACGGCAAACAACAGCAGCAGGTAGGCAAACGAGGCCGCAATGACCAGGGCGGGCGACAGCATGCCCTACTCCTGTGGGGGCAAGGTGGCCCCCGGCGGCGAAAGTGGGGTGGAGCGCTCGGACGCGCGCTCGTCGCCATGGTCGGCTGCAGGCTTGTGGCCTCGCTCCATGAGCCAGGCCAGTGCGGCAATCAGCACCGCCCACAGCAAAAACAGGGCCAGCGGAAACAGCGGAATGCCTGCAATCGAGGCATCGCGGTCCCACAGGCCGAGCAGCGGGAAATTGAACAACACCCAGCCGCCCGCAAACAGCGCAACCAGGCGTTGGGAGCCGAGTCCTTTGAGCACAGCGGTCTCCTCGCGGGTGGTCTGAACGCCCCCCTGCCCCTCCATTGTGCGCCCGGCACTTACCTTGGTCTTACGTGCTTTTCAAGCGGCGGACCGTGCCCGCCAAACCGGCCAGCCCGGCGGCCTGCGCAGCACCTGCCATGGAAGGGCAAAACCGCATCAACCCTTGGCCGTGGGCTCCTTGGCCTTGGACCAGCCATGCGCCTGCCGGGACAAAGCAAAATCAAAAAAGAACTTCGCCCATATCGTTGAACCCGCCGTCGCCGTCCAGGTGTTGTAGTCAATCTGGCCCAGGGCCACGGTCACGATCACCACGCTCGCCACAATGCCCGCAACAAGGTTGATGGCCATGGCATAGGGCGCATACTTTTCAGGGTGGGGCGGCGACTCGCCGCGCTTGATGGCGACCTCGGAAAAATCGCGCTTGACCACGATGCGCCACGCCCGGCGAAACCAGAAGAACGCCATAGGGAACAGCGCGAGATACAGAATCCAGGTCAAAGCAACACTGACATCAAAAACCATGCAGGGCTCCCAGCTTCGGAGGGCGCTGCGCACCGCGCGCACAGCCCCGCCGGAGATTTCAGAAAAAAGGCCCTGCCAGCAGCGCCGGCAGGGCCTCTATTGTCACTGCTGCCGCACCAGGGCAGCAGCATGCGGTGGTTTACACCGGGGTCATTGCCTTAGTGGGCACCATCCACCATCTTGGAACCGCGCGGGATACGCACAGCTTCCACCATGTGCTGGATATGCTCTGGCGGCTCCTTGGTGACCTTGTCCACCATGAATGCCACGGCAAAGTTCACCAGCGCACCAATGGCACCGAAGGCTTCCGGCGTGATGCCGAAGAAGGGGTTGGCTCCACCAATCAGGCCCAGGAATTCCGTGCCCTTGATGAAGAAGATGCCCTTGTGCGCAAACACATAGAACAGCGTGATGAACAGGCCTGCCAGCATACCGGCCATGGCGCCTTCCTTGTTCATCTTCTTGCTGAAGATACCCATCATGATGGCGGGGAACAGCGAGCTGGCGGCAATACCGAAGGCCAGGGCCACAGTACCGGCAGCGAAGCCCGGCGGGTTCAGACCCAGGTAACCGGAAATCACGATGGCCACAGCCATGGCGATCTTGCCCGCCATCAACTCGCCCTTCTCACTGATGTTGGGATTGAAAATACCCTTGACCAGATCGTGCGACACGGCAGAAGAAATAGCCATCAGCAAGCCCGCAGCCGTGGACAGCGCCGCAGCCAGACCACCCGCCGCCACCAGCGCAATCACCCAGTTGGGCAGCAGCGCGATTTCGGGGTTGGCCATCACGATGATGTCGGCGTTCACGGTCAGCTCATTGCCCTTCCAGCCAGCAGCCTCGGCCTTGCCCTTGGCAACTTCGTTCTTGGTCTTGTCGTTGTAGTACTGGATGCGGCCGTCACCGTTCTTGTCTTCGAACTTCAGCAGGCCGGTCTTTTCCCAGCGCTTCATCCAATCGGGGCGAGCTTCAGCCTTGATGGAGGCTTCCGGTGCATACAGGTCGCCACCGGCCTTGACGGCGGTGTTGACGGTGGCATGCAGGTTCAGCTTGGCCATGGCCGCCACAGCGGGGGCCGTGGTGTACAGGATGGCGATGAAGATCAGCGCCCAGCCAGCGGAGGAACGTGCGTCCTTGACCGAAGGCACGGTAAAGAATCGCATGATGACGTGCGGCAGACCGGCGGTACCGATCATCAGCGACATGGTGTACACGAACATGTTGAGCGTGCTGCCCGCCGTGGTCGTGGTGTACTTGCCAAAGCCGAGGTCGGTCACCACCGAATCAAGCTTCGCGAGCAAGGTCATGTCGGTGCCACTGAACGTGCCACCCAGGCCGATTTGCGGCAGGAAGTTGTCCGTCAGCTGGAGGCTGATGAACACCGCAGGAATGGTGTAGGCAAAAATCAGCACGATGTACTGCGCCACCTGGGTGTAGGTGATGCCCTTCATGCCGCCAAACACAGCGTACAGGAACACGATGGCCTGGCCAATGTAGATGCCGGTGTCGCTGGACACGTTCAGGAAGCGCGAGAACGCCACGCCCACACCGGTCATCTGACCAATGATGTAGGTGGTCGAAGCGGTCAGCAGGCAGATCACGGCGATGGTGCTGGCGCTCTTGGAGTAGAAGCGGTCACCAATGAACTGCGGCACCGTGAACTTGCCG
>Ga0138256_10002975_pt1 | contig 18113 bp, 17 predicted proteins | sample KNB2016incub_MG_FD_105486 | JGI IMG/M metagenome (GOLD analysis project Ga0138256, IMG submission 105486) | Active sludge microbial communities from wastewater in Klosterneuburg, Austria - KNB2014incub_MG | ecosystem: Engineered > WWTP > Activated sludge > Unclassified | place: Austria... | reverse complement strand
GGGGGGCGCGCCGTAAAACACTCGAACCGTCTTTCCGTTCCGATCGAAGACGAACAGCGTCGGCACGCTCACGATGTCTCCGAACTTCATGGCGATGTCCGGTGAGCCCATGGCGTTTGGATAGGGCAGCTTCAATGAGTCGACCATGGCGCGGATGTTCGGCTCTTCGGATTCGACTGCGATGCCGAGGACTTGGACCTTGTCCCCGTACCTCTTCTGGGCTTCGCCAAGCCAGGCGAGGGTCGAGCGGCAAGGCGGGCACCATTCCGCCCAGAACTCGACGACCGTGACTTTGCCGAGGAGCGATTTCTCGTCGATGGCTTTGCCGCCGAGGTCGGTCAGCGAAAACGCCGGAAGCGACGCGATCGACGACGGCGCCATGGCTTCCGGGGCCACCCGTTCCTTCTCGAGCGCCGCACCGTCTCGCATGGCGATCTCGATCATGCGCGTGAGGTCGGAACGGAAACGCTCCTGGTTCTTTGGCTCCCGCCAGGGGATGTACCGGCCCGTCGTGTTGCCGAAGAAGTCGGAGGGCTTCGCGATCAGGACTTCGTTCACGAAGATCGCGGGGTAGAACTTGATCCCGAACTTCTTCGCGAGGACCGATGCCGAGAAGTTTTCCTCGATGAACTCGGCTTTTTCACCGAACGAATGGACGACCGCCTTGGCCAGCAAACTTGCCGGATCGGAGAGGTTTCACGTGTAGGGCCAGCGGACGAGGGTGACCCGGACCTTGGCGGTGGTGGCCGCGGCGAGCGGCCGCGCCGCCGTGGCAAGGGCGGCGCCGGCGATCGCCTTCAAGACATCGCGACGTTCGATCATTTTTCGCACCCTCTCGTCACCTCGATGTAGCGGGGAACCACGGCGCCCATGAGGGCCGCGGCCCGAAGGCGTTCGCGATCGGCCGCCTCACCTCCCGCATGGCTTCTCTCGAGCGCGATGCGCGCCTTCTCCACGAAGGCAAGGCCGATGCTCTCGTCGCGATCCGAGGCGGCGAACTGTTTCTCGAACTCATCCGCTTTCGCGGCGAGCGGCTTTTCCATCTCGGGGCCGGCCGGCGGCATGGTGGCAAGGGAGAGGGCGAAGAGGCTTCGGAGCATGGTAACGAGGGCTCCTCCAGGAGAGCCGCGCTGATCCAGCTCCTTCGCGAGCTTCAGGGAAGAGTTGGCGAGGATGAAGTTCGTGTGCTGCGCGGTCGAGCCGGGGCGCGCGTACGCGGTGACGATGTCGTTCTCGACCCTGGCGATCGGCGTGGCGAACGACATGACCGCGGCCGGGCCTTTCGGCGAAGTCGGGGTCAGACCGGAGAGGAAGAGAGCGAGTGCGAGGTGGCCCTCGGCGCGACCGAGGTAGTAAGCACCCGACGTCACCCCACTGAAACGACCGTAGTCCACCGCCACCGCATAGTGTTCGTCGATCTGACCGAGCGACTGTTCCGCCTGGGCCCGGATGAACGCGGACTGGCCATCGGGCTTCTTCGCGGGGAACTTCGCGCGATCCAGGCGGATCACCCGGCCGACATCTTCCCACTCCCTGGTGAGAGCCTCGATACCCTTTCCAGAGCCCTTGCCGGTGTCGTCCCAACCCGTGCCGGCTCGGGCCAGGGCCGATATACCGGGGATGGCCGACGACAGTGTTTCGATCGCGGTGTTCACACGGTTGGCTTTCAGGAACGCCAGCGCCTCGTCGAGCTGGCCCTTGACCCGGGGTCGTTCGCCGTCCACGAAGGGCGAAGAGGGCAGCGCGTCGAGCACCGCGCGATTGCGGCTGATTTCCGCGCTAAGCATCTCGACGATCGATCCCGCGGCCTGTGATGGGGAAGCGATCAGAGCAACGAGAAGCAAGAGAAGGCCGCCGCGAGCTTGTTGTTTCATAGTGTCCTCATTCAGGGAGCTAGTTCGACCGCAGCGCCACCTGGGGCGCGATTCTCGAGGCCCGCCATGCCGGGCCGATTGTTGCTGCGATCACCACGGCCATCACAGTGACCGCCGCGGCGCCGAAGGCGCCCGGGTCCATCGCGTTGACGCTTGGCGCGAGAACGCCGAGGAGGGGAGCGAGACCGAGCCCGCCCAAAAGTCCGATGCCGATGCCCAGTGTCCCGAGGCGCGAGCCCTCGGCCAGGACGAGACCCAGGATCTGCGTGGCGGTGGCGCCCATCGCCATGCGGATTGCGATCTCGCGAACCCGAGCCGCCACCCCTTGGGCGATGAGGCCGAAGAGACCGATGGCGGCAAGGCCCAGCCCGAGGACTCCAAGCGCCAGGCCGGCCCTGCTTCCAACGCGCGCGCCGGTCTGCGAGAAAGAGGCGGACTCCCGCAGCGACATCGATTCGAGCAAAGGAAGGTCGGGCGCGACGCCAGTCAGGATGGACCTCATGGGAGTCGCGAGCGCGTTCGGGTTCTCGGTGCGGGCGAAGATCGTCATCCGCGGCGCCGGGGATTGGTCGAAGGGCCGGAAGAGGAGCGGACGGGGCTCTTCACCGAGCCTTCGTAACGAAACATCCGCGACCACGCCCACCACGGTGGCCGCGGCCTCTGTGGGGCCGAGGGCCAGGGATCGGCCGATGGGATCTTCCGAGGCGAAAACCCGCTGCGCCAGGGCCTGGCTGATCACAACCACGCGTGGAGCGCTCGCGGTGTCGATCTCCATGAAGTCCCGACCTCGCAAGAGCCCGATCCCGAGAGTTTCGAAGAACCCAGGGGAGACCGCGTTCCAGTCGGCCTGGACCCACGGCTTCTGACCGGGATTCGACGCAGCACGGACGTCGAGCGTGGGCGTTCCCAGGCTGTACGGCGCTATCCGCGCGAACGCGGCCCGCTCGACGCCGGGAATGCTGGTTATCGCCTCCACCGCGCGTCGCGGGAGCGGCGTGGCCGCATCCCCGCTGAGACCCAGCACGGATGTGTCGATCCGCGTCACGTGCACGCGATCGAGATCGAAGCCCGGAGAGGCCGCGGCGGCCTGGACGAGATACCGGGCGAACACGGACCCACACACCAGAACCGTGGTCGCAAAGGCGACCTGGCCCACCACGAGCCCGGAACGCCACTTCGAGCCCGCGGTTCGCTGCGTGCCGCCATCGAGCAGCGAGGACGATGGCTCGCCGCGCGCCACGGCAAGTGCCGGACCGAGGGCCGCGATCAACGCACCGGCCAGAGCCGCGGTCGCGGAGAACGCGAAGGTGGCGCCGTCCAGGGCCAGATCGAAGCGAAGGGGGATCGCGAAGGGCGGCAGCCATCCCGGCGCGACACGCGCGACCAAGGATGCGACGCCGAGCCCGGCCAAGGAACCCATCCCGCACAGGGCCACCGCTTCCATCGCGAATGGAGCCAGCAGGTTCCTTCTCGAGGCGCCGAGAGCCAGTCTCACCGCCGTCTCCCGCCGCCGATCGATGCTCCGGGTGAGCAAAAGGCTCGAGACGTTGACCAGCGCGATCAGCGTGACCGCGAGTGTCGCGGCCTGAAGCAGGACCAGGAAGGCGCCGACCGGAAGCCTGAGGTCGCGATCGATTCCGGTCAGCGGCTCCACGAGGATCCGCTCCGGAGTCGAGAGCGTACCGTCCATCGAAGGAAGGGCCGCGGACAGACGAGTGAGCGCCGGCTCGGCGCCGAGGGCGCGTCCGGCCTTGAGTCGGCCGAATGTTTCGATCCAGGCGGCGCCCCTGTCCTCCATCAGGTCCTTCTGTCCGCTGACCATGGGGGCCCAGGCGAGTGGCGCCCACAGATCGGCCGCGAAACCCACGAAGTGACCGGCAAAGCGCGGGGGGCCGATTCCGATAACGCGGAACGGGTGGCCGTTGACGCGGATCGAGCTACCGAGCACCGCCGGTTCGGCGCCGAAGCGGGCCCGCCAGATCGAATCGGAGAGGACCACCACGCCCTCGGCCCCGCGACGGTTGTCGTCCGGGCTGAACCCGCGACCGAGCCGGGGGCGAACGCCCAGAGCGTCGAAGTAGTTTTCCGACACCAGCATCCCGAACACCAGCGATGGGGCGCCGCCTTGCTGAAGCGAGAGACCTCGACCGTTGTATCCGACGAGTCCCTTCTCGAAGAGTTCCGACTGAGCGAGGTTCTGGAACGCCGGGAACGAGAAGCTCTTGAGACCGTCCTGCTCGTTTGAAAACCGATGGACATTCACAAGGTCCGTCTTGTCCGGAATCGAGGGCAGGGGGTTGAGAAGAATCTCGTTCAGAAAACTGAACGCAAGTGTGTTGGCCCCGAGCACCAGTCCCAGCGTCGTGACCACCAGCGCGCTCGTCGCCCGGTTGGCTCGCAGCCGGCGGAAGACGATCTTGAGGTCTTGAGGGAGAGGGATCACGGTTGCAACGCGCAGCAATGTCTGTGCCTTGCGAAGTCCCGTGTTTCCGCTCATCCGGTGTCCGTTTCCGGAACGGCTATGTCCGGCCACGTGAGGGGCACGCAACACGGATGGGAAAGTCCTGGAAAAGGACTTGACGATTCGCAATTATGTGACGTAGTCTTTACGTATTACTAATATCACATGAAGATCTACGATCACCTCTGGCGGTGGTGGAGACTGGCAACGTGCCGCTCAAGACCCGCTTGATCCACGGGATGATGCAGGCCTTCATGTTCATGGCCCCCAAGGAAGCACTGCGTAAGAACATCGCGAAACTCGGAGAAAAGCACTGATGAAAACCCTTCCCCTTCCCCTCGCCCTCGGTTTGCTGATCGCCTCTCCCGTACTCGGTCAAGACCAGCCGCCACTCGTCGCCCTGCCGCCCTATGACGCCGCCCTGGCGGTGCGCCTTGGCGCGGATGAGAGGGGCATGAAGAGCTACGTATTCGTCCTGCTCAAGACGGGTCCCAAGACGGACATCCCCAAGGACGATCGCGCGAAGATGTTCGCCGGCCACATGACCAACCTGGGCCGCCTGGCCGCCGAGGGGAAGCTGGTGGTGGCCGGACCCATGGTGAAGAACGACCGCCACTATGAAGGGATCTTCATCTTCAACGTGAAGACGGTCAAGGAGGCGGAGGCGCTTCTCGCCACCGACCCGGCCGTGGCGGGCGGGGCGCTCGGCTTCGAGGCCTACGGCTGGTATGGATCGGCCGCCTTGCAGGAAACGTTCGGCATCCACGCCCGCATCGACAAGACCGGTCGCTGACCTGTAGCCCCCGGCGAGTCATTCCGTTTCTTGTCGAGACGGAAGTCGTCCTCGAGCGCCAACTTCTATGTAGCGGCGCTGGCCTCCGGCATAGAGGGTGTCGAACGCCTGCGATGATTTGCCCGAGCCCGACGGTCCGGTCTCATACTTGGAAAATGGCGTTAACGAGTGAAGTCATGGTCTACCGAATCACTTCAGGATTACACATCGGCTCTGCACTTTCAGCATTGATCTTTGGACTGTGTGTATTGCTCGTTCGCAAAGGGACTCGCCTCCACAAACAACTGGGGTATGTATATTTCTTCAGCATGCTGGGACTCAACATCTCCGCTCTTCTTATCTACCAACTCACGGGTCATTTGGGACCCTTTCATGGTGCGGCCCTGGCGAGTTTACTTACACTAACTCTTGGCCTTGTTCCCGCCTACCGTCGCCTGCCACGAGGTCATTGGCTTGAACTCCATTACGAGTTCATGAACTGGTCATACGTGGGGTTGATTGCCGCAGGAGTATCAGAGTCTGCAACCCGCCTTCCTTCCGCGCCGTTCTGGCCTGCTGTGATCGCAGGTACATTTGCAGTCTTTTTGCTCGGAGGAACACTCATTTCGCGTGGCCGCGAAAAGTCCCTTCTTGAAGCGCAAAAGTCGGCAGCTCAAGCTCACATGTCAACGAGCCACAAACCGGCGCATGCAACCTGCAATTAACCTCAAACAGACATGTCAGTGCGAAGCAAGCTCCTGCCTGGAGGATCATATTGATGTCGCTATCCCGTCATCGCCTTTTGACCGTCCCTGCGCTCGCCGCCTTTATCGCGGTGCCCGGCCCCGCGGGGGTGGGCCTGGCCAAAGACGCCCCGGCGCGCTACTACAACCCCCGCTTCTCCGCCGATGGAACGCGCGTGATCTTCGAGTCCACGCGCGACGGCAAGTACACCCTCTACTCGATCAGCAGCGACGGCGCCGGTCTTCGCAAGCTCACGAACAGCCGGCAGGATGATGCGCAGCCGCAATGGTCGGCCGACGGATCGCTGATCACGTTCACCCGGTCCGTCGGTGGCGTGCACAAGGTCTTCGTGATGGACGCGGACGGCCGCAACGTCCGCCAGATCAGCACGGGGTCTCGCAACGACGCGGCGCCGGCGCTTTCACCCGATGGCAAGCACGTGGCCTGGGCCGCGACGAGCGCCAGGCCGGAGGATTGGCGCGAAATCGGCGTGGCCGCGATAGACGGCTCGGGCGAACGGCTGATCACCAGCGGCCCGGGCAATGACCAGGCGCCGGTATGGATCTCGAATACCCGCCTCGTGTTCGTTACGGAGTTCCCGCCCAAGACCGACTGGCGGGCGATGTCGCCCGAGGATCACGCAAAGCGTCGCGCTTCGGCGGAGCTGATGGCGGTCGACCTCGACGGCTCGAACCTGACCGCCCTGACGACGAACACCGCGGCCGACCACAGCCCGAGCTTCGCCGCATCGAACGGCCGTGTCTACTTCGGTTCCGACCGAGGAGGCGCCGACGAGATCTGGTCGGTCAATCCAGACGGTTCCGACGCGCGCCGCATGGACGCCGCGATGTCCGGGGGAAGCGTCTCGAGCGACGGCCGGATGTTGGCGTATTCAAGAGTTGTGGGGGATCGCAGCGCCATCTTCGTCCGTTCCATCGGCAGCGCCACGGAACGTGAGCTCATCGGCGGGGAGAAGCCGCGCGACATCAATCACCACAACCCGGCGTGGTCGCCCGACGGAAAGTGGATCGTGTTCGAAACGAACCGGGATCTCGCGGACCCAGGGTTTTCGATCTACATCGTGGGCGCCGATGGCCACGGCCTGCGGAAGCTCTCCGCGTTGTCAAAGGAGGAGACCCAGGCTGCGTGGTCACCCGATGGTAAGGAGATCGTGTTCTCCTCGAGCCGCGACGGGCACCTTGATCTCTACCTGATGAATGCAGACGGATCGAACCAGCGGCGGCTCACGGAAACGCGGGGCGGAGGCTTCTACCGCCCGACGTTTTCTCCGGACGGGCAGTGGATCGCGCTTCAGGGGCGCCCCGACAAAGCCCTGTTTGCTGAACGCATCTACGTTGTAGGGCGCGATGGAGCGGGATTCAAACAACTCTCTCCCGAGACGATGAGCACGTTCTCGCCGAAGTGGTCTCGCGACGGCCAGTGGATCGTGGCCGACCAGCAGCCCGCGGCGAAACGCCTCTGGGGCGAGATGACCCCGGGGGACGTGCGGGGAGCCAGGAGCGGCCAGGAGATCGTGGCGATCCGGCCCGACGGCTCGGAAGCCCGAAGGCTGACGCACAACTCCAACGAGGAATGCTGCGCGCGTATCGCCGCCTCTGAAAGTGGCGTCACCTTTGGAGCCGGCGAAGGCGCGGAGCGGAAGTACTTCTTCGTGGGCTTCGATGGGGGCGCGCCTCGTGCGATCGAGCCAACCAGGGTCGACAGCATCGGCGGTGAGCGATCCCCGGACGGCCGATTCGTGGTTACAACCAGAAAGGTCGGTGAAGTGTCCGGCGTCTATGTCGTCGAGGTGGCCACTGGACGAGAGCGACTGATTGCCGGCGGCAGCTAGATAGCGGTTCGGGTCGACGACGCTCGTGACCAGAGGTTGCCGCCGCCGGGCCCGTCCGGTGTCCGTTTCCGGAACGGGAGTGTCCGGAGGCGCGAGGGGGCGTCAGCCCCGCGGAGGCCCCGGGCATGAGGGCAGAATCAGCCGGGCCCTGACGCCGCCCAGGGGCGAGGCCTCGATCGCGATCGACCCGCCGTGGAGCTCGGAAAGGTCGCGCACGATGGCGAGACCCAGGCCCGAGCCGGGGGCCGCTTCGTCCGCGCGGACGCCACGCTGAAGGACCTTCTCGCGCAGGTCGGCGGGTATGCCGGGACCATCGTCGTCGACCAGTATCGTGGCGCGCCCGCCAGCTTCGAGGGATTCGATCCGAACCCGGCTTCGCGCCCACTTGCACGCGTTGTCGAGAAGATTGCCGAGCATCTCGTCGAGGTCCTCGCGCTGCACCCGGACGCAGTGTGACGCGGGAACGCGCACATCGATCCCGACATTTCGCTCGACATACAGGCGGGTCAGTGTTCGAGAAAGACCCTCCGCTGACGCCGCTACCGGGCAGGTGGCGCCAAGCGCGGCGCCCGAGGCCGTGGCGCGGGCCTGCGCGAGGTGGTAATCGATCTGCCGCCTCATTCTCTCGACCTGTTGCGCCACGATCGCCGCGGCCTCATGCTGCCCGGCGGCGCTCAGGCGCTCCGACTCCTGGCCGAGAACCGCGAGCGGTGTCTTGAGGCCGTGCGCGAGGTCGCCCGCCTTCGCGATCGCCCTTTGCACGAGCTGAGCGCGATGATCGAGAAGGGCATTGAGATCCGTGATGACGGGCGCCACTTCCGTGGGGAAGACGCCTTCCACGCGGGGACTCGAACCGTCGCGCACCGCGGCCAGCCGGCTCTGCAAATGCCGGAAGGGCGCGAGCACGCTCCGGAGCTGGGCGAGGCCCGCGATCAGGAGGCCCAGGGCCAGCATCGACATGGCGCCGATGTGTACCACCGGCCCCGCGAACCGGTGGAAGATCAGGCTCAGGGTCACCACGTTGGTGACCACGATGAGGCCGATCGTCCAGAGGACGGAGCCCGCGAGAAGGCGGGCGCGGAGTGACTTCAAGGCGCGTCCTCCATCCGGTAGCCGAGGCCCCGTACCGTCGCTATGGTCGAAGCCCCCAGCTTTCGCCGCAGCCGTGCGATGAAGACTTCGACGGTGTTGGAGTCGCGGTCGAAATTCTGCGCGTAGATGTGTTCGGTGAGTTCGCTTTGCGGCACCACGCGGCCCTTCTGGTGCATGAGGTACGACAGCACGCGGAACTCGTGTCCGGTGAGCTTGACCGGGACGCCATCCCTCGTGACGCGGGCGCTCCTTGGGTCGAGCGATATCGAACCGCACTGCAGGGCCGGACTCGCGAGGCCACCAGAGCGGCGGATCAAGGCGCGTAGACGCGCGAGCAGTTCTTCCATTCGAAATGGCTTCGACACGTAATCGTCGGCGCCGCCGTCGATGCCCTGCACCTTCTCGTGCCAGGCGCCCCGCGCGGTGAGAACGACCACCGGGACCGAGAGCCCCTGCTCGCGCCACCGCCGAAGCAGAGTCAGTCCGTCGATCTTCGGCAGGCCGAGATCGAGAACCACGGCGTCGTACCCTTCGGTCTGACCCATGAAGTCGGCCTTTTCTCCGTCCTCGGCGGAGTCGACGGCGTAGCCCGCCGCTCCCAGCGCGGTCACGAGCTGCTTCGCGAGCAGCGCTTCGTCTTCGACAACCAGGATTCTCAGGGTGGTTCTCCAATCGGGTTATAGCCCACCTCGACCTGAACCGCGGCTGAACGCCACGTTCACGCCTGGTTCAGAACGACCTCGTTAGCGTCTCCGCATGCTGATTCAACTGCAGGGCCTCAACAAGACCTACGAGACGCCGGCCGGGGCTTTCGCCGCCCTGCGCGGCGTCGACCTCACTATCGATTCTGGAGAGTTCGTCGCGATCGTGGGCAAATCCGGAAGCGGGAAGTCCACACTGCTCAACATGGTGGGCGGGATCGATCGTCCGACCGCTGGTTCCGTGAACGTGGGGGGCGCTTCGATCGAGGGGATGAGCGAGAACCAGCTCGCGCGGTGGCGCGGCCGTCACGTGGGCCTGGTCTTCCAGTTCTTTCAGCTTCTTCCCACCCTCACCGTGGCGGAGAACGTGATGCTTCCCATGGATTTCTCCTCGATGTTTCCACCTGCCGAAAGACGCGCGCGGGCGATCCGTCTGCTCGCGCGCGTGGGTGTCGCGGATCAGGCGGACAAACTGCCCTCAGCTCTCTCGGGCGGCCAGCAGCAGCGCGTCGCCATCGCCCGCGCCCTCGCCAACGAACCGCCGGTGATCCTCGCCGACGAACCGACGGGGAACCTCGACTCGGCGACCGCGCGTGACGTGCTGGATCTTCTGCGCGGCATGGCGAGCGCCGGAACCACGGTGGTCATCGCGACCCACGAACGCGAGATCGGGAGCGTCGTCGATCGAACCGTGCACATCGCCGACGGGACGGTTGTGAAATGACGACACCGTGGCGCAAGGTTGTCCGCGACTTCTGGCAGGAACCCACCCGCTCGATCCTTGTGGCTCTGGCCATGGCCCTCGGGATCGCGGCCTTCTCCGCCGTGCTTTCGACCTTCGCGATCCTCGACCGCGAACTGAACCAGGGTTATCTCGCCACCAACCCCGCGTCCGCGACCTTGCGGATGGACCGCGTCGACGATGAGGCCTTGAAGGTCGCAACCTCGACCCGAGGCGTCGCCATCGCCGAGGCCCGGCGTGTCGTGAGCGGGCGGATCAAGGCCGGACCCGCGCAGTGGCGCACGCTGATCCTCTTCGTGGTGAAGGACTACGCGGATATCCGGGTCAGCACCCTCGTGCACGAGAGCGGGGCGTGGCCCCCCGGTCCGCGCGAACTCCTCATCGAGCGCGATGCTTTCCAGGTCGTGAAGGCAAACATTGGCGATGCCGTGACCGTCCGGATGCCGAGCGGCGAGTTTGAGACCCTTCGCGTGACCGGCCGCGTCCACGACGTCGGCCAGGCCCAGGCGCGGATGGAGAACATCGTCTACGGCTACATAACCCTCGAAACGTTGACGCTGCTCGGAGAGACGCCCTACCTCGATCAGCTCAAGATCCTCGTCTCCGACAATGCCTTCGACAAGGCCCATATCGCCGGGGTCGTGAACGAGTTGAAGAAGCGTCTCGAGGAGAGTGGCCGGATCGTTCGCAATGTCGACATCCCGGATCCAGGCAAGCACCCTCACGCCGACCTCATGGGGATGTTGCTCCTCGCCATCTCGAGCTTCGGTTTGCTGGTGCTCGCGCTGAGCGGCGTCCTCGTGGTGAATCTCCTCACCGCGCTCATGGCTTCGCAGGTGCGGCAGATCGGAATGATGAAAGCGATCGGCGGCGCTCGCGGTCAGATCGCGCGGATCTACCTCGGTCAGGCGTTTCTGCTCGGCGTGGCGGCCGTGGTCATCGCCCTTCCCATCGGCGTTCTGGGCGCCCGGGCCCTCTGCCTTTACCTCGCGGTCTTCCTCAACTTCGACATCACCAGCTTCGCCGTTCCCTTCTGGGTCTACGCGCTCGTGGCCGTCGTCGGCCTGCTGACGCCGCTTCTCGCCGCGGCGTATCCGGTGACGAAGGGCAGTTCCATCACGGTCTGGGCGGCGTTATCGGACTACGGCGTCTCGGATCGGGGTTTCGGCGCTTCCCGCTTCGATCGGGCCCTCACTTCCGTAGGCGGTCTCGCGCGTCCGGTCCTTTTCGCGGTCAGGAACAGCTTCAGGCGACGAAGCCGGCTGGCCCTCACCGTCCTGACGCTGAGCGTCGCCGGTCTCTTCTTCATGTCCGCGCTGAATGTCCGCGCCTCCATGATCAACACGATCGATCAGCTCTTCGCATCGAAGAAGTTCGACCTCTCCATCAACCTCGGCACGATGTACTCCGAGGAGCAGCTGAGCCGCGCCATCTCGAAGCTGCCCGGCGCCACCCGTTTCGAGGGGTGGATCGCGACGAACGGGGTGGTGGTCTCGCCCGCTGAGGAGGCTCCCGTGGCGACGACTTCAGGCGGCGGGCCTCACGCCGGGGGCGGTGGGAGCGGGGGGCATGCAGGGACGGCGTCGGGGGGCGGCAGCCGTTTCACGGTGCTCGGCGTCCAGTCGGCCACCACAGTCCTGAAGCTCGATATCGGCGAAGGTCGCGACTTGTTGCCCGATGAGACCGACACACTCGTCGCGAACACCGCTCTCGTGGCGCGTTATCCGCAGATCCGGGTGGGTGAGACGCTGACCCTGCGCATGGGTCCGGCGGATTCCACCTGGCGCGTGGTGGGCCTCGCGCGCGAGGCCTTCTCACCCCCGGTGGCGTATGTCCCGCGGGCGTACTTCGAGAAGGCCGGCGGTCACGTGGGCATGGCCAACTCCGTGCGCGTGGCCCTCGACCGATCCGATGCGGCGTCGATCGATCGCTTCCGTGAGGTGCTCGATCCGAGCCTCGAGGCCGAGGGCATCCGCGCGCTATCGACCACCAGCACCGCCGAGAGCCGTTACGGCTTCGATCAGCACATGCTGATGGTCTACATCTTCCTGGTGGTGATTTCGGTGATCATCGGAGGCGTCGGTGGGCTTGGCCTCATGACCACGATGAGCCTCAATGTCCTGGAGCGCCGCCGCGAGATGGGCGTGCTGCGCGCCATCGGCGCATCGTCTCGATCGGTCTGGCTGATCGTCGTGACCGAAGCGCTCGCCATCGGTGTGATGAGCTTTCTCATCGCGGCGGTGATCGCCGGACCGGTCAGCCGTCTTCTTGGAGACTTCGTGGCTCGTGCGATGTTCCGCAGCGGCCTGAATTTCCTCTTCGACCCCAGCGGCCTCGCGATCTGGTTCGTGGTGTCGCTGATCCTGAGTGCTCTGGCGAGCTTCATTCCCGCCTGGAACGCGTCGCGCGCGCCGGTTCGGGAAGCCCTGGGGTTCGAATGATCATGCGTAGAACTACAACTCTCATCCTGATCCTGATCGCCGTCTTGCTGGCCGTGGCCGCGGCTCGCGGAGGCCTGAATTGGCTTATCCCCAAAATCCGGGTGATTCACGGCGATCACTGACCGATCGGCAGGCCCTCCGGAATTTCGAATTCGGGCGGCGGCTGGCCCCGGAAGAGCAGCGTTTCCGCGCGGGCTGCTTCGTATTCCTCCTCGGAGATGGCGTCCACCGAGCGGAGTTTCACGAGCAGGTTGTTGACCATCGTGTCGAATCCTCGTCGCACCTCGCCGTCCCGGATCGATCCCTGGTACTTGATGGGTCCTGGAATCAGCGTGACCAGGAAGGAGATCTCTCTCGGCGAGAGTGCGTACGGTTCTTTGTCGAAGTAGTGGCGGGCCGCCGGCCTCAAGCCGTAGAGACCCGGTCCCCACTCGATGATGTTGAGGTACACCTCGAGGATCCGCTGCTTCCCGAGGGTGGCCTCGAGCAGGAACGAGTACGAAAGTTCGCGGAGTTTCCGCTGCAGGCTCTTTTCCCGGGTGAGGTAGAGATTCTTGGCCAACTGCTGGGTGATGGTCGAAGCGCCCCGAAATGCGCCGCCCCGCTTCATGTTGATGGCGATGGCCCTCGGCATTTCGGTGAGGTCGATGCCGGGATGCGAGAAGAAGGCGGAGTCCTCCGCGATGAGGAGGGCGCGGATGAAGAGCGGGGGCACGTCGGCGATTGCGATGAAATCGGGCGAGGCGGGGGAGACCTCGATCGATTTGCGCGCGCCCGAGTTCGTGGTGACGTGGCGGGTGAACTCGCCGAGAACGCGGAGAACCCCCGCGGGCTTCTTCTTTGGCGCCACGAAGCGCAGGTCCTGGATCACGTCGAGGGTCGCGGGGTCGCTCAGCATTCCGCTCGCGCTCAGTGTGCCGGAGAGCGAACCCAGCGAGTCGGGTGATTCCGAGACCTCGAGCCCGAGCGAGCGAAGGACGTGGCCGAAATCGAGGTCCTTCATCGAGGCCTGAAGCTGGGTCTTCGGCTCGGGCGTGCCGGGCAGGACGATCAGACTTCCGCTCGTTTCGCCTCCAAAGCCCGCGAAGCGCCAGGTCGCCTGGAAATCGCGGCGCGGATCGCCCTCGGCATGAACGCCGCCATTCACCACCCCGAGGTTTTTCGATACCGCGCCTTCCACCGCGATCCCGCCGAGGGCGTCGAGGCTCAGGTCACGGGCCCGCAGGTCATACGTTCGTCCTCGCGGACTCGACCCCTTGATGAAGCTCAGCCCCCCCGCCGGCGTCTCGAGGAGAGCCGACTGGCGATCCACTTCCCCGCCGGTTGGATTCACCCGCGCTTCGAACTCCGCGGGGAGGGTGAGGGTGACGCCGCCAAGCGCCACGCGCGCGAGAAGGCCGAAGCCCTTCGACCCGCGGATGCGCGGATGAACGGAGAGCCGCTCGATCCGAACCGTCGCTTTGCCTGGTTTTTCGACCACAACGTCGAACATGCGGAAAGGCGGGAACAGCCCGACCTGGAGTTCAGCGTATCGAACGCCGATCCCGAGCTTCTTCGCTTCGCTTTCGATCCGCGCGGCGATCCTGCTCTCCGCGTATCCCGCGACCAGCCTGAAGACGATCGCCCCGATGAGGAGGATCAATCCAAAGGTGATCCACGGACGGAGGCGTCGCATGTCGGCCACGATGAGCCGAGTTTAGTTCTCGGTTTCACAAGGCGCCGCGCGGGCACGCGGCTTGCTAACAACGGGCCATGATGAAACCACGAGCGCTCGCGTTCCTTCTTTCGATGGTCCTGGCTTCCCATGCCACTTCCCAGTCACACGAGCCGCCGAAGCGGATCCAGGCCGCGGAAGGGGTGTACGTCTTCGTCACTCCACCCTATGGTGATGTCGGCCTCGACGGGAATTCGGTGGCGATCCTTTCTTCCGAGGGCGTCCTCGTGTTCGACACCAACGGCACGAAGGCCGCGGCGGAGGCGGTTCTCGCCGAGATCCGCAAGTTGACCGACAAGCCCGTGAAGTACGTGGTGAATTCCCACTGGCATTGGGATCACTGGTACGGGACGGAGGTGTACCGTCGCGCCTTTCCCGATGTCCGCGTCATCGCTCACGAGAAGACGCGGGGAATGATGATGGGGCCGGCGCTCGAGTTCAACCGACCGGGAATCAACGAGGATCTGCCGGGTTACCTCGACGACCTGGCGAAACGCGTCGCGGCGGCGGAAGCGACTACACCGCCGCCAGCCAATCTGGCGCGGCTCAAGGCCGCGCTCTCCACGGGCCGTTTCTTTCTCGATCAGAAGCGCTCCGTGACTCACACGTTTCCAGATGTCACCTTCGGCGACAGCCTCACGATCCATCTGGGAGAGCGCGAGATTCGCGTCCTCAACCATGGGCGCGCGGTCACACCCGGGGACGCCTTCTTGTACCTGCCGAAGGAGGGGATCGCGGTCACGGGCGACCTGCTCGTGAATCCCGTGGCTTTCGCCCTCGGCGTCTACCCGACGGGATGGCTCAACACCCTCGAGAAGATCGACGCGCTCGACGCGGGCGTGATCATTCCCGGCCACGGCGAGCCTCTTCGCGACGAGACCCTCCTTCACTCGACCATGGATGTCTTTCGGGAACTGCTTCGACACGGGAAGGAATCCCGCGCGAAAGGTCTCACTCCGAAAGAGGCGATCGCCGCGATTTCCCCCGCACTTCAAAAACTCCGGACGCGGATCACCGGAGACGACCCGCGGATGAACCAGCAGTTCGATCTCTACCTTGTCTCCTGGTACCTCCACCGCGTCTACGACGAATTGGCGGGACCCCTCACCGACGCGATCACGCCGCCCCCTCAGGGCTGATATCCGCAGCGGACCGAAGCGCCGCTAAGCTTTCGGGGAACCCGGAAGGAGACGCTCATGATTCGCTTCGCTCAGCTCGCCCTCACCGTCCTCGCCGCCTCGTCCGCATCGGCCGCCCCCTGCACGACGGCCTCGCCCAATTGCGCGGAGTGGGTCACGCTCGGCGGCGGACCCCAGCGCTCGCTCGTTTATCGAACCTATCCGCTCGGCGTGAAGAACGAAGCGATCACCCGCGTCTTCGTCCTGATCCACGGGGCCGGGCGTGACGCCGACAACTACTTCCGTTCCGCCACCGCGGCCGCCTTCCTCGGAGGCGCCCTGGAGAACACGCTCGTCATCTCGCCCCGCATGGCCAGCAACGACGGGACGCGCTGCCAGGACGCACTGGGCGAGAACGAAATCAGCTGGCACTGCAACACGTGGCGCTCGGGTGGGCCCTCGATCACGCATCCGTTGCTGACCTCGTTCGACTTCGTCGACGAGATTCTGCGCAAGGTGGCGAAGAAGGACGTATTTCCAAACCTCAAGGTCATCGTGGTGGCCGGGCATTCCGCGGGGGGGCAGGTGGTGAATCGGTACGAGATGACGAACCAGGTGCATGACACACTGGGCGTGCCGGTCAACTACGTCATCTCGAATCCCTCGAGCTACGCCTACCCGGACGACGCGCGGCCGACCATCGCGGCCTATTCCCCGACCGCCAACGCTCCGGGGTACATTCCCGAGGCCCCTGCGGACGCGCCGCCCTTCCGCCCGTTTGGAGACGCGCGAAGCTGTGGGACATGGGATCAATGGCCGTTCGGCCTCAACAACCGAAGCGGCTACTCGGCGAAGCAGACCGACGATCAGATCAGGAAGCAGATGGCGTCGCGCCCGACCACGGTTCTGCTCGGCGAACTGGACATCCTCCCTCTCGCAGGGTTCGACAGCTCCTGCCCCGCCATGGCTCAGGGACCCACGCGCCTTGCCCGCGGGCAGGCTTTTGCCAGGCGAGTGAACGAGAACTTCGGCGCGAAGCACACCGTGACTATCGTCCCCCTCTGCGGCCACAACGCCCGCTGCATGTTCACATCGGAGGCGGCGCTGCCCCTGATCTTCCCGCCGAATTGAGGATCAGAACTCGCGCAGCTTCGCGGCGGCGCGTTGAGCGCGGGTGTTCGAAGGCTCGATGGCCAGGGCCCGCTCCGCGGCCGCGAGGGCCTCGGCCGTGCGCCCAAGGGAGACCAGGGCATCAGAAAGAAGAAGGTGGCCGGCCACCGACCGCGGATTCAACTTGAGATGGAGATCCAGAAGCGCCTTCGCCTCGCGGGCGCGGCCGTTTCGCAGGAGGTCGTATTCCGCGTAGTGCGAGAGCGAGTCCGGATCGCTCCGCTTCAAGACCTCCGGCCCTGCGGATTCGAGGGCTTTCTCGACCTCGGCCGCCGGGCGTTCGGAGAAGAGTTGATGAATCCATGCCTCGGCTCCGTACTTCGGCGTGGGTCCGCGACTTTCGAGGATCGCGAGGAGATCGGCCTCGAGCGAGGTTTCGGGGGTTTCCACGATCCGACCGATCTCCACTCCCGCGCGGAGGAGAACAATCGTGGGCGTGCGGTGAATCAGGCGTTTCGCTTCGGGATTTCCGGGCGCCTTCTTGAACTCCATCGAAAGGTCCGACAGCCCGATCATGGTGACGCGGCTCTCGTCGAAGTCCGCGGCATCGAGCAACCTAAGGAGGCGGGGGATCTGGCGGCGGGAGTCGCCGCACCATGTCCCAAAGTAGGCCTCGATCGACACCCCTGCGAGCGGGGCCTTGAGCTTCTCGACGAGTTCCTTCGCCGGCCGGTATCCCGAATACTGCCGCTCGTACCAGTCGGCGTAGGGAGCTTTCTGCATGTCCGCGCGCACGATCTTTCCGACGAGGATGGAGGGCGTTTCCGCCGCTGACGAAATTCCAAAGGCGCCGACCATCAGCACGCCGGAGACGAATCTCAAACGGGTCATGCCGGGAGTCTATGGCGAGGGCGCGATCCTGCATGATGCCTGCCTCATCCCGGCGGATAGAATCGTGTCGTGTTGAGGGCGGTCGATGACTGGACTGAGCGCATGCCAAAGGTGATCCGGGCATGCGAGGAGTCCGAGCGTCCGGTCGTGCTCGCGTTGCTTGCGGATTGCGGCCTGCCCGCGGCGGGCCTCGCCAACCACTGGCACACCACCTGGGTGGCCCTCGACCCTGCGGACTCTTCGAGGGTCATAGGCTCGGTCGCACTCGAGATTCATGGCTCCGCAGCGCTCCTGCGCTCGCTGGCAACTCACAAGGACCAGCGCGGCCAAGGTCTGGGAGACGCCTTGTACCGCTTCGCGATCGCTCGCGCGGGCGAACTCGGGGCCACGAGTGTCTCGCTCCTCACCACTACCGCCGAGCCTTTTTTCGCCGCTCGTGAATTCCACACGGTGTCTCGTGACGCGCTGCCCACCGCCCTCAAAGCCTCCGCGGAGTTCCAGGGCGCGTGCCCCGCGAGTGCCACGGCCATGCTCCGGAGTCTTGTCTAAACATGCCCTGCCATCTGTATTCGATCCGCGACGCTCCCAAGCACGAGACGTT
>Ga0138256_10002974_pt1 | contig 18123 bp, 16 predicted proteins | sample KNB2016incub_MG_FD_105486 | JGI IMG/M metagenome (GOLD analysis project Ga0138256, IMG submission 105486) | Active sludge microbial communities from wastewater in Klosterneuburg, Austria - KNB2014incub_MG | ecosystem: Engineered > WWTP > Activated sludge > Unclassified | place: Austria... | reverse complement strand
CTTTCTTTGTTCTAGTTTCCGGAGCGTGGTTACCGGGACAGGCCAATGCCGCCGCAGGAAAAATGGAAAACACGCTCGATAGAGGCCGACTGGTCGGTGGAGCGCGATCAGGCGCGTGGGCGAGGCGCGCTTTCAAACGCATCGGGGCGGTTCGAGAAGCAATATGCCGAGCCATTCGATGATGGTTGGGAGACGGATGAAAAGCCAGAGACGCTGAAGACGGAAACGATCGTCGAGCGAGCGAAGACCATTATCACCTATAACACCTCGCCTGACATCTCGTTCGATCGCACGATCAATCCCTATAAGGGGTGCGAGCATGGCTGCATCTATTGCTTCGCGCGGCCGAACCACGCCTATCGCGGGCTGTCGCCGGGCCTCGACTTCGAGACGAAGATCTTCGTGAAACCGAGCGCCGCTTCGCTGCTGGAGAAGGAGCTGGCGAAGAAGAGCTACAAGCCGGGCCGCATCATGCTGGCGGGCGATACGGATATCTATCAGCCGCTGGAGAAGGAGCTGCACATCACGCGCTCCATTCTGGAGGTGCTAGCGCGGCATGATCATCCTGTCGCTCTGATCACCAAGTCCGCACTGGTGACGCGCGATCTCGATCTTCTCGCGCCAATGGCGGCGAAAGGGCTGGTCTCGGTCGCGATCTCTTTCACCACACTCGATCGCAAGCTGGCGCGCACAATGGAGCCGAGGTGCGCGGCGCCCCATCGGCGCGTCGAGACGATGCGCGAGTTGAGCGCCGCCGGCATTCCCGTCACGGCAATGACCGCGCCGATCATCCCCGCCCTCAACGAGCCGGAGATCGAAAGTCTGCTGGAAGCAGCGGCGGATGCTGGCGCAAAGCGGGCGGGCTATGTGCTGTTGCGCCTGCCCCTCGAGATCGCAGGCCTGTTCACCGAGTGGCTGGAGGCGAATTATCCCGATCGCGCCAAGCGCGTGATGTCGCTGCTGCGTTCCATGCACAAGGGCGAGGACTATCGCTCTGAGTGGAAAATGCGCCAGCGCGGCGATGGCCCCTACGCCGACCTCATCGCAAAGCGCTTCGCCAACGCGACGCGACGCCTTGGGCTTAACCAGGTGAATGTCAGCCTGCGCACGGATCTGTTCCGTCCGCCGCCGGCCAAGGACGCAAGCGGCCAGATGAACCTGTTCGGCGAGGGGGGGTCATGATCTCAGCCCAGAAACCAATCCATGGCCTTCGCGATTTCTTCCTCGCGGAAGACATGTTTGCCGTCAAACGCCTCGAACCGCACGTCGAATCCTTGCGCCTTCATATCCGGCACGACGCTTTCGGCTGCGTTTTCGAAGTTCAGGATCTGATCTTGTCTGCCGTGGGACACGAACACTTTCGCTCGCGCTTTATCCTCAAAGGGCACGAAGCCGCCCGGCGAGAACCCCATGATGTGCGTGAACAGCTCCTGGTTGCGCGGACCAAGCGACAGGGCGTAGCTCGCCCCATCCGAAAATCCTCCGATCGCCACGCGCTTTGGGTCGATCGTGAACTGTGCGAAGAGTGCGCTCAACGACGCATCGAGACGCTGCGCATCCTCGCTGAAGTTGATCGCGGCGCCTCTGAACGCGCGGATGATATCCCATGTGGCGGACGCCGCCTGCGGCGCCAGGATGATCACACCGCGCGCCTGCGCCGCTGGAGTGATGCGGGTCAGGAGCCTTTCGGCGCGTTGCCCCGCGCCGTGCAGCAGCAGGATCATCGGCGCCGGCTTCTTCGCATCGACGATGTTCGGAATGAAGGCCAATGGCTGCGGCGACTCAAAAAGGTTGAACTCACCGCGCTGAGCGCTCGGCTTGCGCGCCACGCCAGGGCGCGCAGCGAGCCGCCCGTCGACGCTGCCGGCCGATTGCGGCATCGCGCTCGCGGGCTGTGTGGCGCATGCAGAGATCGCGGCGACCCCCATCTTCGCGAACATCCGGCGCGAGGGACTTTTCATAATTGCCATCGTTATCGCGAACCTCCGTCCTGCCGAGGCGATATGGTAAATCGCAACTTAACCATTGACTCAACAGGTTATTTACCCGGGTCAGCGACTTTCACGGCTTCGGTCCATTTCGGGCGTTGCGTGAGACAGTTCCATGGCGATCAAAACGATCGACCCGCAGGTTCAGAAGAACACCCGGGCGAAACCGGCTTCTGCCTTTTCAAAAATGCTGGCGAAGCCCGTGCTTCCGCTCGACCAGATCATTGTGGGTGATTGCATCGAGTCGATGAACGCCCTGCCCGAAGGCTCCGTCGACCTCATCTTCGCGGACCCACCCTATAATCTCCAGCTCGGCGGCGATCTCACGCGCCCCGACAATTCCCATGTCGACGCCGTGAATAACGAGTGGGACAAATTCGATTCGTTCGCCGCGTATGATAAATTCACGCGCAACTGGCTGGAGGCCGCGCGCCGCATCCTGAAGCCGGATGGCGCGATCTGGGTCATTGGTTCCTATCACAACATCTTCCGCGTCGGCGCGGCGATACAGGACCTTGGCTTCTGGATTCTCAACGACGTCGTGTGGAACAAGTCGAACCCGATGCCGAACTTCAAGGGCACGCGGCTGGCCAATGCGCACGAGACGCTGATCTGGGCGACGCGCAGCCAGGAGCAGAAGCGCTATACTTTCAACTACGACGCCCTGAAGACCGGCAATGATGACATCCAGGCGCGTTCAGACTGGTGGACCTTCCCGATCTGCTCGGGCGGTGAACGCATGAAGAATGATGACGGCCGCAAGTCGCATCCGACGCAGAAGCCAGAAGCCCTGCTCCACCGCATTATCGTCGCCTCGACCAATCCGGGCGATGTGATCCTCGATCCGTTCTTCGGCACCGGCACGACGGGCGCCGTTGCGAAGCTGCTTGATCGCCGCTTCATCGGTCTCGAGCGTGACAAGGATTACATCGACGTCGCTACGCGCCGCATTGCCAATGTGCGAAAGCTGGGCGCTGAAGATATCGAAGTGCAATCGTCCAAGAAGTCAGAGCCGCGCGTGCCATTCGGCGCGCTGGTCGAGCACGGCCTCGTCCGCCCCGGCGACCGCCTGTTCTGCCCGCAGAACCGCCATGTCGCACGCGTGCGTGCAGACGGCAGCTTGATGACAGGTGAATCCACCGGCTCGATCCACCGCATGGGCGCGCATGTTCAGAACGCGCCGTCCTGCAATGGCTGGACCTTCTGGCACTACAAGTCCGATCAAGGCCTCGCGCCGATCGACCTGCTGCGCCGCAAATTCCGCACGCAGATGGGACTCTAGCTCCCGCTAGACGCCCAGAGCCCGTTTCAGGACGCTCAACAGTTGCACGTGATTGGCGCCGCCATAAGCGGCGTCCAGGGCCGCCTGCCCCATCCGCGCAAGGTCTGCTCGCGCGCTTGCATCCTCCACCAGACGCTCCAAAGCTTCGCGCAGTCTCTCATCGCCTTCCACGCGGATGAAATGGTCGCCGGGCGTCAGAGGCAATCCCTCGGCCCCGATATCGGTGGTCACAATCGGCGTCGCATATTCGAGGGCGTCGACGATCTTGGTCTTGACGCCTGTACCCGTAAGGATCGGCGCGACCAGTACGGCGTCCCCGCTGAGGAAAACGCCGAGGTCGTCGACAAAGCCCAGCGTGGCGATATTTTCCAGTTTCAGAGCGGGATTGGCGACGCCAGCCGTCTCAAACCGGTAGGGCGTTGGCGGCGCGGGCATGCGTTGTTTCAGGGACGCCGCCACGCGATCCAGAAGCGCTAGCGCTTCCGCATTCGGCGCATAATTCGCGTTGCCGATGAAGACAAAGCGCAGGCTAGCTGCGTGATTGCGGGCGGGAGCCGGCCGCTGTTCGATCATGGGTGGAAAGCCCAGCACCAAGGCGCCCGAGTTTGCCTTGGCCAAGGCGCCCGCTTCTGTCGGCGAGACAAGCAGAATGGCGTCGAACAGAAGCGCGGCCTTGCGTTCAAGCCGCGCTATCAACGGACGCTCAACGTGCAGCAAGACCCGCGGCAGCGCCCGCGCCAGCATGCGCATCGGTCCGGGGAGCTTCTTCTCGAACGTGCCGCTGATCGCGCCCTGCTTCCGGTTCTTCAGCATGCGTGCATAGCGGACCGACAGGAGATCATCCATGTCCAGCACCAAACGCACACGCGGAAATGCACGCCGAACATGGGCGGCAAGCGGATAGAGCCGCACCATGTCGATGATCACGACGTCAGGCGACAGACGGCGGATTGCTGCATCCAGTTCGCGACGGGCGGCTCCGGAATTGAACAGCTGGCATTGCAGGGGCGACAGCGGATTCGTGACCACGTTCGCCGCCACTTCGAAGCTGCCCGGCATAGGCAGGACGGCCGCCAGCTTGACATGGCCTGGAACAGCAGAGCGGCTTGCTTCGCTGCTGGCGAAGGCGAGCAGGTGCACCTCCCCCACCTCGGCGGCGAGGCGCAGGGTCTGGTCGATCATGCGCTGACGCCCGACCTGTACCGGCCAAGGCCAACGCCCTGCGACGTAGAGAATTTTCATTGCCGAAGCGCCCGGACACACGAGTACAGCGGCCTGCTTAGCAAACAGCCGCAAACAAATTGGCCTATCGAGCGGAATTTTTTGCTGCGCCCGGGAAGTCTAAGCAACTTCGTTACCGGCCTCGACTTTCCCTTTAACCAGGCGCTCGGCGCCTGCCGCCGGGCAAGGAAGTAGTTGATTCAAGCCCCAAGCGCGGCCCGATTGCCTTTCAACGCTTGAACGAGACCCCTCATGAAGCTCTACTACATGCCCGGCGCCTGCTCGCTTGCCACACATATTCTGCTGCGCGAGGCCGGTTTGCCGGTTGAGCTTGAGCGTGTTGGCCGCGACAAGAAGACGGAGCATGGCGAGAATTTTCTTGAAGTGACGCCCAAGGGCTATGTGCCTGCCTTGCGCATGGAAGATGGCGAAATCCTCACCGAGAACGCTGTCGTTCAGAACTATATCGCCGACCTGAAACCTGCATCGAACCTCGCACCGCCGTATGGCACGAAAGCGCGCCTGCGACAGGACGAACTGGCGATCTTCATCTCGACAGAGATCCACAAGACCTACAGCCCGATGTTCAACCCCGCGACGCCGGACGAAGCCAAGCAGATCAGCAAGGACAAGCTGGCGACACGCTATGCGATGATCGAAGAGATGCTGTCGGACGGCCGCCCCTATCTGACCGGCGAGAATTTCGCGACTGTTGATGCCTATCTGTTCACGGTCACCCGTTGGGCAGGTCCGCTGAATTTCGATCTTTTGAAATTCCCGAGGGTGCTGGCGTATCAGGCGCGTGTAGCTGAACGTCCCGCCGTGAAGGCTGCGCTTGAGGGTGAAGGTCTGTTGAAAGCGAATTGATCTAGATCGAAGCCAAAGACAAGCCGGCGACCAGACTTTGGCTGGCGGCTTTTCTCGCTATTGCGGCGTCGCAGCCCCCGCATGCGCTTCCCGCAGCGTCGGGTAGTACTGCAGGAACACGGTGTCGGGCTTGCCGGCGTTTTCGTCATGGCAAGAATAGCAGGCCTGACTGCGCAGGATCGGACTGCCGACCTTCACCGAAGCGCCGAAACCGTAAAACGTCATGTGCCCGCGCCGCCCTTCTCGTCCTTCACATGCAGCGAGCGCCCGACGACGGCGCCCTGTGTCTTGCCCCCTGGCCGGCGCATCTTCGGTGACGGGCGTGCGCACTTCAAGCTGAAGCATCGCGCCAACCGGGAACTTCCCGGTCTTCACGTAGGTCTCGTAGCTTTCCGGATCGAGGCGCACGGTGTTGAGGGTCGTGCCGTCATCGCCTTCATCGCTGAGAGCGTTGATCGTGCCGATGGTCGGCCAGCGGCCCATGTTTTCGGGGATTACGATCTTGCCGTCGGCACCATAGCTGGGTCCAGCGAAGGCGGCGGCAGTGAGCGACGCCGCGGCGACGAGGCCAACGGCAAGGGAGAGAAGGCGTTTCATGTTTTACGTCCCGTATCCGCTTCCCTCTTGAAGGGGGAACTCTTGCTCTGACCCTGCAGACAGTGAGCGGGAAACGTCGGAAAAACGGAAGATTCCACCCCCCGCCTTTGCGGCCAGAGACACGTCCTTTCGCGCCAAGCAGTGCATCGTCACGCGAAGTGAGGCAGACCTCAGCGGCCTTCCTCAGCCGCATTGGCCTTCACGACCTTGCCTTCGCGTTCCTGCTTGCGGGCGCCAGCCAGAATTCCTTCCATGGCGTAGTTACCCTCGTGACAGGCGTATTCGTAGGACGGCTCTTTCGAGACGTTGAACGCCATCTCGCCCTTCCATGGTTGCGAATACTGCGTGGGATCTTCGACGGTGAACGCGTAAAGAATCTGCGTGTCGTTCCAGCGCGTGAAGCGTTCGGTCAGCATGCCGTCCTTCGAGACGTAGCCGCGTTGTCCCGGGTGCACGTTCTTCGTCTGCACCACCAGCGTGTCGCCCTCATACCAGCCGATCGAGTCGCCCAGCCATTGCTTGATCGCTTCGGGGCGCTTGCGATCCTTGGTGATCGGGACGATGCGCGCGTCGTGGACCATTTCGATCAGGATCACCACATGATCCGGCGACTGAACAATCTGGTACGTGTTGTTGTACAGCACGTTGGTCATCACAGGCCCCCCGGTGTTTCCAAACCCAATGATGCACCGTTCACCCATCGGCCGCGTTTCCGGATTGTCGTAAGACCCGACACCACCACCCGCATTGCGATTGACTGCGCCTGGGCCCTGCACCGTGCCTGTGCGCGAGGCGGCGCCTGTCGGCGCGCCAGGTGTGCCCGAGGCTGGGCGCGGCTCGACAGTGGCGGCGTTCTTGCGTGGAATGCGCCCGTCCGAGGGTTCAACGATCCATGACGACCGGAACTCGCCCCTCACCTGCGCCACATGCTTGCCGGGATCGACCCAGAACGCGTTGTAGCCGCCGCCGGAAAGCAGGTCGCTGCCATCAAGAAGCGTCTTGTCGTTCGGATCGGCGGGCTTCGCGTCTTCGCGGGTCCGGTTGTTGTAGTAGTCCTCGCCTTCCATCTTCGCGACTTCGGCCTGCGTCATGACGAGGTTCGGATATGCTGGCGATCGCTGCATGTCGGTGATCGAAGCGTTGGACCAGAAGCCCTGCAGGTCGGGCGCGCCCCAGCTGGTCTTTGGCGGGGTGTAACCCGGCGCCGACTGCGCGCTGGCTGCGCCGACGCATGCTGCGGCGATGGATGCGCACAGCGCGACCTGCAACCTTATCGGAAGCTTCATGGCGATCTCCTCGAGCGTGGGGTGCGCGGTTCGTTGCCGCAGCGCCTCCCAATTGCGGTTTTGACGGAGGCCAAGGCGGCAGGCAAGGCGGCGGGGCCCGGCGCAACCGGCCAACTTGGTATTTGCTGCACCGCCGCAATAAGCTAGTGGATCGTCTCGAAACGGGAGAATGGGCGGATGGGGGACGGCGTCGTGATTGCGGATCTCAGGGCGGTGATTCGCCAGGCTGCCTCTGATGCGGAAGGCTATTTTCTCGCTCTCCGCCAGTCGGTCGCCGCCCAGATCGCACCCGGGGGCAAGGTCGACCGCAAGAAGATCGATGAAGAGCAGCGCGCCACTCACGGCCTCGCCTGGGTGCTGACCTATGTCGAGACGCTCAAGGAAACCGCCAACTGGGCCGACCGCATCACGGACGAAGGCAAGTTCGGCGAGATCGAACAGCTGCTGACCCAGATCCTGTTCGGCGAATACCTTTACCAGCTCGGCGGCGGCCTCCCCATGACCCAGTTGGAAATCGTGCGCCCGAGCGACATGACCGCAGATCCGACCGTGATCCAGAGGCTGGGCACGCCCGCGATCCTAACTCTGATCTCGAAAGGCAACACGTCGGCCGCGCGCATGGCGGCCGCGAAAACCATCCGCGCCTTCCTCGAAAGCCAGAGGGCTACGGTCGAATACACCGGCCTCGAAGAAACCTTTGAACAGATCCGCGACCAGTTCCGCGAGTTTGGCAAGGAAGTCGTCGAGCCTTACGCCCACCAGTGGCACATGGACGACGTGCTGATCCCGGACGCCGTCGTGAAGCAGATGGGCGAAATGGGCGTGTTCGGCCTCACCATCCCGGAAGAGTTCGGCGGCCTCGGCCTCGGCAAGACGGCGATGTGCGTCGTCTCGGAAGAACTCTCTCGCGCCTATATTGGCGTCGGTTCGCTCGGCACGCGTTCCGAGATCGCGGCCGAACTACTGCTCAATGGCGGCACGCGCGCGCAGCAGGAGAAATACCTCCCCGGCATCGCCTCCGGCGAAATCCTTCCCACCGCCGTCTTCACCGAACCGAACACAGGCTCCGACCTTGGCAGCTTGCGCACGCGCGCGACGAAGGACGGCGTCAACTGGAAGATCACCGGCAACAAGACCTGGATCACCCACGCCGCCCGCGCCGACCTGATGACGGTGCTCGCCCGCTCGATCCCGGACACCAATAATTTCTCAGGCCTCTCCATGTTCATCTGCGAGAAGCCGCGCGGCACGGATGCGGAGCCCTTCCCCGCCAAGGGCATGACCGGCGGCGAGATCGAAGTGCTCGGCTATCGCGGCATGAAGGAATACGAGCTCGGCTTCGACGGCTTCGAAGTGCCGGTTGAGAACCTGCTCGGCGAAGTCGAAGGCCTAGGCTTCAAGCACCTCATGGCGACCTTCGAAGGCGCGCGCATCCAGACCGCCGCGCGCGCCATCGGCGTCGCCCAATGCGCTTTCGAACTCGGTCTCAAGTATTCGCTCGAGCGAACGCAGTTCGGCCGCCAGATCTTCGATTTCCCGCGTACCTCGGACAAGCTGGTGATGATGGCCGCCGAACTCGTCGGCGTGCGCCAGCTCACCTATTTCTCGGCGCGCCAGAAGGATGCCGGCAAGCGCTGCGACCTCGAAGCCGGCCTTGCGAAGATGCTGGCCGCCCGCATCGCCTGGAGCGCGGCGGACAATGCGCTGCAGGTACATGGCGGCAACGGCTTCGCGCTCGAATATCCGGTCAGCCGCGTCCTGTGCGACGCCCGCATTCTCAACATCTTCGAGGGCGCCGGCGAGGTTCAGGCCATGGTCATCGCCCGCCGGACGATCGACGAGTTTATTGGCGCGAAGAACTAGGCGATCCTCGCCGGCCGCCCTACCTTTGTTATGAAAGGAGGAGCGCCGCCATGGCCGAATCCGTCCGCGTTGATCAACCCGTGTTCCTGCACGATGGCGAGGTCGCCTTCGGGGCGGTGCGCGAGGTGCACAAGCACGAGCTCAGAATCTACATCGAGAACGCCGGCGAATTCACCGTGCCTACAAGCGCAGTGCATGAAGTGCATTTCGACAAGGTGATCCTCGACGGCCGCAAGCTGGACGAGAAGCTCCGCGCCGCGATCGGTCGCGCGCATGCAGCCGAGGACGACGAGGATCACGAGCCCGTCGACGAATAGCCGCTGCTTTTAGGGAAAGCCTCTTAGCTCGCAGGCGTCGCGATCTTTGGGTCTTTCTTGTGCGCGACGGGCACGCCGGTCGCGGCGGTCGCGACGACATCCTTGCGATCGGGATCGGGAATGGCGTGCTTCTGCATCAGGCGCGTGAGGAACCAGGCATAGAGCCCGCTCGCCGGCATGATCAGCGCGACCTTGAACAGGATCCAGACGTTGACCCCGTCCATCGTGAAGCCAAACAGGTTATAAATCTGGCCAGGCGCATAGACGAGCCGAACCAGCTCGTTCAGTACGGCCGTCACCACGAAGAACCAGGCGAAGCTCCAAGTGAATTGGTCCCAGCCCTTTTGCGTGTAATGGAACGTCTTCTCAAGGATGTATTTGAAGAAGTTCTTCTTGAACATCAGCCCCGCGAACAGGAACAGCGCGAAGCCAGCGTTGAAGATCGTGACCTTGATCTGCACCCACATCGGGTTGTGCGTGACCAGCGTCAGGATGCCGAAGATCACTGTAACACTCGATGCAATCAGCGGAAAGATCGGCAGGCGCTTCAACACGACGAGCATCGCAATGACAGCAATCACCGTCGTGACAATCAGCGCCCAAGTGCCATCCTCGACATTGCCCGTGATCGCATTGACGACGAACAACGCCACTAGCGGCCCGAATTCGGACGCGATGTTCACGGTCTGCTCGGCATTGAACGGATAAATCCGTTTGACCCAGCTCATTGGGTGAATTCCCTGTCCCACGTCCCTCAAGGCATCTGAGTGACGCCACGTCCTCATTCAAGTCCTATAGAGCGCTCTACAGCGCGTAAATACCGCCAGATCAAATGCTTGCAGCTGAGCTTCCGGCGCCGCTGCGCGATCGGGAATCACGTCCGCGCGAGCGTTTCCGGCCATCGGCCTGGAGCAGGATGCCGCAGGATTGGGCAAAAGGCAGGCTGAATGAAAACAGCCCCGCAGCCGATCCGGATGCGGGGCCGCCCTCACTTAACGTTGGCGAGCTTACTGGCCGCCCTTCGCTTTCGTCGGCTTGGCCTTCACAGCAGCAGCCTGACGTTCCTTCTCGCGCGCGCCGGCGAGGATGCCCTGGATGCCGTAGTTGCCTTCGTGGCAGGCATACTCGTACAGCCCGTTCGACGGATAGAAGGCGTATTCGGTCCTCCACACCTGCGTGTAGTTTTCAGGATCGTTCACGCTGAACTCGTAGAAGATGTCCTTGTCGCTCGTGCGCGTGAAACGCTCGGTGACGACGCCCTTCTCCGACAATGCAAACGAGTGGTTCTCGGCCTGCATCTGGTTGACGTTGGTGGTCTCCATCACGAACGTGTCGCCTTCCCACCAGCCGACCGTATCACCCATCCAGGGCTTGATCGCCGCAGGCTTGTGACCGGCGCGGGCTTTCTCGGCGTTCGCAAAGATCGGCACGATGCGCGCGTCATGGACCTGCTCGACCAGGATCATCATGTAGCCGGGTGTCACGACCATTTCGTAGTTATTATTGTACAGGCCGCTCATCATGCCGGGACCGGCCGTACCACTGAAGACAAGGCAACGTTCGCCAAGCGTCGTGGCCTCCGGGCCTTCATAGGCTGCGTTGCCCGTTGCATAGCGTTCGAAGTTCTGCGCGCGTTTCTTCGCCTGCGAAGCTGAGTCCTTGTACGGCAGCTGGCCATCAGCAGGCTCAACGAGGCCCGACGTCCGCCACTCGCCCTTCACAAAGGCCAGGGTGTTGCCGGGCTGGGTCCAGAAGCTGTCATAGCCTTTGATGCCGAAGTCCTTGCCGCCTTTGGGCGGCGCGCCCTTAGTCGGGTCAGAATAGGTCGCGCCCCTGAACTCCGGATCGTCCGCAGCAATGCCGGCGACGGCCGTGCCCTTGGCAATTTTTACGGCTTCCATCTCGCTGACAACAAGCGTCTTGTTAGCTGGCGCGCGCTGCAGCGGCGTCAGCGACGCGTGCGTCCAGATTCCTGTCAGGTCTGGCTTTCCATCAGCTGTCCGCGGCACCTGAGCCAGCGCCGGCGCGGCCATGATCGCGATCGCAAGCGCAGCCAGCGCTGGTTTCAACATTCTCATACTATTCTCCTCTTGCGGCGCTTTCACGCCGACCCTTTCCTATTGTCCGCCCTTGGCCTTCGTCGGCTTGGCCTTTACGGCCACAGCCTGACGTTCTTTCTCGCGCGCGCCGGCGAGGATGCCGTGCATGCCGTAATTGCCTTCGTGGCAGGCGTATTCGTAGAGGCCAGGCGATGGATAGAAGCTCAGCTCGGCTTTCCACGGCTGTGTATAGAGCTCAGGATCGCTCACGCTGAACTCGTAGAAGATGTCCTTCTCGCTGGTGCGCGTGAAGCGCTCGGTGATGATGGCCTTGTGCGTGATCGGGAACGATTGCTGAGCCGCAGCCTGAATCGGATTGACGTTGATCGACTCCATCACGAACGTGTTGCCTTCCCACCAGCCGACGCTATCGCCGAACCAGGGCTGGATCGCCGACGGCTTGTGGCTGGCGCGCGCCTTCTCGGCGCTGGCGAAGATCGGGATGATGCGCGCATCGTGCGCCATCTCGGCGAGGATCATCATGTGATCCGGCGTCTGCACGAAACGATAGTTGCTGTTGTACAGGCCGCTGAGCATGCCCGGCCCAGCCGCGTTGGCGAAGCCGATCAGGCAACGCTCGGCAATGTTGGTCGCCTCAGGGCCTTCATAGGCTGCATTGCCCGTCTCGTAGCGCTCGCGATTGGCCAAGCGCTTTTTGGTCTGGTCGGCTGGATCGACAAACGGAAGCTGGCCGTTGGCAGGCTCGACCACATAGGAGGTCCGCCACTCGCCCTTCACCAGGGCGAGCCTGGCGCCCGGATCCATCCAGAAAGAATCGTAGCCCTGAACGCCAAAGTCCTTAGCGCCCTTGGGCGGGGCGCCCTTATTCGGGTCGGAGTAGGTCGCACCCTTGAAGCCCTCTTCTGTGACGCCCGCCATCGGGACGGCCGCGGCGATGCGCTTGGCCTCTTCCTCGTTGACGACCAGTGTCTTGTTGGCCGGCGCGCGCATCAGCGGCGTCAGCGAAGCGTGCGTCCAGAAGCCGGTCAGATCGGGCTTCCCATCAGCCGCCTTCGGAACTTGCGCCATGGCGGGCGACGCCATGATCGCCATAGCAATAACGGCCAGTGCCGGCTTCAGCATCCGCATACTACATCCTCCATTTGGGTGTCGCACCGGCATAGCGGGGCGCTCGCTGTTTACGTAGTGTAACCCGAAATCGCGCGAACACAAAAGGATCGCCGCACGCACAGCGCCCGTTCTCACTCTTCACACACGGGTTCGTGACTTCGGAGTCCCCCCTTGGGATCGCTCCCGAAGCAGAGAAAAGCCCAGTATCTGCGGCCGCACAGATCCGGCTTATTGGCCGCCTTTTGCCATCTTGCCAGACTTGCCCTTCGCAAGCTCAGCGCGGCGTTCCTTTTCACGGGCGCCGGCAAGAATGCCGTGCATCCCATAATTACCTTCATGGCAGGCGTATTCGTACACGCCCGACGAGGGGTAGAAACTCAGCTGCGCCTTCCAGGGCTTGGTATACGTCTCCGGATCGTTGACGCCGAACTCGTACACGATGTCCTTCTCGCTCGTGCGCGTGAAGCGCTCGGTGATGACTGCCTTCTCGGAGATCGGGAATGACGACTGGTTGTCGACCTGCACCGGATTGATGTTGGTTGATTCCATCACGAACGTATCGCCTTCCCACCAGCCAACCGAATCGCCGAACCAGGGTTTGATGGCCGACGGCCGACGGTTTGCGCGCGCCTGTTCTGCGCTCGCGAAGATCGGGATGATCCGCGCATCATGCGCCATCTCGGCGAGGATCATCATGTAGCCGGGCGACTGCACGAAACGGTAATTGCTGTTGTACAAGCCGCTGAGCATTCCCGGACCGGCCGCGTTGGAGAAGCCGAGGATGCAACGCTCCGCAATATTCGTCGCTTCCGGGCCTTCATACGCAGCGTTGCCCGTCTCGTAACGCTCCGAGCGATCGGCGCGCCTCTTCGCCTGCGCAACCGGATCAACATACGGAAGCTGACCGTCAGCAGGCTCGATGACGTGCGATGTGCGCCATTCGCCGTTCACGAGGGCGAGCCTGGCGCCCGGATCCATCCAGAACGAGTCATAGGCCTGAACGCCAAAGTCCTTGCCGCCCTTGGGCGGCGCACCCTTGGTCGGATCGGAATAGGTCGCGCCCTTGAAGCCTTCTTCTGTGACGCCCGCCATCGCGTAACCCGACGCGATCTTCTTGGCCTCCATCTCGGAGACCACCAGCGTCTTGTTGGAAGGCGCGCGCGTCAGAGGCGTCAGCGAGGCGTGCGTCCAGAAGCCGGTGAGATCGGGCTTCCCGTCAGCCGCCTTCGGAACCTGCGCCATGGCGGGCGACGCCATGATCGCGACAGCAAGCGCAACCAGCGCTGGTTTCAACATCCGCATAACTATCCTCCTGTGGGTGGCGGGCCGCCATGACGGGACGCTCGTTCTTGAAGAACTCTAACCCGAAGTCGGAAAGCCGTAAAAGCGCCGCCGCGTGCCCCGGAGGCATTTTCAGCCGCCGGACACGCGGTCGTGACAGTGCTTCAGGCCTATTGACCGCCCTTTGCGGATTTGGCCCTTGCGGGTTTGGCGGCTTCGGCCCGACGTTCGTCCTCACGGGCCCCGGCAAGGATGCCATGCATGCCGTAATTGCCTTCATGGCAGGCGTACTCGTACATCCCTTGCGACGGATAGAAGCTGAGCTCGGCCTTCCACGGCTGCGTATAATAGGTCGGGTCGTTGACGCTGAACTCATAGAAGATTTCCTTGTCACCCGCCCGCGTGAAGCGCTCGGTGACGATGCCCTTTGGCGAGATCGAGAACGGGTGGCTTTCCCCCTGCTCCGGGTTCACGTTGGTGGTCTCCATCACGAACGTGTCCCCGTCCCACCAGCCGACCGTATCGCCGAACCAAGGCTGGATCACAGACGGCTTGTGGCCGGCCCGCGCCTTATCTGCGCTAGCGAAGATCGGAACAACGCGCACATCATGCACCTGCTCCGTCACAATCATCATGTGGGTCGGCGTTTGCACGAACTGGTAGTTATTATTGTACGCGCTGCTCATCATGCCCGGGCCGCTTCTCGAGGAGAAGACGATGCAGCGTTCGCCCAGCGTTGGCACTTCCGGGCCGTCATAATTGTCGATGCCGGTTTCGTAGATCTTCCGCCTGTCGGCGCGTTTCTTCGCCTCCCCCACCGGATCGATATACGGCGCCTGACCGTTGGCGGGCTCGACAATGTAGGAGGTGCGGTATTGCCCCTTCACAAGAGCAAGCTTGCTGCCTGAATCCCACCAGAAATTGTCATACGCCTGAACGCCGAAGTCTTCGCCTCCCTTGGGCGGCGCGCCCTTGGTCGGATCGGAATAGGTCGAGCCTTTGTAACCCTCTTCCTTGATGCCGCCGATCGCATAGCCGCCCGCAATCCGCTTCGCGTCCTCCTCGTTCACGACCAGCGTCTTATTAGCCGGCGCGCGCTGCAGCGGCGTCAGGGAAATGTTTGTCCAGAAGCCCGTGAAATCAGGCTTTCCATCGGAAGTCCTTGAACCCTGCGCCATGGCGGGGGTCGCCATGGTCGCAATCGCGAGTACGGCCAGGGCCGGCTTCAGCATCCTCATAATTTATCCTCCTGTGGGCGGCGCGCCGTCATGACGGAACGCTCGTTTTTGATGAGCTCTAAAGTCCAGGTCCTGAACACGGCGCTCGCCGCACCTACTGTCCGCCCTTGGCTTTCGTCGTCTTTGTTTTCAGCCCAGCAGCCTGACGTTCCTTTTCACGCGCGCCGGCGAGAATGCCGTGCATCCCGTAATTGCCTTCGTGGCAGGCGTACTCGTACACGCCAGATGACGGATAGAAGGCCAGCTCCACCTTCCACGGTTGCGTATAAATCGACGGATCGTTGACGGTGTATTCGTAGAAAATGTCCTTCTCGCCGGTGCGCGTGAAGCGCTCGGTGACGACGCCATCTGGCGACAGCGGGAACGAATGGTTCTCCGCCTGCAGGGGTTTGAGGTTCACAGATTCCATCACGAACGTGTCGCCTTCCCACCAGCCGACAGTGTCGGCCAGCCAGGGCTGGATGGCGCCGGGTTTGTGCGATGCACGCGCTTTCTCGGCGCTCGCGAAAATCGGAACGATGCGGGCGTCATGCGCCTGCTCCGCCAGAATCATCATGTGAGTCGGCGTCTGCACCATTTCGTAGTTGTTATTGTACAGGCCGCTCCCCATGCCGGGGCCGCCCAGGCCACTGAAGACAAGGCAGCGCTCGCCCAGGGTTGTTGCTTCCGGGCCTTCATAGGCTGCATTGCCCGTCTCGTAGCGCTCGCGATTGGCAACCCGCTTTTTCGCCTGTCCCACCATATCCTTGAACGGCAGCTGACCATTGGCCGGCTCGACAATCCGCGATGTGCGCCATTCGCCCTTCACGAAAGCAAGCTTGCTGCCCGGATCCATCCAGAAGGAGTCGTAAGCCTGGACGCCGAAGTCTTTGCCGCCTTTGGGCGGCGCGCCCTTGGTCGGATCGGAATACCTGGCGCCTTTGAAGCCTTCTTCTGTCACGCCCGCCATCGGAACGCCCGCCGCGATCCGCTTTGCTTCTTCCTCACTGACCGCCAATGATTTCTGCCCTGGCGGGCGCTGCAACGGCGTTACGGACGCGTGAGTCCAGAAGCCGGTCAGATCCGGCTTGCCATCCTTGGCTCTTGGAACCTGAGCGATGGCGGGAGTCGCCATCATAACAACAGCAAGCGCAGTCAGCGCCGGTTTCAGCATCCGCATCTTTTCCTCCTGTGGGCGGCGGACCGCCGTGACGGAACGCTCGTTCTTGACGAACTGTAACCAGAAATCGGAAAATCACGAAGGCGATGCGCGACAATCCACAATGTGATCGACGATCCAGGCAGATCGCCGATCCCGGGTGTGCCGCGCGTCTATTGTCCGCCCTTCACCGACTTGCCTTTGGTCTTCACAGCGGCCGCCTGACGTTCCTTCTCACGCGCGCCGGCGAGAATGCCGTGCATCCCGTAATTGCCCTCGTGACAGGCGTATTCGTAGAGGCCCGGCGAAGGATAGAAGGCGAGTTCCGCTTTCCATGGCTGCGTATAGTTCACCGGATCGGTGACGCTGAATTCGTAGAAGATGTCCTTGTCGCTCGTGCGCGTGAAGCGCTCGGTGACAACGCCCTGCTCTGACAGCGGGAAGGCCTGATTTTCGGCCTGCAGCGGATTGACGTTGATCGTCTCCATCACGAACGTGTCGCCTTCCCACCAGCCGACCGTATCGCCGAGCCACGGCTTGAACGTCGCTGGGCGGTGCGATGCGCGCGCTTTCTCCGCAGTCGGGAAGATCGGCACGATGCGCGTGTCGTGGGCCATCTCGACCAGGATCATCATGTGGGTCGGCGTTTGGACCATCTGGTAATTGTTGTTGTACAGCACGCTGAGCATGCCAGGGCCGCCTGTCTGGCCGAAGCCGATCAGGCAGCGTTCCGAGATTGCTGTCTCTTCCGGCCCCTCATAGGGAGCATTGCCCGTCGCATAGCGCTGAAAACCAAGCATACCTTTACGGGCTTGCCCGGCCGGATCCACGAACGGAAGCTGTCCGCTGGGCGGATCGACAATGTTCGATGTGCGGTATTCACCCTTTACATGCGCGAGCATCGTGCCCGGCGTGACCCAGAAGCTGTCATAGCCCTTCACGCCGAAATCCTTGCCGCCCTTGGGAGGAGCGCCCTTGGTCGGGTCCGAATAGCGGGCGTTCTTATTGAACTCGGGATCATCCGCGGGAATGCCGGCGACGGCGGTGCCGTCAGCGATCTTCTTGGCTTCCATCTCGGAGACGACCAGCGTCTTGTTTGCAGCCGCACGCTGCAGCGGCGTCAGCGAAGCGTTGGTCCAGAAACCGGTGAGGTCCGGCTTTCCATCCGCAGCTTTCGGAACCTGCGCAAGAGCGGGCGCCGCCATGATCGCGATGGCGAGCGCGGTCAGCGCTGGTTTCAGCATGCGCATGAGTAGTCCTCCTGTAAGCGCCACGCCTTCCAAGGCGCGTTATGTTTCCTGCAAGACTATCCCTAACCGTGCTCGGCAGGAACGGCTTACCTAGAGGTAAGGCAGTCGATTTTCCTGAACCGAACGAAACAATTCCCCGACTAGTCCGAAATCGGCTGAAGTGTATGTTCCGCCCAGCACGGCGTGATGGCGCCGACAGGGAGAGCATAATGAAAAACAGCACTTGGAAGATCTCGGGCGCGTCGCTGCTCGCACTCGCATTCGCGACCGCCTGCGGCGGCGAACCCCCGCCGCCCGCGCCGGAGCCGACGCCGGTTGCCGCAACCCCCGCCCCTCCGCCGGGACCGGACTATGCCTCGTTCGTGGCGTCCACCGGCCGTACTGCCGAGGACACCGCCAAGGATGCGAAACGCAAGCCCGCCGACGTGCTGGCTTTTGCGAAGGTGATGCCAGGACAGACCGTGTTCGAAATGGAAGCCGGCGCTGGCTATTACACCGAACTGCTGTCGCTCGCCGTCGGCCCGACCGGCAAAGTGATCATGCAGGCGCCCAAGGAATTCGAGGGCTTCTACAAGGACGGCCTCGCCGCCCGCCTGAAGGATAACCGCCTCGCCAACGTCACGGT
>Ga0138256_10002973_pt1 | contig 18126 bp, 11 predicted proteins | sample KNB2016incub_MG_FD_105486 | JGI IMG/M metagenome (GOLD analysis project Ga0138256, IMG submission 105486) | Active sludge microbial communities from wastewater in Klosterneuburg, Austria - KNB2014incub_MG | ecosystem: Engineered > WWTP > Activated sludge > Unclassified | place: Austria... | reverse complement strand
GGTGTCGCCTACCAGCGCATAAATGGCCTTGACTTGCTTGCCGAAGTATTCTTGGTTGGATACGCGGTTTCTGCCTTCGGCATTGCCGCCGGTCTCGCCATCCTGGTCGTAGATATAGATGAGATCAATGTCGCTGGATACATTGAGTTCACGTGCACCAAGCTTGCCCATGCCGACAATACACAACTCGGCTCGCGTGCCCTGTGGCGTATGTGGTGCGCCATGTTGTGCGTCCAGTGTTTTGCAGCTCTCGTGGTAAGCCGTATCCAGGGCAAATTCGGCCAAGTCGGTCATGACACCGGTTACGGCGGACAGGGAGGCACCTTCGTTGCAATCCAGGTGGATGAGCCGCTCAACGACCAGTTGGCGCACAGTGCGCAGACCACTGCCCACATCGTTGCCACTGGCCAGCAAACCGTCGTACAGCGCCTGCATGCTGGCCCGTGTGGGTGTGCCCGCCGGGAGTAGGGTCAATTGCTGGGCGTAGCGTCGGCGAATACGTTGGCTGAAGCGGGAACCATCGCTCAGATCCTGGTGTCCATTGCGGGTCATAATTCCTGACATGGTGTTCCGATTGCGATGACTGAATTGACTCCCAACCCCTCTCCCTTGCTCAGGGTCGGCGCGTTTGCCGTTCGTGCAGCTTTTTGGTTGGTGGCATCCGTCTGGATAGTGTTAATCATGGTCTGGGGCGCACTGCATTTCGTGATTGTGCCGCGAATCGCAGAATTCCGTCCGACGCTGGAGCAGCAAGTGTCCCGTGCGTTGGGCGTGACCGTACGGGTGGGGGATATCGTCGCCCGCTCCAACGGTCTGATCCCTTCGCTCGAACTCAACGATGTCCGGTTGTTGGATGCACAGGGGCGCGAAACCCTCAGGCTGCCGCAGGTGTTGGCGGCGCTCTCGGCCCGGTCCATCATGGGCCTGGGAATAGAGCAGATCATTGTGGACCACCCGGAACTGGCCGTTCGGCGCTCTGTGGATGGGCGCATCTGGGTGGCGGGTATCCCTGTATCCAGTGCGGATAATGCGGACAGCACAGCTGCTGATTGGGTGTTCTCACAACCCGAGCTGGTGATTCGCCACGGTACCGTCACATGGACGGATGAATTGCGCAATGTGCCCACTATCGCGCTGACTGATGTGGACTGGGTTCTGCGCAATCAGCACCGGTCCCACTCCATGCGCCTGGACGCCAACCCGCCTGCACACTGGGGTGGACGTCTGAGCGTGGCCGGCATTTTCCGTCAGCCATTGCTGTCACGCAGTGCTAGTCGGTGGCGTGAATGGCAAGGGCAGTTATTTGCAACATTTGCACAGGTCGATCTGGCCGAGTTGCGTCGCTACGCCGACCTGGGGGTGGATCTGGCCCAGGGCGCTGGTTCAGTGCGTGCCTGGGTGGATGTGAGCCGCGGCGTCGTGACAGGCGCCACTGCCGACTTGGCGTTGGATGACGTCATGGTCACACTCAGCCCCAAACTGGAGCCTCTGGCACTGCGTGGAGTTACCGGCCGTCTGGGTGCCCGTCGGCTGGATGGTGGTGGCGAAGTTTCTACCCAGGCCTTGCAGTTTGAGACTGCGGATGGCTTGCACTGGCCCGGCGGCAACGTGCGGCTATCGGTGTTCGATGCAGACCTGCGCAAACCCGCGCGTGGCGAACTGGTGGCCGACCGCCTGGACCTGGCTGCCCTGTCGCAAATTGCCCAGCGGTTGCCACTGGCAGAGAAGGTCCGCACCGCCTTGCAGCAACTCGCGCCCAAGGGGCTGGTAGAGCATTTGCAGGCCACCTGGCAGGGAACCATGGAGCAGCCCAGCCGCTACACCGCCAAGGGCCGCGTGACCCAACTGGAACTTGCCGCACGGGCAACAGCGGGTGAGACCAGACCCGGCTTCAAAGGGGCGGACATTGACTTCGACCTGAACCAGAGCGGTGGCCGGGCCACAGTGGCGGTCAAGGACGGCAGCATGGATTTGCCAGGTGTGTTTGAAGACCCGCTGCTGCCCTTTGACCAACTCAGCACCGATGTGCAATGGAAGCTGGACGGCACCCAGATCAGCCTGACCCTGCCCAATCTGCGTTTCGGCAATGCCGACGCCCAGGGCGAGGCCCAAGTCAAATGGCAGACGGTGGATGGTGCCGCAAGCGCCAAGCGTTTTCCAGGATTGCTGGACTTGCAGGGGAGCCTGAGCCGGGCCGATGGCACCAGGGTCCACCGCTATTTGCCATTGGGCCTGCCCAAAGACGTGCGTGACTACGTGCGTGAAGCGGTAACAGCAGGTACGGCAACGGGCGTCAAATTCAAGGTCAAGGGCAATCTGCATGACTTTCCCTACACCACGCCAAAGCAGGGGGACTTCCGCATATCGGCCGACATGCACGACGCTACCTTTGCCTATGTGCCGTCTTTCCTGCTGGACAAGGGCAGTCTGCAGTGGCCGGCACTGACCCAACTCTCGGGCGAACTGGTGATTGACCGCGCCGTGCTGCAGGTCAAGGGTGCGCACGGCAATGTAGCCAATACTGCGGGCCTGCGCGTTACCAAGGTCGACGGTGTGGTGGACAGCCTGTACGGTGGCGCCACGGTTACCGTCACCGCTGCGGCCCAGGGGCCGCTGACCGACATACTCGGCGTGGTCAATGGTTCTCCGTTGGGCGGCTTGATGGGCAAGGCGCTGGACCATGCCAGTGCCGCAGGGGCGGCGGACTACCGTTTCAAGTTGGCCTTTCCGATTGCGGCGGTGGACCGGGCCACCGTGCGAGGCACTATTGCCCTGGCGGGGAACGAATTGCAGGTTACTCCGGATACGCCGCACCTTGCGCGCATGCGTGGCAATATTGCGTTTTCGGAAACCGGGTTTTCCGTAGCCGGTGTGCAGGCTCGCGCCTTGGGGGGTGATGTGCGCATTGACGGTGGGCTGACCGCGCTCTCTGGCAGCGCGCCCGCAGGAAACAAATCGTCTGCACCCCCGGTGCTGCGTTTGCAAGGCACTGCAACTTCCGACGGTTTGCGCCAGGCCAAAGAGTTGGGGTTTGCGGCGCGGCTGGCGCAGTACGCTAACGGCTCGGCTGCGTACACAGCCACACTCGGGTTGCGCGGCAAAGTTCCGGAACTGCAGATCAACAGCAACTTGGTGGGCATGGCCTTGACCCTGCCCGCACCCTTTGCCAAATCGGCGGAGGCAACCCTGCCAGTGCGGCTCGATATTGCAGCGGTGCGCCCCATCGCCGGCAGCGAGGGCACGGCGCGCCAGCAAGACCAGTTGCAACTGGACGTAGGAAAACTGCTCAACCTGATTTATGTGCGCGACGTGTCCGGTGCCGATGCCCGGGTGCTGCGCGGCGCCATTGGTGTGGGGCTGGCCGCCGACGAATCTGCCCCTTTGCCAACTGAAGGTGTGGTGGCCAACATCAACCTGGCCAGTCTGGACATGGATGCCTGGTCCAGCGTCCTGTCCCGCGCCGCCGGGGCCGACCTGTCGCCCGCCAACATCACCAGTCCCGCCAATCAGGTGAGCATCGGCTACCTACCCACCAGCCTGGCAGTGCGCGCACGGGAGCTGACCGTGGGCGGGCACAAGCTCAACAACTTGGTGATTGGTGGTGGCCGCGACGGTACGCTGTGGCGGGCCAATATGGATGCCTCCGAGCTCAATGGTTACGTCGAGTACCGCCAGCCGTCGGGCGCCAACGCCGGGCGTCTGTACGGTCGCCTGGCCCGACTGGTGATCGCACCCAGCGCCGCACAGGATGTGGAAAGCGTGCTCGACGAACAACCCGCCAGCATCCCCGCGCTGGACATTGTGGTGGACGACCTGGAACTGCGGGGCAAGAAGCTGGGCCGAATCGAGATCGACGCTGTCAATCTGGGTGCCTCGGCCAGCGCCGCCGCACGGGATGTGCCACGTGAATGGCGCCTCAACCGCTTCAACATCTCCACCCCCGAAGCCGTGCTGACTGCCAGCGGCAACTGGACCGACCTCAACCCAGGCGCCGGTGCACCCGCGCCGCGCAGCATCAAGGAACGCCGGCGCACGGTGATGAACTTCAAGCTCGACATTGCGGACTCGGGCGAACTGCTCAACCGTTTCGGCATGAAGGGCGTGGTGCGCAAGGGGCGGGGCCAGGTGGAAGGTCAGGTGGCCTGGCTGGGTTCGCCCATCACGCTGGACTACCCCAGCCTGGGCGGGAACTTCAACATCAATGTGGAAAACGGGCAGTTCCTCAAGACCGACCCTGGCATCAGCAAACTGCTCGGCGTGCTCAGCCTGCAGTCGCTGCCACGGCGCCTGACACTGGATTTTCGCGATGTGTTCAGCGAAGGCTTTGCCTTTGATTTTTTTCGCGGCGATGTGTCCATTACCCAGGGTATTGCCCGCACCAACAACCTGCAGATGAAGGGCATCAACGCCGCCGTGTTGATGGAGGGGCAGGCCGACATCGCCCACGAGACGCAGGCCATCAAGGTGGTTGTGGTGCCGGATATCAATGTCGGCGGTGCCTCGTTGCTGGCGTCCGCCATCAACCCGGTGGTGGGGCTGAGCACCTTTCTGGCCCAACTCATCCTGCGCCGCCCGTTGATGGAGGCGGCCACGCAGGAATTTATGCTCGACGGCACCTGGACCGACCCCCGGGTGACCAAACTTAATCGCAAGTCGGCTTCGGCTCCCCCTGCCGCACCTGCTCTCCCAGCGAGCCAAACCCAGGAGTCATCCAAATGAAGGTTGCAGCTATCCAGATGGTGTCCACTGGCATTCTGTCCGAGAACCTGGTGCAGGCCCAAAGTCTGTTGGAGCAGGCGGCACAGATGGGCGCCGAACTGGCCATCCTGCCGGAGTACTTTTGTCTGATCGGACAGCACGACAGTGACAAGCTGGCCATACAGGAGGCGTATGGCAGCGGACCCATTCAAGAGTTTTTGTCGGATACGGCGCGCCGGCTGGGCCTGTGGCTGGTGGGCGGTACCTTGCCGCTCTGTGCGTCGCAGCCGGACCGAGTTTTCAACAGTTCACTGGCTTTCAACCAGCAGGGCGTGTGCGTGGCGCGCTACGACAAAATTCACCTGTTCCGTTTTGACAATGGCACCGAGTCCTACGACGAATCCAGGGTATTGCAACGCGGCTCCCAACCCACCCGGTTTGCCCTGCCCTCGCGTGACGGCCACACTTGGCAGGTGGGCTTAAGCGTGTGCTACGACCTGCGCTTTGCGGAGCTGTATCGGAGCTATGCGCAGGATGGTGTTGACTTGATTTTGGTACCCAGCGCCTTCACCCACACCACCGGCCAGGCCCACTGGGAGGTGCTGTTGCGTGCCCGTGCGATTGAGAACCTGGCTTTTGTGGCCGCCGCCGCCCAGGGCGGAACCCACCCTAACGGTCGGCGCACTTGGGGGCAGTCGGTGTTGATTGATCCCTGGGGGCAGGTGCTGGCGCAGCAGGCACAAGAGCCCGGTGTGGTTTGCGGCGAGCTGGACTCTGCGCGTCTGGCGCAATGCCGATCGCAACTGCCAGCGCTGCAGCACCGTGTGCTCTGACAGGTGTGGCGGTGGTAGTTTTAATTTACTATTGAATTGATAGCTGTATACGCATATCCGACGAGGGCTAGTGTGTTTTTTTATCTGAAGAATCGGGAGAAGACTCAGCGGCATCGATATCCGGCAGTTCGCCATTTTTACGACCCGAGAACATGGTCCACCAGATGATTCCAACCAGTATCAGCCCCGCGCCCAGGGCTTCCAGAAATAACAATGACATGAAACGGCTCCTGGCTTATGGGGCAATGGCGCTGATTGTAGGAACTCTGGTGGCCTGCGGCAGTGCGCCGATCAGTGTCCCGACGCCGGGTGAGGATGTGCGCACGCCGCCGTCGCAAGGGGTGGGATCGGTGCCCGGAACGCTCTACCGGACCAAGAGTCGCTGGGTGCCTGCTGCCTGGTCTGAGTTGCCCGGCTTTGCCGACGACGCCCTGTTTGATGCGTGGAACGCATGGCTCAAGGGGTGTGAGCGCCCCGGTGGCCCGTTTGCACCCCTGTGCGGCGATATCCGCCGCCTGAGCATTGGTAGCGCGGACGAGCAGCGTGCCTGGATGCAGGAGCGCCTGCAACCGTACCGCGTGGAATCACCGCAGGGTGAAACCACAGGTTTGCTGACCGCCTATTACGAGCCAATGATGCAAGCCAGCCGCTTGCCCGCTAATGGTTTTGGCGTGCCCCTGTACGGACCACCAGCGGGGCTAGCCCAGCGCAAGCCCTGGTACTCGCGCCAGGAGATCGACACTCTGCCCGAGGCCCAGGCCGCCTTGCAGGGGCGTGCTATCGCTTATATGGCCGACCCGGTAGACGCCCTGGTGCTGCAGATTCAGGGCTCCGGGCGTCTGCGCATCACCCAGCCCGATGGTAGCCAGCGATGGGTCCGCTTGGCCTATGCCGGCACCAACGACCAGCCCTACCGCAGCGTGGGCCGTTGGTTGCTGGACCAGGGCCTGGTCAAAGATGCCTCCTGGCCCGGTATCAAAAGCTGGCTGGCGCAGAACCCGCAGCGCCAGCAAGAACTGTTGTGGAGCAATCCGCGCGTAGTGTTCTTCCGCGAAGAAGCCATCAGCGACCGCGACTCCAGCGAAGGCCCGCGTGGCGCCCAGGGCGTGGCACTGACGCCTGGGCGCTCCATTGCGGTGGACCCAGCGTCCATTCCCTTTGGTACGCCGGTGTGGCTGGCATCCAGTGGTCCCCAGATGAGCCTGCAGAAACTGGTGCTGGCCCAGGACACGGGCAGTGCCATTACCGGTGCTGTGCGGGCGGACTATTTCGTGGGCTGGGGCGCCGAGGCAGGTGAATTGGCAGGCCGCTTGCGCCAGCCACTGCAGTTATGGGCGTTGTGGCCCAAACAGGCCAGATAACCTCACCACGCAATACCCGATGTTTCAGCGAAGCCCTATCGCACGCTTAGGCGCACCTGCAATTCGCTGGCTTGCTGGGTGCCTTCTACGCCCGGGCCGCCCCAACCGGCACGGTTAGTGCGGCTGTCTATGTCGGACTCTGCCACCCTGACCCATTCACCCAGTGGTACCAGCACGGTGCTGCTGGTGCTGTTGCGCTGGCTTTGCCGGTTGCGGGTTTCCTGGGTACCGCTTTGCACCTGACGCACCTCAATCTGGATATTGCGCAGCGGTAGTTGGTTTTCTGACGCTATTGAATTAATAGTGGGTTGTGCAATGATGACGAGGGCTAGAAGCCAAAATAGCATCAAGAAACCCACCAGTTGTCGGCTCCAGTTGCTATGGCCGGCGCAAGCGGGTTGTGGGGTGTTCATGGTGCGCGCTCCAGAAGGGTGTGGCCTAGCGGCTCTGCAGGTGGCCCAGCGGTAGCGCGCTGCTGGTTTTCACTTCACCCAGAGAAAAGCTGGTGTGCAAGTCCTTGACGTGGGGCAGGTTGATCAAGCTTTCGCGTGCCAAGCGGGAAAAGCTGTCCAGGTCCTGGGTGATGACCTGCAACTCAAAGGTGCCTGTGCCACTGATGTAGTGGCAAGACACCACTTCGGGCAACTTGTGAATAGCTTCTTCCAGCGCGCGCGTGGAGTCGCCGGTATTGCGTTCGGCGTCCAGCCGAACAAAGGCCAGCACGCCCAGGCCGATTTTCTTGCGGTCCAGCTCGGCACGGTAGCCCTTGATGACACCCGACTCCTCCAGTGCGCGCACACGCCGCCAGCAAGGCGCTGTGGAAAGTCCAACCCGCGACGCCAGTTCGGTGTTGCTCAGGCGGCCGTCTTTTTGAAGCTCTTGGAGTATGGCAAGGTCAAATTTGTCTAGTTGTTCCATTTATAGGTATTTTGTAGCAATATCCTTTCTTTTGCCAGGGTACAGGGGCGATAGAACGCAAAGACATATCAGCCAGACCGCCCTACACTGACTCCAGAACAACGGCCCCCGAGGCCAGCCCTGGAGACACCGCCCATGAACGCACCCTTGCCCGACCACATTCTCAAAGCGCTGCAAACTGTCTCGCTGGACGATAAATATACGCTGGACTATGGCCATGCCTTCATGAGCGGCGTTCAGGCCCTGGTGAAGCTGCCCATGTTGCAGCGTGTGCGCGACCAACGCGTCGGCAAGAATACGGCCGGTTTTATCAGCGGTTATCGTGGTTCGCCCCTGGGAAGCTACGACCAGTCCTTGCAAAAAGCCGAGAAGTACCTCAAGGCCCACCACGTCGTATTCCAGCCCGGAGTGAACGAGGAACTGGCCGCCACCGCCATGTGGGGCACCCAGCAACTGGGCTTTGCGCCCAAGGGCAGCAACAAGTACGACGGTGTGTTCGGCATCTGGTACGGCAAGGGCCCCGGCGTGGACCGCTGCTCCGACGTATTCAAGCACGCCAATATGGCTGGCACCACCCCTTGGGGCGGTGTGATCGCAGTGGCCGGGGATGACCACATCTCGAAAAGCTCGACAGCGGCACACCAAAGCGACCACATCTTCAAGGCCTGCGGAACCCCGGTGTTTTTCCCGGCCAACGTGCAGGAAATTCTGGACCTGGGCATTCACGCCTTTGCCTTGAGTCGCTTCTCGGGCGTGTGGGCGGGCATGAAGACCATTCAGGAGATCGTGGAGTCCAGCGCCACGGCCATGATTGACCCGGACCGGGTGCAGATCAAGATTCCGACCGATTTTGTCATGCCACCCGGCGGAGTACATATCCGCTGGCCCGACGCTGCGCTGGAGCAGGAAGCCCGTCTGTTTGACTACAAATGGTATGCGGCCCTGGCTTACATCCGCGCCAACCGCCTGAACTACAACGTGATCGAAGGTCCGAGTGACCGTTTGGGCTTGATCTCCAGTGGCAAGGCCTACAACGATACCCGCCAGGCCCTGTTGGACCTGGGGCTGGACGATGCCACCTGCCGGCGTGTGGGAATCCGCCTGCACAAGGTGGGTGTGGTCTGGCCGCTGGAGGCGCAACTGACCCGCGAATTTGCCACTGGCCTGCAAGAGATTTTGGTAGTGGAAGAAAAGCGCCAGCTCATCGAGTACCAACTCAAGGAAGGCCTGTACAACTGGCGCGCCGATGTGCGGCCACGCGTGTTGGGCAAGTTCAATGAGATGGAGACCGATGGGTCGGGCTTTGGCAGCGGCGGCGAATGGGGCATGCCCAACCCCAGCGACAACACGCTGTTACGCGCCAATGCCGATTTGTCGCCCGCCATCATCGCCCGCGCCATTGCAGCACGTCTCAAAAACTTGGGCGTGGACGCCGACATTGCCGTGCGCCTGGACACGCAGTTGGCCATTTTGGCGGCCAAGGAAAGTGCCATGCAGGCACTGGACATCAGCCGTGCCCAGGCCGAGATCAAGTCGGGCGACCGTCAGCCCTGGTTCTGCTCCGGTTGTCCGCACAACACCAGTACCAAGGTGCCCGAGGGCTCGCGCGCCATGGCCGGCATTGGTTGCCATTTCATGACCGTGTGGATGGACCGTGCCACCGTGGGCTTTACGCAAATGGGTGGCGAGGGCGTGCCCTGGGTCGGGCAGCAGCCGTTCAGCAACGAGCAACACGTGTTTGCCAACCTGGGCGACGGCACTTACTTCCACAGTGGCTTGCTGGCCGTGCGCCAGAGCATTGCTGCCGGGGTCAACATCACCTACAAAATTTTGTACAACGACGCCGTGGCAATGACGGGCGGCCAGCAGATCGGTGAGCGCCCGGAAGGCCATTCCGTGGTGCAGATCGCCCAGAGTATGCGGGCCGAGGGCGCCGCCCAGATTGTGGTGGTGACGGACGAGCCCGAGAAATACGCCGAAGTGGAACTGGCGCAGGGTGTGACTGTGCACCACCGCGACGAACTCGACACCATTCAGAAGCAGTTCCGGGAGACCAAGGGCACCACTGTCATCATTTATGACCAGACCTGTGCCACTGAAAAGCGCCGCCGCCGCAAGCGTGGCACCCTGGTGGACCCGGCCAAACGTGTGGTCATCAACGAGCTGGTGTGCGAAGGCTGCGGCGACTGCAGCGTGCAGAGCAATTGCGTGAGCGTGGAACCGCTGGAAACCGAGTTTGGCCGCAAGCGCCAGATCAACCAAAGTACGTGTAACAAGGACTTTAGTTGCGTGAATGGTTTTTGCCCCAGTTTTGTTACGGTGGAAGGCGGTCAGTTGCGCAAAAAGGCCAAGGGCGCTGTTGCTGCCACGGGTGATACAAGTGCCTTGCCTGAACCCAACTTGCCATCACTGGATGGTGGGGCCTGGGGCATCATCGTGGCCGGCGTGGGGGGGACCGGTGTTATCACCATCGGTCAGTTGCTGGGTGTGGCAGCACACCTGGAAAGCAAGGGCATTGTCACCCAAGACGCAGGCGGTTTGGCGCAAAAGGGCGGTGCCACCTGGAGCCATGTCCTCATTGCCTCGAACCAGGACGAAATCCGCACCACCCGGGTCAGCATGGCTTCGGCCGATCTGGTGATTGGCTGCGACCCCATTGTGGTGGCCGGCAAAGAAACCACGCTGCGCATGCGCCAGGGTCGCACCCATGTGGCGTTGAATTCCCACAGTGCTCCCACTGCGGCGTTCGTGTCCAACCCCAATTGGATCAACCCGGCCCAGCAATGCCTGGCGGACATCATCCAAGTGGTGGGCGCAGAGGGTGTGGGCGCCTTTGATGCCGATGCCATAGCGGTGCAGTTTTTGGGCGACAGTATTTTTACGAACCCTGTCATGCTGGGCTATGCATGGCAAAAGGGCTGGATTCCGCTGCAACTGGCATCCCTGGAGCGCGCCATAGAACTCAATGCCGTGGCTGTGGCCGCCAACAAGTCGGCGTTTGCCTGGGGCCGCAAAGCGGCGCTGGATTGGCCTGCTGTTCAGTATCTGCTGAACCCGGGCCAGGTGGTGCAGTTCACGCTGCCGGTCAAAGAGTCGTTGGACGCCATGGTGGCCAAGCGGGTGGAGTATTTGACTGGTTACCAGAACGCAGGCTACGCCGCCCGCTATGCCGGTTTTGTCGAAACCGTGCGCCGTGCCGAAGTGGCAATCGCCGATGCCGACCTGCCGACGGGCAAAGCAACCGCTCTTCCTTTGACCCAAGCGGTGGCCCGGTACCTGTTCAAACTCATGGCCTATAAAGACGAGTACGAGGTTGCACGCCTGCACACCGATGGCGCCTTTTTGTCCAAGGTTGCAGCCCAGTTTGAGGGCAAATTCAAGCTGCACTACCATCTTGCACCTCCGATCTCCGCAAAACGCAATGCGGCGGGCGAATTGCAAAAACGCAGTTATGGCCCCTGGATGCAAATCGCATTTCGTGGGCTGGCACCCCTGAAAGTATTGCGTGGCGGCCCGTTCGATATCTTTGGCTACACCGCCGAACGCCGGGAAGAGCGCGCACTGGTGCAGGAATACCGCGCCGAACTGGAAACTATGTTGCCAATGCTGAATGGGCAAAACCGCGATGCCGCACTGGCATTCGCCAAATTGCCGGAGCAAATTCGTGGGTTTGGGCATGTAAAAGCCCGCCATCTGGCTGCGGCGCGCAAGCAATGGGGAACCTTGCTGGAGCAGTTTCATCGTCCAGCCTGAGTTCCCTTCAAGCAACAAAGTCCACAAAAACGTATTCTGAGAGCGGCAAGAAGGGCTGCCCGATTACAATCAAGGGTTGCCCGATTGGGTGTGCTCCGCCCCTAGTGGTGGTGAAGCACTTGTTTGTTTCCCTCGTTTTGTGGAGTTCTAGCCTGTGTTTATTTCATCTGCCTTTGCCCAAACTGCCCCTGTCGCCGCTGCCGGGGGTGACATGCAGTCTTCCCTGATGAGTATGTTGCCGTTGATTTTGATGTTTGTGGTGCTGTACTTTGTGATGATCCGCCCCCAGATGAAAAAGCAGAAAGATCACAAGTCCATGATCGACGCCGTTGCCAAGGGTGACGAGGTGGTGACGGCCGGTGGTGTGCTGGGCAAGATCAGCAAACTGGGCGACAACTACCTGGGTCTGGAAGTGGCCAATGGCGTGGAACTTCAAATCCAGCGCAGTGCTGTGGTTCAGGTGTTGCCCAAAGGCAGCATCAAGTAATTCTATTTAAACTGTCTCCCCAGTCTGAAGTGCGATCATGAACCGTTACCCGGCGTGGAAATACGCGATCATCCTGATCGCACTGGTAGTAGGTGCGTTGTACGCCCTGCCGAACTTTTTTGGTGAGTCGCCGGCCGTTCAGGTCTCGGTGGCCAAGTCCTCGCTCAAGCTCGATGACGCAACCCTGGGTCGCGTGCAAGACGCGCTCAAGGCCGCAGATATCACCGCTGATGCGGTGACACTGGATGGGACTTCCATTAAGGCGCGTTTTGCCAGCACCGATGTGCAGCTCAAGGCCAAGGACGCCATCCAGAAGGCACTCAACCCCGAAGGTGCTGAAGGCAGCTATGTGGTTGCGCTGAACCTGCTGTCGCGTTCACCAGCCTGGCTGACCGCGCTGCACGCCTCACCCATGTACCTGGGTCTGGATCTGCGTGGTGGTGTTCACTTCATGCTGCAGGTGGACATGCAGGCCGCACTGTCCAAGCGCGCGGAGTCGCTGGCCGGTGATATTCGTACCACCTTGCGTGAAAAGAATGTGCGTCACAGCGGCATCAACCGCAATGGCCAGACCATTGAAATTCGCTTCAAGGACGCTGCCACTGCAGAAGCCGCACGACGCATCATTCAGGACCAGTTCGCCGAACTGAGCACCATGGAGACAGCCGACGGTACCGAAGTCAAGATGGTGGCATCTATTCAGCCAGTTGCGGCACGCAAGGTGCAAGAGCAGGCGATCAAGCAGAACATCACCACCTTGCACAACCGGATCAATGAGCTGGGCGTGGCCGAGCCGGTGATTCAGCAGCAGGGACTGGATCGCATTGTGGTACAGCTGCCTGGCGTGCAGGACACGGCCAAGGCCAAAGACATTCTGGGCCGTACCGCCACGCTGGAAATCCGCATGGTGGACGAAGGCACCGAGGCACGAGCGGCCGAGCAAGGTACCGGCGCCGTGCCATTTGGTTCTGAGCGCTATCTGGAACGCAGTGGCGCACCCGTGATCGTCAAGAAACAGGTGATCCTGACCGGCGACAACCTGACCGACGCGCAGCCCGGTTTTGACCAGCAAACCCAGGAAGCTGCGGTGCATCTGACACTGGACGCCAAGGGTGCCCGCATTTTCCGCGACGTTACCCGGGAAAGCATTGGCAAGCGCATGGCGATCCTGCTGTTCGAAAAGGGCAAGGGCGAAGTCGTTACCGCGCCAGTGATCCGTTCTGAAATCGGTGGTGGCCGGGTGCAAATCTCCGGCCGCATGAACACCGTGGAAGCAGCCGACACTGCGCTGTTGTTGCGCGCTGGCTCGCTGGCCGCGCCGATGGAAATCATCGAAGAGCGCACCATCGGCCCGAGCCTGGGTGCCGAAAACATTGCCAAGGGTTTCCACAGCGTGACCTGGGGCTTCTGTGCCGTGGCTGTATTTATGTGCGTGTATTACATGCTCTTCGGCATGATTTCCAGTATTTCGCTGGCTTTCAACCTGTTGCTGCTGGTGGCGGTGCTGTCCATGTTGCAGGCAACGCTGACGCTGCCGGGTATGGCGGCCATGGCGCTGGTACTGGGTATGGCGATTGACGCCAACGTGCTGATCAATGAGCGGGTGCGCGAAGAGTTGCGCAGCGGTGCTTCGCCCCAAGCGGCCATCCATGCTGGTTACGACCGCGCTTGGGCCACCATCATCGACTCCAACGTAACAACACTGATTGCCGGTTTGGCCTTGCTCGCCTTTGGGTCAGGTCCGGTGAGGGGTTTTGCCGTGGTGCACTGCCTGGGAATTTTGACCAGCATGTTCTCGGGGGTCTTCTTCTCGCGCGGAGTGGTAAATTTGTGGTACGGTCGGCAAAAGAAACTAAAAAGCGTGTCCATTGGGACGGTTTGGCGGCCTGATTCCGGCAATCAGGTAACGACAAACTAACAGGGAAAAGGCATGGAATTTTTCAAAATCCACCGCGACATTCCGTTCATGCGGCATGCGTTGGTGTTCAACGTGGTCTCGTTCGTCACGTTTCTGGCGGCGGTTTTTTTCCTATTTTCCCGCGGTTTGCATCTCTCTGTGGAATTCACGGGCGGCACGCTGATGGAGGTGAGCTACTCCCAGCCTGCAGACCTGAACACCATTCGTACGAGCGTAGCGGCCCTGGGCATCAACGATGTGCAGGTGCAGAACTTCGGTACCGCACAAGATGTGCTGATCCGTATGCCGGTGCAAAAGGGCAGCAGTTCTGGTGCACAAAGCGAGAAAGTGCTGGCCACGCTAAAGGCTGCCGATGCCAGTGCCAACTTGCGCCGTACCGAGTTTGTTGGCCCACAGGTGGGCGACGAACTGGCAACTGATGGACTTAAAGCCCTGGCAAGTGTGGTGGTTGGCATCATGCTGTATCTGGCTATCCGCTTCGAATGGAAATTCGCGGTGGCTGCCATCATCGCCAACCTGCACGATGTGATCATTATCTTGGGCTTTTTTGCCTTCTTCCAGTGGGAGTTCTCTCTGCCGGTGCTGGCGGCGGTGCTGGCGGTGCTGGGTTATTCGGTGAATGAGTCGGTTGTGATTTTTGACCGAATCCGCGAGAACTTTCGACGTTATCGCAAGATGAATACGATGCAGATCATCGATAGCGCGATCACGTCCACAATCAGTCGTACCATCATTACGCACGGCTCGACGCAACTTATGGTTTTGTCCATGCTGGTGTTTGGTGGAGCTACCCTGCATTACTTTGCGCTGGCGCTGACCATCGGTATTTTGTTTGGTATTTACTCCTCGGTGTTTGTGGCCGCCGCCATCGCGATGTGGCTGGGTATTCAGCGGGAAGACCTGGTCAAGGGTACCGTCAAGAAAGATGGTGACCCTGCGGACCCGAATGCGGGTGCTACCGTTTAATGTTGTTCTAAACCATGGCTACAGCGCACGGCTCTCCTAGTCTCTCGCCCCGGCAACAATTCGCCAGGGCGGTGCGTGAACGTTTTCTGGCTGAGCTGGGTAAGGCCATGGGTGAAATCGCCGCTGTGGCGCAGGAACATCTCACTACGCTGATGGATGAGCCCTGCAATGCGCGGGAGAGCCAGGAGCGGCGTGACGTCTGGATGGCCTACAAGAAGTGCCGTCCCCTTTGGCAAGAAGGCACCATGAAGGTGTGGAAAGACTGCCTGGAGCCGCCCAAGAAAAAGAAGGCCGAGAATCTTGAAGCGGTAGGCTTGCAGCTGGTGGGCACCGATGTCGTTGAGAACAAAATTCTGGCGTCCCGCATGGTTATGGCCGTGATGGATAAGGTCAACAGCCAGTTGGAAGACTTGCGGCTGCGCATGCAATTTCTGGAAGGAACTGAAGAGCTTGCCGGAAATGATGTCTTGCGCCCCGAAGTTCTGGTCCTTTTAATGGTGGAGCAGTGGGCCAATTCCGGTATGCCGGGAGACGCATGGTCCATGGTGACCGAAGTAGTGCAAAAGCTCCTGATCGAGCGTCTGAAGACCGCCTACGCCAACGCTAACGAGGTACTCATCAAGAAGGGCGTTATGCCCACCATTGAGCTCAAAGATCGTGTCAAGAGCCCCACCCGTGGCGCGTCGTCACGACCACGCCCGCAGCCGGGAGCGCCCGTCAATCAGCCGCCGTCGCAACAGCAGCAGTCCGAAAGGGGTGGCAGTGGATATGGCGATTTTGGACAAGCCGGTGGCGGTTACGCCCAGCAAGGCGGCGGTCAACCCCAAGGGGGGTACGCACCGACCCAAGGATCGGGTGATCAAACCGGGAATGCGAGCGGTCCAGGTGTCTCAGGAGGCCATGCCGGTGGTGGCGAGGGGCAAGGACGTGCGGGCGGGGGGTTTTTTGGCGGTCGCTTGGGTTGGGGCAACCGGTCGGCCGCTACGTCTTCGGGTGGTGGCGGTGCTCCCGACGGTGCGCAAACGTCCGGCCCGGGTTCATCGTCGCCCACGCCCTTCTGGAAGCAGTCTTCCGGTATGCAAAACGCCGTGGGTCAGGGTTACGGCGCGTCCGAAGAGACGCGCATGATGACAGCGGCTACGCCCATGGCGCGCGCTCGCAGCCGTGCCCAAGGTGTGATTGGGCAGATTCGCCGGCTTTTTGTCAGCCACGGTGGCGGCGATTTTGTCGGCACGCAGCAGCACCACACACCGTCGCCGGCATTGGCGGCAGCGATGGCTCCACCCCGGCCGGGTCAGGCGGGCAGCTACGCATCTGGCGGCACCATGTACGAGGACTACAGCCCAGCTGGAGTCGCCCGCGTGGCGGTGGACTTGCGTGAAAAGACCACTGAGCTCAAGAAGAAAGCCGAAACCAAGGGGGAGAAGGCCACCATTGAAATTGTGGCCTTGATGTTCCAGGCCATTTTGGCTGAGGATCGCATTCCGCCCGGTATTCGCGTCTGGTTTGCACGGTTGCAGATGCCGGTGTTACGCGTTGCCTTGGAAGACCCGGATTTTCTGGGCACCACTACCCATCCAGCCCGCCTGCTGATCGACCGCATGGGCTCCTGCGTGATGGGTTTTGACTCCACCGGCGTGCAGGGAAACGCAATGGAATTGGAGATCAAGCGCATTGTTCAGGTGATCGAGCAATATCCAGAAACCGGCAAGAAGGTGTACCAAGTGGTGTACGAGGAATTTCAGAAATTCCTCTCCAAGTTCCTCACCGAGAAAGGTGCTACGCAAAAGGTTGTCAGCGTCGCACAACAGGTAGAGCAAAAGGAAACGTTGGCCATCCAGTACACCATCGAGATGCGCAACATGCTCAAGGACATGCCCGTGCGTGACGAGATCCGGGAATTCTTGTTCAAGGTCTGGGCCGAAGTGCTCGCAGTTGCTGCGGTGCGCAAAGGGCCGCAACACAAAGACACCCTGACCCTCAAAAAATCGGCTACCGACTTGGTGTGGGCCGCCAGCGCCAAGCCCAATCGCGCTGACCGCGCGCGCGTGATTCAGGACCTGCCCAATCTGCTGCTGCGATTGCGTTCGGGTATGACGCTTTTGGCTATGGCGCCGTCGGAGCAGGATGCACACATCAAAACTGTGAGCGATACGCTGGCGGATGCATTCCTGTCCAAGACCCAGGCCATTCCCCAGGCGAAGATTGATGCCATGGCACAGCGCCTAGGCAATCTGGAAGATTTTGTGAGTGAAGACGGCATGGGTGACCTGCCGCTGGACGCCGAAAGCATCGAAATGATGTTGGGCATTGATGCTTCGGCCATCGAGGTGGTGGGTAACGGTGGCTCCAAACCTACGGCCGCCATGATGGCCTGGGCGCAGGAACTGCAATTGGGCTCCTGGTTCACCCTGGACCACAACAACCAGATCACCCAAGTGCAATTTGCCTGGCGCAGTGAACGTAAGCATTTGAACCTGTTTGCAGCCACTTCTGGCAAGAGTTTTTTGATTCAGGGTGGGCGGTTGGCAGCGTATTTGCAGGCTGGTCTTTTGTTGCCGCAAGAAGAAGAAACGCTGACGGTGCGCGCCACGCGCGACGCCCTGTCCAAAATCGAGGCCAACCCAGAGCGATTGCTCGCCTGAGTTTTTGCGGAACAGGCCGCAGTTACCCGCAGCGAGCCAACTCTGTCCTCAATTGGTCAGTGCGCCACGCGGTCGTCTGAATCGTCACAGAGCTCGTCCAGCACCAGCGCATCGGGCTCTTGCCCAAAGCTCCAGAACACCATCAGAATAATGATCTTCAGGTCATCCAGCGATACGGGAGCGCCCGGTGCGGCCATGGCGCGGTCAATCACCACCTCGCGCATGGACCCAGGCAGTACGCCAGAAGACTCCAGGAAACTGATGAAACCCAGGCATTGCTGCCCTAAATGGTTTTGCTCTGCCACCGGATAGATGCGTACGCTGGTAGTGCAGGGCTCGCGTAGCCAGGACTCTGGCGGAACTTGTTGCGAAGTGCCCGCAAAACCCTTGGAGCCCCGGGCGGCGTGATGAAGCCCATTGAGCCACGTCAGCGCATCACTAATTTCGTCCGATTCAAATCCGACGGCATTGAGTTTGCGCTCCAGATGGGCCGGATCGGGGCAGCCGTCCCCGGCATAGTAGTTTTCGTAAACGAAGACAAGCACTT